>Ga0137380_10006094_pt1 | contig 10744 bp, 9 predicted proteins | sample SagtaG_17_FD_104809 | JGI IMG/M metagenome (GOLD analysis project Ga0137380, IMG submission 104809) | Vadose zone soil microbial communities from Sagehorn Ranch, Mendocino, California, USA - Sage2_L_100_16 metaG | ecosystem: Environmental > Terrestrial > Soil > Vadose zone | place: USA... | reverse complement strand
CTTCAAGAGGAGGATCGAATGATCCTGATGGACGAGAGGGACGCGAAGGGCGCCCTGAGGCTGTCCTTCGACGAGAACAAGGCGGTCGGGGCAAACATCAAGGTGATCGGCGTGGGCGGGGGCGGCAGCAACGCCGTCAACCGGATGATCTCCACCAACCTGCAGGGCGTGGAGTTCATGGTGGCGAACACCGACTGCCAGGCCCTGAAGGGCTCGCGGGCCCCGCTGAAGATCCAGATCGGCACCAAGCTGACCAAGGGGCTCGGCGCGGGCAGCAATCCCGACGTCGGACGGCAGGCGGCCCTCGAGGACTCCGAGAAGATCATCGAGGCCCTGCAGGGCGCCGACATGGTGTTCATCACCTCCGGTCTCGGCGGCGGGACCGGCACGGGGGGCGTGCCGATCATCGCCAGCCTCGCATCCGAGCTGGGCGCCCTCGTCGTCGCGGTGGTCACCAAGCCGTTCGGCTTCGAGGGCAAGAAGCGCCGCGACCAGGCGGAACAGGGCCTGAAGGAGCTCCAGGAGGCGGTCGACACGGTCATCTGCATCCCGAACGAAAAGCTCCTGAACTCGGTCGACAAGGCGATGCCGCTCGGCGCCGCGTTCCTGTTCGCCGACGACGTCCTCCGCCAGGCGGTGCAGGGGATCTCCGATCTGATCACCATCCCGGGCGAGATCAACCTCGACTTCGCCGACGTCAAGACGATCATGAGCGGCATGGGGATGGCCCTCATGGGGACCGGGATAGCCGCCGGCCCCAACCGCGCCGTCGAGGCGGCGCAGCGCGCCATCTCCTCACCGCTGCTCGAGGACGCGACCATCGACGGGGCGCGCGGAATCCTCATCAACATCACCGGAGGCACCGACATGACCCTGCACGAGGTGGCCGAGGCCAGCAGCCTCGTGCAGCGCACCGCCGACCCCGAGGCGAACATCATCTTCGGCACCGTCATCGACAAGGCGATGACCGAGGACGTCAAGATCACGGTGATCGCCACCGGCTTCAATCGCGAGGCCCGGGCGGCGGCCGACGTCGCCGCGGCGCAGCGCGGCTTCGGCATGCGGCACGCCGTCCCGGAGCCGGTGGCCGTCCAGGCCCGCGCGGCGCGCGATCTCGACTCGCCGACATTCCTGAGGCGCGCCCCCGCGCCGCCGGCGGCTCCCTCGGGCCGCGCCGCGGAGGGGCCGGTCAACCTGGGTTACGCTTCCCTGCAGGACGAGCTCGACGTGCCCACGTTCCTGAGGAAGCAGATGGAGTGAAATGCCTGACGGGAACCACTACAAGATCCTGATCGCCGACGACCGGGAGGACAACCTCGGTCTGCTGCGTGAATGGCTGTCGGCGCAGGATTATTACGTGCGCTGCGCGCGCGACGGGCGCGAGGCCCTGGACATGGCCCGCAAGGACCCTCCCGACCTGGTCCTGTTGGACAAGGTGATGCCCGAGGTCGACGGCCTGAGCGTGGCGCGCGAGCTGAAGAAGGAGGACCCGACCGTCCCGATCATCGTCCTCACCGGTCGCGAGGACACCCGTCGCGCCGCCATCTTCGACGACACCGGCGCCGACGACCTCATCATGAAGCCCTTCCAGTACGAGGAGGTGGAGACCCGCGTCCGCACGATGCTCAAGAAGCGCGAGGTCTTCCGGGCGCTCGAGCAGGCGAACGTCGAGCTGCGCCACGCCAACGAGCGGATGGCGCGTCTCATCCAGTACGACGAGAAGACCGGGCTGTACAACTACCGGCATTTCATGGAGCGCCTGGCGGACGAGTTCAAGCGCGCCAGGCGGTACGGCAACCGGCTCACCCTGGCGATCTTCGACATCGATCACTTCAAGGGCGTGAACGACCGCTACGGGCACCCCGCGGGCGACCACGTGCTGAAGGAGTTCGGCGAGATCATGGTGCGCTCGTCGCGCGAGACCGACATCATCGCGCGGTACGGCGGCGAGGAGTTCGTCGCCCTCCTGCCCCAGACGACCGCCGTGCACGGCCAGCGCCTCGCCGAGCGCATCCGCCGGGTCACCGAGACCCACCGTTTCCACGGCGCCGACGCCCCCGAGCCGGTCATCCGCATCACCGTTTCGGCCGGGGTCGCCACCTTCCCCCTGAACGACCGCATCCAGCGCCCCGAGGATCTGGTCAAGGCGGCGGACGACGCCCTGTATCGCGCCAAGGACGCGGGCCGCAACCGCACGCACCTCGACCAGCGCTCTTTGCCGCCCGCACGCTGATTGGCTTCCCTACCTTCCGGTACAGGCGACGGTATCGGGGGGCGTGTTCTCGCACCTGATTGAATCGGTCATTCCGGAGGCGAGGCCGCTGCACGCGCTGGTGACCGCGCTCTCCACGGCCGCCTTCTCCGTGCCGGACGCGCCGGTACGGCAGATCGTCCGGCCACTGAAAGTGACGCAGACCCGGCACTCGTGATTGGCGATCCGCGTGCTGAGGTAGACCACCACCGCGATGAACACGACGAGGAACGCCAGAGTCGCTTTCGTGGTCTTTCCCATCGGGCCATTATGATAAGTTAACTGCCCTGATGAAGAAGACCGAAGTCGAGGTGAAATTGCGGGTCGAGGAACCCGAGAAGGTCCCGGGACTGCTGCAGCAGATAGGGGCCAAGCAGGTGCATCCCCGGGAGTTCGAGGACAACCAGCTTTACGATTTCCCGAACTTCTCGCTCAAGATGAACCGGGCGATGCTCAGGGTGCGCATCCAGGAACGCGGCTCCCTTCTGACTTACAAGGAGGCCCCTCGAGTCGAGGGGGGGGCGAAGGTCCGGGACGAAATCGAGGTCGGCGTCAGCTCCGGAGAGACGCTCGTCGTCATCCTGTCGAAGCTCGGGATGCGCCCCCTGTTCCGATATCAGAAGTATCGGGCCGTCTACCGGTACTCAGAGCTCATCATCACGGTCGACGAGACGCCGATCGGCGTGTTCCTCGAGCTGGAGGGGCCCAAACCCCTGATCGACGAGGTCGCAACGAGACTCGGGTACAAACCGACAGACTACATCGTAAAGAGCTACCTGACCCTGTACCAGGATCACCTCAAGACCCGTGGTCTACCGCTGAAGGACATGGTCTTCGATGCACCTTGATCATGACGATCAGGGATTGATCTGGCCCCATCGTTCATCACTCACAGAGGATGTTTTGTTTTTAGCTCATGAAGAGGTCGACTCTGATCAGCACAATTCTCCATGGCCGGATTTTCCACAGGCCCGTCCGGCGCGCCTTTCAGCGGATGTCGTGTCGCCGACTTTTTGTGCTGTAGCTTCATGAAGGCGATGGTCCTGTCGGCCGGGCTCGGCGAGAGGATGTGGCCCCTCACCGAAGGGCGTGCCAAGCCATCTCTTCCCCTGCTCAATCGACCGATCATCGCGTTCGCCCTGGAACACCTTGCCCGCCATGGCGTCAAGGAGGCGGTGATCAACCTTCACCATCAGCCCGAATCGATCAGGGGGACCGTCGGCGACGGCGGGAAGCTCGGGTTGAAGGTGCATTACTCCGAAGAGCCGATCCTTCTCGGGACGGCGGGTGGCCTGAAGAAGGCGGAGCCTCTCCTGAAAGACTCGGGGAGCTTCTTCATGATCAACAGCGACAGCCTGAGCGACTGCAATCTTGCAGAGGTTCTCAAGAAACATCAAGAATCGGGTGCCCTGGGGACGATGGTCCTCATGCCCCAGGACCCCAAGGCAGTCTACAGCACCGTCGAAATGGACGATCGGGAGCGCATCGTCCGCATTGCGGGGAACCCCCAGTCTGAATCCAATCCGAGGGCAGGCCGGTATTTCTTCACCGGGATTCATGTTCTCGAGCCTGAGATCTTCGACTTCATCCCCCCGGGCAGGAGCGACATCAATAAGGATGTCTATTCACCGCTCATCTCCTCCGGGAAGGTCATCAGGGGGCATGTTCACTCCGGCTTCTGGAGGGAGTTGGGGAACCCCCGGCTTTACCTCGAAGGGGCGATCTCGGTCTTGCGGGGCGGCAAGGACCCATCCCTGCAGCCTCTCCAGTATCCCGGCGGCATCTATCTCGATCGGGTGCTCCCGCCTAAACAGGTGAGCATCGAGCCTCCCGTCCTCATCGGTCGTGGCGCCACCATCGGAGCAAGGAGCACACTTCTGGGCGGCGTGATCATCGGCAGGCAGGTCATCATAGGGAAAGGATGTTCGCTGCGCTCGACTCTCGTGTGGGACGGGGCCCGCGTCGGCGAGGGATCCAGCCTGTCGGAGTGCATCGTCACCTCAGGCGTATCTATCCCCGCAGGTATCAGCCTGACGAACAAGATCTTTCTCCGCCCTGAGGGGTACCAGGGGAAGAAACAGAGAATGGAGCGTCTCGGCCAGTGCTGGATGATCAACCTGTGAGGCTCCGCCCGTTCCCGAGTCCCCATCCGTGAGTGGCGGCCAGGCGAGAGCCCTGATCACCCCGTCGATCAAATCCTTCGTGTCGCGTTCGCTCGGCCCCGGTTCGAGGCTCACCGAAATCGCCGGAGATGCTTCAACCAGAAAGTTTTACCGGATTTCGGCCGAGAAGAAATCGGCGGTCCTGATGGTGCACCTCGATCCCCTGCTGCCGACTTCACCCCTGTTCAGCAATCACAGGGTCCTCGAGTCGATCGGCGCTCCCGTTCCACGCATGCTCGATACCGATCCCGTCCGGGGTCTCGTGCTGGTGGAGGACTTCGGGGACCACACGCTCCAAAGTTATCTCCTGGCCGCCCGCGGGTCCGCCAGGGACCGGGAGGCTGCTCTTCTCTACCGCCGCGCGTGCGATCTGATCGTTCTCCTGCACCGCAAGGGAGCGGCGGCTCTGAAGCCGGACGATTTTGCCGCCACCTGCGCCCTCGACCGCGACCAGTTCCTGTTCGAACTCGATCACTTCCACCGCCATTTCATCCTCGGACACAGGCGGCTGACGCCGGAGCCGGGGGACGACGCGATACTGCGCGCCTTTTACGTCGAGCTGGCCGGGGCATGCGACCGGTTGCCGCGGGTCTACTGCCATCGCGACTTCCAGTCGCGCAATCTCATGGTGAGACGCGGCGCCCTCCGCCTGATCGACTTCCAGGACGCCCGGATGGGACCGTACACCTACGACGCGGCGTCGCTCCTGCGCGATTCCTCGCTCGACCTCGACGAGCGCCTCGTCGGCGCGATGATCGCCCGTCTGTGTCGCCGTCTCGGGCACGACATCGACGAGTTCCGCCGCGACTTCGACCTGATGGCCCTGCAGCGCAACATCAAGGATCTCGGCACATTCGGCTTCATGGCCATCGTGCGCGGCCGCCCGGAGTACCTCGAATACGTCCCGCGCACGCTGCGATACATCCGTCAGACGCTCATCCGCAGCCGCCGCTACCACGTGTTCTTCCCCGTGCTCGAACGGTACGTCCTCGACCGCTGAGTCGGTGCGTCAGCGGGGGTGTGTCTCGGCCGCCTTCCGGCGCAGGAACAGGCCGGGATAGAAGGCATCGCGCCACTCCCTTTCGAGCAGGAGAGCCGACGTGATGAGGCCGACGTGGGAGTAGGTCTGCGGGAAGTTCCCCCAAAGCTCACCCGTAGCCGGGTCGATGTCCTCGGAGAGCAGTCCGAGCGGATTGGCGCGTGCGATCACCTTCTGGAACATGTCGCGTGCCTCGATCGTCCGGCCCACTGTCACGAGAGCCTCGATGAACCAGAAGGTGCAGATCAGAAAGGCGCTTTTCGGCACGCCGAAATCGTCCCGGGACCGGTAGCGGAAGATATAGTCCCCTTCCTTAAGGGTTTTCTCGTAACAGGCCAGCATCCTCTCGAGACGCGGATCATCGGGCCGCAGGAAGTCCACCATCGTCATCAGGAGATTGCTCGCGTCGGGCTGGCTCCCCTGGAAGGTCATGGTGAAGCAGCCGAGAGTCTCGTTCCACGCCTCCCGCTCGAGTACCGACCGGAACTGCACCGCGCGACCGCCCCAGTCGTCCGCCAGGTCCGTCCTGCCCAGGTGACGGGCGATGCGCGCGCCATGGTGTACGGCCGCCCAGCACATGAGGCTGGAGAAGACGTACAGCCGCTCCTCCGAGCGGAACTCCCAGATCCCGGCATCCGGCTTCCCGAACAGGTCGCCCGCCCTGCGCACCAGCCGCTCCACCACATCGAAGTTCCCGTGCGGGTCCTGGTCGACGATCCGGCGATCGAAGAAGAACGGCAGCATGCTCAGGACCAGCTCGCCGTACACGTCGTGCTGCCGGTGGCGGTGGGCGCCGTTGCCCACCCGGACGGGCCCCTGGCCCAGGAAACCCGAGAGCCAGGGGACCTCGCGCTCCTCGAGGAGGCGCTCTCCCCCTATGCCGTACACCGGCTGGAGAGACAGGTGCGGGTCGTCCTCCGTGATGTTCCTCAAATAAGTGATGAATTTTTCCATCTCCTCGAAATGCCCGAGGCGGTTCAGGGCGCCCACGGCGAAGTACGCGTCGCGCAGCCAGCAGTAACGGTAGTCCCAGTTCCGTCCGGTCCCCGGCGCCTCCGGGATCGACGTCGTGGTGGCTGCGATCACCGCCCCCGTGTCCTCGAAGATGTGCAGCTTGAGAGTCAGGGCCGACCTCAAGACCTCGTCCTGGAAACCGAACGGGACGCTGCAGTGCTTGCACCAGGTGCGCCAGTAGGCGATGGTCCGGTCGTGGTATTCCTCGGCGAGAGACTTGATCGGTCCCTCGAGCGGCTTGCCGTAAGTCAGGATGAGGTAGCGCGTCTGGTCGAGCAGGAAAGGCGACGCGTCGAGGATATGGGTGAAACCCACGTCGCAGGTGAGTCGCAGCTCCTGATCGTGCCCAAGGTAGGCGATGTGGTCGCTCCCCGTGGTGGGGCGCGACCTCTGGCGGCCGTAGTCGAGCGTCGGCTCGCAGCGCACGACGATGCGGGGCATGCCGCGTATCGGCCGCAGGATCCTGACCAGACACGGCGGCCTGAAATAGCGATCGAACTGGTAGAAACGCGGAGCGAAGTCGACCACCTCGAAGGACGTGCCGTCCTCCACCTCGAATGTCGTCGACAGGACGCAGGTGTTCCGGATGTACTGCTGGGTGGAGACAGATGGCCGGACAGGTTGGACGGAGAACTCCCCGCCTCGCTCGGGGTCGAGGAGGGCCGCGAAGACCGGGGAGGCATCGAAGCGGGGAAGACAGCACCAGACGACCGCCGCCCTCCGGTCGATCAAGGAGCTGAACTGGCAGTTGCCCACGATCCCCAGATCGAGGTTGCCCACGGATCTCCCGCTGTCGCGCCGCCGCGCTATCCATTTAACCTCATCGCTGCGGGGCTCGACAAGCGCTCGAGCCGGGCGGGCAGAGACTGCGCGCCGTGCTATGATTGTCGTTTCGGGAAAAAACCCACGGGCAAAGGAGCTCCGGATGCTGGGCCCGGGTCCGCCGCGTCTTGTCGTTCTCTCCAATCGCGGTCCCTACACCACCTCGGTCGTGCGCCGGCGCGTGACGGTCCGCAGGAACAGCGGCGGTCTGGTGACGGCCCTGGAGCCTGTCCTGCGCAGCCAGGGCGGGATCTGGATCGCCTGGGACGACCGGCCCGCGGGACGTCCCCGGCCGCCCTCTCCCCCGGAGGGTCGGCTGCCGTTCTCGCTGCGCCTCCTGCCGCTCAACGAGCCGGCGGCCTCCAACTACTATTACGGGTTCGCGAATCGTGTCCTGTGGCCGATCTGCCACGGGTTCCTCGACAAGTGCCGCTTCGACCCGGCGTTCTTCCGGGATTACGCGCGTTGCAACATGGAGTTCAGCAGGGCCGCGATCCGGGAAGCCTCACGCAAGGACATCCTCTGGGTGCACGACTACCATCTGGCGCTCGTGCCCGGGCAGGTCCGGGCGCTGGCCCCGCAACTCAGGACGCTGCTCTTCTGGCATATTCCCTTTCCGCCGCCCTGGATCCTGAAGGCCGTGCCCTGGGCCCGGGATGTCCTCGCCGGGATGCTGGGGGCCGATCTGATCGGGTTCCACACCCGCGAGTACGTCGGGCACTTCCTCGAATCCTGCCGCATCCTCCTGGGTCTTCCCGTCAGCGAATCCCGCGGTGAGGTGCAACTCGGGCGGCGCCGGTCGCGGGTCATCGCCTGTCCCATCGGTGCCGACGCGCGGGTCTTCGATGCCCTGGCCAGGCGGCCAGGGGTCCTTCTGAAGGCCCACCAGCTGCGCAAGAGCCTCGGGGTCGATCAGATCATCCTCGGAGTCGATCGCCTCGACTACACCAAGGGAATCCTGGAGCGCTTCCTGGCCTACGAGATGTTCCTGAAGAGGTATCCGCAGTATCGCGGCCGGCAGGTCCTCCTGCAGGTCGCGGTCCCGAGCCGGACGCGCGTCCACGACTATGCCCAGCTCCGGCGGCAGGTAGACGAGACCGCCGGACGTCTCAACGCGCTTTACGCGGAAGGGAGCTGGGTCCCGATCCGGTACTCCTACCGCTCGATCTCGCGCGGGTCGCTCGCGGTCTTCTATGCCGCCGCCGACGTGGCCCTGATCACCCCTCTGCGCGACGGCATGAACCTGGTGGCCAAGGAGTACGTCGCCAGTCGCACCCGCGACGACGGCGCGCTGATCATCAGCCGGCTGGCGGGGGCCGCCGAGGAGATGGAGGAGGCCCTGGCGGTCAATCCATACGACCTCGAGCAGGTCTCGGACGCGCTGCGCCAGGCCGCTGAGATGACCCTCAAGGAGAGGACCGAGCGCATGCAGGCACTGCGGCGACGCGTTTTCACCCGCGACATCCACTGGTGGCTGCGTGAGTTCCTGGGAGCGGCCGGACACTCGATCACCCGCGGGACGCTCCGCCGGTTCCGGACGCGCAGCTCCGCCTCGGCGCTCGAGCCGGCCTCCTGGATCCAGTCCGTTGGAGCCGCCGGAGCGCGCGATCCGGACTGAGCGTCCCGTGGCCAGCACCCCGGCGGGCATCGCCCGGCTCCTTGCCGTCCCGGACAGGATGGCCCTCTTCCTCGATTACGACGGCACCCTGGTGCCTTTCCAGGATGACCCCGCCCGTGCGGTCCCCGGACCCGGCCTGCTGCGCCTCCTCGACCGCCTCGCGGTCCCGAGCCGCCGCGAGGTGGCGATCGTCAGCGGCCGCTCGGCGGGAGACCTGCGGCGCCTTCTTCCGGGACGATGTCACCTGCTGGCGCTGCACGGGGCCCAGTACGTCGACCCGGTCGGACGCACCCTCGATCGCGTCGATCTCGATGCCTGCCGCGCCGCAGTCCGGGCCGTCGCCGAGGCGTGCGTCCGACTCGTCGCCTCGATACCGGGTGTCCGGATGGAGGACAAGGGAGCGGCCCTGGCCCTGCACACGCGGGGCTGCGATCGCCGCAACGAGCGCCGTGCCGTCCGCGGCTTCCTCGGAGCGTTCCGGGAAGCCGCCCCCGGCGGCATCCTGTCGGTCCTGCGGGGAGAGCGGACGATCGAGCTGAAGCCGGCCCGGGCGGACAAGGGCTCGGCAGTCCTGTGGCTGGCGGAACGGGTCGCCCGGACTTGTTTCCCCGTCTATCTCGGGGACGACAGGAGCGACGAGGACGCGTTTCGGGCCCTGCAGGGCATCGGGGCGACCATCCGGGTCGGTCCGCCCCGGCGCACCTCGCTCGCCCGGCACCGTCTCGCGGATCCCCGCGCCGTGCGCGAGCTGCTCGAGCTGATCGCGTCCACGGCCGGGCGGGTGGGGTAGACTGCTCCCGTGCGCGGCTACAGCCTGATGCGGATCGCCGGCATCCGGATCCTGATCGATCCGAGCTGGCTGTTCATCTTCTCCATGGTCGTCTGGAGCCTGGCGACCGGGTACTTTCCCAGGACCGAGCCGCCGGTTCGCGGGTCGGCGGCGTGGTTCCTGGGCGTCGTGGCGGCACTGCTCCTGTTCGCGTCGGTCCTGGTGCACGAGCTGTCGCACGCCCTGATTGCCAAGCGCGCCGGGATTGCCGTGCCGCGCATCCGGTTGTTCCTGTTCGGAGGCGTGTCGGAGATGGCCTCGGAGCCGCAGAGCCCCGCGGCGGAGGTGCGGATCGCGGCCGCCGGCCCGCTCATGAGTTTCGGCCTGGCGGCGCTTTTCTTCGCATTGTCCCTGACCGGCCTGCCGTCGATGGTCTACGGGGGGCGGAGCGTCAGCGACTATCTCGCTGGAATCAATCTCCTCCTCGGCCTGTTCAACCTGCTGCCGGGCTTCCCCCTGGACGGCGGGCGGATCCTGCGGGCCTGGCTGTGGTCCCGGCGCGGCGACCTTCTGTCGGCGACGCGGACGGCCGGGCGCGCCGGGTCGTTCGCCGGCTTCGGGTTGATGGGACTGGGCCTGGTCCAGCTCGTGGCGGCGCGCAATCTCGCCGGCATCTGGATGATCCTGATCGGCCTGTTCCTGCACCAGGCGGCCGGAGCCAGCTACGAGACGCTGATGTTCCGCGAGTCCCTGTCGGGCATCAGCGTGCGGCGGCTGATGAGCCAGCCGGTCATCACCGCCCCCGAGCATGCCAGCCTCGAAGAGCTGGCGCAGGACTACTTCTTCCGGCACCCGCGGGGCAGTTTCCCGGTCGCCTCGGGGGACCTGTTCGCCGGCATGGTGTCGCTCGAGCAGCTCAAGAGCGTGCCGCGCGAGGAATGGGTGCGCACCCCGGTGCGGCGCATCATGACCCCGGCCGCTTCAATCACCCCCCTCGGCCCCGATGATGACGTGGTCACCGCCCTCGAGGCGATGGTGCGGGGCGACACGGGCCGCCTGCCGGTGGTCG
>Ga0137380_10006091_pt1 | contig 10745 bp, 8 predicted proteins | sample SagtaG_17_FD_104809 | JGI IMG/M metagenome (GOLD analysis project Ga0137380, IMG submission 104809) | Vadose zone soil microbial communities from Sagehorn Ranch, Mendocino, California, USA - Sage2_L_100_16 metaG | ecosystem: Environmental > Terrestrial > Soil > Vadose zone | place: USA... | reverse complement strand
AGTCTTCCGCGCGAGCGACCCCACTCTGCGTCGCCGAGCACGCGCTGGCGGCGGGTCTGCGGCCGCGTGGCTGTGGCGTCTGGACCATGACACGACCGCAACGCGGCGCCACCCCGGCGATGATCACGTCAGCACGGGCCACGGACATAACGGTCCTGGCGACCTTGGGCCGCCGGGCCCGCTTCCTGATCCGCTCGACGGCGCTAGGCCGCGGGAAGGAGGGTCCGCCTCGGCGTCCAGCTGGGAGTCGGCGGATCGCGGGATCAGTCACTGGCTTCCCCCCGGCAGCCTTCTGCCGGGCGCACTCCTGGAATAGGCCCGCCTTCACCGTTCCCTCGGGCCGCCCCACACTATGTCCGGCCCCTCGCCGGAGCAAGACTTGCCTCATCGGGGGATAGAGGGTGGACACGAGTCCAGACCCGAGGCGCCGACATGAGTGATACCACGCGGCAGCCAGCCGGACATGCCGGTGCCGGCCCTGACGCGGGCGATGATGCCACGCTTATCGCGCGGTCGCTGCACGCCCCTGAGTGTTTCGGCACGCTGTTCGACCGGCATGCGGCAGCGATCAGCCGTTACATCGCGCGGCGCCTGGGACCTGATGCCGCGGAAGACCTGGTCGCGGAGACCTTCCTGGTGGCCTTCCGGAGGCGGGGCCGTTATGACACCGCGCATGCTGACGCGCGGCCGTGGCTATACGGCTCGCGACCCGGCTCATCGGGCGGCACCGGCGGGACGAGGTCCGGTTCTTGCGTGCCATCGCCCGGACCGGGGTGGACCCGGCGGCCGAACCTGTCGCCGATCAGGTCACCGACCGGATTGCCGCGCAGGCCGCCAGCCGCGAGCTTGCGGCCGCGGTAGCCAGGCTTTCCCAGGCCCAGCGGGACGTGCTGCTGCTGGTGGCGAGCGGGCTCGGCTATGAGGAGGCCGCGCTGGCGCTTGGGGTGCCTGCCGGGACGGTGTCGTCGCGGCTGGTCCGGGTCTGCCGCAAAGTTCGCGAGGCGCTCGGCGGGCAGGACCCCACCCGCCCAGGAAGGGACTCACCGGAATGAACGAGATGAAGCAGCTCGAAGACATGTGCAGGGCGGTACCGCCGCCCGATCCGCGGCGGCTCGCCCAGGCGCGGGCCCGGGAACTCCGGCGGGTCGCATGTCAGGAGCCTTGTCGAGCGCTGGGACGGATCGCAGTGTGGGTCATTGTCAGCAGCCCGAACCCGGCTGTGCGGTGTACAGCTTCCTGTCGTCTATCTCCTGCACCAGCCCTTCGGACTGTGTGGCGGTGGGTGAGTATTTTCCTGGTGGGTACCCGCATGTCCAGAATCGCGTTCTGATCGAACACTGGAATGGCTTCACGTGGAAGGTGGTCGCCAGCCCGAAGCCGCCGGGTTCCACCGCCAGCCACCTGTCCAGCGTGTCCTGCACCGCATAGGCGAACTGCGTGGCGGCGGGGACGAAGAGCTACCCGCACCGGAAGGGAGACTCCTACGGCGGGCCCCGGGACTATACCTTGACCGACACTGGAACGGCTCAAGCTGGGCGATCGTCAGCAGCCCCAACCCGCCGGGGCCGCCAGCCGGCGGGCTGGCCGGGGGTCGCCTGCACAAGCGCCTCGGACTGCACCGCTGTCGGCGTTGGGGCAGGCTCACCCCTGCGGGCAGCCCGGACGGCGCCAGCACCCTGGCCGAGCACTGGAACGGCTCCGCCTGGTCCATTGTCAGGAGCCCGAGCCCTTCCGCAAACAGCGGCCTTAACCGAGTCGCCTGCATAAGCGCCGCGGACTGCATGGCCGTGGGCGGTTTTGGGGACCTCGACAACCCGCAAAGCCCCAGCGTTCTGGTCGAGCACTGGGACGGCTCCGCCTGGTCATTGGTAGTCCCTGCGGCTTCCAAGTAGTTTCCGGCGCTGGGGCTGATCGCCGGCAGTCAGGCCGGGATGACTGTCAGTTGGCTTGGTCCAGGTGATCTCCACACGTGGCCCGGTGAGCGCAAGGTGGGTGCGGGCGGCCGCTCGGGCTGGGCGTCCTCGGCCAGGGAGCGGTTCCGGGGCGCGCTGCCGGTTTCAGCCGAGGCGCGATCTGGTTAGAGCTGGGCCGCCGGGGGGCTGCCGCCGGCCGGTCATCGGGCGCCGGGGTTCAGTGGTGTCCAGGTGCGGCCCCCGTCGGTGGTGGTGAGGAGCTGGTCGCCGCAGTTGAACGAGTCGCAGGTTGCGGGTTGCAGGATCCACCCGTGCTGGGCGTCGGCCATGACCAGACTGGCGCCGTCGATGCGGGGCGTGGTTAGGACGCGTGTCCAGTGCCGGCCGGCGTCGGTGGTCGTGAACAGGTACGGGTCGGCGATCACCACCCAGTCGGAGGAGCGGACGACGGCGACCGCGTCGGCAGTCAGTCGGCTGGGCAGGCCGACGGCCGGCCGCCAGGCCGGATCGGTGCCGGTCGGGGTGTAGAAGGTGAGCGTGCCGCCGGTCTGGGCGACGTTGGGGGTCTCGATGGCCAGGATCTGGTGTTGTGGGCCGAAGATGGCGGGGCCGGTGTGCGGCGAGGCCGGCTCGCCGGCCCAGGTCTGCTGCTGCCAGCTTTGCCCGCCGTCGCCGGTGGCGTAGAGCCGCTGGTTCGGCCCGGCCCCGCCGCTGGTCCAGCCGTGGGTGGCGGTGGTGAAGGTGATCGGCCCGGCGACCGGCGCTCTGGCCTGGGCCCAGGAGCGGCCGCCGTCGGCGGTGCGGTAGAGCACCGCCTCGCTATGGCTGGTGTTGGTGGCACGGGGCAGCTCGATCCAGCCGTGCAGCGGGCCGGTGAAGGCCAGGTCGGCGCTGGCCCAGTCCACGAAGCCGGTGTCGTAGTACCGCTGCGTCGGCAGCGGCAACTGGGTGGCCTGCCACCGGGCGCCCCCGTCGGCGGTGCGGTAGATCACCTCGCTCGGCGGGTGCTGCGGGCCGGGCCGGACGCCGACCGCGGCCCACCCGTGCCGGGCGTCGAGGAAGAACACGCCGCTGACGCGGCCGGGGCGCACTCCCGGCGGGGTGATGTTCGCCCATCGGCGCCCGTCGGTGCCGGTGGCGAACAGGCCCTGGCCGGTCAGCGCCCATCCGGCACCTGCCCTGGCTAGGCCCATCGCCGACACCGGGGTGAGGGCCGGTGCGGGGCTTGGCGTGGGGATCGGACCCGCCTGCCGGAGGCTGTCCAGGATGTGCCGGTCGGTGGCCTGGTCGGATGCCTCAAGGAGCACCAGCAGGTCCAGGCCGGGGAAGGCCAAGATCTTCGGGCCCTTGACCGGGTAGCCGGCCTGCCCGTGCACGGTGACCGGGGCGCCCATCGGCCGGGCGGCGGCATAGGAAGTGGCAGACAGCTGGGCCAGCTCCACGATCCCGGCCGGAGACCGCGCCGGTGAGGCAGGACAGGACGGGACGTCGGCGTCCCAGCCGAGATAGAGGGCGGGGCCGTTGTAGCTGAAGCAAGCGGTGCGATCGGTGCCGAGGTTCACCACCGGCCAGGAGGCGGGAATGTCGACCTCGATCCCGGCGTAACCGACCGGCTTCCACCCGCCGGAACCCTGCAGGCTCGCCGAGGGGCGGACCCCGGCGTGCGGATGCTGAACGCCGCAGCCAGCCACCGCGGCCACGCCGGCGACCGCAATCAGCAACACAACGCGGCCGGCCCGCCATGCCGCGCGGCCGGCCAGGCCGCCACCCCACAAACCACCCACGGCTCTGAGACGACGCAGCCGGCCCAACCGTTGCGCGGCAGCGGGCCGGTGCCATGCCGCGCGGGGCCCGACGGCGAACGGGCAGCAGGCCATCCGGGCCGGGCGCGCATATAAGCCATTCACGTGCGCAATGCACCACTTGCCCAGCGGCCAGCGAGACGATGCAGAACGGCGGCACTGCGCGCGTGCGGCGCAAGACTTCCTCCACGCTCGGTAACGCCATGGTCCGCTGCTACGTTCTGCCTATATCCGCTGGACTAGAGCCGCTGGACGGGAGTTACATTTCCGTATACCGCAACTAAGGGGTTGGTCCATGTGAGAAGGCGATGGTCAGTGTCTGTGGCGGTTTTGGGATGCGCGGCCTTGCTGGCGGCGATGGGCGCGGCGGCTGCCGCGCCGTCCGCGGCGGGAGGGCTGTCCCCGCAGGCCGTCAACGTCCGGCAGATCCCGGGCGTGATTACCGCGCACCACGATGCCTCCACGGCGTGCGTGCTGCCGGACGGGACCGACGTCTCCTGGTTCCACTGCTACACACCGGATCAGATCCGAGCGGCATACGGGGTGGATTCGGTCGCCGCCATTTCGGTCGGCGGCAAGACCGTCCCCAACTACGGGCAGGGCCAGACGATCGTGCTCGTGGACTCATATGGCAGCCCGACCGCGGCCGCTGACCTGCGGCACTTCCACGACACGTTCTTCCCGAGCCTGCCGGCCCCTGACTTCCAGCAGCTTTTCCCTCAGGGGAACCCGCAGTTCCACAACACCTGCAACAGCAACGGCCTGTCGGGTCCGTGCGCGGCGGCGAACTGGTCGGGGGAGGCCACACTCGACATCGAGTGGGCGTACTCGATCGCCCCCCTCGCGCACATCATCCTCCTGGCAGTACCGCCCGCAGAGACGCTGGGCGTGCAGGGCTTCCCGAACCTGTTCCAGGCGATCTCCGGCGAGATCAAGGCCACCCCGCCGGGGACGCTGTTCTCGATGTCACTCGCGGCCACCGAGCAGGCGTTCGGGGGCGCGGCGGCGGTGCAGACGGCAAGGTTCGACCAGGTGTTCAAGGCGGGCCTGGCCAAGCACGACAACTTCTTCGCCGCATCCGGTGACTTCGGGAGCCTGGGCATCAGCAAGCTAGCCAAGGAGTCCGGTACCTACCCGAACCCGACCGTGTGGTGGCCGGCGAGTTCGCCCTACGTTGTGTCGGTCGGCGGGACCCAGTTGCAGGACGGCTGGACATGGAACCCGACCAGCAACGACGCATTTACCTCCACCGGTGATTTCAACCCTGCCTACTGGGCATTTACCAACAGCGGGCACAGCCAGGCGGTGTGGAACGAGTCGTGGGCACCGATCGCCACCGGCGGCGGCGCCAGCGTCATCTACCCCCGGCCGGCCTGGCAGCATGGCGTCGGCCAGGGCTACGGTGATCACCGGCTGGTCCCGGACACCGCATGGAACGCGGCGGTGAACGGCGGCGTCGATGTCTACATCACCGCCTATCCCGCATTCAACTGCGGCAACACCACAGGCTGCTGGACCATCTTCGGTGGCACCTCGGCGGCCACCCCGCAGACAGCCGCGCTGGCCGCTCTGGTCAACGCCGCCCGCGCCTCGCAGGGCAAGCAGCCCATCGGGTACCTCGCCCCGCTGCTGTATGAAGGGGTCGGCGCGGCCGGCTACACGGACATCGTGCCGCAGCATTACGGGTCGGCCCCCAAGACCTTCGCCGGTGCGGAGGTCGGGGTGAGCGGACCGGTGCTCAAGTCGGTCGGTGACCTGCAGGACAACCAGCTATGGGAGGTGCCCGTGGCCGGTTACCCGACGACAAACGGGTACGACGCGACGACCGGATGGGGCACCCCGAAGGCTGCGGCGTTCGTCTCCGCACTGGCCGCCATGCCGTAAGCAACGCGATCGATCTGGTCCGGGCGTGGAAGCCGGACCCAAAGGCCGGCTTCCACGCCCACACTGACCCGGCAAGCAGCCGAGCCCGCAGCGCGGATGGCGCTTGGTGGTGCGGAGCCGCGCGGAGGAGCGGCAGCTGACCCAGGCGCTAGGCGAGGAGTACGAGCGCTTCGCAGGTGGCCGCACGCGGCTGGTGCCCGGCGTGTGCTGAGCCCACAGTGCCGGCCGGCAGGCCCGTCAAGCCGGGTCAGAGGATGCTCTCCGCGCCGCGGTGGCCGCCACCGTGGTATAGCGCATCGTGAAGCTGCCGCCCGCGGCGTCGATGGCGGTGCCGATACCCGCCAGCAGGTCTTCCAGCTTGGCCGGCGGCAGCTGGGTGTGGCCGCCAAAGGTAGGCACCTGGTCCAGCCACTCGCCGCGGGTGTAGGGGCGGTCCCAGCCGAACCGCCACTGCTCCGGATCACCGAACGCGCCCGTCTGCCGGAACCCGTCGGCCGCCGTGCCGCACATCATCAGGTAGGCATCGAGAATGGGCCCCGCCCACAGATTGGGCGAGCCGGGCATTACCTGGCGGTAGACCTCGGCAAAGGCTTCACCCAGGCCGGGCGGGGGCTGGAACGCGTTCCAGAACACCGCCAGCCGCCCGCCGGGGCGCAGCACCGGCGCCGCCTTGGCCGCTCCCGCCACTGGGTCCACCCAGTGCCAGGCCTGCCCGGCGATGACCGCATCGAATGCCCGGCCGGCGGGGTCCCAGGCTTCGAACCTCGCCGCCTCGACCCCGAACCCGCTCTGCCGGGCCAGGTCGGCCATCCGCGGGTCGGGATCGACGCCGAGCACCCGGCAGCCGGAGCCCGGGCGGCTCTTACCAGCGGGCTGTACTGGCCCACTCCAGGCTGCCGAAGCGGAAGCCGGGCGCTTGCGAGCTCAGCTGGCCAAAATAGAGGCCGAGGGCAGCGGCCTACCGCCACGGCGATAGCGGGCCGGCGGCCAGGCCCGGCACGTCCTAGTTCGCGACTTCGGGAGGCCGCGCCCTGGCCGCCCCGGCGCAGCGAGACCAGGCACGACGCGATGCGATGCGCATTCGCGCCCTTGAATTCGCTGGGTAAGCGTGGGCGGTACCGCTCTAGTTCTAGTCGTGCATGGACGACGCGGACGGGCGGTACTTCGCCGAACTTTTGCGGGTGCTGGGCGAATCAGAGGCATGGGCTGCCCGGATCGATCCGGCTGCCGACCCGTCCGCGGCCAGCACCGGGTAGCCCTCTTCGCGGCGACAACGACCGCGCGCACCCCTACGGACTCAGCCATGCCGCTTGGCATTCGCTGAGTCACGCGGTGGACCACCTCAGCTGCCTGCGTGCACTGCTGCGGGACGCGCAGGTGGTCAGCGGCTAACACCTGACGGGGACGCCCGGGCGCCCGCAGCAGCTGGAGAGCGGTTTACGGTCATAGCCGCGATGACGGCACCCACCCCAACTGCAGACGTCTTTGCCATCATCACCCGGCACGGCCGAACGCTCGCTCATGACATCATCCGGAACGGCGGGTACCTGTCAGTGACCAGGGTGAACGCGTAGGCGATGACGCGGTTGTGCCAGCGGATGACTCCCTGGACGAAGCCGAACATGCGCCTGGGGTACCGGCCAGTAACCAGGATGGCGAACCAGGCCACGATCACCACAGCGACCGCGGCGATGTCGAGGATGGCCAGCACCACGTAGTGGGGATGGACAGCAGCCACTTCACGATGGGCAGCCATCGGTTGAGGTCGCGGGCCACATCCGGATATGGGTAGTCCAGGTGAACCGACTGGTGGTCATCGGTGGAGGGGTAGCGGTCGTCCATCAGGGCCAGGTAGGCCCCGACGCGGTTGCCGAACCGCTGCAGCTCCAGGTTCCAGTCGAACCACCACCTGGGGTACTTCTGCCGGAACAAGATCATGACCAGCGGTGCGAAGAACAGCAGGCCGCCAGCGCCGGCGGCCACCGCCGTTGTGCCGTTGCCATACGTCCACTGCCACGTCCGTCCGGGCAGAGCGCCCAGCACAATCGCGATCGGGATCGCCGCGAAGATGCGGAAGAGCGTGGTCAGCCGATTGAGCGGCCGGTCGGGGTAATCGACCGAGAAATGAACGGGATAAGGTGCTTGATCCATCACTAACCCCCTTTCTGGGCACTTCTATGCTCCAAATTCCCGCCGCTGCAGGGCCAAAGCCGAAACCGCCACCGTCGGAGCGCTTGCTGTCACCGCGGTGGTGGTCCGTGTCACCACCTGGGTGCGCCAGTGAAGGGGGGGCCAGAAGGGCGATTCCGCTTATGGCGATGGCAGCCCCGGAGAACTGGATCGCTAGCATGTACGGGGACGTAGCCAGGTGCTCGTGGAATACGGCCGTTCCGATGACTACCCCGGAGATGGGTTCCAGGGTGTCGATGATCGGCAGGCTGGCGGTGAGCTGCCCGGCTTGATAGGCGCTTTGGGAGAACACCAGCCCGGCGAGGCCGAGCGTGATCAGCGCCCATGGCTGCCAGTGGCCCAGGGTAGCCGCCGGGCCGATGTCGCGAAGCAGCCGGGAGGCGCTCAGCGTGACGGCGGCGGTGAGGCCGAGGGTGACGCCGGCAGCTGCGGCGAGCATTGCGGCGCGTACAGCCCCACCGCGGGCGTTGCCCACCGTGACCGCTGCCATGCAAACCAGGGCCACAGCGCCGAAGGCGGGCAGCCATTCCTGAGCCGGCGCGTCGGACCGGCCTGAGGCGGGCGGGGAGGTCGCCAGGAAGATCCCGATTCCGCTGGCCACGAGCGCGCAGCCGGTCCAGCCCTGGCGGCGCAGCGGCCGTCGCGACCACCATGCCGCAAGCGGCACAGCGAACAGCAGGTCGGTAGCCACGATCGGGGCAACCAGCGCGAGCGGGCCGAAGGCCAGCGCCAGGGCCTGCAGGCCGTACGCGGCGGCCGCCAGCACGATCCCTGCGAGCCACATTGGCCGGCGGGCCAGGTCGGCGAGCAGGCGGAACCGCAGCGCCTTGCCTCCGGCAGCCTCGCGGGCCTGGTGGTGCTGCAGGACGCCGGCCACGCCGAACGAGCCCGCCGCCGCGAGCGCGGTGACTACGGCGATCACGGTCCCGGCCATGCCGTTCACCTGGCCGGGGGCCTGGGCAGAGCTGATTGGCTTCTCGCGGCCGGCAACTGACGGCCGGGCTCGGCCAGCGGGGCCGTCCTCGGACACAGCCCCGGGCACAGGCTTTGAAACATGCACGACCTGCCGTGCGATGCACGCGGCAATCGGTAACCTCGCCAGGCGATTCCTGCTCGTGCCCTGCGGTGGGCAGCTCGCAGCGGGTGGCGACGACGATCCACGGTTGATCCTTCCTCGCCGTCCAGCAGCAGATGCGCTTGACGCCCTCGCCGGGCGGCCGCTGCTCCGATACAAGCCAGCGGAGCTGGAGTCCGGATGCGGCCCTTGTGGCGGTCGGATGGAGAAGGACCCGTCCAGCCTGCTGGCGCACCATGCGGCGACTTGCCGCGATTTAAGCGGGCACCCGCAGCCGCATCTGCGCGCTTCACACGGTCCTCACAGCGGCTTCACACGCCGTGCGGTCACCCGGCCTGTCATTGGGGTGACCGAACCAGGCGCAGCTCTCATTAGGCGAGGGAGGCAGATGACTACTGGCGATCTGCTTGTGCTCGTTCCGTGGCTGATCTTCGGAGCCGGTATCGCGGTGATCGGCTACCGCCTGCTGAGCCCCCGCTGCACATCCCACCGCCGCCGTCACAGCCGATGACCAGCGTGCCGGCCTGGGCTTGGGCCACAGCCAGAGGCGTGATCTGCTGCCCGCTGGCCATCGACCTGGTTGCGGGTTGGCACCGGCCGCGAATGTCACGGGCAACGCAGGTCAGCGCGGCGTGGGCGCCGGGACCGGCTTCCTGCTCATCGTCGCCCTGTGGCAAGGCGCGGATCCCGGCCAGCAGTACTTCGCCGCCTACCTCATCTAGAAGGCACTCAGCATCGACAACCTGTTCGTCTTCGCGCTGCTCTTCCACGCATTCGCCGTGCCGACCACCTGCCAGCACCGGGTGTCGCTCGCGGGCCTGGCCCGCGCGCTCGCGCTGCGCGGCGGCTTCATCGCTGCGATGCGGATGGCCCGCGGCGGCGTGCCCGCCGACCCGCGGCGCAGCCTGGTGCTGCGTGGCCTGCGCAAGGCACATTTCTCCACCCGGCCTGCACCCCACCGGGACCCGGGCTCCATGCCGGCCGTCTTTGGTGGTCATATCCAGGCCGGTGGCCAAGGAGGACGAGATACCGCATGGCCGCTGTTTTCCCGGGCGCGCTGGGTTCTCGCCAGCCCCGGGGCTCAGGCGGAACGTCAAAAGACAGCCCGCTCCAGTGGGTTGCCGGCCTGGGATCTGCACGCAATCCTGACCGCATCGATGCGACGAGGTGAGTGCAGCCTGGAGCCGCTGCGCAGCGCAGTCAAAGACTCCGCGGGCGGGGGATTGGGCTGATCCGATGAGCAACATCACACCGCTCCAGCAAACACCCGGAGGTGATGTCCGTGAGCACGACCACGCCGCCCGCGCAGGCCCCGGTCCCCGCGCCGGGCAGCTACCGCAAGGGCGCGCTGCTCGCTGACTGGCTCTCCTCGACTGATCACAAGGTGATCGGCCACCTGTACCTGATCACCTCGTTCTTCTTCTTCATGGCCGCCGGCCTGATGGCCATGATCGTGCGCGCCCAGCTGCTGGGCCCGGGCAACCACCTGGTCTCCGACCAGCAGTACAACGAGCTGTTCACCATGCACGGCACCATCATGCTGCTGCTGTTCGCCACGCCGCTGTTCATCGGGTTCGCCAACGAGATCATGCCGCTGCAGATCGGTGCGCCCGACGTGGCGTTCCCCCGGCTCAACCTGCTCAGCTACTACATGTTCGCCTTCGGCGGCCTGATCCTGCTGGCCAGCTTCCTCACCCCAGGCGGAGCTGCCGCGTTCGGCTGGTACGCGTACTCGCCGCTGACCAGCTCGGTGCACTCGCCGGGGATCGCCGGCGACATGTGGATCATGGGCCTGGTGCTCTCCGGGCTCGGCACGATCCTGAGCGGCGTCAACTTCATCACCACGATCATCTGCATGCGCGCCCCGGGCATGACCATGTT
>Ga0137380_10006089_pt1 | contig 10747 bp, 9 predicted proteins | sample SagtaG_17_FD_104809 | JGI IMG/M metagenome (GOLD analysis project Ga0137380, IMG submission 104809) | Vadose zone soil microbial communities from Sagehorn Ranch, Mendocino, California, USA - Sage2_L_100_16 metaG | ecosystem: Environmental > Terrestrial > Soil > Vadose zone | place: USA... | reverse complement strand
GTGCATCGTATTTCGAAGTGTGACTTCAGTCACATCGGAGGCTTCAGATATCCTGTTTTGTGTGCATTCAACGATTCCTAGCCGATATGCAACCATGTAGAGAGCCGCGGCAGCGAGGCTCTCGGACCGCTTTCCGAAGAACACTTCCCTTGGAAGCTTAGAAATGAAATTAGTTGTCTCTTGCAAGAGTTCTTCTCTTCGGGTGAGACCATTTGAACTCACAAGGGTTTCCGTGAGCTTCATTTTAGCAACAATCTTCTCGAGGTAGTCGCTCGGACGCGAATAGAGGTCGGGAGCGCTTAACTCCAAAAAATCGTTTGCGTCTTTAGCCGTAGTCAATAAGAGGGTCGTCTTTCTCTGCCAGCTGCGTTTTGAATTGTTTGGTTTAGGAGTCTTCCCCATTTGGGCGTAAGATTCAATGTCGCCAGGAGTGATCCCCTGCCTGAGTATCTTGCTCGCAAGGAAATATGCGCTCCAAGCAACAACTGCCGTTTCTCGCCCTCTCACGAATCCAGACTTCAACAGTTTCTCGAAGTAGGAGCCAGCCAGTTCGGCAAGTGATTCATCCGCTCTCAAAGTGGCGGTCGCGGCTTTGAACTTGGAAAAGTAATCTTCTACGAGATGGTCTCGCTTTCGTTGGACAAGCCTCTCTTGAATGAGCTGGCGATATCTAGCAACTGCTCTTGCTTCATACCCTTCTTTGCAATATGCGAAGATAGGCACGTTTCGCAGGTAATTCCAAGCGACCTTGAATCGGGTTATCTTGCTATCATACGCAAGCTTTGCAAGTAAGGTGTAGGCAAGGGGCCGCGAAATTTTCAGCGATTCGCCGAGGTCTTGTGCGAACGCAAAGCCGGTGTCGTTAACTGACTGCAGGATGTGTGACTCTAGGTTTTGAAGATCGTTCGTTTCCGGAAGGTCGTAGAGTATTTTCGGTATTCCGTCATTGAACATGTGTTGACGGACTCTCCCACTGATAACGGCAGCCTTGAGCGCCAAGTACCCAATTTGGTGATAGGCAGGATGTTTTTCCCTGAAATATTGTCTAAGCTCTCCGGGCGTCGAAGGCGACTTGCCTAGGTGGGCAACTATGTCCTCCACCAGTTCCTCGATCTTGTCATTCGCATCCTCTTCGTACCATGGCAGGAACCAGACGTATCGTTCAGTCTTCCCAGTGTGGAAGACTCTTCGCTTGACATGTTCCTTGGCTTCCATATCCCAGAGTGCTTTCTTGTATGAGTCGACGGTGTAGGTTCGGTCAAACCATCTGACGGAATCGTACGTAGCGATTTTCAGCTCTTGGAGAGCTCGGACCAACGTGTTCTCTATCGCTGACTCCATCCCTTAAGAACACCGCGTCCGCCACTCCGACTAGTAGTCATTTTCTAGGCTTCGACTCCCTGGGTTGAAAACCGAGAGACAATTTCAGGGATCCCATTGAGTTTCTTTAGGTACTTGTTGCCAGACTCGCTAAGAAGATAGGTTACTTTCACACCGTCCTTGCGTCTCTCCAAAAGACCTAACTCAGACACTCTACTCACGATCCCGGACCTCATCGCTATTGCTTCGCTCTCGTTCCACTCAGCGTTGCGGGATTTCACCAAGTCGTTCAGCTTCTCTGGTGTAGCGACACCTCGGTGCACACCATCGAGAACGAGCTGGATCAACTTCGCCTCCGCGGGTACCTCTGAGGCGATATGATTCAAGAGGAAATCGATTTCTTCAAGGGAGAATGCTGTCGAATAGTCGTCTCTGTCAATTATGGGATTTAGGAGAGACGCGAACCGAAGTCCGAAGTCGGTAAGACCCACTTGAACTAAATTCTTGTCGTTTCGCACTATGTCCAGAAATTTTAGAGCAGGAGCCGCGCCTTCGACCCTACTCCTGGCTAGAAAACCAACAAACTGATTCTTGAACCTGGTCTTTGCTTTGTCTTGGTCCCTACCTATTGGAAGGGCTGCCGAGATTATGGTTCCCCTTTTCCGACCTAGCAATCGGTCATTCCGAAGGATTGTGCGACCCATCTCACGAGCAATCTCTGCTGTCCTTTCTTGAAGTTCGCCCAGCGGGACGTACCCGAAACCATTTTGCCCGGAAAGATTTGCAGCAACCCTGACGACAATCTTGACAGGGAAGAGTCTATTGTACTGACCCCATAGATAGCTCGGGCGTGGAACACTTCCTACTGGGACGGTCCTGACGTCCGAAGGTTCGGGTTTCAGAAGGAGCCGTGCCGCGTCAGTTTTCGGCGGCAGGCTAGCGGTAGAAGCCATTGGCAGGTTAGTAAGGCCCGTCGTTGCAGTGGTCTCAGAGTCCCCGTTGGTGTTCTCGGTCTCGATATAGACCTGGTTCTGAAGCGCGGCCAGAATGAAATCTTGCACAGACTTGTACTTCCCCGAGCGCACATGCTTGTTCATGTCCTCCGCAATCTCTGGGGAGACATCGACCAAATATCTCACACTTAATTCCACTACTAAAGGACAGTTATTACCTCCTTGCTATTTAAGCATAGCTTATAGGTCAAAATATAATTACAGTATAAGAGGGGACTTCCAGCCAAATTGGATCCCTTCGCTCTCGGGAGACGAGAACGTCAAGCATGATAGAGGTAGCGGCCCGTAAAGACGCAATTGAACGAGAGGCAGGTTACGGTACCGACTCGACCAAGCCCTCTCATTTTTTCAGAGAACATGTGAAAGCACCTTGCTACCCCCTATTGGGTACTTCCTCGGGAGTTGCTTTTGGCGGCGCCGAGGATACCGTTTCTACAGCGGGTCCAGCTTTTCTTTGAAGCGCCTAGCTAGCTCAGTTCTTCGCTCAAGAAGAGCGTATTGATAGTTCATTTCCAGGCCTGACCGATAGAGCTTTTTCAACGTCTCTTTAAGCGGTGGCTGGCTGAACTCCACTTGGAGTTTCAAGCGTTCCAGTGCATTGACCCTTCGATACCACGTACTTTTCTCCCAATCAACGGCAGATAATAGCACAACTACCGCAACTACTAGAATGCTGAGCAAGAGAAGAGCGCTGTTCCCTATAATGTACGACGAAAGGCCTAAAGCAAGCGCAGCGGTTGATACGACGAGCTGGAGTAGCCTCAGTGTGATGTCAATCTTTCCGATCAACTTGGGTTGCTTTTCTGTCAATGATACGTACCGATTCCCCGAGCGACCCTTCGCTTTGTCATTTTCCTTCAGCCACGAGCTTGTGTGGAAGAAAGGACTCTGCCAATTCTATCGGTGTCATATGTTATCGGGTTACAAGCTGTTCTCGCTCAAGCTCATCGATCCCAGGAATCCTGATTCCGCTTTCAATCGCACTGGTCTTGAGGACCTCGACGGTGTATCCGTGAAATATTTCCCTTATGTCGTCGATGTGACTGATTAGAATAACCCGGCTAAACTCCTTCGTAAGATTTCGCACTACGGCAATTGCTTCGCGAATGCCAGCCTCGTCCAAATTGCCAAAATCGCCCTCATCAACAAACAGCGTTTGCATCACCGCAAATGCGTGCTCTTCCGTCTGGGGTAACTTACTCAGTATCCTCGAAATCGCAACGCGAAGCGCCATGCTGATTCTGGTCTTCTGGCCACCAGAGAAATAGTGAATCGCCCTGACCTGTCCATTTATCGTCGCCGCCACGTTCAGTGTTTCCTCTTCTATGTTGAGAGCAGTTAGCTCATTGTTGGAGAGGTCGTTTATGAGATCCGTGCCCTCCTTTTCGATGGAAGGTCTCAATCTGCGCAGGATATTCTCAGGGATACTCGCGAAGACATCCTTCAACTCCTCCAGAACGATTCGCTCCTCGCCAAACCTGCGGATCTTGCCCTTGTTGTCCTCCAGAATACGCTCCTTTTCGAGAAGCTCTTTCAGCTTGCTTTCCAAGTGTTCTCTATCTTTGAGGCCCGCTGCAAGCTCATTGTTATTCTCATTCAAGACTTCTTGAGCCCGTTGAAGATGTGCCTTCGCTTTGTCGTATCGCACCTGTATTTTTCCAAACTTGTTCAGCTCAGCAACCCAATGGCCTCTCTCACTACGAAGGTTCGATGTTCGGTCTCGAGATTCGGAAAGCTCTTCTTCGACTCCTGGTAGCCTGCTCAATTTTGTCTTCGCATTAGTAAATTGTTCCGCGACCTTGCGCTTGCGTAGCTGGTGAATCCGACTGTCCAATTCATCATATTGACTTGGATTGAAAGATAGTTTCGCTTGTTCCGAACGCGTCTCGCGGATCTGGATTTTCAGCTTCCCAATTTCCGTCTTCTCTGCCATTTTCCGCTTGTTTAGGGTTGACAGTCTTCGTTGTTCTCGCTTCACCTCGCCTCTCTTGGCGGAGCGTTGCTGAAGATCTTTGAGAGTTGCTTTCAGCCTTGTAGCGCTGGCCTTGACGGCTTCAAGCTTGAGTCTTGCGGCCTTAAGCTTCCCTACTTTCTCTTGCTTCTCTAAGAGTAGATTGCTGATTTCATCTGAATAGTGTCGTTTCACTTCCTCAGGGTCAGTTATCTTTTGGAGGCAAACGGGACACTCACTCTTGTCCTTGACCCGCTCTAGGTCAGTCTTGAGGCTAGAGATAGAGTCACCGATTCGTTTGATTTCAGCCGAGTATTCGGCTTCACGTTTCTCCAAGCTACTTTTGCCCTTCTGGATTCTCTCCAAAGCATTGTCTACCGCATTCACCCTTCTGAGAGACGGAATCTGTTTTCTCAGAGACGAGATTTCGTGCCTAGTTTGGGCAATGTCACTTACGATCTCGCCGAGCCATTTTGTTACTCTCTTCTGAGATGAAACCTTCTGAGAGATGTCCTTCTCCAATCGGTAGTATTCCAAACTGACTGGCCTTATCATCGAGAACTTGCCCTCAAGCGACAAGAATTCGTTGTACGACGCTTGGAGATTGGGCAGTTTCCCTTCAAGATTCTGTAGCTCCTTGAGTTCCCGTTCATTTTTTCTCTCGGTTGCGCCGGAATCTCTTATCTGGTTGTTGAGCCCGCTAAGTTTCTCGTCTACCATAATGAACCGTGAATAGTCGCCTTCTAGACCATCCTTCTCCTTCTTCTTTCGGTCGACCTTTTCCGATAATATCAGCTTCCTCTTTTGAAGAGCAACCACCTTTCGCTTTGAATCTCGAATCTGTTGCTTAGCTTCAGGAATCCTTTGAATATCCGACGACAGTAATTTGTTTGCTTCCTCAACCTTATCGACATCAAATTGTTTGACCTTCGCCTTCTCTTGCGCTCGCTTCTCATAGTCGAAGTACTTGTCGAGACCGAACAGGATTACGAATGCATCTTTTCTTTTGCCGGGCTCAAGCTCGGTAAGTGAACTCATCTCGCCCTGAAGAACGATTGTGGATTTCCTGAAGCCTTCCCAGTCAAGCCCAATCGCTCTTTTTCTTGTGTACTCATACACCCGCTGGCCTAATGCCTTCGACTCCCCGTCCTCGAATAGTTCTCCATGAGAACTATTCTGAGTAATGTCTCTAGTCACTACGTAGTTGTGTCCATGATTCTCGAACTCGACTCTGATGATAGCTTTGGTTGATTCATGATTGACAAGATCGTTGACTCTTAGGTAACCAGAGCTTGTCCTTCCGGAGGTTCTAAACGTCTTCCCGTAGAGAGAGATGCATATCGCATCTAGGATGGAGGTTTTGCCGGCTCCGTTCTCGCCAGCGATAAGAGTGACCTGGTTTTCAGGAAATGCAAGCTCGAAGGAATTCTTGAACCTCATGAATCCCTTGAAAGTTACCCGCTTAAGTCTCAGTCCCAAGGGCCTCCGCAGCTTCTTTGATAACCTCGTTTCCTAGCTTCAGAAGGAGCTCCATTCTCCCTCGATACTGTTTCTTGCCCCTGACGTAGAGTTCAAGTTCCTTCGAAGGAGGAAGAATATACTCGGCCCCCAAGCTCGAAGACTCGGGTAGCGATACGGTCGTCCTGGGCTGAAGCCTGAGGTCGAAGATTCTCTCCTGGTTCAGTCGAGTCTTTATTCCCTCCCAGTCAATGAGTCGGCTCTGGCCAACCTCTATGTTTTCCAGCTTGATTCTTACAAGCGCATCGGCTATGGTGCCCTTGTGCTTCTCGATCTGCTCTTGTACCAATCGGGTGATCTTGGGAGCGGATAGTCCGGAACAATCCTGGTCTACAATTGTCAGCATCTTCCTCACTGCCAGCTTAACCGGCGACACCTCCACGCCGTCTTCAACATCGACGATGAGAGCAAACTTGTCGTCATGTTCCTCGCTGAACTCATGTTTCTCGGATGAGCCCGAATAGAAAATTGGCATATTGTCTTGCTTGATTTGTTGGAACTTGTGCATGTGACCGAGCGCCACATATTGAAACGCCGAAGGTATCTGACTCGCGTCTACACACTCGCCAATGAACGATTCAAGCATTATTTCTGAACTTTCCATTGCTTGACCCACGGGAATATGTGCTGCCAGAATTTTCTTCGCGGATTTGGAGCCCTTCAGAGCAATCGACAGTAGTGGTCCAAAGAGGTTGCGAATCTCGTCGAATGCCGCGGGGGCCGGAACGCACACAAAGTCGTAATCATCCACGTTAAAGGTGGTTGGCTCGAGCGCAACATGCACTCCCTCAATCTCTCCAAGCAGAGCAAGCGGATTGAGGCTAGTCGACAATCTCGGAGTCTCGTGATTGCCACTGACGATGATTGTAGCGATTCCATGACGAGAAACTTGTTTGAGCTTGCGAACAACTTCTAGGACATACCTCGGGTGAGGATTTACCTTTGTGAAAAAATCACCTGCTATGAGCAGGACCCCCACCTTCTTTTCTATGGCTAGGCCAGCTACTCTCTTGAAAGAATCGAGAAGATCAATTCCCCTAGCGTTCAATCCCGTCGTGGGATCTATTCTCGAATACGCCGCCTCGCCTAGATGGTTGTCAGCGGTGTGAAGTATCCGCATTTGGACAAATCAATAGTGGGGGTCTAGTTTACTTAAAGGAGAAGCGAGGAAATGAGAAGGGCAAGACGCCAAGTTGCAGAATTTTGCTGTTGTCTGCGCCCTCGAAAGGAGAAAAGATCTTCAAGGAGAGTTGGGGAGATACCATCCGCGATTATTCCAGCCTAGCGATCTGTTACCTAATTGCGCCACGTTGTCTCATAGTTGGTGGGATCTTTCCGTAGCGTTTCATGCAATACTCCCCGTAGGCTTTCAAGGTGAGTTCATCAGCGACACTATTCTCCTCCCGATGTATCCACGTGGCCGTCCAGCTGACACCCTCTAGCAAAGAACGGGTCTTCCTGTAAAACGGGATCTCTGGAGCAGTGACTTCATGCTCCCCTTTGATTTGCCCTATGACTGGCTTGCTATCTCCGAAGAGTTCTATCTCCCGGTCCTCTAGGTTTGCCTGAACCCATTCCAACGCTTTGATCAGCCCAGTATACTCGGCCATATCATGGGTAGAATTCGGAGCTGGCTCAGCCGCTACGCCATCATCCTCGAAAACCTTCACATCACCGGACGGTGACCTTCTGTAGACCACGAAGCCGAAGCAGGCAACTCGTCCCGGATTCACGGGCTCGCAGAGACCGTCGAAGAACGCCCTTAACGTCACGCCACACCAATGATACTTACTCAAGGAGAAGATGAAAAAGTGAACCTCAGAGAATGCTACGACGGGCTCAAGAACCTAAAGCCAGACTTTGACATAGACTCTTTCGAGATTGTCGAAGAAGTTACGAGGTTAAGGGACCTTTGGAAGCCTGAGAAAGTCCGGGTCGTCCTACTCGCTGAGTCCCATGCCCACACATCTCAAAACGAGTTCGATACGCCATGGCACACACCAGACAACATGTATCAAGGAAAATTCGTGAGATTCGTATACTGTCTCGCTAATGGCGAGACAGAACTGGTTCCGTCGATCCGTGATAACAAGGGCACCGCCCAATTCTAGAAGATCTTCTACAGTTGCCTACACCAAGTCTCCGAAAGCAAGGACTTCAAGGGAATCCTGCATTCAACGCCTCCCGACCGGAGGATTGCCAACAAGATTGGCCTTCTGTCCAAACTCAAGGAAGCGGGAATCTGGCTCACAGATGCAAGCATCGTCAGCGTCAATCACTTGTCACACATCCCAACTAGGACGCAGCTTCTCCGATACTGTTGGCACTACACAGGGCCAATGATAGAGAGCCTCGACCCGTCGCCGAACCAGGTCATTGTCATAGGCAAACTTGTCGGAAAGACACTCGAGAAAGAAATTGCGTCCCTAGAAATACACCATGCACCTCCTTTACCGCAACCGCAAGCTAATCTCCGAGCACCAGGTTACTTCCCGTTTTACAAGACATACTACGAAGTATGTTCGAAATTCAGGAACTAGTCTGCCATAGCGACTTTTCCCTATTAGACCCGCCACGCGGCATTTTTGAGCTTCGTATCTGATGTTAGCTCAATTCCTAGGCCGCGGTAAGTCAAGTTCACTAGCGACAGAGAGCATCTTTCGAAACAGCAGGCGTTGTGTTGATCGAATTCTGCCTTGTATTGTCGATACCAGAACCGAGAGGGATTAAGGATCATTTCACGAAACTCTGGATCCGACTTGTTAGGGTAGTCCCAGTTTTTCCATTCTGATTTTGCAACTTCGTGATCTGGTAGGGTGGTCATTATGATCCAATCACTGGGTGCGTTCTGCGGGTTCTCAGGGGCTCTAACGAAGTTGTGGAAGTTTTCGATGTCTTTGGTCCATATTCTTTCATCTCCCGAGTTTGGACTTTCATACTCTAGGACCCCAACAAGATTATGTTTCGCGCTACCCATCCTCCACAGAGTTACGTCTGGACGAAACAGGCGCTTGTCTCTTGCCTTTAGACTGTGTTCGAGGGCGACAACGTCATAGTCTCTCCCCCTGCAGCTGAGAGCAGCTTCGATGAGAAGAGTCAGGACGAGAGAGTGCGTCTCATTCAATGCTGTTTTGTTCGTTGTTTCCAGATGATCCTTGCTTATGGCATCGGATTTTTCTGCACGATTTAGTAGGCGAGAAAACTTGACAAACAGAGGCTTGTAGTCCATTCCAGTCACATTACTTGTGAGGAGTGTTGTAAAGATGATGTGTCAAGCATTTTCTGCAGTGAATCCACGCTCCGCATTTCCAACATTTTACCCATTGAGATTTGCCTTGGTCCACGGTCCTTGGGCTTCCGACCGCTCTTAACGTCATGATCAGTCGATCCATTACTTTGCCCTAGGTATTGCAAATGATGCTGAAACTTGAGTTCAGCAGGCGGCCCGGGGGATCAAATACCGAAGCAAGTGGTGATTCCCTTGCGGACTCTGTCCCTATACTCATCATTCTTTGTGTATACCCGAGGACTAAGAAAGGTAGACTTGCCTAGAAGGTTAACAATGGAAGTGTTGTCTTCCACCAGTTGAATGCATTTATCCTCCTTTTGGACCATTATTGCGGTATCATCCTCCTGACTCGCCATTAGATGAATTGAAGGCGGTTCAAGAAAGAATATCCATTCACTCTCAACCCCAGATGTCTTGGATAGCAGCTCATGTTGCAACGGAAACTGTACCAGGCGTAGCCGAGATTGCTTCTTGACTGTATCCTCGTCGGGGGTCAGGGAAGTCTCTTCGAAGACAACCTTGATCGGTTGTCTCGTGCGAAGCATCCTGATTAGTTCCTTCAAGTAATTGTTGGTCCCTGCATATTCCGCCATTTTGGTCCAAACGTAGTGATCATCGAACTTGCAGAACTGATCTTCGCTCGCAAAGACAGCATTGAGATCGGGCATGATCGAGTCAGATACTAGCTGTGAATAAATTGTCTTGAGCATCAACTCAAACGCTGCGACGGTCTTGTGATAATACACCGTCTGATACATGTGGTATCTGCCAATAAGAAAGTTTTCCATAGCCTGTCTACCCTTTTCCAAGACTGCAAGTCTAGCCCCCTCCGGATCCACAGTAACAGTTCTAATGAGCCGGTTGACGTCTACGTATCCGTATGCCACTCCGGTGTGAAGCGCATCGCGTAGAAGATAGTCTATTCTGTCCACATCGAAATCGGATGAGAGGAGAAAGTTGTAGAGCTTGTTCCTGTGTTTGCCCCTGACAATGCTGACAATCTCGTCGGGGTCCTGTCCATTGCTCCTCAGAATATCCTGGACTTGGGTCTTTTGAACAACCTTCTCCGTGAGCCTCTCATGCCTGCCGTCTGACTTTCCATAGAGGTCTTTCATTACCCCCTCTACGACATGAGAAAACGGATAGTGTCCCAGATCGTGGAGAAGAGCCGCGAGTCGTAGCTTTTGCCAAACGTTTACCTCGATCCGGCTGTTTGAGATTAGTTGGGTAGCTAGCCTGTCCATCACAAACATGGAACCAAGAGAATGGGAGAATCTAGTATGGCTAGCTGCCGGATACACAAAGTCTGCGAGGCCTAGATGCCTGATATGCCTCAGTCGTTGGAATACTGGAGTATCAATAATCTCACGTTCGACCGCAGTTATTCCTATGTATCCATGGACGCTGTCGTGAATGTGCTTCTCGAATGCTACACTCATAACTCCGATAAGCTAGCTCTCGATGAATCCGTGTCTTCGTAGAAGCTCATACATCTTCTTCACGTCTTCCTCGTTAAATTTTCCTGGTTTGGACTCTTGGAGGTCGACTATAAGCTGTTTGGAGTCTGAAGGTCTTGGGTAAGCGTGCTCGTTTAGAAAGTGAAGTGAGGCAGCTAGTTCAAGCCAGTATGCAGAATCCCCGAGCTTCTTCAGGTCT
>Ga0137380_10006086_pt1 | contig 10748 bp, 7 predicted proteins | sample SagtaG_17_FD_104809 | JGI IMG/M metagenome (GOLD analysis project Ga0137380, IMG submission 104809) | Vadose zone soil microbial communities from Sagehorn Ranch, Mendocino, California, USA - Sage2_L_100_16 metaG | ecosystem: Environmental > Terrestrial > Soil > Vadose zone | place: USA... | reverse complement strand
CGGAGCGACGCGTGTCGTGAGGTCGTAGAGATACCGTTCCAAGAAGGTGAATCCGGTCTCCTGCGGACGCGTGAAGCCCCAGCTATTCGTAATGATGTTCGCTTCATCGCCGGTGCCCGCGATGCCGTCGTACCCATGGGAGGAGAAATAGAAGAGCTCCGCCGTGTCGAACGAGGTGGGGAGATCGACCCCGATGATCTTCGCACCGGGCGCGGTCCCGTAGATGTCGAAGATGCCGCCCGCATTGCCGAACGGCACACCCGCCAGATCGGTCGAGACCCACGTTCCATGATCCTCGAACGTCTCGAACGCACCGTAGAAGGCGACGATGTCGCCCGGTCCCGGGACGAACAGGTCCCATCCCTGCCGCTGGGCCGTGATGTTCGAGTACGGCACGGGGAGGCCCGTCCTGTACTTGGCCGTCACCTGGGAATTTGCCGCCGGAGGCGTCTGGAATGTGATCGCGCCGCTATCGTAGTTGAGTGTCCAAGTCCGAAGCTCGTAGATGATTTCGACGAAGTCATTGTCGGGAAAGTCCTTCAGCCAGGTGATGACGCCAGTCGTCGAGTTCAGGCGGTAGTCCACGCCGGCGACGAGTGGGCCCGAACTGTTGTCAATGGCAAACACTTGCTTAACAGGGTAGCCCAATGCGAGAAGCCCTGCGGTGTCGACGGCGGCTCCGGTCATGATGTTGACTCCCGCGGTCAGCTGCGCGGTCGTTCCTGTTTCGTTCCCGCCGCCGGTCGTATTCGGGATGACCAACTCATAAATGTCCTCTCCCGAGCTGGGCCAGTACATCGCGTCCAGGGCCATCGTCGCGGTGAAGAGGTTGACCCCCTGCGCGTCCGTTTCGATCCATCCGTTCGCCAGCGACGCACTCGTCTCCGCTCCCGTCGCAGAGGCAATTACGACCTCGTTTGCGATGGAGTTGGTTCGCTTTCCGATGAAGTACAGGAGACCGCCGGAGACGTCGGCAATTCCATCGCCGTTCGCATCCCACGTGGCGAGGGGGTTTCCCGCGATGCTAACCGGGTTGTCGTCCGTGAAATCGAGGTTGTTGTTCAGGTCGACGTGTACCGTATCATACACGCCCGGGGTCGTCGAATCCGTGACGAGGATGCCCGGCCGGTTGCAGAAGTAGGCCTCGAAGAATTTGTCGATGTCAACCCCCAGGTGGAACACGCCGCTCGCGCTCGGGATTGCGCCGACGTGGTACGTGCGGCTGATGAGGTTGTTTGAGCCCGGACAAGAGGGCGTGCTTGGCGCCACCCTCTTCGTGTACTGGAAGAATCCGTAGACAAATCCGGTGGCGTACGTGACATTCCCGCTTGCATCCGCTATCGCCACGTACTCCGTGTCGGAGTACCAGGACGCAGTACCGACGGTTGCAAAGATCGGATATGGGTAGCGATCGAAGTCGCTGCCTGTCGTGAACAATTGAAGGTTATTCCATTGGGATTCCTGACTCAGCATGATTGGGTAGCCGAAGTATGGTGACGCGGGATTGCGGTCCGTGGCCCACTGACCCAGCAGGTTCGGATGTCCGAAGTCGGCCCCCCAGTCTTGGACCGCGATGTTGACGCCGGAGCCGTCGAAGCCCATCGGGTAGTTGCCGGACGAGTCGACGACGTGTTGGGAGCGGACGATCGACCAATCCGTCGGCGCCGGACCACTGCCCGGTGACTGCAGCTGTTCTCGGAACCGGGTCACCGACTCGCGTTCCGAAGTCAAACCGAGATTCGTGTAATCCGCCGTCGCGGGCACCATTCGGCTCTCAATGCCCAAGACGGACGACAGTTTGGCGAACTCCTTGATCGCGAAGGTGGGAATCGTTACGGTCGTTGAGACGATGCCTTCGGAACGGGCGAGAGACCGCTGGGAGAGCCGCTGGTCCTTCCCGCGGAACTCCTCGGGGAGACGCTCGACGGCGAACTTGTTCAGCAAGGGAGTCAACGAATTCATGTCTTGCGTGTAGATGACCACGTCGACGAGACTGGTCGAGCCTCGATCGACCGCGTCCTTCAGCCCAGAATCCAGCTTCGTTTTCCAGACGTCCCGCGATTCCGCCGAGACCGCGGCCGTCGAAGGGTTTTCTGCGATCCGAGGCGATCCTGTGACACCTGTCGTCGGCGCGGCGGGCGACTCGATCGCGCGGGCGGAGGCAACGGGTGCCGCCGTGACGAGCACGAAGAGGCCTGCCAAGACCATCGCGCCGACGATCAGAAAGCTCAGCGCTCTGCGAGCGGTGGTATTCAACATTCGATTCCCTCTCCCCAACACCGAAAGCATGCGGGGAATCGTTCGAGCGTATAAATAAATTCCCCAGATTACGGAGGCCGACCCACCAGGCATCCGGCAACCGCGACCGAGCGCGGTGTTCCGGGCCGTTTGAACGCTACTCTCGGAGGTTTTCCTCCATAGAGAATTATTATCCGATGATTTTCATATAAGAGCGGCGATTCGAAGGTCGTCCTAAGCCGTCGGTCTCCACCCGACGCACGCGATGCCTCAAAGGCGTTCGAGGTCCCTGCCGCCGCGAAGCCCCGCAGGAGCCAAGAAGTCGGCGAGCGCGTAGCCAGCCACGCAGCCGACGAGGTGGAGGGGGACCAGGAAGAGCGAGACGAAGATGATCACCGCGCGGGAGGAGTCCGAAGGGCCAAGGGCCTCGAGACCCGGAACGACGCCCGCGAACACGGGCGCGTACACCGACAACAGGACGATGACGATGGCAATTGACGCTCCCCCGAATCCCGCGACGACGAGATGTTGCGGCTCCACGTCTCGGAGTCGCAATCCGATGGCAACCCCGGTCGCCAGCGCCACGAAAAGGATCGTCGCCCCGACGTCCAGGCCCAGCAACAGACCGTAGTCGGCGAAGGCCGCGACCACGACGAGCGTGCCCATCGAGAACCCGGCGAGGACGACGAAGATTGCTTCGATGAGGCCACGGCGAAGGATCTCACGATCCATACGGGACGATTCCTCCTGACGTCGCGAACTCAATACCGAGGACGCGCTCGATGATCAACGTGCCGTGCACCTCGTAGACGAGCGAGGCGTCGATAATAGGGAAGTACCGACCGCCGAACGTCAGGTTCAATCGGGCGAGCTGGGTCGGCTGCGTCGCGCCAAAGACCGTCGCGTTTCCCCATACGTTCGCGGTGGTGTGCGGACCGACGACGTAACCGTCGGGAGGGAAGAAGCCGCCCGCGACGACAAAGATCGATGCGCTCTTCTCCGCGAACGACCGGGTGTCGGTCAGGTTGTCCATATAGAACCGGTACGTGATGTGCAAGATGTCGATCGCGATGCCCGCGGGATTACGCAGCAAGAACTGGACGCCGATGACGACGGTCTGGTCCGGCGACGTGACGGCCGGAATCGTCACGCTTTGGTAGCCGACGTTGTCGCCGATTCGCATACGGGCATCGCTCGCGGCAATGTACCGATCCAGGAAGTTCACCCATGCGATTGCGCCGACGACGGCGAGAACAACGAGGAATACCGCGGCGACTTTCGCGAACCACGTCATGCCGGTGGCCCTCCGCCGGACACCTGTGCCATGGCGGGAGGCGCACCCGAAGACAATCCGACCTCTCCCGCGAAGTGACACTCCGCGAAGTGGCCCGGGACGATTTCCCGCAACTCGGGCTTCGTCGTCTTGCAGATTTCTTGCGCATAGGGGCAGCGCGGATGGAACGTGCATCCGCTCGGCAGATCGATCGGACTCGGCAGTTCCCCCTGGATCTTCGCTCGGCCGCGCTGGAATTTCGGATCCGGCACCGGGACCGACGTCAGGAGCGCTTGCGTGTACGGGTGCAGCGGCTTCGAGATGACTTCCTCTCCGATCCCGAGCTCGACGATCCGGCCCAGGTACATGACCGCGATCCGGTCCGACATGTACCGCGTCACCCCGACGTCGTGGGAGATGAACACGAGGGTGAGCCGGAATTCGTCACGGAGTTGGAGCAGGAGATTCATGACCCCTGCGCGGATCGAGACGTCGAGCATGGACACCGGTTCGTCCGCGACGATGAACTCCGGCTGGAGGACGATCGCCCGGGCAATCGCGACCCGCTGCCGCTGCCCGCCGCTCAATTCGTGCGGATATCGGTACATGAAGTCCGACGCCGGCGCGAGTTCCGCATGCTCGAGCGCTTTCGCGATGAGGTCCTCCCGGTCCTCCAGGGAATCCGTCACACCGTGAACGGTCAGCGGCTCGGCTACCGCGTCCATCACGGTGAAGCGCGGGTTGAGCGATTCGTACGGGTCTTGGAAGATCATCTGCACGCGGCGGCGGAAATCCTTCAGGTCCGCTCCCTTGAGGGGTGCGATGTCCTTGCCGTGAAAGAGGAGCTGGCCCTCGGTGGGCTCTTCGAGCTTCACGAGGAGTCGGCCCGTCGTCGTCTTCCCGCAGCCCGACTCCCCGACGATCCCGAGGATTTCGCTCCGCTTGATCGAGAAGTCGATCCCGTCGACGGCGTGCACTTGCTTCTCTCTCCCGCGGAGGGCGTCCAACAAACCCGCCTTCAGGGGGAAGAGCTTCCGGAGGCCGTGGACGTCCCACACGGCACCGTCCTCCGTCATGCGAGGCTCCCGTCGAAGATTTCCTTCGCGAAGTGGCAGCGGGACCGGTGGCCCTGATCGACCTCGATGAGTTCGGGACGTTCGCGCGTGCAGATGTCTTGCGCGAACCGACACCTCGGATGGAAGCGGCACCCGCTCGGCGGGTTCACGAGATCCGGAGGCGATCCGGGGATCGCCCGGAGTTTCTTCTTTGGGCCCTTCACGCTCGGAAACGCCTCGAGCAGACCGATCGCGTACGGATGGGAAGGCCGCTCGAACACGCTTTCCGTGCTCCCCTCTTCGACAATCTCTCCCGCGTACATGATCACGATGCGATCTGAGACTTCCGCGACGACGGAGATGTCATGGGTGATGATCATCATCGCGAGGTCCAGTTCGCGTTGCAGATCGCGGATTTCTCCGAGGATCCGGTCTTGCATGATGACGTCCAGGGCCGTCGTGGGCTCGTCCGCGATGATCAGGTCCGGCTTGCAGGCGAGCGCCATCGCGATCATCGCGCGCTGCTTCATCCCGCCGGAAAACTCGTGCGGATATCCGTCCGATCGATCCGCAGTCATGCCGACGAGCTTGAACAGTTCCTGAATCCGAGCCTTTCGTTGCTCGGAGGTCATGTCCATGTGGGCCTCGAGCGCTTCCTCGATCTGGTCGCCGACTCGGTACACTGGGTTGAAGGCGTTCATCGCCCCTTGAAAAATCATCGAGACCTGAGACCATCGCATCGTCTGCATTCGATTCCGTTGGGACCGCTGGATCGCGCGGCGGGTGAAGCCGCGGTTCCAGGCGCGCTCGCGCCGGTCGACGAGGTCAAGAAGGTCTCGTTTCAGGGTCTCGGGGTCGGCCTGACCGTTCGCAATCATCGCTTGGGCGTCCTCGATCAGGGAGGCCTCCTGCTGGAGGATTGGCATCAGCTCGTTGGCAGCCATCGAGGCTTTGTCCGCCGGCATGCCCGCGGCACGCATCGCCAGCATGTCCTGCACCGATTGCGCGGATCCGTCTTGGTCGAGGAGGAACTTCAGTTCGTGCGTCAGGGGGGCTCGGAAGACAAGTTCGCCACCGACGCGGACCTCGCCGGTGACGATGCGCGCGTTCGAAGGGAGAATCTGCAAAATGCCGAAGGCCAATGTCGTCTTGCCGCATCCCGATTCGCCGACCAGGCCGACGGTCTTGCTGCGGTCCGCCGTGAAATCGACGCCATCGACGGCCTTGACCTGGCCCTTGCGAACGCGGTAGTAAGTTCGCAGATTCCGGATCTCAAGCAGCGCCACCGAATATTCACCTCGTGCGCAGCCGGGGGTTGATGATCTGCTCGAACGCACGACCGGTCAGGAAAAAGGCGAGCGACAAGACCGTGATCCCCAGGCCCGGAGGGAGGAGCCACCAGTATGCTCGGAGTAGGTCCACCGTTTGCACCGTCGACAACATCTGACCCCAGCTCGGGGTGTTCGGATCCCCCAGTCCGATGAAGCTGAGGGCCGCCTCGAGGAGGATCGCGCCGCTCACCGCGAACGTCATGTAGAGGAACACGAGCGGCATGACGTTCGGCGTCAGGTGCCGGAACATGATCCGCACGCTGCTCGCCCCGGTCACTCGCGCCGACTGAATGTAAGGGCGCTCCTTGAGGCTGAGGACCGCGGACCGAATGACCCGGGCCGTGCCTGGCCATGACAGAAGGGCGATTACGAGGATGATGTTCCAGATGCTCGAGCCGAGGACGGCGGCGAGGATGATGAGGAGCGGCAGGAGCGGGAGGACGAGGATGACGTCCGTGAACCGCATGAGGACGATGTCGGTCTTGCGGCCCAGGTAGCCCGCGACGAGGCCGACCACGAGGCCGATGCCGACGGTCAAGAGAGCGACTGAGAAGCCCACGATCAGGGCGATCCGTGAGCCCCAGATGAACTGGCTGAAGATGTCCCGGCCCTGCAGGTCGGTGCCCCAGAGATACTGGTTGCCGGACGGATACGTTCCAGGTGGCAGCGGCGCGAGGTACTTCCCCGTCGACGAGATCGCGTAGACCCAGCCTTTCCCCGTGCCGAGCCATACGTTAGGAATGTTGAGTTGGCTTCCGACTTGCGTCGTCCAGATCGACGGTGTCGCCGCCAACGTGCCATTGAAGTCCTTGCGCCACAGGAGTCCACCGACCTCGGACAGGCTGTACAGAATCCCCGTGTCGTCCGCGGGATCGGGCGTCCCTTTTGGATCGACTCCGACCCCGAAGATGATTCGCTGCGCGATCGCCAAGACGGGCGGGGCGGTAAATCGGAACCCTCGCTCCAGCAACACTTTGTCGGCGAAGCGCCACTTGATCGTCCCCGCGCTCAGCGTGCCCACGGCGTCCCGGGCGACCGAGTACAACATGCCCGAGCTGGACGTCACGTAGACCGTCGTCGAGTCGACGAACGGAGAAGAAAGGGGTCCGGGGTCCCGCTGGGACACCGTCTCCATGACCGGGATGGTCCGGCTCCCGCTCGGGTGGAGCTGGGCGGCCGGGGACGACTCCCAGGGTGCGTACGGCGTGCCCGTGGCGGTCTTGCGGGCGAAGAGCCATCCGTCGTCGGAGGCCGCGTACGCGAGCTCTCCGAAGCTGCCATCCGCGAGGATTGACGGGAGTGCGACGACCGGGGCGGAGGTCCACGGCGCGCTCACCGGGAATCCGGTCCAGGCCAGCGTGCCATTCCCGGCGTACAGGGACTCCCAGTCGCCGGCATTCAGGAACAGATGCTGGCCGTCCTCCGTCAGCGCGGGCGAATAACTGGGATTCGTCGGCGGGTTCATCGGCCCGGATGCCATCCGAATCGGGATCCCCGGGCCGAACGATCGGTTCCACAGTAGGGACAAATTAGAGGCGGCGAACGCGTAGACGTTTCCTTCCGAGGTCCCGACGAAAACGGATTCGCCGGGATGCCGGGCCGGAGCCAGGTCATCCGAAGGCTCCGACCAGACCGCGATCGACGTCACGCTCCCGGCCAAGGACCGCGTCACGACGTCCGGTCCCCCGGGAAGAGCGGTGTCCCCATCGAACTCGATGAAGCTGTCGTTGAGGGCGTAGAGCGTCCCATCCGATGTCCCGATGTAGACGACGAAGTCGCGGAAGGTCGGGTTCGTCTTGCTGCCGAAATTGACCGCGACTGGGCCGGCCGTGATCGGCGCGGGGGTCGTGAACGCGGCGGTCTGATCCGGAGCGGTCCATCCCTTGGTCCCGCCCGCCGCCGGATTGATGGCGAGGAGCTTGTTGCCCGAAGCCACGTAGAGGCGGTCCGCTCGGGGATCCGTTGCGCGCGGGATCACGCGGATCGCGACTTGCGACTGGATCGGATTGCCCGCGCGGAACAGAAAGCTCGACGTGTCCGCTTGCCAGTAGGTGTCGAGCGCGATGACATCCTCGGAGGGCGCGCGCCAATAGATCGGATCCCGAAGGCCGAGGTACGGCGCGAGGGCCGCCAGGATCACGAAGACGATCATGATCCCGATCCCGACGACGCCGATGCGACTCTCCTTGAACAGCGCCCATGTGTTCAGGAGGTTCCGACGGTAGGCCCGGAGGCGCTCCTTCGTCAGGTCCCAATCGACCATTACAATCGAACCCTCGGGTCTAGGTATGCATACGCGACGTCGGCGACGACGTTGCCGAGGACCGTCAGCAAGGCGAGGATGAAGAATGCTCCCTGGACCGCGGGGAAGTCTTGAGACAGGGTCCGCGCGACGAAGTAGAATCCCATCCCCGGCCAGGAGAAGATGGTCTCCGTCAATACGCCGCCACTGATCACCGTGGCCATCGCGATGGCGGTGACCGTCGTCACGGGGAGCATCGCGTTGCGCGCCGCATGCTTGTACATCACGGTGCGTTCCTTGAGCCCCTTCGCCCGCGCGACCGTCACGAAATCCTCCCCGAGCACCTCGAGCAGCGAATTTCGCATGAGCAAGACGTACCCCGCGAAGTTGAGGATGACGAGGTTTGCCAGGGGCAGCGTCATGTGCCAGAGGATGTCCCCGGCGTAGCCGAATCCCGTGATCGGATTCCCCGACGCGTCGACGCCGCCGATGCCGCCGAAGGGAAAGAGTCGCAAGGTGTACGCGAACACGAAGAGAAGGATGATCCCGAACCAGAAGATCGGCATCGAGTAGAAGAAGAGGCTCGAAACGATCGCGGCAATCTCCCCGCGGGAGCCGCGGAACCACGCGAGCAGCACGCCCCCGCCGATCCCGATGAGGACGGAGACGATCGTCGCGGTGCCGAAGAGGAGGAGCGTGGGTCCGACCCGCTCACGGATTTCCGAGCTCACCGGCCGGCCTGTTTGAAACGAGTTCCCGAAACTGCCTGTTAGCATCCCGGCCAAGTAGTACCAGAACTCTTCCCACACCGGTCGGTCCACCGCGACGAGGGGATGGTTGAGGGCGAACTCGTTCGTGGCGCCCCGCGGTGTCAGGACGTGTCCGAGGAGGTCGCCGAGGTCACCCTGCGACGATCGCACGATGACGTAAACCTCCGCGATCGAGCGCGTGTACGCCACGGGAGCCGTGAAGATCGCGCCCCTAGGGTCTTCGCTTGTCACATACGAAAACGGCGTGATGTCGACCGGATTCGCGGCGAAGCCGAAGGGCGCACTCGCGAAGTCCCCGGTTTTCGGGTTCCTGACGTCAAATTCCACCGCGTAGACACCGCTCGTCGTCGGCGTGTAATTCCCGGAAAACAGGCCCGCCGCAAACGTTAACGTCACATTTGAAACGGGGCCCGACGGTGGCGTCACGAGAGCCCATGCTTCGAACGCCGAAATATTGGTCGGGACGGACGTCAGCGGCCGAACGGACAGGGTGACCGGGTCCCCGACCAGCACATGCTGCGAGGGTTCGGCGCTCAATCCGCGGAGGAAGATCGGGCTACTGGGAGCGAAGACCTTCGGCTCGACGAACGCCGCGTGGAGGTTGACGGTGTTCCCTTTCGAGTCGTGCACGTCGACCGTGAGGGCATACAAGCCCGGGTCGGGAATCGTGAAGCTCCCGGTCTTGAAGACTCCGGGAGCATCTTCCCACCGAGCGAAGCCGTAGGCGACCCGTTGTGCATCCCGCTCCTGCGGCGTCAACCCGGGCTGAATCAGGAACGACACCGGGTCGCCCGGCATCAGGCGGAAGAGCACGAACATCAGGACGAGGACGACGACGATCGTGACGACCGTCTGGGCCGCGCGCTTGATCAGGAACGACCGGAGGCCCACGGATTCTCCCCTCGCGTATCATCGTCCGTCGCGACTTCAACCTTCTCCAGCGCGGTCGAGTTCGACCGAGACCGGTCCGCCGGGGGAGCCGTCCGCGCCCGCGACCTACGGCTTCTTCCTCCCCCGGCGCCGGAGCCCGACGTAGATGCCTCCGGCCGCGCTGGTGCCGACCACGGCCCCGCCGATTAGGGCGACCGTAGTGGTGTCGATCCCGACGTTGCCCTGCGGAGGCGGCACATTCAGGACGGTCAACGTCATCTGCGAAGTCCCGGACACGGTGCCGCTCGTGGCCGTGATTGTAATCGTGTACGGCGTGTCCGTGTCCACCTGCGGCGCGGACACAGTCACCTGCCGGTGGCCCGTCGCATCCAAGGCGAACGTCGACGGAGTCAGCGTGATCGTCGGCGAAGGCGCGAGGATCACGTTCGCGCCGGTCGCGGGCAACCCGTCTTGGTCCGACACGGTCACGTCGATCGCCCCGGCGCCGCCCTCGCTGATCACATTTCCGAACGGCGTATCGGCAAGCAACGTCAGGAACTTCGCTCCGGGCGGGAACGTGGTGATGACGACGGTCACCAGGCGCGCGGCGCCGAACGAAGAGCTCGTAGACTGGATCTCAAGGAACGTCGACACGGGTGACGCGTTCGTGCTTAGCGTCGGCGCGATGAACGTCGCGGCGAACTGCCCATTCGCGTTCGTCGTCCCCGTCGATGGGGTTACGCTTCCGGCGCCCGACGTCCGGGTGATGCTGATGGACGCTCCCTCCACCGGGATCCCGTTCGAGTCCCGGACGGTGACCGTGATCGGCGCGCTTCCACCGGAGCCGACCGCGGATGGGATGCTCGCGGCCGATCGGATCACTCCCGGCGGTGCGGGGTCGAGCAAGATCCGGGACCAGTAGATCCAGACATCTCCGCCGATATCCGTGCGGAAGCTGGACGGATCGAT
>Ga0137380_10006083_pt1 | contig 10754 bp, 15 predicted proteins | sample SagtaG_17_FD_104809 | JGI IMG/M metagenome (GOLD analysis project Ga0137380, IMG submission 104809) | Vadose zone soil microbial communities from Sagehorn Ranch, Mendocino, California, USA - Sage2_L_100_16 metaG | ecosystem: Environmental > Terrestrial > Soil > Vadose zone | place: USA... | reverse complement strand
GTGCCACCTAACGCGAGTATCTTCGATACGAAAGCCGGGCAGCCAGCGTGGAAGTCCCTGCCATCGTGGTCACTGTTTGGTTCCGAAGATCGCACGATCCATCCCGATCAGCACCGCTGGATGGCGCAGCGGAGCAAGGCAACTGCGCGCGAGATCTCGGCCAGCCATGTCCCGTTTCTCTCGCATCCTGACGAGGTTGCTCACATCATCCTGGAAGCAGCGAACGAGGCGGTCCCCGCCTGATTGCGAGCAGAACTTGCAACCACTGGTGAAGGCAGGAGAGATACAGCATTTTTGCTGTATCTCTCCCATCCAGCCTGGTTCGATGGAAAGAGAAAGAACAATATGGGGGATTTCAACATGCGACACACGACACCCATCACCATTGAGCATATCGTCGTCGCGTCGAACCAACCCTATGAAAAGGTGAGCGACGTGCTTGAAGCTCGCCTGGGTTCCGCGGAAAACTGGGAGGCGATTGGAGAGCACTTGCTAGCTGCCAACGCATCGGAGGAGCAGGTCGCTCAGACCATCGAAGAGTATCTCGGGACGAGCGGTTTCACCCTGTTCTACAAGGTTGAACATAGCCACTTGCTCGCCCTGATCGGAAAAACCAGCCGGGCAACACAATATACCATTGGCAATCCGCTGCTTGCCATTCAAATGACCAGGCACCTACCAGAAGCGGGCTTGTATGCCCCACTGCGGTTGGTGGTGTACGAGGACGAGCAGGGCAGCACCTTCCTTGCCTATGACAGCTTCGTCTCGCTGCTGGCCCAGTACCAGCGCGAGGAGATCACTCAGGTGGCGCGGGTAGTCGAGCAAAAGCTGGAGACGCTGGTCAACGAGGTTCTTGGGTGAGTGTCCGATCGCTCCATAAAAGGAGTAATGAACATCTTTTAACCGTTATACCCACTACTTTGCGCCTGGTGACAGCTCAGGTAGCGGAGGCGCCTGGTTAGATGGAGAGAGAGAAGGAAGAAGTATCTATGCAAGCAGCAATTTTTCGTGGAGCCTTTGCCATCCAGGTTGAGCAGATCCCTGATGCGGCCATTCTTGAGCCAACGGACGCCGTCGTTCAGATTACTCATGCCTGTATCTGTGGAACCGACCTGTGGCCCTATCGGGGTCCCTATACGCCAGGTTGGCAAATCGGGCATGAATGGATGGGCATAGTCATGGATGTTGGCCCAGAGGTACGAACCATCAAGCGAGGAAATCGGGTTATCGCTTCCTATGACTTCTGTGATGGCACCTGTGAGTTCTGTCAGAAGGGTCTTGATAGCGCATGTGTGCAAGGAGGGCTATGGGGCTTTGGACACGAAGGCGGACAGGCGGAGGCGATTCGCGCACGCTTCGCAGACGCGACGCTGATAGTGATTCCACCATCCGTTGAGGGGGATGAAGCGATGCTCAGTGCAATCCTTCCTCTTACTGATAACATGGCGGCAGGCCACCACGCGGCAGTGACAGCCGGGGTGCGTCCAGGAGGAAGCGTGGTGGTGATCGGGGATGGCGCTGTCGGTTTATGCGGGACGCTGGCCGCACGTCGACTGGGAGCCGAGCGGATTATCGCCCTCGGACATCAACCACAACGCCTCACACTCGCGCGCCAGTTTGGAGCAACCGATGTGATCATGAGCGGTGGCGAACAGGCGACTGGGCAGGTGATCGAGATGACCAAGGGAGGCGCGGAGGCTGTACTGGAGTGTGTGGGAACGGAGGAGAGCATCAAGATGGCGGTGAATATGAGCCGTCCTGGTGGGACTGTCGGGTTTGTCGGAGCGCCGCATGGGAGCGGACAGATTCCACTTGGACGCATGTTTTCGTACAATATCGGCGTACGTGGAGGACTGGCACCGGCTCGGGCGTATCTTCCCGAACTCCTTGAAGACGTGCTTGCCGGTCGACTCGACCCCTCGCCGATCCTGGATTTCACGGTCAGCCTTGCCGAGGTTGCTTCGGGCTATCGTGCGATGGATCAGCGACAGGCCATCAAAGCCCTGGTTCGACCGTAACAAGCAACGGTCCAGTGTGCCTCAGCGTGAAAGAAAGGATGTGTGAGCATGGAGCAAACCATTCTCGTCACTGGGAGTACCAGTGGCTTTGGTCGTCTAACAGTTGAAACCCTGGCGCGTCAGGGATACCGTGTGTTCGCGGGCATGCGTGCAGCGGCAGGCAAGAATGCCCCTGCGGCAGAAGCACTACGCACGCTCGCGCAACGAGAAGCGCTTGCCTTGCAGAACGTTGAGATCGATGTCACGGATGACGCCTCCGTGGAGCGGGCCATCGCCGTGATTCTCGAGACGACCGGTCGTCTTGATGTGGTGGTCAACAACGCCGGGGTGTCGTACAGTGGTCCAGTGGAAGCATTCACCCTGGAACAAGTCCGCCAGCAATTCGAGACCAATGTCTTCAGCGTCTTGCGAGTGAACCGCGCGGTTCTGCCACAGATGCGCGAGCAAGGCAGTGGTTTGCTGCTGCAAATCGGGTCCATTGCTGGACGGCTGGCCTTGCCTTTTCTGGGCCTCTATGGAGCGACGAAGTTTGCCCTGGAGGGACTCACCGAGTCGTACCGCTATGAACTTGCGCCCTTTGGCATCGACGCCGCCATTATTGAGCCCGGGACCTTTCCGACCACCATTTCTGCCAACCGCCAGGTCGCGGCAGACGCCGAGCGTTTGGCCCTCTACCAGGCTGGTATAGATGCGTTTACGGTGCCGTTTTACGCAGAGAACCGATCCGCGACCCCTCCCGATCCCCAGGAGGTAGCCGACGCGGTGGCACACGTCATCGCCCAACCAGCCGGAGAGCGGCCATTGCGCACGATTGTCGCGACAGTGGCACAACGCCAGGCCCCCCAGGCGTTGAATGACGCGGCCACCCAGGCCATGCAATCCTTTCTCGAGGCGCTCCATATTCCCGCCGCGGCTCTTGCGTTCCAGGGAGAGCAAGAGGAAGTGAGGAAACAACCATGAAAGCGATAGGCGTGACGACATTTGGCGGGCCAGAGGTCTTGCACGTCGTCGAGCTTCCCGAGCCGCATGCTGGTGCCGGAGAGGTGTGCATTCGCGTCCACGCTGCGTCCGTCAATCCAACCGACATGCTCTTTCGCGCTGGTTCGCAGGCGGCTCGGCTCAGCGGACGGCCTGGACCCTATGTGCCAGGCATGGATGCTGCAGGCGTCATCGATGAGCTTGGGCCGGAGACTGACAGCCGCCTCAAGGTGGGAGATCGTGTCGTTGCCCTCGTCATCCCTGCTGGTCCACACGGTGGCGCATACGCCCAGTACATTGTTGTGCCAGCGGCCTCCGTCGTACTTGCGCCAGCGGGCGTCGACTTCCCGGCGGCCTCCACGCTGCTCCTCAACGGTCTTACCGCGCGGCTTGCCCTCGATGCCGGGCAAACGATGGCGGTCACTGGAGCGGCTGGCGCATTCGGCGGCTATGTCGTCCAACTCGCCAAAGTCGGCGGCCTCACGGTCATCGCGGACGCCTCACGCTCCGACCAAACACTCGTATGTTCCCTCGGGGCCGACGACGTCCTCGACCGAGGCGATACCTTCGCCGAACGTGTTCGCTCGATCGTCCCGGAAGGGGTCCCCGGCCTAGCCGATGGTGCGAGGCTCAATCACCTGGCGTTGCCCGCCATCGCCGACGGCGGCGCGATGGCCGTCATTCTCGGATGGGACGGACCGACCGAGCGTCACATTACGCTGCACAAGATCTCATCGACCGCCTTCGCGACCAACACGGCCCTGCTCGACCAGTTGGTCCGCCTGGTCGAGCAGGGCATTCTGATGCTGCGCGTCGCTGACGTTCTCCCCACCGACCAGGCCGCCGACGCACATCGCCGCCTCGAAGTCGGCGGCGTACGTGGGCGATTGGTGCTGGACTTTACGACCTGAAGCCCTCTTGTCCAGGCGCAAAACTGTAAAATCCGGAGTGGATGGAGCGATTGCCCGACTTGTCGGGATGGGTTCCCGGATCGCTTGCAGCCCGGCTGGGTGGACTTCTCCGGCCTGGTTCTGTTCAACAGGCCTCGCCCGCAGGCGGGCCAGGAAGGGAAAGAAAGGTATGACTGACATCGAAACGCGAGACATGGAGCTTCACTGGGACGTGTTCGTGACAAGACGCCGGGGCATTGCCGGCGACCTGCCACCGGGCAAGGAACAGTTGATGTGGACGCCGGACTCGGCGACCCTCATCTACGGTCAGCGCGACGCCGTCCTCGTCGACGCCTTTCTCACCGTCGAGCAGGCGCACGCTCTGGTAGAGTGGGTCGAAGCGCACGGCAAGCACCTGACCACTATCTATGTCACCCACGGCCACGGCGACCATTTCTTCGGCCTCGGAGCCCAAGGGGAGTGTGATCGATCTGGAAGGGCGTGACCTGGTCGTGGTAGAACTCGGGCACACCGACATCTACGACACCACCTGCCTGCATGTCCCGTCCGTCGGCCTGGTGGTCGCCGGGGACGCCGTCTACAACGACGTCCATCTCTTCCTCGCGCAGTCAAACGCGCAAAGGCGCCGCGAGTGGATCGCGGCACTCGATACCATCGAGGCGCTCCAGCCACGCGCGGTGGTCGCCGGCCATAAGAGACCGGGCAACGACGATGGCCCCAGGATCATCGAAGAGACCCGCCAGTATATCCGCGACTTCGACCGGCTCGCCCAGACGACGACGACGGCGCGCGAGCTCTACGACCAGATGCTCTCGCTCTATTCCGCAGCCTGGCACCTCTAGCTCCGCTGGACAAGCGTGCTGGGCTGCTCGCTTCGATCTTCATCGTCGTCTATCTCGCCTTCAGCGTTCCAGCGCTTATCGCCGGAGTCGCGGTCACCCACTATGGCCTGCGCCACACGACCTATGTCTACGGGATAGTGGTGATGACCCTGGCCGCGCTGACGGCGGTTGCGGTCTGGCGCCGTAGGGGCCAGCTCGCGCACCAGCGCTAGGCACACCGTTGAAATGCCACAAGCTTCTATTCCTTGTGCGAGCAGTCCCACGAACTGAGCTTGCCCCGATTTGGTGGTTCTCCGTCATCTTCGGTGCTAAGCTCAACTGTAGGGAAAACTTGATTCTGATCAACTCGCTTCCGTAGCCGAACAGTTATCCATCTGGTGAGACGGACAGGCGTTGCTCTTCTTTCTGCACCAGTTTTGCCATGCCCCTTTTGCGCCATCGTATTCGTATAAAGAAGGCGAGGACTGCTGCACTGCTACAGAGAACGAGACAGGTCAGGGCGGTCAGCTTAAATCCTTGCAGGATCACTGCTTCGATCATCAGGCGGCTCGCGCCTACTCCAGAGACCATGAACTGGTCGGCTGCTGCTCGGCTTGTCGCGAGGGACGATGGCAGCATCGTGTTTGTATGGAAGAGATAGACCTGGCTCAGCACAGCGACGCCAAAAGCTGTCCCGATGTTGCGCGCCATCCCAAGCGTTCCAGAGGCCAGCCCCGACTGCTTCGTCGGGACGGCGCTCATCACTGCAAGCGTCGTGCAAGAGGAGACGACGGGAATGGCGAGACCGCGCACGAGAAAGGTGGGGAGCAATCCCCCAACATAGGTGCTCTGTGGGGTCAGGGTAACCGCAACATAGAAAAAGCTCAACCCGATTGCCAGCAATGCCAGCACAAGGATCACAGACAGCCGAGGCCCGGCCCATTGTGCGATCAGCCCGGTCAGGGGGGTAAAAAGTGCAATCAACCCGGTGGCCGGTAAGAAGGCAAGACCACCTTGCAGTGGGGTAAATCCCCACGTGTTTTGCATGAACAGGCTCCAATAGGGCTGCGATCCAAAGAGCGCTGCTGAGAAGAAGAAGAAACTCAGGCATCCCATGACGAAAGGACGATTGCGAAACAACGCCAGGTCAACGAGCGGCCAGCGGACCCGCCGTTCTGTCATGGCGAACAGGGCCAGCAGGACGATGCCAAACAGGCAGCTCCCTATCACCACCATGTTCGTCCACCCCTCATCGCCAGCGCGGGTGAAACCGAATAAGAGGCACAGCAGGCCGCTGGACAAGAGGAGCAGGCCTGGCCAGTCGACCGGGACAGGATCCGTTGCCTCGCGTGATTCCGGGACGAACAGCAGCGCCATGACGAGCGCCGCGACCCCAAGCGGGACATTCACAAAGAAGATCCAGCGCCAGCTCTCCCCTTGAACGAGCAGTCCACCAAGGACCGGGCCAGCGATGAGACCCAGGCCGGCGATTCCCCCATACAGTCCAATCACCAGGCCATGCTGGCGTGGGGGAAACGCGCGAATGATGATCGCAAGGGTGCCAGGCGTCATGATGGCCGCACCGATGCCTTGGATGACACGAAAGACGATCAAAGCCGTCATACTTGAGGCCAGGCCACAGAGCAGTGACGCGATGCTGAACAGTGCTACGCCTGCCAGATACACCGCACGCTGCCCCCAGAGATCCCCGAGACGCCCTATCCCCATTGGCAGCACTCCGATCATCAGTACATACCCCGAAATCGTCCAGGAAGCCGTCCCCAGTGGCGCACGAAAATCATGCCCGATAGTGGGCAGTGCGACATTGACAATAAAGAGGTCGATGTAGAGCATGAGTAGACCAAAGCAGGCTGCCGTCAACGTCAGCCACTTGGAAGGGGTGCGCTTTCCCATGCAGAATCCTCCAGATCAATTTGAGACAGTCTACAAGAAGGTGGGAGAGCGTAGGTGATGTCCACTCTAGGGATGGAGCAATGAGAAATGTAACTGTTTGCTTGGATCTACACCCGCTCAGTACCGTTTCATTTGGTTTCTCCAGGAGAATCGCTGGGAATGACCGCAAGTGTACAACGCGACACACAGATCCGTTTCTGTTGCTCGTTGCGGATATCTATTGCCCAGACCTGGGACGTGCGCCCGATATGCAGAGGGAGCGCTGTCGCGGTCAGAATACCCTCACGGACGGAACGAATATGGTTGGCATTTATTTCCTGCCCAAAGGCGACCATTCCAGCAGGACAGTTCAAAAACGCGCCGACTGTTGCAGCCGTCTCAGCAAGAGCGATACTCGCCCCACCATGAAGGTATCCCCACGGTTGAAGATGCTGTGCTGTGACAGGCATCGTCATCACGACACGTTCAGAGGTAGCCTCGACTACCTGCATCTGTAAGGTGTGTGCTAATCCTTGCACTGGTGTCTCCATCGCTCCTCCTTATATATGCTCCCACTCGCAACCGGATTGGTTCCGGCTTCACTCGTCTTCACCTGAGTACTCCATTCGCATAGGGCTTGAGTGCCGCATAAATGGCGGAATTGAACGGGAGGGACAGGTTATGTTCTTTTCCCAGGCGCACCATCGTCCCATTGAGGGCCTCGATTTCCAACCGACGCCCCGCAAGCAGATCAAAGGCCATCGACCCCATCGCCTCCGGTTCCAACGCTTGCAACGTAGCATAGCTCCGCTCAACTATATCAACAGGCAGAGTAATACCGCTCGCTCGCGACACTGCCTCACCTTCCTTCAGGACGGCTTTGAGCAACTCGCTCGTTTCTTGGTATGCCAACACCTGCCCCAAAGGCAGGCGTGTGAGGGCCGTGACACCGCTGAAGGCGCAGATAAAGAGAAACTTCTCCCAGAGCGTCACCCGGATATCAGGAGGCAACTCGGCCCTGATACCCGCGTGTCGCAACACCTGTTGCAATCGCCCTGTCCGTTCGCTCTGCCCTCCAGCCAGTTCTCCCAGCTCGATACTGCCTGCTCCCGCGGTTTGAGCAATAACTCCCGGTGACTCAATCTGGGACGTGACATAGGCCACCCCGCCAACGAGGTGCTGCGCTCCCACTTCCCGACCGAGTTGCTCGGCGGCATCAATCCCGTTCTGGATTGGGAGAACAACGGTCTCTGGTCCCATGAAGAGGTGAAGTCCTTCACTGGCTGCCCCGGTGTCATACGTTTTGACGCAGAACAGCACCAGATCGACCGGTCCGATCTCCTGTGGCTCGCTCGTCGCATGGACTGGAAGCGAAAACGTTCCGGCAAGACGAGACTTCACGCTCAGACCGTGTGTACGAAGGGCCTCCAACTGTGTCCCGCGTGCCAGGAAGCTGACCTCCTCGCCGGCCCTGGCAAGAAGCCCTCCAAAGTACCCACCGGTTCCTCCGGCTCCTATGACAACAAGACGCATCTGCTTTCTCCTTCAAAAGGGGGTAGCTGCTATTTTTTTCCTTTCCTTTGACCAAGTATACCTTGTGGAAAGTTACCAGTCAATATATTTTGATAGTAATTTCTAGCCTACTATTCCCTTGTAAAGTTACCGTCATGTCTGTTATATTAGTAATATCGATTACAGAGGAGGACCAGGGTGACGACCATGCATGAAGAGCAGAGCAAAGCTGCGCCGGAGCCGTTGGCTTTGGTGCAAGCTCTCTTGAATACCCAGTATGGACAAGGGAGACGTGCGCATATTGAACTGGCGAGTCCTGAACAGCTTCGCGCCTGGCTGGTTGCGCGTCGGTTGCTGCCCGATGGCACACCGGTCACTGAGGGAGATTTTCGGCGCGTCTTACAGCTGCGCGAAGCGCTGCGCAGCCTCTTACGTGCCAACAATGCGAGAGAGATGCCTGCGTCTCCGGTCGAAGCACTCAATCGTCTTGCCAGCAACGCCCCGCTCACGGTTCGCTTTCAGTATGATGGAGTGCCGACCCTCGAACCGGATATTGCCGGAGTGGATGGAGCGCTCGCCCGCCTGGTCGGGATTGTGTTCACCGCCATGACGGACGGCACCTGGGCCAGGCTCAAAGCTTGTCGCAATGAGCGGTGCCAGAAGGCGTTCTACGATACATCCAAGAATCGGTCAGGGGCGTGGTGTTCGATGGCAGGATGCGGGAGTCGTCTCAAGGCGAGTGCGTATCGACATCGGCGCGCAGCACACAGTGAGGGAGAACGAGAAAAGAAAGCCAAAAGTGCTGATGCGGGAGAACCAGGATAGGCGAGAAGTCACAGCAATATCGGCCAGTGGCGTGAATGTTGTCATGCATGTGGAGACGCGTTCAAGTCCACACTATCGAGAGAGGAAGAAAACGTTGTGAGCCTTGACAACGATCGCAGAGAGAACCAACCTGCTCAAGATGAGCCACCGAGAGCGCTCCAACCTGGGACTCTGGCGCCCGACTTTACCTTACAAAGTACACCGGATCACTCGGTGTCTTTGCGCGACTTTCGCGGTCACCCCGTGATTCTGGCCTTCTATCCGGCCGATTGGAGTCCCGTCTGCGGTGACCAAATGGCCCTCTATAACGAGGTCCTGCCGGAGTTTGGCCGCTTCCAGGCCCAGCTGCTCGGGATCTCAGTGGATGGGGTCTGGTGTCACGCCGCTTTTGCCCGGGACAGGAAGTTGCACTTTCCCTTGCTCGCAGACTTCGAACCCAAGGGGGCCGTCGCCAAACGCTTTGGGGTGTACCGTCGACCCGATGGGACCGCATTGCCTCAACTAACTTCTGCCTCTGTTTTTGCAACGGATATGGCTTACTGCTGTTTCAAAAGAGGGGAAAAGACAGGCCTGGCTCTGCTGAATCTCCCTACGCTTCTTTGCGGGGTATGGAATTTGAAATGGTTGAAAAGGCAGAAGTTAATTGAGGCAATGCGCGCAAGAGAGGCAGGGTGTCTACCCCCTCATCACAGCCCGCATTGTCTCACCAAAGCTCTTACTCTTCTTACCCAATATGCGCCATCCCATTGATCTTTTCAAGGGAAAACGAGGGATGGTGAGGTCTTGCTACAGGTACAGAAAAGCTTTTGAGAGGACCTGTCTCCGGTGGCTCTTGAGAGGAGAGACCAAATGAAACTCGCGCTTGAAGGTCTCTGTTTGCGAAGAAGAAAGCCATCTACACCTGGGTGCGTTGATCAGAGCACTGCTCGGCAGCCGTGAGAGCTTCAGCGAGACCAGAGAGATTCCTTCGGGCAAACTGCTCAATGGCGGCAATCACCTCCCCAAATTCCTGCCCTTTTTCGGTGAGATGATACTCGACACGAGGCGGGATCTCCAGGAAAGCTCGCCGCTCTACAAATCCCAGCTCTTCCAGGGCCCTGAGCCGTTGTGTGAGTGTCTTTGAACTGATATGCCCCATAAGCTCTAGCAGTTCATTAAAGCGCTTTGGCCCACGCAACAGGTTAATGATGATCAGCAGAATCCAGGCATCGCCAATCAAACGAATGGCACGTCCCATGGGAGTGGTTGCACAGGCCTCTGGCATTTCAGTTGGCTGTTCTTGATCATCTGTCTTCATAGGGCCAGTATAGCATATTTTTTTGAGAAAAACAACTTTCTTGACAACTTTAACTTTCTATGATACTCTTACTTTCATAAGGAAAGCTAGAGATGAGAAAAGGAACCTTCCGTTTGCTCGTTCCTTGTCTGTACAAGCACTCTTGAAAGGAATATCTTTCATGACTGTCACCATGAGTATCGCTCTCCTCATCCTACGCCTGGGAATCGGCCTGACGTTGGTCGGACATGGTGTGCAAAAACTCTTTGGCTGGTTCGGCGGTGCTGGTTTCACCCGCTTGAGACAGAGCTTCGAGAAACAGGGCTTCAAGGCCCACTTTGCGCATCGCGAGCAGGTCGAGGTCACCTGGCGCAGCTACGTCCAGCAAGCAAACTTGCGCACAGCGAGTCGGAGCACGATATGGCGACCTGCACAGGGGACGTCGTGGACCGTTCGCTGGTATTGACAATGGACATGCGTCTCCGGGGTATCCACACTCAGGACAGCGGGCGGAAGGCTG
>Ga0137380_10006079_pt1 | contig 10757 bp, 12 predicted proteins | sample SagtaG_17_FD_104809 | JGI IMG/M metagenome (GOLD analysis project Ga0137380, IMG submission 104809) | Vadose zone soil microbial communities from Sagehorn Ranch, Mendocino, California, USA - Sage2_L_100_16 metaG | ecosystem: Environmental > Terrestrial > Soil > Vadose zone | place: USA... | reverse complement strand
TCAGGCTCCTGCGGGATTTCGAACGGAATGCCACCGCTACGGATTTTTATCTTTGCGCGGAAAAGGCGCTGGCCCATCGTCTTCGGTGCGATGAGAAAGGCTTGGCCAATGCGTGCTGCGTCCAGACCCAATACCGACTGCAGCATAAGGGGAGTGTGCATCGCCGGGTCAATCGCCGGGTGCGCGCAAACGAAGAGCAATTTGAGCCGTTCATCCGGGAACTCGGCTACGAAAGTCTTCACGGAATCTTCTTTTAGGAATTTCAGGGTTGGCACGCTCGATTGCATGACGTTGTGATGACGAACCACGTCGATGAAAGAACGACGTGCCGCTTTCATCAGCCAAGCCTCGGGATTTTGCGGCACCCCATCCTTTGGCCAATGCGTGAGCGCCGACACTAACGCGTTGCTGAGAGCGTCCTCAGCGCTGGCCAAATCGTGCGTGTGCACGGAAAGATACGCCACCAGACGGCCGTAGGACTCGCGGGCTACGCGCTCGATGGTCCGGTGGGTATTTTCCTCATTGATTCCACTCACCTGTGAACCCCCGCCGTTTAGCTTCAGGCGCGAGCGGCCGGACTTCAACTGCGCCAAGCGATGCTCCCGGACATCGCGCAGCCCATTCGAGGGCTGCGTCAATGGAAGGAAGTTCCAGGATAATGAATCCTCCCAATTGCTCCTTGGTATCCGCGTATGGGCCATCCTGCACGCGGCGCTTTCCTTCTCTAAGACGCACTGTTGTTGCTGTTTCGGCCACCTCAAGTGCGTCGGCACCGACGTAGACGTTGGCCTCGACGAGCGCCTTATAGTAAGCCCGCCAGGCGCCGAGATGAGGGTCGTTATACTCGTTTTTCCGCATGGCAAACTCTTCCGGCGAATGATAGATCAGCAGAGCAAATTGCATCAGTTTTCTCCTTTGGCGCAACTCTCGTCGGCCTTTACCGGCCGCCTATCCATATGACGGGCGAGAATCGCTCCATTCGACAGATTTCGGTTGAAGAAGGAAATCAAGAACCCCTACGAATTGATCCTGACCGACAAGCGCAGCTGCTTCGAATAATCCGGGGACCGCTTGTGCTGGGTACTGCTTGAAATCCGTCATTTGCTCGACATCGCCGGAGTCTCTTCGCTGATCTTTGCCGAGTACAGGATGGACTTAAATGGGTCGGTGTTCTGATACTCTCCATCAGATTCTCATAGACGATGCGATGACGGACCTCGGGCCAATTTGCACCAGGCGCCGTTGGTAAGTAACATATAAGGGCGTCTTGTGCCAACGGGGTACGGTAGGCCGCGGTCATAGCCTAGCAGGACTCGGTCCAACTTCCTTTCCAACCTCGGATAATGGTGATCCCGCTCGATTGCACCCGCGTGCTCCAGCCTAGACTTCGACGAGGCGTGCCAACGCCGCGATTTCGGCCAAAACGCAGCGGAAACCCGCAGACGGATCGACGCATTGGAGCACTCGAAAACTGGCTAACGAAATGGGCATTGATCATATGCGAGTCGCACGAGTGTGGGCCCGCGCGCGACTAAAGCCGCATCGAGTCGATCATTACATTTTGTCCGACGATCCCGATTTCGAAAGCAAAGCAGCAGACATCATTGGGTTGTATATGAATCCGCCACAGCATGCCGCGGTGTTTTGCGTCGACGAGAAGACCGCAATACAAGCTTTGGATCGTCTGGATCCGTTCTGCCCATGTCACCGGGCCGAGTCGAGCGGCACGGTTTCGAGTATTACCGGTATGGAACGCTATCGCTGTACGCGGCTCTGAACACGATGACGGGCCAAGTGATTGGGAAGACCGCCGAGCGGCACACGAGTGAAGAATTCGTCAGCTTTTTAACCGATGTCGTCGAGCAGCAACCCGACCGTAAAGAGATCCACATCATTGCAGATAATCTTTCTGCTCATAAAACTAAACGCGTTCAGGAATTCTTAAACACTCACACGAATGTCCGAATCCACTTCACTCCGACTTATTCCTCCTGGCTGAATCAGGTTGAACTTTGGTTCGATAAGATCGAACGCGATGTCATTGCGCGAGGAGTGTTTACTTCTATCCCCGACCTAAACCGAAAGCTGATGAAATACATCCGTCAGGGTAACCGGAATCCCAAGCCGATTCGATGGAGCTACTGCGATATAAGCAAACGAATCCAGCCGGTACCAATATCAATGTTACAGGCCACTAGTAAAACCAGCCTATGCAAAGGAGACCGCGGAGGCGCACATTTTGTGACAGGCCGGACATGTTGAAACGAACGCTGCTGGCCATTTGACCTCCTCCTGGCTCTGGTGCTGTTCTTGGATTGGAGAATGCCATCTGTCACGAAGCGCGGACCTCTCTGGTCTATTACTTAGGAGGTCAGCTCCATGCGACTTTTTATCCTCGGTGCCAATGGAAAGACAGGAACACAGCTCGTCGATCTGGCGCTCGCTCGAAATCATCAGGTAACGGCGTTCGTGCGCTCGCCGGAGAAGATCACACGCCGCCATCCAAACCTGCAGGTGCTGCACGGCGACCCCCGCAACGTGCATGAGATGGCAAGGGTCCTCCCGGGACACGATGCCGTGCTTTCGGCGCTGGGCGTTCGCCCACCTCAGGCGTTCCGCCCGCACACACTCGTCCAGGAGTGTGCCGCCAGCACGGTGGGTGCAATGACCAGAGCGGGGGTGAAACGGCTTGTCCTAGTCTCAGCTGCGGTCTTGTTCCCCGGAAAAGGCTTATTCTTCGACTTTTTCCGGTTCATCCTCACGCAGGTGAGGCGCGACCTCGGTAATGCCGAGGAGATCGTGCGCGCCACATCGCTCGAATGGACTATCGTGAGGCCGCCCCGCCTCATCAACACTGCCGACGATATCTATCGGAGCGAGCGCGATGTGCTTCCGGCGAGTGGCTACTCGATATCATTCCGTGCCGTGGCAGCCTTCATGCTGGACGCCGTAGAGCAACGAATGTACGTTCGCGAGGTCGCAGGAGTGGCGAGTTGACGAGACTCAAAACTAGAGGCTAAGAAAATGGAAATCTTGCGTACTCCGGATGAGCGATTCGGCAGCCTGGCTGAGTATCCGTTCGAGCCGCATTATGCGCAGCTTGGCGAGCTGCGCATGCATTACGTGGACGCGGGACCGCGCGATGGTTCGCCTGTGTTAATGCTGCATGGCGAGCCGAGCTGGAGTTATCTGTATCGCAAAATGATTCCGCCTTTCGCAGCCGCTGGCTATCGTGCGCTGGCGCCCGACCTGATCGGCTTCGGTAAATCCGACAAGCCCTCGGCGACGTCTGACTATAGCTACCAGGCGCACGTCGATTGGTTGGTGGCGTGGATCGAGCAACTGGACCTCAGAAACGTCACTCTGATTTGCCAAGACTGGGGCTCGATGCTGGGCCTGCGCATAGCAGCCGAACACGGCGAACGCTTTGCGCGTATCGTCGTTGCCAATGGCTATCTCCCGATCGCGCGCCGGCCCGGAGCGCTTTATCCGACACCTATGATCGTCAAGATTTGGCGTGCCTTTGCCATATACTCGCCCTGGTTTCCAATCGGCCGGATCGTCGCTGCAGGCTGTGTCACCAAACTCGCGCCGACCCAGATCGCCGCTTATGACGCACCTTATCCGGACGGCCGCTACAAGGCCGGTGCGCGGGCGTTTCCGCGCCTGATTCCTATGGACGAGAGCAATCCGGCCTTGCTGCCTAATCGCGAGGCCTGGGACCAACTAGGCCTATGGCAGAAGCCCTTTTTGACTGTGTTCGGCAAGAACGATCCCGTTCTGGGTTCTGCCGATGAGGTATTGCAGCACCATGTACCTGGTACCAGTGGCCAGCCTCATCAACGTATTTGGGGCGGCCATTTCATCCAGGAAGATCGCGGAGATGAGCTTGCCCGTATTGTGCTGGCATGGCTTGGTACCTCCTTCCCCAAGGACATCAGATGAGCCAGCAATCAAATGAGATCTCAAATCTCACGAGACCGCCGGAGGCAGATGGGAAAGCTTCTTGGGATTCGTGACAATGAAAATTGCGTCAATACGCCCGTCGTTCACCTGCAGAGTGAAAACGGATTGCGGCCGGCCTTTCACGTAACTCACAATCCCAGGCTCGCCGTTGACCTGCAGGATCCGTTGAACTGGCTTCATGGACAACAGTATTCTCAGACCCTTCACGACCGCGTTTGCAACCTTGTCAGGTCCGTAGATTGGAAGCGGGAACGCCGGCGCTTTGCCACCGCCATCCGAATGAAGAACGACGTCGAGAGAGAGAAGGGCCAGTAAATTGTCCATGTTGCCGCTGGCCGCAGCCTCCTGAAAGCGTTCGAGCACCTCGCGATGCTCTTTTTCGGATGCTTTGAAGCGCGGGCGGGCCAGGCGGACATGTTCCCGCGCACGATGCAGCAGCTGCCGGCAATTGGCTTCCGTCAAATCCAGCGTTTTCGCAATCTCGGCATGTGTGTAATCGAAGATATCCTGAAGCAGATAGACCGCTCGCTCGACCGGTGTCAGGCGCTCGAGCAAGAGAAGCAATGCCATAGAAACAGATTCGTCGACCTGAACGATTCGGGACGGCTGGTTTTCAACACCGGTCGCCAGCGGTTCGGGCAGCCATTCGCCGACATACTCTTCACGTCGCGCCCTGGCGGACTGGAGGTGACTGATGCAAAGACGACTGACGACAGTGATCAGAAACGCTTTAGGTGATTTAACCTCCGTCTTCGAGGCCCTTTGCCAACGGATGAACGCATCCTGCAGAATATCTTCCGCGTCGGCCACGCTTCCCAGCATGCGGTAGGCAATGGAAAAAAGCAGCCGGCGATGTCGTTCGAACTCGGCCACTCGATTCGATCCATCGATGGTGTGAGGAGCTTCTGCCGTAGTGTCGTCGGGTTCCTTGCTCATGGCGCGTTATACCGAGTGGGTAACAGATGTAAGCGGTAACGAGCTTGTCCTCCCTAAATTCCTTTGTTTGAGAGGCTCATCAGCCATCTTATTAAAGTACAAATAGGAAACAATCAATACGCCGAAGAACAGCAAAGGATCGATAACAAACATAACCTTATCACCAACGGAGAAGTGAGCGATGCTGGCTGAGATCAAAGTGATCCCAAAACCAAAGTAAGCGAACTCCTTTACTTTGCGTGGGACGTGCGTGATCAACAACGCCAACACCCCGAGTGCTTTCGCAATTGTGAGCTCTATCTTCAGGTAATTCGGTAAACCTAAATGAGGAAAAGGTTTTTCAAACGGTCCGAATGGATGACTGAGATTGAAGTTGACGGCGCTGAATGCCATGACCGAGCAGACAATTCCAGTCATGATCCAATAGATGATTTTATCTCTTCTCATAGTGCCTCCAATTTGTTCGCCTCAGAGGAGAGACCGGATGGTCCAGCGAAATGTGACAGTCGGAACGCTCCCTCGCAAGCAGCAAGGTAATACCTTCACGTTATGCGGACTAAACCACCGTAAATTTCGTGTTTGTCTTTGCCAACCCACGTTTCAAGTCACTACAAGGAAATCGTCTGCGGTGTTCTTTCCATAGCCCAAAAGTCCGGTCCACCTCTGGGAATCTTTCCGCAGCCCATAATCCGAAAGCCGTGTCTTTTGAAGAATGGCAAGTATTTTTCGTTGAACACCTCCACGTAACAAGGCAGAGCATCGGAATCCGCTCGCAAGAGTAGAGGTTCGAGAAGTGTTCCGCCGATCTTGCGCTTTTGCTTTGTGGGCTCCATACCAACCGCCAGGAGATGCCAATGTGGACCTCGCACCAGTCGCTGATGAACTTCGTCGAGGTGCGCTACCGAGTTCATATAACGCCTTAGGTCTGATGACTTCCAATGAAGGTGTCGCGACGGAAATCCACCACGCATCATTTGACGAAGGGGCAACCCAGTTCCCGAGCGAATCCACAGAGCGCCGCCGTCAACAGCTTGCGTTGTATAGATTTCGCCATACAGTTGGCTCGCAAGAATGGCGACCCGGAAGAGTCCCGTTAGCAGATCGAGTCGTGACTGCTCGTTCGGGATGATGTACCTGAAGTTGGCTTGGTCGTAAAACGCTCGGCTCAGGACTGTTGCCAATACATGGGTTTGCGATGGCTCCAGCGGAACGACCCGACTGAACTGGTTTCCGTCCTCAATGACGACGGTGCCATCCGCACCGAATGCGGGCAATTTGTCTTTGGGCCAGTCCATATAAGTGTTTTGTTGGCTCATTTTCCTCTCCGTCGCAGCGAATAGTTACGCCTTATCAATAGACGAACGAGCCTCAGCCAAATCGACACGCCCGGATGATTTTTTCTAAACGTTGCATCAACTTTTAGATCACGGCCTCCGCGGGGGCGTCGCTCGAATTCGCCAGCCACCCGATCAATGCCAGGGTCGTCACAATCTGCGCGAGAACGAGGGTCACGACAGCGAGTGGATGGCCCGCAAGGAACTGTTCGGGGCCGGGGATGGCGGCCGAGAACAACGAGACGTTGGCGAGGTTGCCGAGGACGATCACCGCCAGCAGCGATCCGCTTCGCCTGTACATCCACCAGCAGAACACGCCGTAGACCATCTCCAGCGCGAATCCCCACATCGGCGCGCGGTTGTAGAGTCCAAGGCCAAGCGCCGGCAACGGACTCCCGGGCCAGACGGCGATATCGGGGGCGTGCGTTACGAGATCCAGGACGAGGTGCGAGACGATCCCGATGCCGATGGCACGTCCGAGAGCTGCACGGCCGAGCCCTTTCTCGACGATCAGCCACGCGCACAGCGCGGCGGCGACGGCTGTCGCGACCGAGTGGGAGAACGGCATGTATGAGAGATGGATGTCGGCGACGCTCCGGACCGCCGGCTCGGTCGTTGTGCGTTCGACACCCAGATAGTTGAGGCCGACCCAGGCGAGCTCCATGGCCTGCACGGATACAAGGAGTGGCACCATCGATACGGACGGATACCTTCGCTTGATCAAAAGGGCGGTAGCGGCATGATCGACGGCAAACATGGGAATCGCAGCCTCCTTCAGTTCGACTGAAGGCTATTCTCGTTGTCCGCGGCCGTCCCGTCTGTGACTTTCGTCACGTGTGCGCGACCAAAGTTGGCGGCTGAGCCGGACGGGATCGAGAATCTCGACCCGGCCGGGCGAGGTGAGCACGAGACCCTCCGCCCGGAGTTCCGCAAGCACGCGCGCCACGACTTCGCGAACCGATCCCACGCTGTTGGCGAGATCCTGCTGGCTGACGAGGGCCGTCACACGACCGGCCGCCGCCGGGCGGGCCGCCGCGAGATCGAGAAGATGGCGGGCCACGCGCTGGCGAACCGTTGCGAACGCGTTGCCTGCGAGCTCTTCGAGCACGTCGTAGAGGCGATGCACGGCTTCCTCGGCGAATGCCCACGCGATTGCGGAATCGTCACGGGCGGCGCGTTTGACGCGCGCGACGTCGAAGAAGAACGCGGAGACGGCGGTAACGGCCTGGACGAAGACGGGAGCGGGGCCCCCGACCAGAGCTGGAACACCCAGGAGACCTCCGGGCCGCACATAGCGGACGGTCACCTGCCGGCCGTCGCTCGCGTGCATGTAGACGCGAACGAGACCGCGGGTGATCACTGCGAGGGCTTCGGCGTCGGCTTCCGAATAGACGGTGTATCCGGCCGCACACTCGGTGGGCCGTCCGCCGACCGCCAGACGTTCGATCGTCCCGATCGGCAGATGCTGCCAGCACCCCTGGTGTAGGAGCGTGATTGCGCCTCGGGGTGAAGGCTCCTGCTCGGTTTGCTCGGTTAGGCGCATTGTTCAGTTCAGCGTAATCATTACGTGTAGTGATTGGAATTATCTTTTGAAATTATCATCCGCACAGCATTGCTTCAGGTGCTGAGGAACCTTGTCAATTTGCTTGATATTCCAGGCTCATTGGATTTTCGCTGTGATGAGCGCCGTCGTCCTCATCTGCATTATTGCCGATCCGCGCCAAGCAAAGCTTGGCAGAGGGGGATTCCACGTGAGCGGATGAAACCTTTCGACAGAATCCAACGGTGAAAGTCCAGTCCGGCAAGAGCCGTAGCGGGGCGGGCCGGTAGCGAGTCTTACCTCTCGTCGGGTGACGGGCGAGAAAGAAACGTGGACAGCGAGCAAGTGGGCCGTGAGGGTTTAGCGTCGAAATTTATCGGGTTGCGGATGCCGAGACTTTTTTGGTCGAAGGCCATAAGCATGCGGTATGCAAAAAACATGAGGGGGCGGGCGTCCTGCGTGTCTGGCATGAAATGTTCGATGTGAAGGTGATCTTCACTCTAAAACTCAAGACGAAATAGCTCACGGAATTGTGACATATCCCGCCATGTCACATCCGGGAGCTCCATTTCGTCAAAAGTGACGAGAGCAATTGAAACGAGACGAAAAATGAAAATATTCATCGCCGGTGGCTCGGGCGTTGTTGGCAAGCGATTGGTTCCCGAACTTGTTTCCCGTGGTCATCAGGTTACGGCGACATCGCGGACTCCCGGTAAGAAAAATGTAATCCGTGCGCTTGGGGCCGAGCCGGTAGTTTTGGATGCATTGGACCCCGCGGCTGTGATGAAAGCAATTGTGTTCGTATGATAGCTTCGGTCAGATCGATTCGTATGTTTTTTGGCTGGAGGACTGTAGCGAGTTTGCGTGTCAAAGCAGCCAAAGTTGTTGTTTTTTGCAAATTGTGCCAATTGTGCAAATCATAAATTCAATAACTTACGTAGAATGAGAGCGGAACGGACCAGCGAATCCCCTTCCTCCGTCCTTGTAGTTCATTGACCCTGCAGTATTTATCCGGCTGTCGCCGGAGGAAGTCGAATTCCCTCCCAATTTTTCGACAATTTGCAAATCGGAGCGTCCTCTATTAAGTGGGATTCGTCATCGACATCCATCATTCGTAATCGCGAGATCAGGCTTCCCGAAACGGTTCAGTCGTCCGATGGCAGGTTCATTCTTCCCCAATCTAAATCTAGAAAACACAGGCGGCTTCAATGGCGTCTTCGGCGAGTGCATTGGCGCGTTCCGCTAGTGACCGTTCCCGGCATGCACCCTACACTGAAATTGAGTGAAAGGAGTTGGAACAAATGTCGGGAAAAGGATCGCTAACATCGAAGGCTGTTCGACTAGTGTCACCGGCGCTTGAAAAATATTCTGAGGACACTCTTCTAAAGGATGTGTGGAAGCGTCCGGATTTATCGCCACGTGACCGCAGCATCGTTACCGTGGCTGCACTGATTGCCCGGAATCAGGCGATCGAGATGCCAACGCATTTCACCTTCGCACTCGACAATGGCGTCAAGCCAAATGAGATCTCCGAGATCATCACGCATCTGGCGTTTTATTCGGGCTGGGGGAATGCGATGTCGGCAAGCGCCGTCGCAACAGAACTTTTCGGCAACCGTGGAATCACGCTGGATCAACTTCCACCGGCTTCTGGTGAACACCTTCCTCTCGATGAGGCTGCTGAAGCCCAACGTGCAGCCCGTGTTGAAGCAGCTTGGTTACGATCAGTGTGCTCATCGCTTCGGGCCAAGTCGCCCAAATCACATATCAACTCAACCGGGCGATGGATAACGGCCTGACGAAAGCGCAGGCGTCCGAGGTCCTCACGCAGTTGGCGTTCTATGCGGGTTGGCCGAATGTTTTTTCGGCAATACCTATTGTGAAGAGTGTGTTTGAGAAACGGAGCTAAGAGAATAACAATGGAAAAACGCAAGCTTGGAAAAAGCAATCTAGAAGTCTCGGCTCTCGGGCTCGGCTGTATGGGAATGAGTGCAAACTACGGACCGCCGCCGGACCGACAGGAAATGATTGCTCTCATTCGGGCGGCTGTGGACCGTGGTGTTACGTTTTTCGATACGGCCGAGTCCTATGGTCCATTCACCAACGAGGAACTTGTCGGCGACGCCCTCGCACCGGTCCGCGACAAGGTCGTGATCGCAACGAAGTTCGGTCATGGTCTCGATCCAGTAACCGGACAGCGGCGGGGCCGCAATAGTCGGCCGGAGCACATCAAGCAGGCTGCCGATGCATCGCTCAAACGCCTCAAGACGGGCGTAATCGATCTCTTCTATCAGCACCGCGGTGATCCAAACGTACCGATTGAAGATGTGGCTGGAGCGGTGAAGGACCTGATTCAGGAAGGTAAGGTCAAGCACTTCGGTCTTTCGGAAGCAGCGGCGACGACGATCCGCCGGGCGCATGCTGTGCAGCCGGTCACTGCGATCCAAAGCGAGTACTCACTGTGGGCGCGAGATCCGGAAGCGGAAGTACTGCCTACGTGTGAAGAACTCGGAATCGGCTTCGTTCCCTGGAGCCCACTCGGCCAGGGTTTCCTCACCGGCAAGGTGGATGCTGCGCAGACGTTTGATGCCCGCGATATTCGGTCGGTGTTCCCGCGCTTTACTGAGGAGGCCCGGAAAGCCAACCAACCAATCGTCGAATTGGTGCGCGACATTGCGGGACGGAAAAAGGCCACGCCCGCCCAGATTGCGCTCGCTTGGCTACTGGCCCAGAAGCCATGGATAGTTCCCATCCCCGGCACACGAAAGCGGGAGCGTTTGGATGAGAACCTTGGAGCGCTGGAAGTTCAATTCACGACCGCTGAACTGCTTGAGATTGATCAAGCCACGTCAAAGATGCAGGTGCACGGCGCGAGAGGCACCGGAACAGAGGAATATCTGTGAGCAAATGGCGCCTAATGGTGGCGGGTTCGGCGAGTGGATTGGCGTGTATTGCTAGTGATCCACTGGTAGGTCGGCACT
>Ga0137380_10006076_pt1 | contig 10760 bp, 8 predicted proteins | sample SagtaG_17_FD_104809 | JGI IMG/M metagenome (GOLD analysis project Ga0137380, IMG submission 104809) | Vadose zone soil microbial communities from Sagehorn Ranch, Mendocino, California, USA - Sage2_L_100_16 metaG | ecosystem: Environmental > Terrestrial > Soil > Vadose zone | place: USA... | reverse complement strand
CGCGCCCCATCCGAGGTTCACATTCAAACCAAGCGAACGTTGATAGATCGACTTGTCGCCAAAAACCCCGTACGCAACCAACAACAATCCGAACAGCGTGAACATCGCGCCGATCGGCAATCGAATGTCGATTCCCATCGCTCCTCCTTCACTCACCAGAAAATAATGTTCAGCACTAATGTCATCAGCAACACGATAACCCCGAGCACCGCAGGCCGCTGATACCACGGCAGATGCTCTTCTTTCGGGCGCGGAGTGAGCGAATAGACTAAACCGACAAGCTCCTTCTCATCGCGCGCTCTGGTTATCAGGCTCACCACGATTGTGACAACAAAGCAGGCAGTCCACGCGAATATGGCCGTCCAGAAATTCTGTGCCATCTCGCTGGGATAGATATGGGTTGCGCCGAACCAGCCGCCCTTGATGCCCGCAGTCGCGTTCATCGGCAACGTTAGGCCATGATGAAGGGCCGCTGCGATTGTGCCCGACAATAAACCGAGAAACGCGCCGTGCCCCGTGGTTCGCTTCCAGAACATGCCCAGAAGGAAAGTCGCAAACAGCGGCGCGTTGACGAACGCGAACACCAACTGAAGCATGTCCATGATGTTGTTGAAGCGAGTCGCGACAAACGCCGCCGCCACCGAGATCGCTATGCCGAAGATGGTCGACATCCTCCCCATCCATAGGTAATGCGTATCGCTGGCGCCGCGTCGTATGTAGGACCCATAAATATCATACGTCCACACGGTATTGAAGGCAGTGACGTTTCCAGCCATGCCCGACATGAAGCTGGCCATCAGGGCCGTTAGTCCAACCCCCAGCAAGCCCGAGGGGAAATAATGCGCCAGCATCATTGGTATCGCCATATCGTAGTTGAACGAGCCGTCTGGTTTCGTCGGCAGCGCGAACCCGCTCGCGCCCGATCCGTACGTCAACGCGATAGCGATCATTCCGGGAAGGATTACCAGAAATGGAAAAAACATCTTCGGTATCGCGGCGATCAAAGGCGTGCGGCGCGCGGCTGACATAGACTTAGCGGCCATCGCCCTTTGAACGACGAGAAAATCCGTGCACCAATAACCGAAAGACAACACGAACCCGAGCCCCATCACCATTCCGAACCATTCGACTCCCATCGGGTTTGCGGAAGGAGAGTTCATGAACTTCCACGAATCGCTCCAAGCACCGGAGGCGAATCCGTGTTGAGTCGCTACGACGCCGAGTCGCGACTGCAAGCCTACCCAGCCGCCCGCGTCCTTAAGCCCCAAAAACACCAGCGGCAGGAATCCGAGCACGATCAGAAAGAATTGGAGCACCTCGTTGTAGATCGCAGATGTCAGTCCGCCCAGAAAGATGTAGAGGAGAACGATGACCGCCGACATCAAGACGCTGAAAGTGAAATCCCAACCCAGAAGCGTTTGAAGCAGCAAGCCCATCGCGTACATCGAGATGCCTGATGAAAAAACCGTCATCGTAGCAAATGAGATCGCATTCAGCCCGCGCGTCTTTTCGTCGAAGCGCAGCTTCAGGTATTCCGGCACCGATCTCGCACGCGACCCGTAATAGAACGGCATCATGAAGACTCCAACGAACACCATCGCGGGAATCGCGCCGACCCAGTAGAAATGGCTTGTAGCGATACCGTACTTGGCGCCCGAAGCTCCCATTCCAATCACTTCTTGCGCGCCGAGGTTCGCCGAGATGAAGGCGAGTCCCGTGATCCACGCTGGAATCGAACGCCCGGACAGGAAGAAGTCAGTGCTGGTTTTCATGTAGCGCTTGAGCGTAAACCCGATGCCAAGCACGAACACGAAGTATACAAGCATGATGATCCAGTCGATTGTGGTCAGTGTCATCTTCTAGAGCCCTCTTGTGATCTCTGAATTTCGATTTGGAGTCTTTGATCTCAGCACCACCGTTCGCAATCGCCGAAATTCAAGGTCCACCCAGAGAGTGCAGAGTAATTGGAAGTCGCACTATACACTGTAGAGACGCGATTGTCAGCGTCGGATCAGAACTCTGGCTGAATGTGACAGGGAATCAGCCTCAAGCCTGGGCGGTGTTGCGGTTTCAGACTCAGAAGAATCGCCGAAGGACGTTCCAGGCCGGGGGGCTCGTCGCCAATTGACCTTAGTTTCGTGTGAACTCTACCGCGACGGCGTCGCCGGCGAACTTTGACTGACCGCGCATCGGCTTGTAATAGATATATGCAATCTTATTGACAGGACCGCAGTTCACGCTTCCTTCGAAGCTCGGATCCTGACTGTAAAATTCCAGCTTTTCTTTATCGCCGACCGCAAAGCGTAAAATGTCATTCGACTTTTGCACTACCAACACCCACTTCCCGCGTTCGCACTCGATGGAAACCAGCACGCCTCGAATCGTCTCCGCACCTTCGACTTTGAGCGTTGGCCGCCTCATCAAGCGTGGAACGGCCTTCTCGGCGGGCGGACTCGAAGGAGGGGGTTCTGGCTCGGCGACCCGGTCGGCTTCTTTGGGCGCACGGGTGTAGTATTCGATCATCTTGATCATCGATTCGGCTGAGGTTCTCAGGGCTGGGTCGGAATCTAACGCCAGCAGCGGCTCGAGAGTTTTCTTCGCCGCCTCGTAATCCTGCATCCGCACTTGAAGCTGAGCGAGACTCAGCGCGAAGTGTCTATTCTGCGGTTCGAGTCTCATCGCCGTCCTCATGAGCTCCGTGCCTTCTTTCAGGTTCTCGCCGGTGGCCAGGTGCAAGAACGCGAGAGCGTAATAGGCGTGCGCGAAGCCGGGCATGAGCTTGATTGACGTCTTCAGCTCTTCGGAGATCTTGTGGGACAAATCAGGCGTGAGATTACCCATGGCTTGTCGCTGAAGCGCTTCGGCATAGTAATAATGCGCGAGGTGGTTTTTCGAGCCGCGCGTCGCAGCTTGCTTGAACTGGTCCATCGCCTCATCGAACCTGTTGCGCCGCATGGCGACCAGGCCCAAACCCTCGTAGGGGCGCGGCAAATCGGGCTCGGCGGCGCTTGCTTGTTTCAACAAGACTTCAGCTTCGTCCAGCCGATTCGTGCGAGCCAGCAGGTTTCCAAGGTAAGCTTGCGCCTCAGCTTCGGAGATGGGCCTCACTGAGGTTTCCTTCTCGCCTTCGGTGCTTGTCAGCGTATAGATGTTGACCGTGTAAGAACTGTTTCCGATGTACCGCCGAAGCTCTTTCTCTACAGCGGCCGTGTCAGACTTGAGAGCCTGAGTGAAAGCGCGATCAGCGCCGACTCCCTGGTTGATCAGCTTCACGTATTCGACCATCTGAGGCTGGCGCGCGTTCTTGTCGCCGAACATCAGGTAGTGACAGAGCGCCCAAGACTGGGCGTAGAAGATACCGCGCTTTTCGCGCTCGTTGTAAATAGGCGAGTCGCGCTGCACGCCCATTAGAGTCGGAAGCGGGATAAACTTGTTCTCGCGCAGCAGCATAACATGATGCGATATCGGAGCCCCAAGCGTGACTTTGTTCTCCTTTACATCGAAGCTCGAGTAGAGCTCGGCCAGCCCTTCTTTCAACCAGATCGGCCATTCACGCGGAGTAATGCTGGTTACCAGATGGGTGTACTCGTGAAAGATCACCGACATCGGGCGCTCCTCGTTGGCGCTGATGTCCAGAGCGATTGCGTTTTCGTCCTGGCCCTGCTGAAAATATCCCGCGAGGCTCGCCGGCTTGCCGTTGTACAGAGGCTTATAGGGCTTGAATGAACCGTCGCTCTTAAAGACCATCACGGTTGTCGGAATCGGGCGAACGGCGGGGAGGTTGAAAATCTTTGAGAAGACGTAATGAAACTGTTCCAGCTTGAGCGCGAGCTTACGAGTGTCGCCCTCGTCGGCATTACTGATGATGTTGAAGTTCTTCGTGGTGAGGTTGATCCACTTGTCTTTTGCTTGAGCGGAAGTTGCTGACAGCGCCAACACCCAGCCTAGCAATAGGGCAGTCTTTACCTGAGTTCTCATGATAGCCTCCGCGAACCTAGTTCGGTGATGGCGCTCGGCCATCCTTTCTTTTAGTTGACAAACCGAGGGTTGACGCTAGCCGGTAAGCTACGTCTCTCAGACTAGTGATTGTCACGCATCTGCCGGTCCAAGTCAAAGGACCGAAATGCGTTCGCACAAAAGGCCGGGCCTCTTATCTGAAGAAGCCCGGCCTTTGACCTTGGGTATGGAACAACCAGCTATTTCACCACAGTGTACTGCGCTTGCGGCGTCACTACTTTCTGGGACACAAGGTCGGTGATCTTAGCCGTCACCGTGTAGCTCCCTGGTTCCGCCAGCTTGTCTTGAAGCGGAATCGCTCGCGCGATGACTAACTGCTGGCCTTTCATATCGATCAGGCCAAGCTTCGTCTTGCCGTCTTCTATCACGTGCGCGACTTCTTGTCCGTTTTTGGAAACGACGTACTCGACCTTCAGCGCCGGCTGAAGCGTCGCCTGATCCATGTCCGCATCATACACCTGAAGGAACAACGCCAGATTCATTCCGGGTTTGTAGACTCCGCTCACGTACGGCTTTACTTTGTAGCGTTCGATGATGAACTGTCCGGCAGGAATCGCGGTGTTGTCGAGCCTATCAATCGAAGCCGCGAGAATCAGCGTGCTCGTCGCAAACTGCTTCTCTTGATAGCGCGGCACTTCAAACGAGTGATGCAGAATCCCAGTCTTGCCGCTCACTGTGTCGCGAGCGACAACGTCTATCTTGTAGCGGCCCGGCGGCAGCACGACGTTCTTCTGATAGATCGAACGCGCTTGCTGACCTGCCGACAACTGGTCTTCGGAGTATCGCGTCGTTTGAATGATATCTTCAAAGTTGCCGGCGCGACGCCCCGAAAGTCCGGTCAGCTTCGCATAGAGGTTGACCTGGCCAGAGTAAATCCCGCCCTGATTCTTGAACGCGATGTCCGAATGCTCAAACTGAATCGTGAACGACGTTGCGACGGATTCGCTGCCGATGCGGAAGAAGTCAGTTCGAACGCTGAACGGCAAGATGTCAGTCGCTATTTCCGGCAGGTCGGCTTTGACTTCGAGGTCACGGAACTTGATCGCCGGCGCACGCTGAAGGTCGGCGAGCAACTGAAGCTTCTCGAAAGGCTGGTCCTTCGCTCGTTGCCCGAAAAAGCCCTGGCTTGTGCCGCTGCCGTATGGACCCATGCCCGTAATGCGGTCCGCTTTATCGGACATCCCCAGGCTCTCGGCGAGGGTAAGTCCGGCGCCCGGCACATAAAGCAGCGCGTCTTTTTCATTCGGGCTTCGCGCGATTCGATACTCGCCCGAACCCGAAGGATCGACGAACTCGATTTCGATGTCAGACCCTATGCCTTCGATGTAGCGATACCACCAGGTCTCAAACGGATAAGTCGAGGTGGAGCCCCCGCCTTCATAGGAAGGTCTCTCGTAAGCGCCGCCCGCCGGGTGAGATTCTATCTCATCGGGCTTGCCGTACATTATGTATATGCGGCCCCGGTCGGTCTTCCAACCGGGTATGCCTGAAGAAAACTTTTCGTTGGCGTATTGAATGCGCTCGTAGTATTGCTCTTTGTATTCGTTTTCAGGAGTGTCGGGATCAGGATCGCGCCGCAGCCAGAACTGCTCGATAAACTGATCGCGTTCCTCATCGGTCTTGAGTTGCTTGAACGCCTTTCGCTCTTCGTCGGTTATGATGTAAGACACATCCTCTTCGAGCCATTTCTTGTAGACGCTCTTCAGCTCTTCCTTCTTCTTCCGCTCGTTGCGGTCCTTGCCTTGGGGCTTGTCCTGGGCAAGCGCGCCGGGAATTATTCCTGCAGAAAGGATCAGTATCGATACGACGCCTACGATCCTCTTGAAGAGGCTGACATTACACTTCATAACCAATGCTCCTTTCGACGATTAACAGCCCAGACAAAGGCACATTCGAAGCAAGCGTTAAATTTCCTGAAGCTCAAGTCTACGAAGCGCGCTTCACGCGGTCAAGCTATCCGAAGACACATCCTTGTCGAACTTAGAACGCGCTTCTTACCCTCACTTGCGCTGCGAATCCAGATATTCCTTCTCGGTCTTGCGCTTGCGCCAGAACACCCACGCGATGGCCACACTGAGAAAATACAGCAGCAGCATCGGCGCCGCGAACACCAGAAGATTCGGTATGTCGGTGGTCGGAGACAGCACCGCCGCGACGATGAATATGATCACTACCGCGTAACGCCAAACCTTCAACAGCAGTCCCGGCGATACGAGCCCAAGCCGCGACGTAAAGAAAGTTGCGGTCGGGATCTCGAAGACTACACCCAGACCCAGCATTATCATAATGATCAGGTCGAAGTAATCGTCGGCGTTCACAAGCGGTCTGAGGTTTCCACCGGTTGTGACTCCAAGCAGGAAATTCGCGGCCCGCGGAAAGGCAATGTAGTAAGCGAACGCGCACCCCAACAGAAAGAAGGCCGACGACATGATTATGATCGGTGACGCGTAACGTTTCTCGTGTGGATAGAGCCCCGGCGCGACGAAACCCCAGATTTGAGCCAACAAAACGGGCACAGAGAAAAAGATCGCCGCATAGAACGCGACCTTTATGTAGAGATTAAATGCGCCTTGTACCGTCGGAACGACGAGTTGGTTGTTTGGAGACATCGCAGTATTCGACGACTGATAGAGTTTGGGCGGAATGACGGTGTCCTTATCGATTATCGTCTGGTCGTTTACCATCACGAGATTGGTGGTAATGATTTGCAGGACGCCATCGGCTGCGTGTTGTACCTTGACGGGGAGCATCGTTCCCGCGGGAATCAGAGCGTCGCTTATCTTCGCCTCCGCTTGTAGAAGCAAGCGCATCTCAGTTCCATCCGGCAAATCCGATAGCGTCAACGCCGTCCCGGGGAGAGGAAGGGCGACCTGTTTCTTCGCTTCGAGCATTGCCGCGCGGACTGGAACTTGCAAAAAGTTGTAGATCTTGTCGGAGAAAACCCAGCACAAAACGAATGCAACCGCGACGAACAACGCGCAGCGGATTAAGCGTTTGCGCAGCTCATCCAGGTGATCGAGGAACGTCATCGTTCCTTTTTCACTCAGCTTTTCGTCGAACGCTTCGGTGTAGGTGGCCATACTCGGGGCGCGATCAAGTTTCTGTAATCCTGAACCGGAATTGAAAATTGAAAAATGAGAATTGCGAATTCGCTAAGCTTGTCTGTCTGTGGGCAGCAATTCTAGATTTTCAATTGGGCCTCTCTGCCGAGATCGAAGCCGGCTTGATTTCCGGTGTATTCTCCGTGTGGTGCGCCGCCGCGGTTCCGGCCGAAGTCTCGGCATGCTGCGCAGTCGTGGTCTCTCCTGCGGCTGGAGCATGTTCTTCGGCAGTGGAGGCAGCAGCAGAAGGCTCGGCGTGCTCGATCTGTGGCGGCGGATAGTCAACTCGCCGGCGTTCCATGTCTACCTCATCTTCCCATTGACGCTTGAAGTCTTCGCTCGCTCTTCGAAACTGCGCCAAACTCTGACCCAGGGTCTTGCCCAACTCGGGCAGCTTGCGCGGACCAAAGATGATCAGCGCGATCACCAGGATCAATAGAATCTCGGGCATTCCCAAACTTCCCATCTTTATCTCCTCACCTTCGGGCCAACAACTATCAGGGAGACGGCAAAGAAGACCTTGCCTTTGATGTTGGTGTCCTTCAACAACGATAATAGTAGGTTAGGTCATCGGTCGGCGTCAACTATTTAGGACCGCTCCTCAGCATTGTCAGCTCTTTCCCGCGCGGATATAATCGTGCCTCGATCAAATGCAGAACCGAAAGGGAGAATTTAAAATGAAGAAAGCTTTCTATTCATCAGTGCTGGTTTTAATGTTCGCGGCGGCTGCTCTCGCGCACGACCCGCGAACTGTCGCAAAGGATTTCTCACACACGCTTTCTGTCGAAGGCGCGGGTAAACTAACACTCAGCTACAAGTCGCTACACTGGAACGAAGCGGTCTACAACCAGACAAAAGCCAACGCCCAACTTCGCACCCGGTTGAACGCCGGCGTTTGGCGAAAGATTGGCAAGCTCGACACCGACTTTGACGTCGTGATCGGCGGCACGCAGGTGGCGAAGGGTTCATACGACATGGGCATCAGCTTCGGAGCGAACGATGACTTCTCGCTGTTGTTGCGGGGCGGTGGCAAGGACCTGACGATTCCTCTGAAAACGTCTGCCGATAGCCCCGATGTCACTTATTTGAGCTTCGATCTCCGCCCGACCAGCGATACCGATTCGTTTGTGCTCGAAGGGCGTAGTGGCAAATTTCGCTGTTTGGCTGAAGTGAAGGTACCTTATCTGGCGCCGCACGAGCACCCGGCCGACGGCACGGCGAAGCCGCCTGACAAGAAACCATGAAGAGTGATTCGTGATCCGTGACGCGTGATCACATCGGTCACGGATCACACGTTGTTGAGGTGAATATGAAAACACTCGGCGCGATCGCGCTTGTTGTAATGTTGTTTTTCGTTGGTAGTCTTGCCTACGCTCACGATCCGGCAGCGCCTCAGGACAAAGGACCGTTCACGCTCAAGAAGCTCGCCGAGGGCGCTTACGTGTTGTATGGGCGAGGCGGGAACATCGGCTTCGCGGTGACCGACGAAGGCGTGGTTGTCATCGACGACCAATTCGCCGACCTCGCGCCGGGTATCGCCGAACAGATCAAGTCTGTCACGCCCAAGCCGGTGAAGTTTCTGATTAACACTCACCATCACGGCGATCACACCGGCGGCAATGGTTTCTTCATCAAGATGACAACCATCGTCGCGCACGACAATGTGCGCAAGCACATGCTCGAGGCGCCGCAAGAAACAATCGCCAGCGCGCCCGGGCAAATCAACAGCCTCGAGGCGAGAATAGCCAAACTTGAAAAGGATGATCCTCAGTCAAAGGACCTGGCCGGCTTGCGCACGCAACTTGACACGGCCAAAAAGAATCTGGAAACCGCGCGCTCGATGAAGATGACCGACGTACCCGCACCCAACGTTACTTTCGATCACGAGGTACGAATCTATTTGAGCGGGCAGGAGATTCAGGTCTTCCACATCAAGCGCGGACACACCGACGGTGACTCGATCATCTATTTCCCGCAATCCAAAGTCGTGCACATGGGCGACCTCTACTTCAACAAAGTGATCCCGGTTATCGATCGCCCGCACGGAGCTTCTACCGCCGAATGGATCGAGACGATTGACGCGGCAGTGGCGCGAGTCGATCCCGCTTGTCAATTCATTCCCGGACACGGCGAGGTATCGGGAGTCGAGGAGCTGAAAGCGTTCAAAAAGTATCTGCTCGACCTGCGCGCGGCGGTAAAGAAGGCGATCGATCAAGGAATGAGTCGCGATCAGGCCGTGAAAGAAGTGAAGCTCGAGCAGTACTCGAAGCTCAACGGTTACGAACAGCGCTTCGCAGGAAACGTCGGAACCGTCTACGACGAGATGAAGAATCCGTGAAGAGTGATCCGTGACGCGTGATGCGCGCTCACGAATCACGGATCACGGATCAGTCATCTCATCTTGAAACCGTTGCTTTGCCGCGCGGCACGTGTTTGAGTCGATCTTCCACCGACTGCCAATCGACGTTAGAGAAAAACGCCTCGATGTATTTTGGTCGCTCCGCGGGTTTGTAATCCAGGATGAACGCGTGCTCCCAGACGTCCATTACCAGCACCGGATTGTAACCGGCAACCTCGCCGATCTGATGCTCGCCGATCCAATGATTAGACAACCGGCCCGTCTCAGGTTGCTCGTAACACATCGCCCATCCGACGCCTCGCATCTTGCCAACGCCGACGAAGTCGGCCTTCCAAATGTCATAGCTGCCAAAGCTGGACTCGGCAGCTTTAAAGAAAGATGAGTTGCGATCGGGATCTCCTCCGCCGCCTTTCTTGAGATTGCCGAAATAGTATTCGTGCAGGATCATGCCGTTGAACTCGAAGCCGAGTCGGCGTTTCAGCTCGGAGTACACAGGCATCTCCTCCTGGTCGACCTTGCCGTCCTTCAAGAACTCGGCAATCTTCTCGGAAAGGTTGTTGGTTTCCTTTACGTACCCTTCGTACAGCTTGAAGTGCATTTCGACCGTGCGGTCAGAAATGCCGTTCAGGTTGCTCAAGTTGAATTGCTTTGGTTTGTACGGTTCCGTTGCAATCATGTGCCCTCCTTGTATTGAACAGAATCATTACCGATAAGACCCCGCCCTGGGCCGCGCGCGGTCGTGGCGAGCTCTTTTGCCTGTGCGCCAGAGAGAATCAAGTTAAAGAAATCAAATCGAGCAAGCACGGTGCCACGCCATACGTGGCAAGATCTTCGAATGAAACTTAGTGTGGCAAGAGACCGATGAGTCCTCGTCGCAAAATTATCCGCTAATCGAGGGCTGGACGGTGCCGGGCGAAGACGGCTGGCAGGTAATCTCGGCGGTAACCACTCGAAGGTCCACCATCGCGAGGTATCAAGCGAGTCGGTGACGCTGCAAAAGCGCACTGAGTTTCGCGCTTGCCCCGGCTTGAAAAGCGAGCGGCTGCCGAGGAGGAGGTGATGGTCTGCTTCGGCTCGACAAGGTCTGTCGGCAGCCGCTTGATCGCCTTTATACTACGGACGTGCGCGCATAATGGCTTGATCAGACATGAATTGAATACCGATAATCCCTCTAAGGATCGCCCACGGTGTCCTTGTTCTTCAACTTCGCATATACATCCGAAACACGTTGACGGTGTTCCTCAGAGGCCAGGCAGCGGCGAAAGGTCTTCCCTATCTCATCG
>Ga0137380_10006075_pt1 | contig 10764 bp, 8 predicted proteins | sample SagtaG_17_FD_104809 | JGI IMG/M metagenome (GOLD analysis project Ga0137380, IMG submission 104809) | Vadose zone soil microbial communities from Sagehorn Ranch, Mendocino, California, USA - Sage2_L_100_16 metaG | ecosystem: Environmental > Terrestrial > Soil > Vadose zone | place: USA... | reverse complement strand
CTGTCCGGCCGTCGAATGGGAATGGGGAGACGGCAACCGCAGCGCCCAGGAGTCCGACTGTCCTCCGTTTCGCCCCGGGATGGCGCTGGCGCGGCTCCACTCCGCCAGCCACGCCTACCGCCGCCCGGGCGCGTACAGCATCAAGGTCACGCTGCGCCGCGTCGGCCGCGCCCTCGCCGCGGCCACGACGCACGTGGACATCCGCTGAGGGGCGTTACAACTCCGAGAATTTCTTGACGAGGTCGGCGGCCTTCGTCGCGTCGAGCTTCAGGACGGCCTGGTCCCCGGCCCGGCGCGCGTAGTAGGCGCCGCCCTTCTCCCCCACCTCGAAGGAAATCTCCGGCTTGTCCTTCTCGCGGATCGTCACCTTGGCCGCCGGGTGGTCCAGCCCGTAGGTCTCCAGCCCCGCGGGCTTGTCCACGAACTCCTGGACGTCCACGCCGCCGACCAGGAAGAGCGCGTCCTGGACCTTCGTCGTGTCGAGGTCCTTGGCGTCGGGCTTGACCCGCTTCCACTTGGACGTATCGACGCCGTCCTTGTCCTTGGCCGTCGAGCGGGCGTAGGCCTTCTTGGCGCCGCCCGACTCCACGTCGAAGCCCTCCACGTCGAAGCTCGACACCTCGAGCAGCCGCTTGGCCCGCAGGTCGTCCTTGCCCTTGGCGAGCGTGTCGAGGATCGTGTCGGGGATCACCGCCACCAGGCCCCGGCCGCCTTCGCGCGCGTAGTGCTTCTTGTCTCCGGGTGCTGCCGCCCCGATCTCCAGCGTCTTGGTGTTGCCGTCGGCGAGGCCGAGCCGCACGGTGCGCACCGGCTTGTCGAGGCCGTACGGCTTGGGATCCTTCGCGTCCTCGGCCGCCACCGAGTCCATCCGCAGCGTCTCGAGGTTGCCGAGCAGGCCGTCGACCGACCACCGCCCCGCCCGCGTGGGCAGGGGCGAGGTGAAGGCCCACTCGCCGCGGTCGTCGCGGGCGAGCGCGTAGCCGCCGTCGTTCCCGCTCACCTCCAGCTTGCGCACCGCGTCGCGGCTGACGTGGAGGACGTCGCGGTCGCGCAGGTCGAACGGCTTCTTGTCGAAGACGGCGGCGCTGTAGGCCGGGACCGTGAACACGCGCGGCTTGTCCGGCCGCTTGGCGTAGACGGACCCCTCGTCGGGCGTCTTGTTGCCGAAGAGCACCTCCTGCGCCGGAGCGCCCTGCTGCGCGACGGCGACGCGGGTCTTGGCCGGGTCCAGGCCGAAGTCGGCCAGCCGGGCCGGCGTCTCGGCGACGACCTCGTCCATCTCGAGCCCCTCGAGGCTGGAGAGCACCGACTCGGACTCCTGGCCGTCGGCGGGAGCGGCGATGGGCGCGGTGAGGCGCCAGCTCGTGCCGTCCTTCACGAGCTTGACCTCTTCCTTGCCTTCGCCGGCCAGCGTCAGCTCCTTGACCTTCGCCTTGTCGAGCGCGAGGACCTTCTCCTTCGGCTTGGTTTCCGGCTTTTCTTCTTTCTTGGACTCGACGAAGTAGACGTAGGCGCCGAGACCCGCCGCCACCGCGAGGGCGACGTAGGTCTTCCAGAAATCCGGGGGCCTCATCCGCGGCGCTTCCACCAGGCGGCGATGCCGAGCACGACGAAGGCGCCGGGGATCAGCAGCAGCGCGACCCAGCGGACGTTGCTCACCTGCTGCGCGCTCAGGAACATGCGCTGGTCCTCGGGCTCCTTGGGCCGGATCGAGATGAGGTCCGCGTCCTGGGCGAGCCAGGCCACGGTATTGAGGAAGAAGTCCTGGTTGCCCTGGAAGCCCAGCAGAGCGTTGCTGGCGAAATCGCTGTCGCCGAACACCGCGACGCGTCCCTCGGGCGGCGAAGGCGGAGCGTCCGTCGGCGACGGCGAGGCCGCCGGCGAGGCGCCGGGCGACGGCGACGCCCCCGGAGACGCAGGGGCGGGCGAGGGCGACGGGCTGGGCGGCGGGCTGGCCTTGATCGTGGCCACCGCGCCGAGCGAGATCGGGCCCTTGCGGTCCTTGCCCTCGTTCATCTCGATCGGCTCCTTGAGCGTGAGGTCCGACTCCGCCCACGAGGCCGGCGAGGTCTGCACGAGGTTCTGCGTCGTCACCCCCTCCACCGTGCCCTTGCCCGACTCGGCGCTCCGCGCGGTGTGGAAGGCGGTCATGACCCGGAAGTCCTTGGTGATGTCGTGGTACGGGTACGACGCCGCGATGGGCGTGAGCGGCCCGGTGCCGAAGAGCTGGCTCGCGGCGGAGACGTCCACCACGATGTCCTTGCCCAGATCGACGTTCCACTCCTTGGCGAGCGCATCAAGGTTCGGGGTGGGCGTCTTCAGCTCCGGCTCCGCCATCACCAGCACCTTGCCCCCGCCCCGGGCGAAGCGGCGCAGCGCGTCGATCTCGTTCGAGAGCAGATCGTGCTGCGGTCCCGCCACCGCCATCACCGTGCAGTCGGCGGGGACGGCGCTCTCGCGCGCGAGGAGGACCTTCTTCGTCTCGTACTGGCTCTTGCCGAGCGCGGACTTGACGGCGGACAAGCCGCCGTCGCCGCTGTCGTCGATGTCCCGCTCGCCCCCCCCTTCCACGAAGCACACCGTCTTCTTGGTGTCGCGCGTGACCTTGATGAGGGCGTTGGTGACGTCCTGCTCCGAGTCGTTACTGACCTTCTCCCGCTTGCTTCCCCGCTCGACCACCAGGATCGGCCAGGGGCCGCGCACGTCGTAGGCCATCGCCCGGGTCGGGCTGGCGAGCGGATCCACGAAGTCCACCTTCACGCGCGGCGAGGCCGCCCGGTACTCCTGCATGCGGTCCTTCCCCGAGGCCGACTCGACCGCGCGCTGGAAGTACGTGATCTTGACGTCCTCCTTGAGGCCGCCCAGCACCTTCTTCGTCTGGTCGGAGAGGCTGTAGCGCTGGTTCTTGGTCAGGTCCCACCGCTTCGTGTGCCGGGACACGAGGTAGTTGACGGCGCCCAGGATCACCACGACCACGGCCACGAGCACGGCCGTGTTCGCGCCGTACTTCATCTGGCGCGGGCCCACGAGCCGCGCGACCTCGTCCCACCGGAGCAGCAGGTGGGCGAGGATGAGCGCGGCGCCGGCGATCAGGTACGCCTCGGGCTTGCCGGGCAGCGTGCGCCCGATGCGCTGCCAGGCCTGGGAGCCGATGATGACGACGAGGCCGAGGGGGGCGAGGAAGTCGATGGCCCTCCGCATCACGCCCTCCACCGCTGGCTCTGGACGGACTGGTGGGCCAGGAACAGGCCGAACACGATGAAGCTCAGGTAGAAGACCACGTCCTTCAGGTCCACCACGCCCTTGACGAGGTCCTCCATGTGCGTGGTCACGCCCAGGTAGGCGAGGGCCTTCATCATCGGGCCCGCCGAGGGATCGTCCGCCCAGCCCAGCGTCCACACGCCCAGGAACAGGCAGAAGGAGAGGATTCCGGCCACGATCTGGTTGCGCGTGAGCGTCGAGACGAAGACGCCGAGGGCCAGGAAGCAGGAGCCGAACAGCAGCAGCGCGAGCGCGCCGGAGACGACCGGCTTCCATTCGGGCGGCGTCGACGCGTAGTGCCAGACGAGGGCCAGGTTCAGCAGGCCGGCCAGGATCATCAGGCCGTAGAGGCCGACCGCGGCCAGGAACTTGCCGAGCACGATCTGGAGGTCCGTGATCGGCGCGGTGGCGAGCAGCTCGATCGTGCCCTGCCGCTTCTCCTCGGCGAACAGGCGCATGGTCAGCATGGGGGCGACGAACAGCGCCACCACCGCCATGTTGTGCATCACCGGGCGGATCAGCCACTCGTTGAGCGACATCTTGGGCCCGCCCCCGAACTCCATCTGCTGCGCGGCCATCATCGACTGGCGCAGGAAGAGCGAGAAGGCGAAATAGAAGAAGATGCCGAACAGCAGCGTCCACACCATCAGGGCCACGTACGCGATGGGGCTGCCGAAGTAGTGGCGCCACTCCTTCTCGACGATCGCCCCCACGTTGCGCAGGGCGGTCATGCCGTCACCTCCTGGGAGGCGGCGGGCGGGGGCGGCGCCTCGGCCTGTGCGCTGTCGGTGGTCGCGGGGTGGTGGAAGAACTAATACAGGCTCATGCCGACCTGCTGCAGCGCGAGCAGGTCCAGCCCGTGGCCCACGACCGCGCGCGCGATCTGCGCCCGCACGTCGCGTCCCGCCTCCGCCTCCACCTCGAGGGTCGTCGCCTCCGACGACTCGGAGCGGGAACGGACGGCCACGACGCCGGCCACCGCGCGCACCGCCTCCGCGGCGGCCGCCGCGTCCCCCCGCACGTCCACGCGCAGCGCACCCGCGCCGCGCAGGCGCCGGGTGAGGTTCGCCGGCGTGTCTTCCGCCACCACCTTGCCCTTGTTGATGATCACCACCCGCCCGCAGGTCATCGACACCTCGGGCAGGATGTGCGTCGAGAGCACGATCGTGTGGTCCCCCCCCAGGCTCTTGATGAGCTCGCGCGTCTCGATGATCTGCTTGGGGTCGAGGCCGGCGGTGGGCTCGTCGAGGATCAGCACGTCGGGGTTGGCGAGGATGGCCTGGGCGAGGCCGACCCGCTGGCGGTAGCCCTTGGAGAGGCGGCCGATCAGCTTGCCGCGCACGTCGCCGATCTTCGTCTTCCCGACCGCCTCGTCGATCTTCCCCTGGCGCGAGGCGGCGGGCAGCCCCTTGATCTTGGCGCAGAAATCCAGGAAGTCGTCCACCGCCATGTCCGGATACAGGGGCGGGGTCTCCGGGATGTAGCCCACGCGCTTCTTGACCTCGAGGGGGGCCTCGAACACGTCGTAGCCGGCCACGCGGGCCGTGCCCTCGGTGGGCGGCAGATAGCAGGTGAGGATGCGCATCGTCGTGGTCTTCCCGGCCCCGTTGGGCCCGAGGAAGCCGAGGATCTCCCCCTTCTGCACGCGGAAGGAGACCCCGTCGACGGCCGTGGTGCGGCCGTAGCGCTTGGTGAGGTTCTCGACCTCGATCATTTCGTTCTTGCCTTCATGAAAGTAGACGGCGGACCCGGCGCGAAAGGCGGCGCGCGCCGGGGGTCGTCCACGAGACTGTCGGTTTCAGATGAGTGCCCGTTCTCGCTGCGATCCATCCTGGGTGTCCCGGGAGGTGCGGCCCCGGATGCCTGCGCCCCTGAACCGGCGGGCGCGAGGCGAGGAATCGTATGATAGCGACCGGGGTTTCGAGCTGTCAAACGAGCGCCAGTTCTCGACGCACTCCGCCGCGCTGCGGCGGCTGGCGGACCGCGCGCTGGAGGTCCCCGACCTCGACGCCCTCGCGCGCCTGCTCACGGGCGACCTTCCGCGCGCCCTCGACGTCGAGGACGCGACGCTGCTCCTCTGGGACCGCAAGCTCGACTCGTTCGAGGTCGTGTCGGCGGGCGGCAAGAAGGACGCGCCGAAGGCGGGCGACGTCGTGGAGGCGCCCGAGGCCCGTTTCCTCCTCGCCGAAGGCGCCCTCATCGAGACCCCGTCCAAGCGGGGAGAGGGTGTGCTGGTGCCGCTGCTCGCCCGCAGCGGCCTGGTGGGCATGTTGGTGCTCGGGGCGCGCCGGGGGCGCCGGCGCCGTCCGCTGCGCACGGTGGAGAGCCGCGAGCTGTCGTCGGTGGCCGCCCGGGCGGCGCTGGCGCTGGAGAACCACGTCTACCAGCGCGAGGTGATCGCCTCCGAGCGCATGGCCGCGCTGGGCACGATGGCGGGCATGCTCGCCCACGACTTCCGCGGACCCATGACCGTGATCCGGGGCTACGCGGAGAGCATCGCCGACGATCCCGCCGCCAACGCCGACGTCGCCGAGCGCGCGCGCCTCATCACCCGGATGGTGGACCGGCTGGAGCGCATGACGACGGAGACGCTGGACTTCGCGCGGGGAGGCCGCCGCCTGGCCCGCCGCCCGCTGGCGGTGCCGGTGCTGCTCGAGGAGCTGGCCGCGGGCGTGCAGGCCGAGATGCCCACGCTGGAGGTGACCCGCGACTTCCGGGTGCCCGCGGACGCGATGGCGGCGCTCGACGTGGACAAGCTGCGCCGCGTGGTGGGCAACATCGCCGCCAACGCCCGCGACGCGATGGGCGGGAAGGGGCGGCTCCACCTGGCGGCGGAGCTGGCCGCGCCCGACGGGGCCGAAGGGGCGCCGCGCCTCGTCCTCACCGTCGCCGACGACGGGCCGGGCGTGCCGCCGGAGATCCGCGACCGGCTCTTCGAGCCGTTCGTGACGCGCGGGAAGAAGAGCGGCACCGGCCTGGGGCTGGCGGTGGCGCGCCGCTTCGTGGAGGACCACGGCGGCACGCTCGAGCTGCTTCCGGAGGGGCCGGGCGCCCGCTTCCGCATCGCGATGCCGCTGGGGGCGTAGAATTGACATCGGAACCGCATGCGGACTACGAGAATGGGCGTCCTGGTCCTCGCCGGCCTGGCGGCCGCGTGCCGCTCGCCCGACCCGCGGACGGTCGTGGACGTCTCCGACACCGAGACGTACTGGGCCATCGACCAGGCCCAGGGTGAGCGCCAGTTCATCGCGCCGGTCGTGCGCTTCACGGTCCACAGCAAGGGCGACAAGCCGCTGCGCACGCTGGAAGCCCAGGCCACCTTCCGGCGCAAGGGCGAGGACGCCATCTGGAGCTCGGCGTGGACGAAGGTGACCGGACTCAACAGCGCCGCGCTGCCGCCCGGCGGCCACAGCCTGGTCGTGCTCAAGCCGGAGGGCGAGGGCCGCTACTTCACCAACGGCCCGCCCGAATCGATGTTCGTCCACCCGCAGTTCCGCGACGCCAACGTCGACGTCTTCCTGCGCATCGGCTCGTCGCCCTGGACGAAGTTCTTCAACGCCGACGTGGAACGGCGCATCGGCTCCCGCACCGTCCAGGCCGCCGCCCGCTGAGATGGCCCGCGTCAGCTTCGAGCACCTGAGCGGGGCGGAGCCGGGCCGGTCCACCTCCCTCTCGCGCCTGCCGGCCACGATCGGGTCCGGTCCCGACGTGGACGTGGTCATCCCGGGTCTCGCCGCGCGCCACGCCGTCCTGTACCAGCGCGACGGCGACGTGGTCCTGCTCGACAGCGGATCCGCGCTCGGCACCTTCCTCGCCGGCAACGAGATCCAGGAAGCGGTGCTCCGCAACGGCGACGTGGTCGAGCTGGGCCGGGGCGGTCCGCGCCTGCGCTTCTCGCTGCCCGACGCGCCGCGGGCGCGCACCCAGCCGCACCTGCTGCCGGGACGCCTGTCCGAGACGATGGCGTTCCGGATGGTCCACCAGAGCAGCCGCAGCTTCCGCCGCACGCTCATCGTCGTGTTGGCGGTCGCGGGCGCGCTGCTGGCGTGGAGCTACGTGCAGTCGCGGCGGCTCGATCGGGAGGTGGCGACGCTGCGCCGCGCGGTGCAGCAGGCGGAGAGCGAGCGCCGCGAGTTCGAGGCGCGCGTGGAGGCCGAGCGGCAGCGCGGCGACGCCGACCGCCAGCAGCTCGAGAAGGTGCGCGCCCGCGAGGCGGAGCTGCTCCACCAGCTCACCGATCCGAGCGGGGGCGAGGTGCCGGCGCTGCGGGCGGAGCTGCAGGCGACCCGCGACCGCCTCCAGGCCATCGAGTCCGAGCGGGCGGCCGGCGAGCGCATCATCCGCGACTTCGGCGGGGGGGTCGCCCTGATCCAGGGCGCGTACTCCTTCATCGACGGCTCCGGCCGTCCGCTCCGCTATCGCGAGGGCGACGCGGGGGAGATCGTCCGGCAGAGCGACGGCAGCCCCGTCCTCGACGCCGACGGCATGGGTCCCATCCACGTGATCGAGTACTACGGCACCGGCTTCCTTGTCGACGGCAAGGGGCTCATCATGACCAACCGCCACATCGCCGAGCCGTGGTGGAACGACGACGACGCGGAGAAGCTGTTGAAGAGCGGCTTCCATCCGAGGCTGTCGTACCTGCGCGCGTTCTTCCCGCAGCACGCTCAGCACTTCGATCTCCTGCTCGACCGGCGGTCGGACACGGTGGACCTGGCCCTCCTCAAGGTGGACCTCCGGGGAAGCAAGGTGCCCGTGCTTCCGCTCGACCGCTCCCGCTCGTCGGTGGCGGGGCAGCCGGTCGTCGTCGTCGGCTACCCCGCCGGCCTCGAGGCGATCCTGGCCAAGGCGGAGAACGGCGTCGTCAAGCAGATCCTGGAATCGCACGGCACCAACTCGGAGCGCGTGACCGAGGCGCTGAGCCTGCGCGGCCTCATCCGGCCCTCCACCACGCAGGGCCACATCGGGGACATCACCCACACCGACATCGTCTTCGACGCGCCCACCACGCAGGGGGGCAGCGGAGGACCGATCTTCAACCGGAACGGCCAGGTCATCGCCGTGGAGTACGCCGTGCTGCCGAAGTTCGGAGGCAATTCCTTCGGCGTGCCCGTCAGCTACGCGCTGGACCTGCTGCAGCCGCGCCGGGGCGGACGCAAGAAGCCGGCGTAGTCTTCGTCGAACCCCGACAAGGGTGCGACGAAAACTAAGATGACCTCCATCTTTCAAATCCTGGTTCGGCGCGAAGCGCCGCTTTAGTTTCTGTCGCGTCCAATCGGGGTTTCGCGACAGAAACTATATACTCTGCCGCCGATGGTGCTGCCTCCCCCGGGACCGCGGCGGGACCTCGCGATCGCGCTGCTGTTCACCCTCGCCGCCGCCGCCTTCCGGCTGCCGCAGCTCGGCACGCCGGGCGAGGAGGTCTTCGACGAGGTCTACCACGCCAAGACCGCGCTCCAGTACCTGAACCGCGAGCCTCCCACCGAGTGGGTCCATCCGCCGACCGCCAAGCTCCTGATCGCCGTCGGCGTCTGGCTCTTCGGCTACGAGCCGTGGGCCTGGCGGCTGCCGCCGGCCCTGGCCGGGATCGCGCTCACCCCCGTCTTCTACCTCCTGGCGCGCCGGGCCCTCGAGCGCGAGCGGGCGGCGGTGCTGGCCACGGTGCTGCTCCTCTGCGACGGCGTGTACCTCGTGCAGAGCCGCATCGCGATGACCAACATCTTCGCGGTGCTGTTCCAGGTATCGGCCGCGCTCTTCATCCTGCGGGCGGCGCTGCGCCCCCGGCTTTCCGCGCCCGACATGCTGGCCGCCGGGCTCTTCATCGGCCTCGCGCTCTCCACGCGCTGGACGAGCCTGTGGGCGGCGGGCTATCTGGGCCTCGTGCTCCTGGCCGTGCGGCGGCTGCGCCTCATCAAGCCGCGCGAGCTGTCGCTGACGCTGCTCGCGTTCGTGGTCCTGCCCGTGGGCATCTACGTGCTCAGCTACTGGCCCTGGATGGCCCAGGGCCATTCGATCAAGGATCTCGCCCCGCTGCAGAAGGCGATCTGGCGCTATCACGCGGACCTGCGGGCGACGCATCCCTACTTCAGCAAGTGGTACACCTGGCCGCTGCTGTACCGGCCCACCTGGTACTACTTCAAGCAGACCGGGGAGACGATCCGCGGGATCGTGGCCATCGGCAACCCGGCGCTGTGGTGGGCCTCGGTCCCGGTGACGCTGTGGGCACTCGTGACCGGCGCGCGAGAGCGGGACCCCCGGCGCCTCTTCGCCGGCCTGGGTTTCTGCGCGCTGTACCTGCCCTGGGGCCTCTCGCCGCGCACGCTCAACTACAGCCACTACCTGTTCGAGGCGATCCCCTACGCTTGCCTCAGCCTGGGCGAGTTGCTGGACCGCGCGTGGGACGGCCGGTGGTCGCCGCTGGCGCGCGGCTACGTGGCGCTGGCGGTCTTCCTCTTCTTCTTCTTCCTGCCGTTCCTGATTGCGCTTCCCGTCCCCGCGCGCTGGTACTTCCACGACCTCGGCGGCGGCGTCCGGCCGTGGACGTGGTTCCCGAAGTGGGTGTAGACCCGACCGCTTGTTGACCGCCGCCGTCATCTTTGCCGCGACCTACCTCGTCGTCGCCCTCGGGCGGGCGCCGGGGATCCGGCTCGACCGGACCGGCGCGGCGGTGGTGGGGGCGGCGTTCATGGTCGCCTTCCACGTGGTGACGCCCGAGCGCGCCTACGCCATGGTGGACCTCGGCACGCTGGTGCTGCTCTTCGGGACGATGGTGATCGTCGCCCACCTGCGGCTGGCCGGGTTCTTCCGCTGGGTCGCGGCCGCGGTGGCGCGGCGGGCCGGCTCGCCGCGGCAGCTCCTGGCCGGCCTCGTGGCCGTCTCGGGCCTCCTCTCCGCCGTCTTCGTCAACGACACGATCTGCCTCGCCCTGACCCCGCTCGTGCTGGAGGTGAGCGCGGCCCTCGGGGTGCGCGCGACCCCGTACCTGCTGGCCCTGGCCACCGCCAGCAACGTCGGCTCCGCCGCCACGCTCACGGGCAATCCCCAGAACATGCTGATCGGCGTCGCCTCCGGCATCCACTACCGCGCCTTCTGCGCGGCGCTGGCGCCGGTGGCGCTGCTGGGTCTGCTCCTCGACTTCCTCGTCATCGCCTTCGTGTACCGGCGCGACCTGGGCGTCCCGTTCCCGACCCGGGCCGAACCGCGCGCCCGCCTGCATCCCTTCCTCACCATGAAGAGCCTGGCCGCCGCGGCGGCGATGATCGCGTGGTTCTTCGCGGGGGCGAATGTCTCGATGGTGGCCTTCACCGCCGGGGCCGCGCTGCTGCTCACGCGCCGGGTCAAGCCCGAGAAGGTGTTCCTCGAGATCAACTGGAACCTGCTCGTCCTCTTCGCGGGCCTGTTCGTGGTGGTGGGCGCCGCGCGCGCGGCCGGCGTCACCGGCGCCCTCTTCGACCTGCTCCACGCGCGGCAGGCCCACGGCGTCGCCTCCTTCGCCGCGGCCGT
>Ga0137380_10006074_pt1 | contig 10764 bp, 12 predicted proteins | sample SagtaG_17_FD_104809 | JGI IMG/M metagenome (GOLD analysis project Ga0137380, IMG submission 104809) | Vadose zone soil microbial communities from Sagehorn Ranch, Mendocino, California, USA - Sage2_L_100_16 metaG | ecosystem: Environmental > Terrestrial > Soil > Vadose zone | place: USA... | reverse complement strand
TCGCTGGACGCCGATCATGTACGCGGACTGCCGGAGGCTCAGCCCTTCGGCGTCGGCACGCGCCAATACCTGACCCGTCGCTGCCTCCATCAGCTCGCTGAGCCGGCTGTTGACCCGTCCATCGAGCCACGCCTCACGCTGCAGGTCCTGCACCCATTCCAGGTACGAGACGGCCACGCCACCGCCGGAGGCCAGGATGTCCGGGATCACCATCACCCCTCGCTCGGCCAGGACGGGTTCGGCCTCGAGGGTGACCGGATGGTTCGCCACCTCCAGGACCACCTCGGCGTGCAGCGAGCGAGCCCGCTGCTCGTCGATGCTCATGTCAAGGGCCGCCGGAACGAACACCCGGCACGGGATGTGGAACAGGTCGTCACCCTCCAGCGTCTCCGCCCCCTCGAACCCGGCGACGCTTCCGGTCTCGTGCTTGTGGGCCAGGACCTTCTCCGGGTGCAGCCCGTTCGGATCGTGGATGGCGGCCTTGCTGTCGGACACAGCCACGATCGGATAGCCGAGCTCCCCCGCCAGGACGGCCAGCCACGACCCGGCATTGCCGTAGCCCTCGATGGAGAGCGGCGTTTCCTCGCGGACCCATCCTCTTGACCGGACCACGGCGTCCAGGCAGATCGCTGCGCCTCTGCCGGTGGCCGAGTCGCGCCCGAGCGATCCCCCCATGGCGATGGGCTTGCCGGTGATGGCCGCCGGGTTCGGGCCGAACCTCCGCGCGTACTCATCGGACATCCATCCCATGATCTTGGGGTTGGTGTTCACATCTGGGGCCGGCACGTCGACGTTCGGCCCGATGACGTCCGATATGGCCCGAAGGTACGTCCGGGAAAGCCGTTCGAGCTCGGCTTCGGAGAGCAGGCGCGGGTCGACCTTGACGCCCCCCTTGCCCCCGCCGAAGGGGATGTTCATGAGCGCGCTCTTCCACGTCATCAAGATGGCGAACGAGCGGATCTCGTCGAGCGACACGCTAGGGTGAAAGCGGATGCCGCCCTTGTACGGTCCACGGGCGTTGTTGTGCTGGACCCGCCACCCCATGAACACGCGGAACCCTCCGCCGTCCATGGGCACACGGACCTGCACGCTGATCTCGCGAGTAGGGGTGGACAGGGCCTCGCGAAGGGACAGCTCGAGGTTGAGCCGTTCCGCCGCCTCTTCGTAAAAGCCCCGCACCGCCTCGAACGCCGACGTCATGGCTCCCTCCTGACGATCGCCCGAGCGGGCTTCATGCATGTGTGTATGCGGACAGCCTAGACCTCGGGCAGCAGGAACGGAAGCAAACCGAGCACGGCGACTATCGGACGCCGCGATTTCGTGGTTGCCGAATGGGGAGGATAGGGTCGGCTTGTTGCTTCATCTCCGCGAGGAGTTCATTGCTGAGCTCGTGGTTGGCCCAGAAGTCCGACTCCTCATCCTCTGACGTGAAGGACGGGACCTCTGCCCAACTCTTGACCGTCCGCATTCGAGGCAGCTGGGCGGTCCCCATCAAGGCCAAGTAGGCCCGCGAGTGTTCACGGGGGGAGGATACCGGGATGCACTTCAGCGTGGGCCTCGCGAGCACCACCCGACACGCCGAGTTCCTCCGACTGGTCATCCTGCTCTGCCTCGTTCCTGTCGTGTTTGGCCTTCTCCTTGTTGTGGCCCACGTCCGGGATCGTGTCTCGGGCATCCCGAGGGTCCTCAGCGAGCCGCCTGAAGACCTGCACCCCGTTGAGCTGGCCCTGCTCTGGTCGGCATCCCGCCGGCACTTCTCACCTCGGACTGCGTATCGGGCTGAGATCGTCCACTTGGCCAGTGACGAGATCATCCGTCTGGACGCGATCGGGAAAGTCTCCGAACCCGTCGACCTCAGGATCACTCTTCGGCGCGAAGCAGGATCGGAGCTCGACGAGGACTTCGTCGAGTACATGTTCGACCGTACAGACGTTGCGCTCGGGAGCGAAGTCCTTCTCAGCCAACTTCGGACCCAAACGAGCTCTCCCAACCTTCGCCGTTGGTGGAGCGATGCCGTCTCCGGGATTCGCACCGTCGTCACTCGGATCTGGAACAACACCAGGCTGGAGTGGGGGGTTGCATGCGCGCTCGGGCTTCTCGTGCTGCCCCCTCTGGTTGCGGCGATGGCACCCAGCTATGTCACCAATGGCGGCCCGGCTGCCCTCTCGCTGCTTGCTGGTGGAGTCGGGTGGCTAGTCGTGGCCTGGACTCTCCCCCCGCGGCTTCCTCACGACCTCCGTCAAACGTTGGCCCGGTGGCAGTCCTTTCGTCGGTATATCCGAGAGTCTCGCTCGCTGAAGGACGCTCCCGCCGCGGCCGTCGTGCTTTGGGGTCGATGGCTCGACTATGCGGTTGCACTTGGGGTCGCCCATCGCGTCGAGCGAGAGATTCGCGGAATCTCCGCGGCGCCCTCGCCGTGGCCCGGCGCACCACACAGCGGCGCCGGCGCGGCATGGGTACGACACGTTCTCCGCCGAGGTCCGCGGTTCGTGCCCCCGGAGGTTCAGGGCCGGTTCGACCGGGCGAGAGCTTGAGTTTGCGCGCCATCGTGGTCGGAAGAGAGGTCGTGGATGATCCGGTCGATCGTCGCGATCAGATCCTCATACGAGCTGTCGATCCGCACCGCTTGACCCCGGTCCGATGCGTTCTGAGGGCCGAATCGAATGGCCCGGACCTTCTCGAGCGAGAACATGCCCCAGGTCTCGGCCGGTTGGTCACCGTCCTTGAGCCCGAGGCCGGGCGAAGGGTCTCAGCCGCCGGCGACCGCGGGGAGGATGGAGACCGTGTCGCCCTCGCTCACCTCGGTCTCCAGGGCGCCCAGGTAGCGGACGTCCTCCCCGTTCACGTAGACGTTCACGAAGCGGTGAAGGCCGCCCTCCCCAGTGAGGATGCCACTGGTGATGCCCGGGTAACGCCGCTCGAGGTCTCTCAGCACATCGTTGACCGTCGCGCCCGAGCCCTCGACTTCGGCCGCGCCGCCCACGTGCCGGCGAAGGATCGTGGGGACCTTCACCGTCACCCCCATCACGCCTCCACCGTCGTCTTCATCCCGTGCTCCGCCTCGGGCGGCGCCTGTGTGGGGGCCAGGCCGCAGAAGGCGTCGTAGTCGATCAGCTCCGTGATGGTCGGGCTCTTCCCACAGACCGGGCAGTCGGGATCCCACCGGAGCTTCACCGTGGTGAACTCCATGTCGAGCGCATCGAACAGCAGGAGCCTGCCCACCAACGAGTCCCCCACGCTAGTGATGAGCTTGATGGCCTCGACCGCCTGGATGGAGCCGATGATGCCGGGCAGGACGCCGAACACTCCCGCCTCCGAGCACGAGGGAACCGCCCCGGGGGGCGGCGGCTGGGGGAACAGGCAGCGGTAGCATGGGGTGTCCGGTCCCGGCAGGAACACGGTGGCCTGTCCGTCGAACTGGTAGATGGAGCCGTACACCAGGGGCTTGCCGAGCATCTGGGTGGCGTCGTTCACCAGATAGCGGACGGGGAAGTTGTCGCTGCCGTCCACGATGACGTCGTACTGCCCGAGGATGTCGAACGCGTTGTCGCTCGACAGCACTACGTTGTGCTTGACGACGTTCACGTCGGGATTCATCCCGTTGATCCGCTCCTGCGCGGAGTCCACCTTCGGCCGGCCCACGTCGTCGGTGTCGTGCAGGAGCTGGCGCTGGAGGTTGGTCAGGTCGACCCGGTCGAAGTCGGCGATCCCCAGCGTCCCCACGCCCGCGGCTGCCAGGTACATGGCCGCGGGGGACCCGAGCCCCCCCGCACCCACGCACAGCACCTTGGCGTCCAGGAGCTTTCGCTGCCCGGCCGCGCCGATGGCGGGAAGGATGATGTGGCGCGAATACCGGAGGACTTGATCCTCGGTGAACGCCCCCGGACTGCTCATACGATCCTCACTTCCTGCTCGTCGATGGCGCCCTCGCGCATGGTGTAGCCGCGCAGGACGGGGTCGTCCCGGTCCTGCAGCGACACCAGAATGTAGTGGGCGTCAGGATAGAACGCCTGCCGCCGATCCGTCTCGGAAGGGTAGGCCTCGGTATGGGTGTGCGAATGGAAGATTCCAAGGATGTCCCAGCCCTTGGATTCGATCTCCTCGAACGTATCGAGCTGCTCCTTAGGATCGAGGCGGTACGTGATCGGACTGTGGTCCGCGTTCCGCATTGGGTAGAACCGTTCGGCCCGGGTGCCGCGTCCGGCCAGCAAGCCGCACGCCTCGTTCGGAAGGCCTGTCACGGCGTGTTCGATCATCTGGTCACGGATATCGGCTGGGATCTCGATCACCTCTGATTCAACCTCGCGCAGGAATCCGATCTTCCAACTGGAATTTACCATCGCGGGGGGTCGGCTCCGCGTGCAACCAGTTACCGCGGGCTCCTCAAGCGGCCCTCGATCAGGATCGCGCCGGACTCTCCGTCCCCCAGCACCGTTCCGATCTCGGCACTGTCGACGCCTCGATCGACGAGCGCCGCGGCCAGGGCTTCAGCCCCCTCTTCCGGAACCGAGATCAGCAGCCCGCCAGACGTTTGGGCATCGGCCAGGACCAATCGTTCCGCCTCCGGGAGTTCGCCCCAGTCCACGAAGGGGGTCACGAACGTGTAGTTGGACTTGGTGCCGCCGGGCACCACGCCTTGCTCGGCCAGCTCCATCGTCCCCGGCAACAGCACAATCGCGCTGGCGTCCAACCGGGCGGAGACGCCCGAAGCCGTCAGCGCATTGTGCAGGTGGCCCAGCAAGCCGAACCCCGTCACGTCGGTGGCGGCGGAGACGCCGACCTCGACCATGGCGTCGGCCGCCGACCGGTTGAGAGTCGTCATGACCCCAACGACGCGGTCCACCTGCTCTGGCGTGGCCACTCCCCGCTTGACGGCCGTGGTGATGATGCCGATCCCGAGCGGCTTCGTCAGGAACAGCCGGTCGCCCGGTTGCATGGTCGAGTTGCGGACGATCCGATCGGCCTGCACCAGACCGGTCACGGCCATCCCGTACTTCGGCTCGGGGTCATGGATGGAATGGCCCCCGATGATGGTCACCCCGGCCTCCCGGGCCACCGCGGCGGCTCCTTCGAGCACCCGAGCAAGCAGGTCGAGGGGCAATTCGTCCACCGGCCACGCCACCAGGTTCAGCGCCATGACAGGCCTGCCACCCATGGCGTAGACGTCGGAGAAGGCGTTGGCGGCGCCGATCCGCCCCCAGTCGAACGGGTCGTCGACGATGGGCGTGAAGAAGTCGACCGTCTGGACCAGCGCGAGGCCTCCGGGCAGCACGTACACGGCTGCGTCGTCACCGGTCTCCGGCGACACCAGCACTTCGGGCGGATATTCGGTTGGGGTCAGGCGGCCCAGGACCTGGGCCAGGTCGCTCGGAGCGAGCTTGCACGCTCAACCGGCGCCGTGGCTGAACCTGGTGAGCCGCACCTCCTCACGCATCGTCTCGGCCATGAGTCCTCCTACGAACGCGGCGTGGCCGCGTACGACAGCACCTTGGACGGCACCAGCTCGATTATCCGCCCCGCCCAGTCCAGGACGGTTCCATACGCGCGGCGCCATTCGTCCTGCAGCCACGCGGATAGGATCGCCTGGGGATCGTCGTGCACGACGGCGTCCCCCTCCACCATCACCACCACGTGCTCCTCCCCGCCCCCTTCCGCCACCAGCACGGTGGCCGACGGTTCGTGGGCCAGGTTTCGAAGGCGAACCGCTCCGCTCACCGCCGGGAGCCACAACCTCCCATCTCGGACCCGATAGGCGGTCATGGTGGCGTGAGGCCGGCCGCCGGCACGGGTGGTCGTTACCGCCGCATACCGGGGCTCCTCCAGGAACGCGGCGAGCTCGGGGCCCGACAGGGCCTTGTGCGGTGGCCAGGAGTCCAGAGTGGTCGCAGAGGCCGCGGCGAACGACCGGGCCTGGATCATCTCCAGCGATTCCGGGGAATCGGGCAGAGGCCGGGCCAGCAGATGGATCAGCCGCGCCAACCGCCGGTATGGTTCACGGCTTCCCGCGACTCGATCCAGCGCCAGGAGGTCGGCGTATCGATCCTCGTCCAGCGTGAGGACCATGTCGGAGAACAGGCGGACGCCGATCCAGTCCTCGGACCGCCAACCCGCCGCAAGGAGCAGCGAGCGAAGCTCCCCCACCGAGCGAGCCCGATTCGGGACCCCCAGGCGCCCGGCCGCGACGGGATCATCGAGCACGCGCAAGGCCTCCGCGTAATCGCCGGCGAAGCCCGGGCGAAGGGGGAGGCCGTCCCGATTCTTCTCCAGGATCGAAAGCACCGCCCCCGGCCGGGCCAGGGTTCGAAGCTGCTCCAGCGCCGTGCCCGGATCGTCGAGGTACAGGAGTACCGTGTGGCAGAGGATGGCGTCGAACGACTGACCATCCAAGAGCGAGCCCACCTCCTGCATCGCTCCCTGGACGAGACGAAGCCGAACCCGGGACTCCTCGGCCTTGCCGCCGGCCACGTCCAGCCATTCCCAGGACCGGTCCACGAGGGTGACGTCGTAGCCCCGGGCAGCCAACGGGATGGCGAACGCCCCGGTCCCCCCGCCGGCGTCGAGCACCGCCGCGGGGGGCGGAGGGAGCCGCTCGAGCAGCCGCTCCAGCACCAGGTCCAGCCGGACCATGCCATGGGAGCTGTCGCGGTAGCCGGCGTCGAACCATTCCGCCTTGCCGGCGAAGGGGTCCTCGGTCGCCACGTCAGCGCACGCACACGCCGAACGGGCAGTGGCCACGGGCCGCGATGTACGCCACCCCGGCCACGGTGTCGACGACCGTGTGCGCGACGACCAGCGGCCACGTCCGGCGCCACCGCAGGAAGATCCATCCGAAGAACACGCCCAGGGCGAGGTTGCCGGCGAACCCGCCCCACCCTTGATACAGGTGATACGAGGCTCGCAACACGGCGCTGGTGGCTAGGGCAGCGAGGCCGGTGAATCCCAGCTGCTCAAGCCTCCGAATCAGATACCCCACCACGATGACCTCTTCCAGCAGCGCGTTCTGCAGGGCCCCGATCCCAAGAACCGGGACGGTCCACCAGTGCCCGAGCGGAGGAACGGGGATGACGAATCGATTGACGTTCAGCCGGATGGCCACCACGTAGACGGCGAGCCCGACCGCAGAGACCAGGGCCGCCAGGGCCACGCCCCATTCGATGTCCCCGGTCCAACGGATCGCCTGCAGGCCGAAGGGCTCCCACCCTTCGTCGTTTCGGCGGATCAGATGAAACACCAGTGCCACCGGGGCCAGGGCGAAGGCGATCGAGATGAGCTGTCGGGTCAGGTCGAGGCTGGGGAACACCGCCACAGCCACGCGCCGTGAGACCGGCTGTTCGAACAGCGACAGCAGGGCGTACACGGCGCTCTGCAACAGCGAAAGCGAGAGCACCACCGCGACCTCTTCGGCCAGGGTCCGGCGATCCCTCGAGGACGCCTCGACCTCCTCGATCCCGGGCTCACGCGTTCGTGCGCGCACCGGACAACTGTAGGCCGGAACCATGCGGCGGACGGGCCGGAGCTACGGGTGCGGCTACAGGTAGGTGGAGAAGAAGTCCAGCGAGGCGTCGAGGACGGTGGTCGAGGTCCCGGGGACGTCCTCGTACTGGTACCCCCGGGCGTGCTTGCTCGTGGGGAGCTCGACGTAGACGTGCCGGGCGTGGACCTGCTTCATCCGCGAGTCCATCTCACGGGCCACCTTGACCGACATCCGCTCCCACTTGGCGTGGACGAAGAACAGGTTCGCGTCGTCCCTGCTCACGTAGTGGATCGGGGAGGCCAGGAGGGCCAGAGACTCGCATTCGGCCGTGCTGCCGCAGGCGAAGACCTTCTTGGAGTTCGCGCTGGGAGCTCCGGCCAGCTGGATCAGCAGACGCAGGTCCATCGGCGCGGACCATGCCACAGCGGCCTTGACGCCCGCGCCCCGGTCCGGGTTGCCGTTGGTCAGCACCGCGAGGAAGGAGGCGAGGTGTCCCCCTGCGGACGGACCGAACGCGCCGATCCGATTGGGATCAAGGGCGTACCGTGGCGCGTAGGTTCGAAGCCACACGACGGCGGCCTCGGCGTCCAGAAGCTGGGCCGGCCATCGATGCAGGGGGGCCAGCCGGTAGTTGATCGAGAATGCGTCGAAGCCGTGCAAGGCGAAGTACCGGGCCTCGCCGGCGAGATCCTGCTTGCTGCCGTGGGACCATCCGCCCCCGTGGATCAGGACGATGCCGGGGTGGGTGGTTTCGCCATCCGCGGGCAGGTACGCGTCGAACGTGTGGGCCGGCGAGCCGTCCAGTGCGTACGGCTGATCAAGGAGCAGGAGCACTCGGGCCGCGGACTTGTTCGCCTTGACCGCGCCGTGATACGGAGCGCGGATCGGAGCGCCGCCGGCGGGAAGAGCCACCACCAACGCTGAGGCCACGAGGGACGACACGATCGCCACAGCCCGTCTCACGTCGCTTCCTCCTGGCACCACGGTCCCGGGCCTGGTCAAACGCCCGTCTGGGGAGCCGAGCGAAAAGTATGACCACGCAATTCGAACTAGGCAACTCGCTCTGGCCCATCGACGCTACCTGCAGTACCATGACCTAAATCCGATGGCAGCAATAGAATTCAGATCGGAGGCGGCGATTCCTGCACCGAGCCGCGATGTGCCCGAGGAGGAACACGTGAGCGAGATCGCACAGACCCTGGACGTTCGAGGGCAATCCTGTCCACTGCCCGTGGTTCGCGCGGCGCAGGCCATCAAGCAGCTCCAGACGGGGCAGATCCTGGAGGTCCTGGCCACCGACCCCGGCTCGCTGACCGACTTTCCCGCATGGGCCAAGAGCACCGGGAACGAGATCGTCGAACAGCACCAGGACGACGGCGTGTTCCGGTACGTCGTTCGGAAGACCTGAGGAGGAAACCATGACCGGGGGCAACGGAAGCGTCGTCGAGAAGACCGACAAGCTCACGATCATCGCGGCCAGCGGCGACCTGGACAAGATCTGGCCGACGCTCATCCTCGCCACCACCGCGGCAGCCTGCGGGATGGAGTCGGTGGTCTTCTTCACCTTCTGGGGGCTGTTCGCCCTGGTCAAGCCGGGGCGGCGCACCGGCTCGAACTGGATGACCAAGATGCTCGCGGTGATGAACCCAGGCAGCGCGCAGAAAGCCAAGCTCTCCAAGCTCAACATGGGCGGGGCGGGGCCGTGGATGATGAAGAAGCTGGCCCGCGACTACAAGACGATGACGCCTGACGAGCTCTTGACGCTGGCCCAGGAGATGGGCGTCCGCCTCCTGCCCTGCCAGATGACGATGGATTTGATGGGCCTGTCGCACGAGGACCTCATCGACGGATTGCCCCAACCGGTCGGCGCGGCCACCGCGCTGCTCGAGATGAAGGAATCCGCCATTCAGCTGTTCATCTAGGCCGTTCTGTCCGGCCCTTCGACGTTCAGCGTGGGGACTGGACCTCCCAGACCCGCAATCGCCACAGCTGCCGGCTGCCGCGTCGGATTAGGTTCACCACCCCCGACTCCCGCAGGCGGCGAACCACGTTGCTCTCGGCCAGCTTCCCGGGGAGCGGTAGCAATCGCTCGCGAAGCTGGCGCATCCGGCCATCGCCGAAGATCCGGCGGGCCGTACGCAGGACGGCCCGCTCGTCCTGGATCGAGGCCGTGGGCAGGTACAGCCGGCCCCCGGGGGCCAGGTGGTCGGCGGCCTGTTCGAGCATAGCCATCGGGACCTCGGCGCCGGTGGGGCCCCCGCTGTAGCCGCCCGGGAACCACCCCGAGAGCCTGGCGATCTCGTCCGGGATGCCGGACACGTCGCCGATGACCACCTCGGCCTGGAGGCCCTTCAGCGGCTCGAACAGGCTGCCGTGATGGATCTGGACCACGCCATCCATGCCGAGCCGTTCGGCGTTCTCCTGCGCGAAGCGCACCCCTTCCGGATTCAGCTCCGTGCCGTGGACCTTCGAAGCCCCCAGCCGAGCCGCAACGAAGGACAGCACGCCGGAGCCGCACCCCACATCGATGACGCGGTCTCCAGGGTTCACCACCAGGCTCTCGGCAACCTCCATGCTGGTGTGCGTGGGAGCGAACGTGTGTTCGCCAAGGATCAACCGGAACGGGCCTCCCCGTCCACGCCATACGTACTCTCTGCTCTCGTCGTGGTCCATCGACCGCAGCATGTACCCAGGCTCGGACTTGCGCAAAACAAGCAATCCCCGGGAAAGGGGCGTCCCAGGCGCAGGGCCGCCGTTCGTGCCCGGAGGGCCGCCGGACGGTACGCTGTGGCCATGTCCGTCGCCGAGCGCCGACACGGCACCCATGACGTGCTCAATCAGCCCCCGCCCTTGGAGGGGCACAACCTGTTCGAACAGGACGCCGTCCTGTCCGAAGCGGTGCAACGTGAGGGGGGCGGGTGGGGCCTGGACCGCCTCAGAGCGTTCGGCGGGATGATCGGGACCGAGGCACTCCGGCTCGGGGTCCTGGCCGACCGGAATCCGCCGGTCCTCAAGACCCACGACCGGTACGGGCATCGGATCGACCACGTGGAGTACCACCCGGCGTGGACCGAGCTTCTTCGCACGGGGATCCGAGCCGAGATCCCCTCGCTCCCGTGGCGTGATCCCCGACCCGGCGCCCACGTGGTGCGTGGGGCGACGATGATGCTGCTGACCCAGGCCGAGTCCGGAGTGTGCTGCCCGCTGTCGATGACGTACGCGGCCGTCCCCACGCTTCGCCACGCCCCCGAGCTGGCGGCCGCGTGGGAGCCTCGGCTGCTGGACCCTGA
>Ga0137380_10006064_pt1 | contig 10769 bp, 12 predicted proteins | sample SagtaG_17_FD_104809 | JGI IMG/M metagenome (GOLD analysis project Ga0137380, IMG submission 104809) | Vadose zone soil microbial communities from Sagehorn Ranch, Mendocino, California, USA - Sage2_L_100_16 metaG | ecosystem: Environmental > Terrestrial > Soil > Vadose zone | place: USA... | reverse complement strand
GCGCGTGTGAACGGCACCCAGGGCGCAGGTGTGATCTTGTTCGGGGCCGGCGCCGGAGTCGTCGTGGCAGGCGGGCTCGCCGCGTACACCATGGACGGGTTCGTGTCGTGTCCAGGGTTCGGGCTGGCTGCCGTGTCAAACACCGGGTCCGTCCAGTACGCGAACGACCCGGCCGGGTCGGTCGTGCCGTCGGTGTTATAGGCCTGGTAGCTGTTGCTGATCGGCATGCCCTGCCGGTCGCCGTACAGCCCGGTGTAGGTCGTCAGGCTGTCATTGGCCGTGTGCGCGATCAGCGGCGTGTGATTGTTCGAGGCGAGCGTGCCGTTTTGCTCGAGGAACTGCAGCAGGTGCGGCATCAGCTCAAGGTCAGACGGGACGTTCGGGTTGTCGCGGAAGAAGTGAACGTTGTCGAAGATCAAATTGACGACGTGCTTGACCTGGCCGAGATGGCAGCCGGCATCCGCCTGGACGGCCACGGGTTGCCGATTTGCGGCCCCCGCATAACCGGGCGCCGCCACCGCGGCGACACCGAGTCCGCCGAGCAGCGAGGCCACGCCGATGAGGGCGCCCGCCTGTCTGCCCGCGTGCAACCGGCGCTGTCGTACGCGCATGAATCCCTCCTACACCACAAGCCCCGGCTGGACGCGCCGTGAGCATCCCGCCCGTTGACCCTAGAAGCATCCACCGAACTCGCCGCGACTGGAAGACGTCGCGTGGTTTAAGGAGCCTCGTCCGCCCGGCGTTGATCATGCACCCTGACTGACCGCCCTGGCCAGGCGGCTGATGGCGGATATCGCATGGCTGTTGACCATTTCGCGGGCGCGCGGGAGGATACGTGTGATTATGTTCAGCCTCGTCCTGTTACAACCGAACTTGTTGGGCTGTAACAGGACGAGACGAACCTTCGCCGTGGCGGCCGGGTGACCGCTGCGGCCCGCCCGCGCCTGCTTGGCCAGGACTCGACCAGCTGGCCGGCACCTCATCAAACGCCGCCACCGTGCTCACCATCGGCCCCATCCACACCAGCCAGGTCCGGCTGGAGATGACCAGCCCGGCGCCGGGCGCTGGGCACCGGGCTCGAGAGATGATCAGCCAGGCCCGGCACCTCGACCGGGTTCCTCCGGATAGCCGAACTCCAGGCAACGCATGACGCGAGTCCTGCTGCTGGCTGGGCGGCGGGCCGGCTGCCGCGGTGTGCCCGGCCGCGTGGCGGAAAACTGCCCAGCCGTGCGGCGCAAGAGCCGCGGTGTCGTGATCACGGAACCTTTTCCAGGATATCCCGGAAAAAGGTTCCGTGATCATGAACGGGCAGGGTCAGCCGTGGGCCGCGGCCCCTCCGCGCACGAGTCGGACCAGGGTCCGCTGCAGAGTACAAAGACGTCCATTCCCACGGGGCCGCTTCCATGGGCGTGACGGCGTCTGCGGCGTTGCGGCCGCGATCGCCCGCTATGTGGCGGGCCACGCGGCGTTTGTCAGGGAAAGGTCGGCGATCAGCGACGCGAGCGCGCGGAACGCGCGACCGCGGTGGCTGATCGCGTCCTTTTCCGCCGGCGCCATCTCCGCCATGGTTCGCTGCTCACCTTCTGGGACGAAGATCGGGTCGTAGCCGAACCCGTTCGAGCCGCGCGGCTGCGTGGTCAGCCGACCCACAACCCGGCCGGACACAACACGTTCTGTGGCGGGGCCCGTCGGCGACCGCACGCTCGCCGCCGGCACGACCAGCGCCGGCACGCTCGCCGCCGGCACGACCAGCGCCGCAGCACAGTAGAACTGGGCACCTCGCCGTCCGGGCGGAACGTCGCTGAGCTGTGCAAGCACAAGCTCCAGGTTTGCCGCATCGTCGCCATGGCGTCCGGCCCAGCGGGCGGACAGAACCCCGGGCATGCCGTTCAGTGCATCGACGCAAAGACCCGAGTCGTCGGCGACCGCGGGCAGGCCGGTGAATTCCGCCACCGCACGCGCCTTGATCAGCGCATTCTCTGCGAACGTGCCGCCAGTCTCGGCCGGTTGGGGTGCACCGGGGAAATCAGCCAGGCCGGCCAGGTCCACCCCGATGCGAGCGGTGGCGCCAGCAGCCAAGATTCTGGCCAGCTCGGCGATCTTGTGCGCGTTCTTCGTGGCGAGCACGATGCGCGGAGCTTGGTTCGCCATGCGGCAGCCGTTAAGCCAAATTGGCGAGGGCGGCTTGCTGCAGCTTGGTCAGCTCAGCGCAGCCGGCTACGGCCAGGTCGAGCATCCGGTCGAGCATCGCGCGATCGAAGGCTCCGCTTTCCGCGGTGCCCTGAATTTCCACAAACCGGCCGTCGCCCGTGCACACCACGTTCATGTCCGTCTCGGCGATCACGTCCTCCTGGTAGCACAGGTCCAGCAGCGGCTCGCCGCCGACGATGCCGACACTTACCGCGGCCACCGACGCCACCAGTGGCTCGCCCGGGCACCGGCCTTTGCTGCGCAGCCAGCCGATGGCGTCGGCCAGCGCCACGTGACCAGCCGTGATCGCGGCGGTGCGGGTACCGCCATCGGCCTGAAGGACGTCGCAGTCGATCACGATCGTGTTCTCACCGAGCGCCGTCGTATCCACGCATGCGCGCAGCGCCCGGCCTACCAGCCGGGAGATCTCCTGGGTGCGACCGCTGGGCCTGCCCCTGATTGACTCACGGTCGGTGCGCGAGGTCGTCGCGCGGGGCAGCATCGCGTACTCAGCGGTTACCCACCCGACGCCCTTCCCCCTGCGCCACCTCGGCACGTCCTCCTGGACGCTTGCCGCGCACAAGACGCGGGTCTTGCCAAACTCGGCGAGCACCGAGCCTTCTGCGTGGTCGAGCCAGGCGCGGGTGAACAATACCGGCCGGAGCTGGTCTGCCGCGCGGCCATCGGGGCGAGTCATGCCGGCAACACTAGCGGGGGTTCCACAGGGTCGTCCCCTGGGCCAGCACCGTTAGCGGGGGTTCCAGGGTCACTCGTCCAGGTCGAAGACCTTGCCGACCGCGGCAAGGGAGACGGGACCACGGAAGACGCTCACGGCCTCGCCGAGCGTTGCCGCCGGGTCGTTCCACGGCACCAGGTGGGTAAGCACCAAGTGCCCGGCACCGGCCCGTTCGGCGTGCTCCGCCGCCTGGCGGCCGGTCAGATGCAGGTCCGCGGGAAGATCCGGGCCTTCGAGGAAGGATGCCTCGCACAGCAAGATATCGGCAGCCCTGGCGAGTTCGCAGAGCACGGCCGTTTGCCCCGTGTCGCCCGAGTACGCAAGCACGCGCCCAGCGTGCTCGATACGGAAGCCGAACGTTTCTACCGGATGGTTCACATGGTCGGTGGTCACCTCGAAGGGCCCGATCTTGCAGCGGCCACTGGTGAGGGTCAAAAAGTCAAACGCGCCGGTCATGCCTGGCTCCGGATCTAGCCCGTTCGCCTGGGCAAGCCGGTGCGCGGTTCCAGCCGGGCCGTACACAGGGATTCGCGGACGCGCGCCATCTGGTGCGTACGTGCGCGCCACCCAGTACGGGCACAGGTCCAAGCAGTGATCCGCGTGCAGGTGGCTCAGGCAGATCGCATCCACGTCGAAAAGGCCGACGTAGCGCTGCAGGTGCCCGAGCGCGCCGTTACCGAGATCCAGGACCAGCCTGAAGCCATCTGCCTCGACCAAATAGCAGGATGCCGGACTGTCCGGTCCTGGAAAGGAACCCGAACATCCGACGACCGTCAGACGCATAAGCACCAAGGCTACGCGAGGCCGACTCAGGGAGCGCGGCGGCGGCGACCAACCCGGGCGATCTGGCGGCTTTGCGCGACGAGATGACCCGCGGCATCCCACGCCTCCGCTTCCTCGTCGAACCAGCCACCGCTTACGTGCCTGCAGCGGGCCGCGACGCGGAGCATGCCCGGCGCGGGGATGTTACGCATGTGCCAGGTGAGCTGGACCGTGGGCGCCCAGCCGACGGCGCCGAGCCCGAACACCACAGGCGGGAGCGCATCCACCGCGACAGCCAGCAGGTAAGCATCGGGATCCCGCTCCTCGCGCAGGCTGAGATAGCCGCGCATCTCGGGCGTGCCGTCCGGCTGGCCGTCGAGCCAGCCCAATGTCGCAGGGTCGAAACGTATGTCGATCTGACCGGTAAACCCGCGGGCCGCAGGCAGGGAACGGCACTGGCTGACCGGCGGCAGATGTGGCGGTTCACCGGTCCAGGACAGCGCGGCGGCCGCGTCCGCGTCGCCGTCGCTCGGATCTGCGCCGGCCGAAGCCAGCGCTCCCGTGGTCACGACGGTCTCGATGACAGGTACCCCAGCCTGGACGAGCGTGGCGCGGGCAGTTGCCGCGGTCCGGCCTTCCTTCAGCCAGGTCAGGTGAACCTCGGCGCGCTTGGGCTCGGCAACGCGCAGAAAATGAGCGCTTGTCGCCACCGGGTACGGATGCGGCGAGCTGTGCAGGACCGCGCGGAGCATGGACGCGATCAGCACGCCGCCGTTCACGGCCCCACCGATCGCAAACCGCTCGTCCGGCTGCACAGCGAACCTGCCACCGCCGAGTGGAAGCACCGCCGTTGCCTCGTCGAAGGCTGTACGCGGACGTTCTGGTATGACTGTCACGCCCACAGCTGCCCCTCGAGCCGCGCCTCGGCCTCCTCGAGCGTGCCGCCGTAAGCGCCAGTGGACAGGTACTTCCAGCCGCCGTCTGCGACCACGAACGCGATGTCGGCCCGCTGCCCGGCCGCGGCCGCCTTGGCCGCCATGGCCAGCGCGGCGTGCAACGCGCAACCGGTCGAGATCCCGGCGAAGATGCCCTCAGCCTCCAGCAGCTCACGCGTTCGGCGAAGCGCATCAGCGGAACTCACAGAGAACCGGGTGGTAAGCACCGATTCGTCGTAAAGCTCAGGGACAAAGCCCTCGTCCACGTTGCGCAGCCCGTAGACCAGCTCGCCGTACCGGGGCTCAGCGGCCACGATCGCCACGTCAGGGACCCGTTCACGCAGGTACCTTCCCACCCCCATGATCGTTCCCGTGGTGCCGAGCCCGGCGACGAAGTGGGTGACATCGGGCAGATCCGCAAGCAGCTCCGGGCCCGTGGTCTCGTAGTGCGCACGGACGTTTGCGTCGTTGCCGTACTGGTAGAGCATCACCCAGTCCGGTCTGGCCGCGGCCATCTCCTTCGCCTTGCGCACGGCCTCGTTCGACCCGCCCGCCGCGGACGACGAGATGACCTCGGCTCCCCACATTCGCAGCACCTGACGGCGCTCCTCAGAGGTGTTTTCCGGCATCACGCAAACCAGGCGGTAACCGCGCAGCCGAGCCACCATGGCCAGGGAGATGCCCGTGTTGCCCGAAGTCGGCTCCAGGATCGTGCATCCGGGCGTGAGCAGGCCGTCCTTCTCCGCCTGATCGACCATGTAGCTGGCCGCACGATCCTTCACAGAACCGGTCGGGTTGCGGTCCTCCAGCTTCGCCCACAGGCGCACATCCGGGCGGACGGACATGTGCGGCAGGCCGATCAGCGGAGTGTGGCCTAGCGAGTCAAGAAGTGAGTCGTAGCGCATGGGCGGCTCCGGCGGTTAGCCGCCAGCGACGGCCGGCAGCACGGTGACCGTGTCGCCCTCGCTGACGGGTGTCTCCAGGCCACCGAGGAAGCGAACGTCCTCGTCGTTGAGGTACACGTTCACGAACCTGCGCAGGCTCGACCCGTCGGCGATCCGCCCGCCCAGCCCGGGGTGACGGTTATCGAGGTCAGCGAGCAGCTCGCCCACCGTGGCACCGCTACCCTGCACCGATTTCGCGCCACCAGTGTAGTTCCGCAGGATCGTCGGGATACGGACCTCGATCGGCATCGACACTCCAGGATTCAGAAGTCCCTGCGCACACGCCGGGACACCATGGCCAAGCTTCACCGGTATCCAACCGGCCGCCCGCGCTGATCATTCCGGGCCTGGTAGCACGCGGACTGCTTCCTCGGCCACCTCGCCGTCCACGATACGAAAGGACCGGAACTCGGTGACCTCTGGATCCCGCGTGGAGACCAGGACATAATGCGCGCCCGGCTCACTTGCGTACGAGATGTCCGTGCGCGATGGATACGGCTCGGTCGCGGTATGCGAATGGTAGATGACCACAGGTTCCTCGCCTTGCTCCTCCATCTCCTTCCACACCTGGAACTGCTCCAGGGAGTCGAACCGGTAGAAGGTGGGGGAACGCTCGGCGTTGGTCATCGGGATAAAGCGCTCCGGCCGGTCTGTTCCTGCCGTTCCCGCGATCACACCGCACGCCTCGTCGGGGTGGTCGGCACGGGCGTGTGCCACGATCTTGTCATGCAGCGCGCGGCCGATCGTCAGCATGCGCGCCAGGTTACCCGCACAGCACCCGCGCCCGGCCGCGTGATCCGCGTGCATCTGAATTCCCGCTAGAAGCAAAATCTACCCGGCCGAGGCGGAACCCTCACGACATGGCGTGCACCAGGCTGTCCTGCATGCCAGTGAGCCAGTCATACACGGCGAACACACCGTAGCGCGGATCACGAGGATTCAGCCGGGCCGTCTCCTCGCCGATGTCCTCGGTGATGTCCTCGGTGATGTCGAGGCGGACACCAAGGGCGAGCCTCATGTCGTTGAGCGCCCGCAACCAGGTCTCGCCTTGTTCGGCGGACAGGATTACCCGCCCGCCGTGTTCGGGCAACGTGTCGAGCACCGTCTTCGCGGCTGCGACCTTTCCTGCCCGCAAGTCCTTTTCCGTGTAGCGACGAAACTCGCTTGCCGCCTCGGGATCATCACGGTAGGCGTCAGGCAGCAGCCGGGCGAGTGCCGGGTCATCCGGCGGTTCGACATCCCCGCTCAGCCCGAACGCAGCCTCGAGGTTGCCAACCGACCCTGGGTCGCCGGAAAGCCCCGCGTCGCCGGAAAGCCCCGCATCGCCGGAAAGCCCCGCGTCGCCGGAAAGCCCCGCGTCGCCTGAAGGCCCCGCGTCGCCTGAAGGCCCCGCGTCGCCTGTAGGCCCGCCTGGCTCCGAACCACCGACGAGCTCAACGACCTGGCTGGCGAGCTCTCGGAGCACCATCGCGTCAGTGGCACCGAACCGCGCGGCAAGCCGGTAGGGCGGCGCCTCGGCGCTGTCGCCTGCCGACCCCGCAGGTCCACCGGATGGGGCGGCAATACGCCGGAAGATAGTCACGTGTCGTGACGAAGGGTCGCCCAGAGCCCGTAGCCGTGCAGGATCTCCACGTTCCTTTCCATTTCCTCACGGGCGCCGACGGCAACCACAGCCTTGCCCTTGTGATGCACGTCCAGCATGAGCTTTTCTGCCTTCGCCTTCGGGTAGCCAAACACCTTCTGAAACACGTAGGTCACGTAGGACATGAGGTTGACCGGGTCATTCCACACGATAGTGATCCACGGCCGGTCTACCGAGCTGTCCTCACCCGTGCGCGGCCGTTCGACCTCGACGGGAGCCACGCTCACGGTTGATCACCTCCCGGTGACGGTCATGCGTCTAGTCTTCCACCCGTGGCTCCAGCTATTACCACGGCACTGCTGACCGACCGTTACGAGCTGACGATGGTGCAGGCGGCGCTGGCGAGCGGCGCCGCGCACCGCCGTGCCGTGTTCGAGGTCTTCGCTCGGCATCTACCGTACGGCCGCAGGTACGGCGTGGTCGCAGGCACTGCCCGGCTGCTTGACGCGCTCGAGCACTTTCGCTTCGACACTGAAACGCTGGAGTTCCTGCGGACGTGTGGCATCGTCGACGGCCCGACCCTCGCATACCTGGAGCCCTACCGGTTCACCGGCAACATCTGGGGCTACGGTGAAGGCGACTGCTACTTCCCCGGCTCACCCATTCTTGTAGTCGAGGGGAAATTCGCCGAGGCAGTAGTGCTCGAGACGATCGTGCTTTCCATCCTGAACCATGACTGCGCGATCGCCTCCGCTGCGTCACGCATGGTGACCGCCGCGGGTGGCCGCCCGATCATCGAGATGGGTTCACGGCGCACACATGAGAGTGCCGCGGTGGCCAGCGCGCGCGCTGCCTATATCGCTGGCTTCGCCTCGACCTCGAATCTGCAGGCGCACAAGTCGTTCGGGATTCCAAGCGCCGGCACAAGCGCGCACGCGTTCACGCTTGTGCACGACAGCGAGCGGCAGGCCTTCGCTGCCCAGCTCGAGGCGCTCGGCGTGGGCACCACCCTGCTGGTGGATACCTTCGACGTGGGGCGGGCTGTGCGCACGGCGGTGGGGCTGGCGGGCCCAGACCTGGGTGCGGTTCGGATCGACAGCGGTGACCTGGCGGTGGTGGCACGCGAGGTCCGTGCGCTGCTCGACTCGCTCGGCGCAGCAAGCACCCGGATCGTGGTCACTGGTGACCTGGACGAGTACGGGATAGCCGCACTCGCCGCCGCGCCGGTGGATGGCTACGGCGTCGGCACCGCGTTGGTCACCGGATCAGGCGCGCCTACCGCTTCGCTGGTGTACAAGCTGGTCGCCCGCGCCGACAGCAACGCTGATGGCGCGCCACTTCGCCCGATGGCGAAACGGTCGGTCGGCAAACCGGGCCGCGGCGGGCGCAAGTGGGCGATCAGGCACCGGGACGAGCACGGCAACGCCCTGGCCGAAGTGGTCAGCCTCTTCCCGCCTGAATCCGGGCCGCACGACCGCCCGCTGCTCCGGCCACTTGTGCGGCGCGGCCATATCGTCGGCCGCGAAACTGTGACCGACGCGCGGGACCGGCACAGCCAGGCACTGTCCGAGCTGGCGCGCCAGGCGCTGCAGCTGTCCCGCGGCGACCCGGCGATTCCCACCGTATTCTGGCCGGACGGTGGGTAGCTGACAGGTCGGAGAATCAGGATGATCCCGAACGGGTGACCCGGGGTGTCGCAAGCCACCGCGATAGCGTCGGGTATATGCGCACGCTCATTATCGTTGACGTACAGAACGACTTCTGCGAAGGCGGTTCACTCGCGGTGGCTGGCGGCGGGGACGTCGCCCGGGCGATCAGTGCACGTCTGTCCGGCGACACTGCCGAGTACGCGCATGTCGTCGCCACCCGCGACTACCACGTGGATCCCGGCGCCCACTTCTCCAGCGATCCCGACTACGTCGATTCCTGGCCTCCGCATTGCGTCGCAGGTACCTCCGGCGCGAGTTTCCATCCCGAGCTGGACATCACCAGGATCGAGGCCGTGTTCAGCAAGGGCGCGTACGCCGCGGCCTACGCCGGCTTCGAGGGCGCCGATTCACGCGGTACCCCGCTTGCCGACTGGCTGCACGGGCACGGGGTGACCGAGGTAGATATCGCCGGGATCGCGACCGACCACTGTGTGCGGGCGACCGCAGGGGATGCGGCCCGCGCTGGGCTATCGACGCGGGTACTGCTCGGCCTGACGGCAGGTGTGGCGCCGGCGACCACCAAGAAGGCGCTGGACGAGATGCGCGCCGCGGGAGCCGAGCTGATCGGCACTCCTGTGGTTCGCTCCTAGCCTTTGCGTTCCTAGCCTTTGCGTTCCTGGCCTTTGCGTTCCTGCCGCCGGAGGGGGCATTGATGGGTGAGACCCCGGAGCGTTACTCGCGCGAGGAGACGACGGCACAGCGTGCCGACCGCCGGTGGGGTGAACTGATGCAGGAGTTGCGGGTCACCCAGACCGGGGTTCAGGTGCTTGTCGGGTTCCTTTTCACCGTCGCGTTCTCCAACCGGTTCACCGAACTGAACGGTGATGAGCGGGTGCTCTACCTGATCACGCTGGTGCTCGGTGCGAGCGCCACGGCTGTGCTCATCGCGCCGGTCTCCTTCCACCGCATCCTTTTCGGCCAGCGGATGAAACCGGAACTGGTCCGTGCGACGAACCTGCTGACGCTGCTCGGGCTTGGCCTGCTGATGTGCACCATCGCCGCTGCGCTGCTGCTTGTCTTCGAATTCGTGCTACACGGGTCGGTCATCGCCTGGCTGGCGGCCGGCGTCACGGCCTGGTTCGTGCTGATGTGGTATTTGGTGCCACTGTGGCTAAGACTGCGCCGGAACGCCGAGTGGGAGGAAGACGGCCGCTTGCTAGGGGCGATGCGGGAACGCGTCACGGCTTCTGGCGACCGGCATCCGGTGGCTGGCGCAGAGGGAAACGCCGCAGGGGGGGACCGGACAGCACCAGGCGACAAAGGTCCTTAGCCGCGCGCGAGCCGGGGTATGAGGCCGCCGGCGAGGACTGCCTCGACCTGCCGCGGCGAGAACCGGTGCCGGACCGCGTAGCGCTCATCCTTGGTCGCGTTGATCACGGCAAGCTCCTTCCCTGCGGTCAGGGCGTCCCTCACATCCTCGACGACAAGCACGTCGCCGCCGTCGACCCGGCTGTAGTCGCGGTCGTCGGCGAATTCAAGCGCGAGGACGCCGAAGTTGGCGAGGTTCTGCCAGTGGATGCGGGCGAACGACTTCGCGATCACGGCCTGCAGCCCGAGATAGCGGGTAACGATCGCGGCATGCTCACGTGACGAACCCTGGCCGTAGTTGCGACCAGCAACGATGAGATGCCCGTGGCCATCCCTGGACTCGGCGGCGCGGCGCGGGTAGTCCGGGTCGATCTGGGTGAACGTGAACTCGGCGAGCTTGGCGATGTTCGAGCGGTACGGCAGCGCCCGGGCGCCCGCCGGGGATATCTCGTCGGTCGACACGTCGTCGCCGACCTTTAGCAGCACCGGCGCCTCGATCCGGTCCGCAAGCGGCGGAAGGCTCGGCAGCGAAGTGATATTCGGTCCCCGCACGAGGTCCTGCCTGGCCGCCTCCTCTGGCGGCAGCGGAGGGACCAGCATGGC
>Ga0137380_10006049_pt1 | contig 10779 bp, 10 predicted proteins | sample SagtaG_17_FD_104809 | JGI IMG/M metagenome (GOLD analysis project Ga0137380, IMG submission 104809) | Vadose zone soil microbial communities from Sagehorn Ranch, Mendocino, California, USA - Sage2_L_100_16 metaG | ecosystem: Environmental > Terrestrial > Soil > Vadose zone | place: USA... | reverse complement strand
TCGGACCGCGGCCGAAACGGTGCTGCGTCAGGTCCAGGCGGCGGGCCGGCGGGCGACGCTCGTGCAGGCCGACGTCGCCCGGCCGGCTGACGCGAGGGCGATGGTCACGCGGGTCGTGGAGGAGCTCGGGGGGCTCGACATCCTCGTCAACAACGCCGGCGTTTACCCCAGGGTGCCGTTCCTCGAGATGCGCGAGGACGACTGGGACCTGGTCCTCGACGTCAATCTCAAGGGCGGCTGCTTCTGCGCCCAGGCCGCCGCGCAGACGATGGTCTCCGGTCGGCGGCGGGGCTCGGTCATCAATATGGCGTCTCAGGCGATTCGCGGCGCGATCCGGGGGGTGCACTACTCGGCCAGCAAGGGCGGCGTGGTCGCCATGACGCGGGCGATGGCGCTCGAGCTGGCCCCGCACGGGATTCGCGTGAATGCGATCGCGCCGGGCCTGACCGACACCGCCCAGCCGCGCTACGGCAGCAGCGAAGAGGAGCTCGCGGTCATGGCCAGCGCGGTTCCGCTGGGGCGCATGGCGCAACCCGACGACATCGCCGCGGTGGCGGTATTTCTCGCCAGCGACGACGCGCGCCACGTCACGGGGCAGACCGTGCACGTCAACGGCGGCTCGTACATGCCGTAACACGATTGAATTCTTTGGGAATGGGGTGTCCCCGGCATACTGGGCCTGATCGCGATCAGAAGGGAGCCTAAGCCGATGAGTCCAGCGCCGAGCTTCTTCGAGACGGTCAACAGCTACTTCGACAAGGCGGCGGCACTCACCGACTATCCGCCCGGTCTGCTCGAGCAGATCAAGGTGTGCGACAGCGTCTACGCCTTCCAGTTCCCGATCCGGCGCCAGGGCGGCTACGAGGTGATCTCCGGCTGGCGCGCGCAGCACAGTCACCACCGCCTGCCCGTGAAGGGCGGCATTCGCTTCGCGCCCACCGTGGACGAGGACGAGATCAAGGCCCTGTCCGCGCTGATGACCTACAAGTGCGCCATCGTCGACGTGCCGTTCGGCGGCGCCAAGGGCGGGGTCCGGATCGACACCAAGCAGTACTCGGTCCAGGAGCTCGAGCAGATCACGCGCCGCTACACCGCCGAGCTGATCAAGAAGAACTTCATCGGGGCGGGCCTGGACGTCCCCGCACCCGACTATGGGACCGGCCCGCGTGAAATGGCCTGGATCTACGACACGTATTCCGCGTTCTACCCGGGCGCCATCGACGCGATGGCCTGCGTGACCGGCAAGCCCGTGACCCAGGGCGGCATCCGTGGACGCGTAGAGGCCACCGGACGCGGAGTCTACTTCGGCCTTCGCGAGGCCTGCGACCAGGCCGAGGACATGAAGGCGCTGGGGCTCTCGACCGGGCTCACGGGCAAGACGATCGTCGTCCAGGGGCTCGGCAACGTCGGCTACAACACGGCTCGGTTCTGCCAGGAGGCCGGCTGCGTGATCGTCGCGCTCTCCGAGCGCGAGGGCGCCGTCTATCGCCGGCAGGGGCTCGAGCTCGACGCCGTGGTGAAGCACCAGAAGCAGACGGGCTCGATCCTGAATTTCCCCGGCGCCACGAACCTTACGCCGACCAATCTCGCGCTCGAGGTCGAGTGCGACATCCTGATCCCGGCGGCGCTGGAGAACCAGATCACCGGCGAGAACGCTCCCCGCATCAAGGCGAAGATCGTCGCCGAGGCGGCCAACGGGCCCACCACCGCGGACGCCGAAAAGATCCTGCTCGACCGCGGCGTGCTCATCATTCCCGACATCTTCCTCAACGCCGGCGGCGTGACCGTCTCGTATTTCGAATGGATCAAGAATCTGTCCCACGTGCGTTTCGGTCGGGTCGCCAAGCGCTTCGAGGAGGCGTCCTACGACCGGATGGTCTCGGCGATCGAGAAGGCCACCGGACGCGGCTTCTCCAGCGAGGAGCGCCACGCGATCGTCCGGGGGGCGGACGAGATCGACCTGGTGAATTCCGGCCTCGAGGAGACGATGATCACCGCCTACCGGCAGGTTCACGAGCAGTGGAAGGGCGATTCGCGGATCCAGGATCTGCGGACGGCGGCGTTTCTCACCGCGCTGCACAAGGTGGCCACCACCTACCTCGAGCTCGGAATCTTCCCCTGACGCATTGCGGAAGGCCGCTCACGTATTCCGGAAGCGGCGCCGAACTGGTCGACAAACAGTCGGCCGGTCGACGGAATGTGTCAGGCTGAACCGGCCCCGCGCGCGCAACGCCTGAGAATCTATCCCTAATCTTCCCGGAAGGGCGTGGCATCGCCCTTGCTGCCTTCCTCCCGGGGCGAGCCTGCGTCGAACGGGGAGGATCGATGTCATCGAAGCGCGTTCGATCTGCCGGATCCTGCGCTCTCGCGTTCACGCTGCTCTGGGCCTCCCCTGCCCGATCCGCGCCGATCGCCGTGCAGTATCAGGAAGGCCTGGTGCGCGCGTTTCCGGTCCTTCGAACCACGGACAACGAGACGCTGGCCCAGGGCGATTTCGCGCAGGTCGCGCGGGGCGACCAGGTGACGGCGCGACTGGTCTTTCGTTTCAAGGACGGCTCCCTGTACGACGAGACGGTCGTCTACTCGCAGCGCAATCGCTTCACCCTGCTGAACTACCGCATCCTGCAGCGCGGCCCCTCGTTCCCGGAGACGCTCGAAGCCTCGATTGATCGGCAGACCGGGCGGTACGAGGTCCGCTATCGCGCCGACGAGGAGAGCGCCGAGGAGCATCTCAGCGGAACGCTCGCCCTTCCCGACGACGCATACAACGGAATGCTCTCGCTGATCGTCAAGAACTTGCGGCCCGGCGCCAGCGAGACCGTGTCGATCGTCGCCTTCACGCCGAAGCCCCGTGTCGTGACCCTCCAGCTCCTGCCGCTGGCCACGGAGCGTGTGCCGGCGGGCGAGGTGGTCCGCTACCACATCCGCCCCAAGCTCGGGCTGTTCGCGTCGCTTCTCGTCACCGATGTTCCCGACACCCGCATCTGGATTCTCCCGGGTGAAACGCCCGCCTTCCTCAAGGCCGAGGGGCCGCTCTACTTCATGGGACCAATCTGGCGGGTCGAGCCCCACTGATCCACTGATCCACGGTTGCGCAGGACCGGCAGATCGCCGAAGATCGCCGCGGCGCTCAAGGGGCGCGAATCGCGGATTCGAGGGGGCCGGCGATGGGAGTCAAGGGTATCGATCACTGGGTCATCGTTGCGGGCGATCTGCGCCGCACGCTCGACTTCTACCAGAAGCTCGGCTTCGCCATCGCGTGGGAGAAGCGGCCGGGCCGTCCGGACATGGCGACGATCCGGATCAGCGACGCGCAGAAGATCAACGTCCACGGACCTGAAGCGCCGGCGCGTCCGGGCTACCTCGGGGCGCGGCAGCCCTCGGTCGGCGGCGCTGACTTCTGTCTCGAGTGGGACGGCGCCGTCGACGAGATCCTCGCCCTGCTGAGAAAGAACGGCGTCACGCCCGAGGCCGGCCCCGGACCCCGCACGTGCGCGCGCGGTGTGTCGACCAGCGTCTATTTCCGCGATCCCGATCAGAACCTGGTCGAGTTCACCGTGTACGAGGGGCGGGCCTAGTCGCTCTCTCCGTTCTCTCGCCCGGGGCGCGCCTCAGACCGGGGCCTGAGCCACGGCCGTCCCGCACCGCGGGCAATGCGTCCAGTCGGGAGCGAGCACGGTCTTGCACTGCGCGCAGGTCCGCTTGTCCGACGCCGATGATGTCGGGCTCTCCGCACCGGGTCGGCTGGCGGCAGTCTCCTCGGCGTGGGCCGAGTCGAGGCCCTTCTTGAATTCCTTGAGGCTCGACCCCAGCGATCGAGCGAGCTGTGGGAGCCGGTTTGCGCCGAACAAGACCATCACGATGACCAGAATCACCAGCAATTCCTGCGATCCGAGCCCAAACATCACTGAACCTCCTCAAATACTCCAGAGGAGCGGCGCGACCGTACGGTCGCGCCGCTCGCTCACCTCATTCGGCAGTCGGACTAGTCGTCGTCCTCCCCCGAAGACCTCCCGAACACCGCGATGCATCCCGTCTCGCAGTCGGGGACAGGGCCGAGGCCAGGGACGGCGAAGGCGCTGAACGCACTGTTGGCGCCCAGGGGCACGAACACGAAGTTGTTTGCGGCGTTGGCGGCCACTGAGTGCGCGGTAGCGGCTGGGTGTACACCCGCCACCGCCGGCACGTTATACGTCGGCACGGACTGAATCAGCTTCCCGTCATTCGCGTTGATCACACCGAGCGGGGTCGCACCCTTGGCCGTCGCCGAGGGGAGGGGGCGGAACGGGCTTCCGCTGCCGGTGGCGTAGTAGTTGCCGTCGCCCGCATTGAACCAGACTTCGTCCCCGGCCCCCACGCCCAGCACATCCTTGGTGCCGCCCGTCCTCATATTGAGAATCACATCCTTCGGCGCCGCTGTCACGGTGCCCGTCGGGTCCCACACCTTGCCGGCCGTATCGAAGACGGTATTGCAGCCGATCAGCAGATCGTCGTTCGGACCGACCGTGAGACCGGCCGGGCTGCAGAAGCGGATAAAAAACGTTTTGTCGATATTGCCGGTCTTCGGATCGATTTGCACGACCCCTCCCACCGCCGGGTCCGCACCTATTTGCGGCATGGAGAGGAAGAACTTGCCGGTGCGGGGGTGCCACACCGGTTGTTCGGCGCCATTCTGGGCATCGACGCCGTGCGCAGCGTCAAAGGTTATCTTGTTCGCTGGAGTCGGGGGTTGGAGGAAGCAGCTTGCTGGGTCCACCGTGATCAAGGTGCCGAACGGCGGCGTGTCGGCATTGTTGATGACCAGGAGCACTCTGTCCTTCGGGTCGAACGCCAGTTCGTCCGCGCGATTGGCCGTCGGGGTCGCCGTGCGGACATCGCTGACTTGTGTAGGAGGAAAGGTCCTGGTGTCGAAAGAGACTACGCGGCTGGGTGCGTCAGTCACAAAAAGGCAGTGGCCCCCGGCCACCACGCCGTCAGGCCCGGCCGTGGCGGTTGAAAAGGCGGGCGGCGAAATCCCCGCGAAAGGGGGTGTCGCGGTGAGCTGCCCAAGGAATGTCCCGCGTTCGGCGTCGACGATATCGACGGCTCGATTGGAACGATCGGCGAGATAGTAGGTTTGGGTTGCTTGGTCTACCCAACCAATATCAAAGGAGAACAGGCCGCCCGTACCATTGCCGACTCTCACGGGGACCGGAATGATCTTGAGCAGCCTGACGGCCGCCTGATTCTCTCCTTTGTCCTTGTCGTGCCTGTCGTCGGCACGACTGGATCCGTTCCCGAACAAGAGGCTAGGTATCGTGACCACGAGAAGCAGGAACAGGAACAGCCTGAGCGAGCGCATTCGCATCATTGCGGACCCTCCTCCGGTTCTGAGCCGCGATGGATCAAGCTGCGCGCGTGCGGGATGGACATGCTCCACCGCACGCCACGCGGTGACGCCCGTGCCTTAGAGGAGTCGCGGGCGAGAGGACAGCCTTAGGAGTACAGGTGGGGCGGAGCTCTAGTGGAAAGAGACTCGAGCGGGCGGAACGCGACGAACTGTGGTCGGCTCGGGGTGATATGGCCAACGTCGATGACGACGGGCCCAACAGGATTCACGACGCCGGAGTCGATGGCGCCGACCGCCCCGATGATGAAGAGGACGACGTCGTCGTAGTCGTTGTCGTCGTACAACCCGGAGATCCACACCGGGTCGGTCGGGGCGGCGTGGGCGATCGGCGGCAGCGCCAGCACGACGCTCAGGAGCAGGATGGCCAGCAATGCTCTGCGGCTCATGGCCAGCGACCTTACGCCGGTGGGACAGTGGGCGCAAGCGGTGTTCGGCTGCGACTACCGAGCGGAGAACATCGACTCCGGCACGCACCGACTCTTTCGGCACGCCGACAGGCCCTGGAATAGCTTCCAGTTCGCGGTGGAGAGCTCTTCGCTCTCGGGGTCGGCAGAGCGCACCCTCCAGGCATCGCCCTCGAAGGTCTGGAGCGCCAGCTCACGCTCGCGCTCGCACGACGCGGCTGACTCGAAAGTCCCGACCTGCCGCCAGCTTGGGGTGGGAGCGGACGTGTCCTGAAGCGCATCGAGGAGCGCTTCGGTGCGCTCGACAGCCGTCGGGATCGTGAGGATCGTATAGGCTTTGGTGGCCAAGAGAACCTGTTGGTCTTCGGGTAGGCCCGCGACCGCCGCCTTCACGTCGGCCTCGGAGGTGGCGGTGTAGGCCCTGAGCAGCTCTTGCCGTTCAGGAATCAGCGGCGGGACCACGAGGTACCAGCTGCCGGCGGATTCCGCCGCGGCCTCCCCTACGAAGACGACCCCGATGATTACCGCCGCGAGCGCGGCGCGCCTGCTACCACGGTTACAGAGCCTGTCGAAGAGCCTCATGGGCCGGGTCCCCCTTGCCGTTCACGCGAGCAAGAACGCGGCCAGCGGGCGACCTACGGACAATCAACAGGTTCAATAGGTTCTCAAATGCTACGGAGACCTCTCTGCCAAAAGTTGTGCCGATATGTAACCTGAGCCCCCTCAGACCTGGCTACCCACCCTTACTGAATCTTCACGCGGAAGTGCACCCGCCGGTTCCGGGCGGCACATGCCTCGGACCTGTCGGCGCACACCGGCCGGTCCGAGCCGTAGCTGACGGTCCACAGGCGCGCATCGGGCAGCCCCATGGTGGCGAGGAAGCTCGCGGCCGCCTTGGCCCGCAGCTCCGCGATGTCATGCCTGTCCTCGCGGGTTCCCCTGCTGTCCGTGTGGCCTTCGATGAGCACCAGGTAGTCGCGATTGTCGACCAGCCAGCGTGCGAGCAGCCAGCGGGCGTTGCTCACCATGATGCTCGTTCCTTCGCGCAGGATGTCCGCGCGGTCACGCTCGAAGAGCACGTCCTTGAGCGCTGGCTCGTCGACAAAGCCCTCGAGGTTTCGAGGCGGCGGAGCCGGGGCCGCGCTCGGGGGTTTCGGAGCCGGCGGCGGTTCCTGGGCGGCGGGCGGCGGAGGCGGCGGCGCCACGGGCTGCTTGGGCGCTTCGGACGCGGTCGTCGCTTTCGGAGCCTGCTGCGCGCACCCCGCCAGCGCCTGGAGCAGCGCCGCCGCGACCAGGGCAGCGCTAATCGGCCCTCGAGTCATCGCCGACCCCCCACCTTGCAGAGCAGCGCACCGAAGCAGAAGCGACCGCGGAGTAGTACGAAATGGCCGGCTGGCGCGAGCGACTTGGACACGGTGAACAATAGCGCCTCCGGGTTACGCTGACAAGCACCCTCCGCTCGCGATTGCGGAGCCCGGTCGGAGAAATCTATACTTTCCGCGAGGCTCGGCATCTCCACTGAGCGACTAGGGGGAGACACATGAAGACGGCGATCCTCGGTACGGCCAAAGGCATCTTCGTGGTGGACGCGGTCAGCGGCGCCTCCTCGGTGGCGCTGGAAGGGCCCAGCGTACGACACCTCTCGCGCGTGAACGGACGCTGCGTGGCCGGCTCGACCGCCGGCTTCTTCCGATCGGCCGACGACGGGCGCTCGTGGCAGCCGAGCGGAATCGGCGACCGCGAAGTCTGGGACGTGGCCGCCGCGCCGGGGGATCCCTCGACGCTCTACGCCGTCACCGAGCCGGCCGGGCTCTTCCTCACGCGGGACGGCGGTGCCTCCTGGACGGAGATCGCCGGATTCCGGTCCGCGCCCGGCTTCACCGAGTGGTGCGTGCCGGCTACGCCGCCCCGTCCGGGCCGAGCGCGCTCGATCGTCCTCGATCCGGCCGACCCGCAGCGCCTGGTGGTAGGTGTCGAGGTCGGAGGCGTGGTGCTGAGCGAGGACGGCGGGCGCACCTGGACGATGAACCGCCCCGGAGGGAATCCCGACCTTCACAACATCGTGGCGAAGCCGGACCAGCCTGGTGTCCTCTTCGCCTCGACGGGCTTCGGCCGCATCGACCGCAGCGAGCCCATGGAGCAGCGTATCGCCGGCATGTTCCGCTCCGACGACCACGGCAAGTCATGGCGCTTCCAGTGGAAGGGAATGACCCCGCCGTACACGCGTCCCCTCTGCATCGATCCCCGTCGGCCCCACGCGGTGACCGTGGGCTCGTCGCCCACCGCGTTCTCGGCCGCGAAGGACGCGGGCGGCGCGAAGGCGATGCTCTTGCAGTCTGTCGATGGCGGCGAGACGTGGCGCGAGCTCGGCGATGCCGCCCACTCGCCCTCGCCGGCCCAGTTCCACGCGGTAGCGCCCGATCCCGACGCCGTCGGCCACGTCCTCGCCGGCACGGATACCGGCGAGCTCTGGCGGGTGAGCCCGGAGGCGCGCTGGACCCTGGTGGCCAAGGGGCTGCCGATGGTTCAGTCCATTCTCCCGCTCGGCTGACCCGGGTGACGGACCGGTACGGGCTGGCCGTCTCCACCTCCTCGGCGGCGGCTCGCGCCGCGTACGTCGAGGCGGTCGATCTCCTTCTCGCGGCCTTGCCCGGGGCCGAGGAGGCGTTCGGCCGGGCGCTGGACGCCGATCCTCGATTCGCGCTTGCCGAGGCGGGACTGGCGCGCGCGGAGCCTCTGTTCGCGGGGTTCGCTTACTCGAGAGGCAGGGTGACGGGGCTGTTGCGCTCCGCGGAGAGATCGGCAGCGTGCGTCACTTCCATGACCTGGCGCGCCTGTTCCGGCGTGACGAGCACCGGCCGGTCGAGAGCGACCGCCTCGATGAAGTGGATGGTCTCCGCCTGCATCGGGCCCTGATAGACGTGGCCGACCGGCTCGCCGGGCATGGTGGAGAGCGGGAGCACCATCCCCTTGCTCATCGTGTTCAGGACGATGTCGCGATGGGAATCGTCGATGAGCAGCGCGCCCTCGGTGCCGTGGAACTCGATCGTGGCCGTCGAGAAATGCGGGTAGCCCGGCGGCAGCGCCCAGCCCGCGCCGATGGTGAACGCGGTCCCGTCGTCCATGGTGACCATGATCCACTGGCTGTCGGGGAGGCCGTGCGCCGACTTCATGGCCCCGTAGGCGTGCTGCGAGTAGACGCGGACGGGCTTGCGCGGCTCCATGCACCAGAGGACGAAGTCGATGTCGTGGGTGGCTTCCATCACGGCCGGCGAGAGGTGCACGCGGCCCCCGATCTTGTTGCCCAGCGAGCGGGACAGATGACGGCTCACCAGCGCCGTCACCGGGCGCCCCAGCGTGCCGTCGGCGAGGCACTTCTTCACGTAGGCGAACTTCGGGTTGAACCGCTGCGTATAGCCGATCGTGAGCTTGAGGTTGGCGGCCCGGGCGAGCGTCATCAGCTCGTCGGCTTCCTTCAGCTCGAGCCCCATCGGCTTTTCGAGCAGGACGTGCTTGCGGGCGAGCAGGCAGTCGCGCGCGACGGGATAGTGCGTCGGCTCGGGCGTGGTGGTCACGATGATCGCGTCGATGTCCGGACGGCTCAGCAGCTCGCGATAGTCGGTCGTGGCACTCCGGGCGCCCGTCTCCTTGGCCATCTGCTGGAGCCGCTCACGGTCGATCTCGCAGAGGTGCAGGCTCTCGACCAGGGGATGGCCGGCGCACGTGCGGGCTCGGAGCCCGCCAATCCAGCCGACGCCGATGATGCCCATGTTGATTGTGCGGCTCGTCGCTGGGCTCATAACCGTTCCTCCGTGACGCGCGCAGACTATATCGAGCCGCGGGCCGAGCGGTCAATCGACCCACACGCTCAGGCGGACCCTCACCCGGCCGTCAGGGTTCTCCGGATCGATTTTGCGGGGCTTCCCTGATTTGCGGCTGATTCGCAGGCTCTAGACTGCGAATCGATGGGCGCGCAACTGCCTCCTCCCACGCGATCACGTCGCGTCCTGGGCGCTTGCCTCTTGGTGGTGCTCACGGTCGCGATGCCGCCGTGTCCGTTGCCGGCGTCGTCCGAGGAATCACCGGTCGGCGTGGTCGCCATGCTGATGGGGACCGCCACGGTCACGCGCGCGGCACTGCGGGCGCCGGCGCTGCTCAGGTTCAAGGACGGTGTCTTCCTCCGCGACAGGATCGTGACCGGAGAGAGATCCGCGGTGCGCGTCCTGCTGGGCGGCAAGGCGACCGTGACGGCACGTGAGCGATCGAGCCTCACGATCACGGAAGTGCCGGCGACATCGACGGTCACCCTCGCGGCCGGCCGGACGGCCGTGGCGGTCAGCAAGGCCGCCATGAATCCGGGCCAGACCATCGAGATCCAGACGCCGAATGCCGTCGTCGCGATCCGCGGGACGTTCGTCGTCGCCGAGGTCTTCCCGCCACGCTCGACGATCACGATCCTGCGCGGGCTCGTCGAGGTCACCAAGCTCGACCCGGCGACCGGGAGACCCATCGGGCCCGCGGTCAAGGTCGGCGCGTTTCAGCGAGTGACCGTGACCGACGCCGGGCCCATTCCGGCGCCCCAGAACATCACGCCAGAGACCGCCAGGGCCCTGGCATCGGACTTCACCTTCTTGCCGAAAGACGCTCCCGCGGCCAGCTTGACGCCGGTCGTCCAAGCGGCGACGGTTGCGGCGCTCAACGACGTGACGCAGCCGCTGATCGGTAACGGCGACACCACATCGGCGATCGGCAACGGTGTCCTCGGCCAGACCGGCGACCCCACCGCCGCGAGTAGTGTGAACGCCGTGGGCTCTCTGGGCTCGAGCGTGCTGACCGGCGCGACTGCTCCGATCGGCGGAGTGATCCCGACGACTCCCACTGACCCGACGACTCTTACCGGCCCGACGCCTCTTGGTGGCCCGATACCTCTTGTTAGCCCAACGCCGCTTACTAGCCCGACACCTCTTGTTAGCCCAACGCCTCTTA
>Ga0137380_10006048_pt1 | contig 10780 bp, 9 predicted proteins | sample SagtaG_17_FD_104809 | JGI IMG/M metagenome (GOLD analysis project Ga0137380, IMG submission 104809) | Vadose zone soil microbial communities from Sagehorn Ranch, Mendocino, California, USA - Sage2_L_100_16 metaG | ecosystem: Environmental > Terrestrial > Soil > Vadose zone | place: USA... | reverse complement strand
GATCGACGCGGCGGCGATGGGCTGCGGATCCCAGCGGGCGAAGGCCCGTTCCGGCGGCGCGCCGAGTTCTTCCTCCACGACAGCCGCGGCCAGCTCCGGGCTCATCGGCGGCACGCTGTCCTGCAGACGGCTCAGCGTCCGCCGGGCGGCGGGGGACAGGCCGTCGTCGACGTAGCTGGCCATCTGGCCCAGCTTCATCAGCACGCCCTTCATCGTCCCCAGGGTGGCCGCCACGTCCTCGGCGGTCTGCAGGGCCAGGTCGTTCCGCAGCGCCTGGCGGTGCTCGCCCGCGCTGGCGAAGAGCCGGGGGGCGCTGGTCGCGTACCGCGCGCCCCCGCGCGCCGCCAGCCGCACCGTCGCCATCCCCCGCTCGAGCCGCAGCCTCCCGGCCCGCGGCACGCGCCCCCGGTTGCCCAGCGCCCGGCTGCCCAGCGCCCGGTCGCGCAGCAGCGTCAGCGCGGCGATCGACACGCCGCCGATCCCTGCCGCGACCGCCAGGCGCCGCGCCTTCACTTCCCGCCCGCCCCGCCTGCCGAACGCATCCGCACGGCGATCCGCTGCCTGGCCTCGAGCACGCCGGGTTCGCCCAGGAAGACCGCGTCGAGCACGCCGAGAGCCTGGCGGATCTCGGTCCGGCGCCCGGCCGTCAACGGCGGCGGATCCGGGTAGCCGTACAGCTGTCGGGCCCAGCCGGGCAGCGCCGTCACCGCGGCCTCCCTGATGTCCTGCCACAGCTCGGCGATGTCCTCGTCAAGACCCGGCGGGTCGAGCAGGTAGCTCATCGACTCCGCGGCCGCGGGCGTGCGGCGCAGGTCCGGCCGGACACCGGCGATGTACTGCTCGAGGGCGGCCACGCTGTCCGGGATCATCTCGCGCGGCACCCCGAGCAGTTCGGCCGCGACGGTCATCTCGGCCACGTAGGCGTCGGCGTCCGCATCGGTCAGCGGCGTGCCGAACAGGACGCCGGCGGCCAGGCCCGAATCCACCAGGGCGGCGTGCACCCAGAGCAGCAGCGCGGGGTCGCCGGCCGCGTACGGCTGGCCGGTCACCGGGTCGGTGCCGCGGACATGCTCGTGGATGGCCCGGACCCGCTGGGCGACCCGGCTGGCGCTGGCCCGGTCCCCGAACGTGACCGTGACTTCGTACGCCGAGGTGGCCGCGAGCCTGCCGACCGGATCGGTCCGCCAGTCGCTGTGCTGGTCCACCCCGGCCATGGCCAGCGGGTGCAGCGCCTGCATCAGCAGCGAGCGCAGCCCCGCGACCGGCGCGGACAGATCCGCGCTGACCCGCCAGGTCACGCTGGCGGGCCCGAAGAAGCCGTCGTCCTCCGGCCCGGCCGGCACGGCGGCCGCGTACGCGGCCGCAGACCGCTCGACCAGGCCCGCTACCGTGCCCTCCGCCCCCTTCGCCCCGGTCATGGCCGCAGTCCGGCGAACAGGTCGTCCTCCGGCAGCGGTGCGCCGGTGGCGTCACTGACCCGGATGAAGCTCTCGCGGCCGAAGGTGGCTTCGGCGATGTCCGGCGGGATCTTGCTGAACCACGACTCACCGCCGATCTGGCTGCCGTGCGCGAACAGGGCCTCGCGCTTGCGGGGGAGCACCGCCCGGATGTCGATGGTGCTGGTGATGCGCTGCTCGGACGCGAGCCCCCGCTGCGCTCTCTCCGGGTCCATGTTCTCGAAGTCGGGCACCTCGGCACCGAGTTCGCGCAGCGCCTCCCAGATCTTCCGCCAGTCGCTGCCGCGCATCGCGCTGAGGTACAGCTTGGCCACGCCGCCGCTGGCCGCGAACGCCGCCTGCGCCGACCTGCTGGCGTGCACGTGGTCGGGATGCTGGTACGGCCCCTGGTCGTCGTAGCTGATCAGCACCTGCGGCCGGTACCGGTCGATGAGCCCGGAGATCCGCGCCGCCACGTCCGCCTCGGGCACGTTGCAGAACGCCTCCGGCCGGTCTTTATAGTCCCATTCCGGCATGCCGGAATCGTGATAGCCGAGTAGTTCGAGGTTGGTCACGCCCAGGATCGCGCAGGATTCGCGCAGCTCAGCCAGGCGCTGCTGGGCCACCGCCTGCTCGTCGTGCCCGCTGCGCCCGGGCTTGACCCCGCCGGGCGCGTCGCCGAACTCGCCGTTGGTGCATGTCACCACCACGGTCCGGATGCCCTGGGCGGAGTATGCCGCCAGCACGCCGCCCGTGCTCGACGCCTCGTCGTCGGGATGCGCGTGTACGGCCATCATCGTCAGCTTTTCTGCCATGATTCCAGACTGCCTGACGAGCCCGCCCATCTCCTAATCGCGCGCTGATGGCGGCCAGCACGGCGAGCATGAACGTGGTCAGCGCGGCGAAGCCGTGGGTCACCGGGATGAGCGGGGCCAGCTTGAGCCGCGGCCGGCGTGCGGCCGGGAACGGATCGGCCAGCAGCCCGGCGATCATCTCGTCGGTGAAGATGCCGGTGCCAGCCGGGGGGACGGTGCCAGCCGGGGGGACGACCCCCCCAGACCCCCCCGCTCCTGGGGGGGAACCTTCCCCCCCAGACCCCCCTGGGGGTCCCCTAGGGGACCCGTCCGGGGGTTCCCTAGGGGGGACGGCGACGGGGTATGGGGTCCACAGGGTGACCGTGCAGATGCCCAGGGCGATGGTGCTGGTGATCAGCGCGACGCCGAGCCAGGCCAGCGGATCCCAGCCTGTCCGGATGAAGCCGAGCCAGACCAGCAGCCCGGTGAGGGCGGCGCTGGCGTGGCCGAACACTACCGTCGGCGGCACGCCGGCCCCGGTCGCGCGCTGCCGGCGCAGGCCGCCGCGGGCCACCCAGGTGCGCAGCATGTAAGCCCCGATGCTGGCGGTGAGCACCCAGGCGACGGCCGCCGCGATGGCCATCACTCAGCGTACCCGGGCGGGTTCCGGCGGCGGTAGGCCCTTTTAGCGCGGCTTGTCCGGCGTGCCGGTGAGGGCTTCCGGGTGCATCCGGTTGTAGTGCTGGGTCAGCACCGCGCTCGCCTGGCCCGGCCGGTAGGCCAGGGTGCGGCCGCATACCTCGCAGCGCGTCACAGGGAGCCGGGAGACCGTCACCGGGAAACGAGATGATTCTGACCTGCTCATTGGTATACATCATGCCAGATAGCCGGGATAGGTTCACCTGTCCGGGCCGGACCAGCAGAAATTCCAGCGGCCTGGCCCGGCCGAAATCTGGGCGACACGCGCCGGATGTCCGGGTCTTGCCGCGGGCCGGCGAACAGACTTGGACCCATGCTTGACGATCTCGCGGAGCTGGACCTGCCCGAGCAGGACCCGCTGCGGCTGCCCCGCCTGGGCGGCGTGCGGGACCGGATCGGCACGTGGCGCGCGCTGCTCGACCGGCCGCTCACGTCCTATCACCTCGTGCTGGGCATCACCGTGCTGCTGCTCGGGCTCGGCCTGGTCATGGTGCAGTCGACCGCGTCCGTGGCCGACCTGGCGGCAGGCCTGTCGCCATATTCCGACTTCTCCAAGCAGCTCATGGGCGCCGCGGTGGGCCTGCCGCTGATGTGGGTGGCGGCACGCTCGTCACCGCGGCTGTTCCGGGCCTTCGCCTACCCGCTGCTCGCGGTCTCGGTGGTCGGGCTCTGCCTCACGCTGATCCACGGCGTCGGCGTCTCGCAGAACGGCGCGTCGCGGTGGATCAGCCTCGGCGGGCAGCAGGTCCAGCCCTCGGAGATCGCCAAGCTCGCCCTGGCGGTATGGGGCGCCGACCTGCTGGCCCGCAAGGAGAAGCTGGGCCAGCTGGCCGACTGGCGGCACATGCTCGTGCCGCTCATGCCCGGCGCGGGCGTGCTCTGCCTGCTCGTGATGTCGGGTGACGACCTGGGCACCACGTTCATCCTGCTGGTCATCTTCCTCGCCCTGCTCTGGGTCATCGGCACCCCCGGGCGGATCTTCAGCGGCGTCCTGATCCTGATGACCCTGGCCATGCTCCTCATGATCGTCTCGGCGAAATACCGGTTTCAGCGCCTGGTCGGCTACCTCGAGTCGCAGGGCAGCGCCACCGGCGCCAACATGCAGAGCATCCAGGGCAAGTACGCGGTAGGCTCGGGCGGCTGGTTCGGCGTGGGCCTCGGCGCCAGCGGGGGCAAGTGGGGCTGGGTGCCGGAATCGACCACGGACTTCATCTTCGCCATCATCGGCGAGGAACTGGGGCTGGTCGGCACGATGTGCGTGACCGTCCTGTACGGCGGGCTGGCCTTCGCCGGCCTCAGGATCGCCCGGCGCGTACCCGACATGTTCTGCCGCCTGGGCGCGACCGCCATCACGGCGTGGATCGTGGTACAGGCCGCGATCAACATCGGCGCCGTGATCGGTATCCTGCCGATCACCGGGGTGCCGCTGCCGCTCGTCTCCGCCGGCCTGTCATCCTTGCTGGTGACCCTGGTCGGGCTGGGCATGCTGATGTCGTTTGCCAGGCTGGAGCCCGGTGCTCGCGAGGCTTTGGCCGCTCGTGGCCCCGGCTGGCCGCTGCGCGTTCTAAGCTGGCTCGGTCTATCCAAGCGCCGCCAGTAAAAACGGCAGAGTAAAAACGGACGTGGGATGAGGGTATTGCTTGCCGGCGGCGGGTCCGCCGGTCACATCGAGCCAGCGCTAGCGCTGGCCGACGCCTTGCGCCGGATGGACTCCAGCGCCGAGGTGACCTGCCTGGGCACGGAGCGCGGCCTGGAAACCCGGCTGATCCCGCTGCGCGGGTACCCGCTGGAGCTCATCCCCGCGGTGCCGATGCCCAGGTCCGTGACGCCCAGGCTGCTCACGGTGCCCGGCCGGCTGGCCGGCGCGGTCAACGCGGCCGCCGCGGCGATCGACCGGACCCGGGCCCAGGTACTCGTCGGGTTCGGCGGGTACGTCGCCACGCCCGCCTATCTCGCGGCCCGGCGGCGCCGGATCCCGATCGTCGTGCACGAGGCGAACCCCAAGCCGGGGCTGGCCAACCGGCTCGGCGCCCGGTTCACCACGCACGTCTTCACCGGCCACCCGGACACGCAGCTCAGGAACGGCAAGTACCTCGGCATCCCGATCCGGCGCGAGATCGCCGAGCTCGACCGGCTGGGCCTCGGCGACAAGGCACGGACGCACTTCGGCCTCCGGCCCGACCTGCCCGTGCTGCTGGTGACCGGCGGCTCGCAGGGGGCGCGCTCGCTGAATGCCGCGGTGTTCGGGGCCGCCGGATGGCTCAGGGATGCCGGCGTCCAGGTGCTGCACATCATCGGCCCGCGGACCGGCCAGGATGCTCCCGCCGCGTCCGCCGGCGTGCCCTACGTGGCCACGCCCTACATCGACCGGATGGATCTCGCGTACGCGGCGGCGGATTTCGCGCTGTGCCGGGCGGGCGCGATGACCTGTGCCGAGCTCACCGCGGTCGGCCTGCCGGCCGCCTACGTGCCGCTCCCCATCGGCAACGGCGAGCAGCGGCTGAACGCGCTGCCCATCGTCCAGCGGGGCGGCGGCATGCTGGTGACCGACGCCGATCTGAGTCCCGAGTGGATCCGCGACACGTTGCTGCCCGTGCTGGTCAACATCGACCAGGTGGCAGACATGTCAGAGGCGGCCGCCTCGCTCGGGCGCGGCGACGCGGACCGCTGGCTGGCCGAGGCGGTCATCGAGGTCGTGAACCCCGAAGGGCACCGGTGACGGTCCAGATGCTCAAGAGCCTGCTCCAGCCGGCTGAGCCGGTGCCCGCCGCCCGGCTCGGCCGGGTGCACTTCACCGGCATCGGCGGAGCGGGCATGTCCGGCATCGCGCGCATCATGCTGGCCCGGGGCATCCCGGTGTCCGGCAGCGACGCGCGGCCCTCGGCGCTGCTTGACGAGCTGCAGGCGCTCGGCGCCGGCGTGCACGTCGGGCACGCCGCCGGGAACCTCGGCAGCCTCGGCCCCGGCGACACGCTGGTGGTGTCCAGCGCCATCCGCGCGGACAACCCCGAGCTGACCGAGGCGACCCGGCGCGGGATGCGGCTGCTGCACCGCGCGGCCGCGCTGGCCTCGGTCATGGCCGGCCGCCGGGTGATCACGGTCGCCGGCACGCACGGCAAGACCACCACCACCTCCATGCTCACCACGGTGCTCCGCGAGTGCGGCGCCGATCCCGGCTACGTCATCGGCGGGATCCTCACCGAGACCGGGCTCGGCGCGGAGGACGGCGCGGGCCTGGACTTCGTCGCCGAGGCGGACGAGAGCGACGGGTCGTTCCTGCTGCTGGCACCCGACGTCGCGGTCATCACCAACGTCGAGGCCGACCACCTGGACAACTACGCGAACCTGGCCGACATCGAGGCGGCGTTCACCACGTTCGGCCAGCGGGTCACCGGCATGGTGCTGAGCTGCGCGGACGACCCGGGCGCGGAGGCCGTGGCGGCGCGCCTTGATCACGCGCGCGTCCGCCGGTACGGGGAGTCCCCGCACGCCGACTACCGGCTCATCGACGTGGCGTCCCGGGGGATGGCGGTCAGCTTCACGGTGGCGGCCGACCGCGGTCCGTTCGGTGAGATCTTCGCCCAGATGACGGTGGACGTGCCTGGTCACCACAATGCGCTGAACGCCACCGCCGCCTTCGCCGCCGCCGTCGAGCTCGGCCTCGCGCCCCCCCGGGTGGCCGCGGCCATCGCGAGCTACCGCGGCGCGCGGCGCCGGATGGAGCTCAAGGGCGAGGCGCGCGGGGTGCGGGTCCTGGACAGCTACGCGCACCACCCCACCGAACTCGCCGCCGACCTGCGCGCGGCCAGGGGCATCGCGGACAGCACAAGCAAGGGCCGGGTCATCGCGATCTTCCAGCCGCACCTGTTCAGCCGGACGAGGATCTTCGCGGCCGAGTTCGGCGCCGCGCTCGGGCTGGCCGACGAGGCCATCGTGCTCGACGTCTACGCCGCCAGGGAGGACCCGGAACCCGGCGTCACCGGCCAGCTCATCGTGGACGCCGTCCCCGGCGGCCACGCCAGATTCGTGCCGGACCCGGCCCGGGTCGCCGCGGTGATCGAGGCGATCGCCGAGCCGGGCGACCTGGTGCTGACCATGGGAGCGGGGGATATCACCGCGCTCGGCCCGCGGCTGGTCGAGATCCTCCGGTGACCGACCCCGGCGGCGTCACAGGGGAGGATGCGGACCCGCCGGCGGTAAAAAGGCACCGTCCCTTCACCGCATGGCGAGCGGCGTTCTTCGCCCTCGCGGGGGCGGGCGTGATCGGCGCCGCGGGCTGGCTCCTGTTCCGCTCGCCGCTGCTCGCCGTCCGTTCGGTCGTCGTCAGCGGCACCCGCCTGGTGCCGCGGTCCGAGGTCCTGGCCGTGTCCGGCGTCGAGCCGGGCACGCCGCTGATCCGCGTGAACACCGCGCAGGCGGCGGCGCGGGTCGACACGATCACGCAGATCCGCAGCGCGCAGGTCACCAGGTCCTGGCCCAACCGGGTGGTCATCGTGGTGCGGGAGCGGACGTCGGTCCTGGCCCTGACCGCGCCGGGCGGGGGGTACGACCTGGCGGACGCGGACGGCGTCGTGGTGCGGTGGGCCGCCAGCCGTCCCGCCGGCCTGCCGCTCTACCTCACCGCGGCGCCCGTCGGCACGCTGCGCGGGGATCCTGGCCTCGCCGCGGCCGCCGCCGTCCTCGGCGAACTGCCCGCCACGGTGCGGCAGTCGGTGGCCTCGGTCACCGCCCCGAGCCCAGATCAGGTGACCTTGCGGCTGGCCGGCGGGACCACGGTACTGTGGGGCGGCACCGACCGGGCCGGGGCCAAGGCGCGCGAACTCGCGGTTCTCATGCGGGCCCGCATGAGCTTTTACGACGTGAGCGCACCGGGATCTGTCACCGTGAAGTGACTGGTCCGATGCCCGAGACCCGCCAATCCGCGACACGCTGACCGGTTCGCGCGTGGCTAGTTGACCCGGGTGCCGTCCGACCCTACTGTCCGTATCAATCGCGCGGACGGCAAAAACTCTAAATCTTAACCTGAAGGTGAAGCCTGATGGTGACGGAACAAGCCCTGGCGGTGAATTCAGGCGTATCGAAAAACGCCGCCCGCCTGCCGGGATGGCAGACGTAAAAACGAACGGAAAGGTACCCTCCTCGTGGCAGCACCGCAGAACTATCTGGCGGTTATCAAGGTCGTCGGAATCGGCGGTGGCGGCGTCAACGCCGTCAATCGCATGATCGAAGAGGGGCTCAAGGGCGTCGAGTTCATCGCGATCAACACTGACGCGCAGGCGCTGCTCATGAGCGACGCCGACGTCAAGCTCGATGTCGGCCGTGAGCTCACCAGGGGACTGGGCGCCGGGGCCAATCCCGATGTCGGCAACAAGGCCGCCGAGGACCACCGCGAGGAAATCGAGGAGGTGCTCAAGGGCGCCGACATGGTCTTCGTCACGGCCGGCGAGGGCGGCGGCACCGGCACCGGCGGCGCGCCGGTGGTCGCGAACGTGGCGCGGTCCCTCGGCGCGCTCACCATCGGCGTGGTGACCAGGCCGTTCGGCTTTGAGGGCAAGCGCCGCGTGGTGCAGGCCGAACTCGGCATCGAGAAGCTGCGCAGCGAGGTCGACACGCTGATCGTCATCCCGAACGACCGGCTCCTTTCCATCTCCGACCGGCACGTGAGCGTCCTGGACGCGTTCAAGGCCGCCGACCAGGTACTGCTCTCCGGTGTGCAGGGGATCACGGACCTGATCACCACGCCGGGGCTGATCAACCTGGACTTCGCCGACGTGAAGTCGGTCATGTCCGGCGCGGGTTCGGCGCTGATGGGCACCGGTTCCTCGCGCGGCGACGACCGCGCGGTCGCGGCCGCCGAGATGGCGATCTCGAGCCCGCTGCTTGAGGCGAGCATCGACGGCGCGCACGGCGTGCTCCTTTCCATCCAGGGCGGTTCGGACCTCGGCCTGTTCGAGATCAACGAGGCCGCTCAGCTCGTCTCCAACTCGGCCGCGGTCGACGCGAACATCATCTTCGGCGCCGTCATCGACGACGCTCTCGGCGACGAGGTGCGAGTGACGGTCATCGCGGCCGGCCTGGACGAGAACCGTTCCAGCCGGGGCGCGGGCGGCGGCGCCAGCGGCGCCGCATCCGGTGGCTCCTCTTTCAGCAGCAACGGATCGAGTGGCGCGGTCAGCAACGCCGGCCCGGGCGGCTTCGCCGCCGCCGACCAGGCCCCGGCTCAGGCGCCGGCCCCCCGCCCCGGTCCCGCCAGCCCGGAAACGGGCTCGGCCGCGGCCGGAGCCGACCGCGGGAGCAGCCACGGAACCTACCTGGCCGCGCCGGACACGAGCTACGCGCCGGTCGCTGGTTCTCTGCTCGGCGCGCCGGTACCCGACGACGGGCTCGCGGCGCGACCCGACGTGGCCGCCGAGGCCGGCCTCGCCGCGGGCAGCGCGGCGGCCCACGAGATGCCCCGGCCGGAACCTGTTCGTCCGGCGATCACCGAGGCCCCCGAGGCCACCGAGAGGCCGGAGCGGGTCAGCGTGGCTTCGGACGCCGCCGACTCCTCTTCCTACCGCCCGGCGCACGCCGACGGCCCGGCGAAGACCTTTGACGTCGCCACCACGCGGCGCCGTCCCGTCGTCTTCGAGGAAGACGACGACCTGGATGTTCCTGACTTCCTGAAGTGACTGACTCGGAGCGGCGGGAGGAACTCGCCCTGCGGCTGGCTGACGTCCGGCGCCGCATCGCCAAGGCGTGTGAGGCGGCCGGGAGGGACGTCAGCGAGCTGACGCTGATCGCGGTGACCAAGACGAGGCCCGCCTCCGACGTGCGCCTGCTCAGCGATCTCGGCGTGGCCGACGTGGGGGAGAACCGCGACGCCGAGGCGGCGCCGAAGGCCGCCCAGTGCGCCGACCTGGATATCACCTGGCATTTCATCGGCCAGCTGCAGACCAACAAGTGCGCCAGCGTGGTGCGTTACGCCAGCGTGGTGCACTCGGTGGACCGGTTGCGGCTGATCCGCGCCCTCGGCAAGGCCGCGCGCGGGGCCGGGCGGGTGATCGAGTGCCTGGTCGAGGTGAGCCTGGACGGCGATCCGGCCCGCGGCGGGGCGCTGGCGGCCGAGGTTCCTGCCCTGGCCGAGGCGCTGGCGGCCGAGGAGGGGCTGGTGCTCGGCGGCGTGATGGCCATCGCCCCGCTGTCCATGCCGCCGGCCGATGCGTTCACGCGGCTGCTGGTCAGTGCCGCCGCCGTGCGCGCGGTCCGGCCAGGCGCGACGGTGATCTCGGCCGGCATGAGCGGGGATCTCGAGGCCGCCGTCGAATCCGGCGCGACACACCTGCGAATCGGTACGGCGTTGCTCGGCGATCGCGGGCCGCGTGTCAGGTAATGTCCCACGCGTGAGGCCGAAACGGCCGGCGAAGACGGGTACAGGCTGGGAGGACTGAAGGATGGCCAGTGCCATGCGGAAGATGGCGGTCTACCTCGGCCTCGTGGAGGACGACCACCGCTACCAGGGCGACTCCTACGGTGAGTACGAGGACTACGACGACCCGGCGGACCTGCCCGAGCAGGCCGACGAGGGCGATGTCCGTGCCGGGGTGAAGCGGGACGGGGAGGCCGGCGGGGGGTACGCCGGCTACCAGGCCGCCGACTGGCGCGCCGAGCATGTCTCCCAGACCACCGATCTTGCCCGGATTACGACACTACATCCTCGTACTTACAATGAAGCGCGTACTATTGGGGAACACTTCCGCGAGGGCACTCCGGTGATCATGAACCTGACCGAGATGGTCGACAGCGACGCCAAGCGTCTCGTCGACTTCGCGGCGGGCCTGATCTTCGGCCTGCGCGGGAGCATTGAGCGTG
>Ga0137380_10006046_pt1 | contig 10783 bp, 10 predicted proteins | sample SagtaG_17_FD_104809 | JGI IMG/M metagenome (GOLD analysis project Ga0137380, IMG submission 104809) | Vadose zone soil microbial communities from Sagehorn Ranch, Mendocino, California, USA - Sage2_L_100_16 metaG | ecosystem: Environmental > Terrestrial > Soil > Vadose zone | place: USA... | reverse complement strand
GAGGGCGGCGAGGATCCCGCGCGCTACCCGCGCGAGGCCAACGGCGACTGGCGCCGCAGCGCCATCAAGCAGGTCGCCTCGGGCCGCTTCGGCGTGACGAGCGAGTACCTCGTCAACGCCGACGAACTGCAGATCAAGATGGCCCAGGGCGCCAAGCCCGGCGAGGGCGGCCAGCTCCCCGGCAGCAAGGTCTATCCGTGGATCGCCAAGGTCCGCCATGCCATGCCGGGGGTGGGGCTCATCTCGCCGCCCCCGCATCACGACATCTACTCGATCGAGGACCTGGCCCAGCTCATCCACGATCTCAAGAACGGCAATCCCAGGGCGCGCGTGAGCGTCAAGCTCGTGGCCGAGGTCGGCGTGGGGACGGTGGCGGCCGGGGTGGCCAAGGCCCATGCCGACGTGGTCCTCATCTCGGGGCACGACGGCGGCACCGGCGCCTCTCCCCTCACCTCCATCAAGCATGGTGGCGTCCCGTGGGAGCTCGGTCTGGCCGAGACGCAGCAGATCCTCGTCATGAACAAGCTCCGCGACCGCATCATCGTCCAGACCGACGGCCAGATGAAGACGGGCCGCGACGTGGTCATCGCCGCCCTCCTGGGCGCCGAGTAGTACGGGTTCTCCACCGCTCCCCTCGTGGTCCTGGGCTGCATCATGATGCGCGTCTGCCATCTCAACACGTGCCCCGTGGGCATCGCCACCCAGGACCCCAAGCTCCGCGCCAAGTTCACCGGCAAGCCCGAGTTCGTGGAGGCGTTCTTCCGCTTCGTCGCCGAAGAGGTGCGCGAGCACATGGCCCAGCTCGGGGTCCGCACCATGGACGAGCTGATCGGCCGCTCGGATCTTCTCGACGTGCGGCCGGCCGTGGACCACTGGAAGGCGCGCGGGCTCGACTTCTCGGCCATCCTGTACCGGCCCCAGGTCGGCCCCGAGGTCGCCATCCGGCGCGTGGTCGAGCAGGACCACGGTCTCGACAAGTCGCTGGACATGACCACACTCCTGCCCCTGTGCCGGGAGGCCCTGGAGCGGCGCGAGCCCGTGGACATCCGCCTGCCCATCCGCAACGTCAACCGCACGGTGGGAACGATCCTGGGCTCGGAGCTGACGCGGCGCCATGGTCCGGACGGCCTGCCCGACGACACGATCCGCATCCACTTCACGGGCTCGGCGGGCCAGAGCTTCGGCGCCTTCGTGCCCCGGGGCATCACGCTGACCCTCGAGGGCGATGCCAACGACTACGTCGGCAAGGGCCTCTCGGGCGGCAAGCTCGTCGTCTATCCACCTCGCGAGGCGACCTTCGTGGCCGAGGAGAACATCCTGGTGGGCAACGTCGTCCTCTACGGCGCCACGGGCGGCGAGGCGTACTTCCGCGGAGTGGCCGGGGAGCGTTTTGCCGTGCGCAACAGCGGGGCCCTCGCCGTGGTCGAGGGCGTGGGCGACCACGGCTGCGAGTACATGACGGGGGGACGCGTCGTCGTCATCGGGCAGAGCGGGCGCAACTTCGCCGCGGGCATGTCGGGCGGCATCGCCTACGTCCTCGACCCTACCGGCGACTTCAAGCGGCGCTGCAATCCCGGCATGGTCGACCTCGAGCCGCTCGTCGACCCCGAAGACGTCCTCCTCGTGAAGGATCTCCTCTCCCGGCACATCCGCTACACGCAGAGCCCGGTGGCCGCGCGGCTGCTCGTGAGCTGGGAAGAGACCCAGGGGAGCTTCGTCAAGATCATGCCGCGCGACTACAAGCGCGTGCTCCAGGCGATCAAGAAGGCCGAGGAGAGCGGCCTGTCCGTCGACGAAGCCGTGATGGCCTCCGCCCACAACTAGCCGCCTGATGGGGAAGATCACCGGCTTCATCGAGTTCAAGCGCGAGGCGCCCAAGCGGCGCCCCGTGGCCGAGCGCGTCCACGACTGGCAGGAGGTCTACCTTCCCTTCGAGGCGGACAAGCTCCAGAAGCAGGGCGCCCGCTGCATGGACTGCGGCATCCCCTTCTGCCACCAGGGCTGTCCGCTGGGTAACCTCATTCCCGACTGGAACGACCTCGTGTACCGCGACCGCTGGCGCGAGGCCATCGACCGCCTCCACGCCACCAACAATTTCCCCGAGTGGACGGGCCGCCTGTGTCCCGCGCCCTGCGAAGGGTCCTGCGTGCTCGGCATCAACGACGATCCCGTGACCATCAAGCAGGTCGAGGTCGGCATCATCGAGCATGCCTTCGACGAGGGCTGGGTGACCGCGGAGTCGCCCGCGATTCGCACGGGCAAGAAAGTGGCCGTGGTCGGCTCGGGGCCGGCCGGCCTCGCCGCGGCCGAGCAGCTCAATCGCGCCGGCCACCTCGGCACCGTGTTCGAGAAGGCGGACCGGGTGGGCGGCCTCCTCCGCTACGGCATCCCCGAGTTCAAGATGGAGAAGCGCTTCCTCACTCGACGCCTGGCCCTCATGGAGGCGTCCGGGATCCTGTTCAAGACCGGGGCAGAGGTGGGGGTGACGGTGCCCGTGCGCACCCTGCGCGACGAATTCGACGCCATCGTCCTCGCGGGCGGCGCGGAGTGGCCGCGCAACCTCCAGATACCCGGCCGCGAGCTCGGGGGCATCCACTTCGCGATGGACTACCTCACCCTCCAGAACCGGCGCTGCGAGGGCGATCCCGTCCCCAACGCCGACTTCATCACGGCCGAGGGCAAGCACGTCGTCATCATCGGGGGCGGCGACACCGGCGCCGACTGTCTCGGCACCGTGCATCGCCAGGGGGCGCGCTCCGTCACCCAGTTCGAGATCCTTCCCCGCCCACCCGCCGAGCGCGACGTCGGCAGCAATCCGTGGCCGCTGTGGCCGAACATCTTCCGCGTCTCCTCGGCGCACGAGGAGGGCGGCGCCCGCGAGTATTCCATCAACACCACCCACTTCTCGGGCGAGGCGGGGCGGGTGACCACACTGCACGCCGCCCGGGTCGAGATGGTCCGCGAAGGCGGCCGGGTCGGCTTCAAGGACATCCTCGGCACCGAGCATGCGATGGAGGCGGAGCTGGTGCTGCTCGCCATGGGCTTCCTGGGCCCGAGGCGCGAGGGGCTGCTCACCGACCTCGGGGTCAAGCTCACGGAGCGCGGCAACGTATGGAGGGACGCGAGCTGGATGACGAGCGTCCCCGGCGTCTTCGCGGCCGGCGACATGCAGCGGGGACAGTCGCTCATCGTGTGGGCCATCGCCGAAGGTCGGAGCGCTGCCCGCGGCGTCGATCTCTACCTGATGGGCAAGTCCGACCTTCCGGCACCGCTGAGCTGATGGCGCTGAGCCGCTTCGAGCGCGAGGCCCTGATCCAGCGCTACGCCGACGGCCCTGCGCGGCTCAAGGCCGCTCTGGTCCGGGTGCCCGCCGAGGCGTTGCAGTGGCGGCCCAAGCCGGGCGAGTGGTCGGCCCACGAGGTTGTTGTCCACTGCGCCGACTCGGAGACCAATGCGGCGGCGCGCATCCGCTATGTTACCGCCGAGCCCGATCCCGTCGTCCTCGCCTACGACGAGGCGGAGTGGGCGCGGCGCTTCGACTACCATCGCCACCCCCTCGAGCCTGCCCTCGCCGCCGTCGAGGCTGTCCGCGCCAACACCGTCGCGCTCCTCCGCCGGTTGCCTGATGAGGCCTGGGATTGCGTGGGGCGGCACACGGGATCGGGCCGCTACGGCGCAGAGGACTGGCTCGCCATCTACGCGGAGCACCTGGAAGTCCACGCGGGCCAGATCGACGCCAACATCGCCGCCTGGCGCGCGGGTCCGGGAAAGGCTACTTGACGGGCGACACCTGCGCGTCGAAGACCCCGAAGGTCGCCTGGATGAGGAGAAAGCGTCCCTCGGGACCCTCGAGGTAGTAGATAGCCCCGGTCCATATTTCCAGGTCGAAGGTTGCCCGTCCGTTCACCACCGCGACCCTGCCCCACCTGGTGTTGATGCCCCACTGCATGACCATGGTCGCGTCGGGCTTGATGCTGACGTCGACGAACTGGAAGGCGCCGCCGCCGAACCGGATGGTCCCCCGCCACTCGCCCGCGATGTCGCTGATGGACGTGACCGGCTTCTCGGGCGGCAGCGAGGCGCACCCGGCGAGGAGGAGGGCGATCAGCGCGATCCGCGCGGCGGCGCGGGCCGGCCGCCAGCCGATCACCGGGACGGGCTCTGCCAGATGACGTGACCCACGAAGAACGGCCCGAGGCTCGCCATGTACTGGGAGGTCTGGGCGGTCTTGCGCATGGCCTGGACGATGTGGGAAAGCGGCTGGAGCTCCTTGCCCACGAGGCCGATCAGGAAGTCGTTGTCGTGGACGTCGAGGCCATGGCAGGCGAGCCGGACGTCGTGCGCGAGGTCGGCCTCGCCGTACGCGCGGCCGATGGCCCCGTGCTCGCGGAGGATCGCTCCCTGCTCCTGCGCCGAGAGCCGCGCGAAGGCGCCGGTGCGTCGGAGGGGATACCAGACGGCCCAGGGCCACGCGGGGTTGAGCACGGTCCGCCGCGGCCGCATGATGAGCCAGTCCTCCAGGTCGGGCTCGAAGCCGCTCGCGTACGTGCGGCCGAGCATGGCGAGCTCGGGCTTGCGCGTGAGGGCCGCGAAGGGCTCGGCGCCCAGGACCTCGCGCTGGCGCGCGGCAAAGAAGGCGGGATCCTCGGCGAAGGTGAGCACGCCGACGCCGCGAGGGTCGTGGAGATCGGCGTAGAGCACGGCCTCGAGCTGGCTTCGCTCGAGCGCGGCCTGGAGCGCCTTGGGCTCGGCGCAGCCGCCGAATGCCTGGAGCTGCATGAAGAGCCGCCGGTCGCTTACCTGTTGGTTGGCGCCGCGCTCCGATATATCGGGACTGGGGGGGAGCGGCGGCGCTCCTCCCCCAGTCCCCCCCACCGCATCGATCATGGCATCGGCCGGCTTAGCCGCCGCGCGTGTGCATCTCGAGATGGGGCCGGGCCCGCAGCTCGGTGATCTGGATGAGTGGCTGCCTGTCCTTCACGGCCAGGCGCTCCTCGGCCCCACGGTCGCGCCGGCCCTGCCAGGCGGAGCGTATGAGCGCGGCGATCTCCTCCTTCGACGACCCGTCCCGGAGCGATCTCCTCAAGTCGATGCCCGCGGTGGCATAGAGGCACAGCAGCCACTGCCCGTCGGCGGTGAGCCGGCTCCGATCGCAGGAGGCGCAGAAAGGCGCCGTGGTCGAAGAAATAATGCCGAAGATCGTCCCGTCGGAGAGGCGGAAGCGGTCGGCGGGCGCCGAGGTCTCCTCGACCACGGGCTCGACGGCGCCGTAACGCGCGGCGAGGCGCTCGAGCATCTCGGCGCGCGAGACCACCTGATCCATGGTCCAGCGGGTGGCGCCGCCCACGTCCATGTACTCGATGAAGCGCACTTCCGCGCCCGTGCGCTTGCCGAACTCGATGAGGTCGGCGAGCTCGTCGTCATTGGTGCCACGGATCACCACGCTGTCGAGCTTGAGCCCGCTCCAGCCCATGCGGTGGACGGCCTCGATGCCCTCGAGGACCAGGGCGTGGCTGTCCCGCCGCGTCAGCACCCGGAAGCGGTCGGGCCGGAGGGTGTCGAGGCTGACGGTGACGCGGCCGATACCGGCCTTCCGAAGCGCCTCCGCCTCGGCGGCCAGGAGGATGCCGTTGGTGGTGATGGCGAGATCGCGGATGCGCGGCTCGGCGGCGATCATGGCCACGAGGCGCGGAAGATCCTTGCGCAGCAGCGGCTCGCCGCCCGTGAGGCGAACCTTGTCCACCCCGAGGTCGGCGAACACGTTCACGAGCCGGGCGATCTCCTCGAAGGTCAGGATGTCGCCCCGCGGCAGCCACGCGTACTCCTCCTCCGGCATGCAGTAGGCGCACCGGAGGTTGCAGCGGTCCGTCACCGAGAGACGCAGGTTGCGGAGCGGACGCAGCCACGCGTCGTTGATCACGGCAGATCGACCCAGACCTGGTCGCCTTCGAGGCTGACGGGAAAGCACGCCATCTTGACGGCGGGATTGTTCATGTTGGCGCCGCTCGTGACATCCCAGCGCCAGGCATGCCAGGGACAGACGACCACGGTGCCGTCGAGATCACCTTCGCCCAGGGGCCCGCCGCGGTGGGAACACGCATTGTCGAGGGCGTAGAAGGCGCCGGACACGTTGAAGAGGGCGAGGGTCCGGCCGCCCGCCTCGACCACGCGCCCCTCCCCGGGCGGCACATCCGTGGTGCTTCCCGCGCGCACGCGAGTCATGCGCGCCCTCAGGCCGTCGCGGGCTCGCCGAGCCCGGCCCGCTGCCACTCGCGGAGCAGACCCGGCTTCTTCACGCCCACGTCGAAGTGATCCCAGGGGAAGACCTCGGCCTCCGGCCGAGGGCGCTGCGTGTAGAAGGCGGCCGAGCCGCTCCACTCGCGCAAGGCCCGGCGCCAGTCGCCCTCGAGCCGCGCCGCGAGCTCGATGAAGTCCGCCACGCGGCGATCGCCGCGGGCCAGGAGGGCTTGCAGCCCCGCCTCGCGCGGGTTCTCGTGCACGACGCGCACGGAGAGCCGTCGCGCGCCCTGCTTGATCGCATCCAGCTTGGCCTCGAGATCGCGCGGCTCGTCGAAAGGCGCCCATTGAAAGGGCGTCCAGGGCTTGGGCACGAAGGAGGAGACCGACAGCGTCAGCTTGCCGAAGGGGTGACCGTCGGGCCCCGGCACGCGCAGCCGCTCGAGCATGCGGCGCGCGAGGTCCACGATGGCGAGGACATCTTCCATGGTCTCCGTGGGCTGGCCGATCATGAAATAGCACTTGAGATTGGGGATGCCGTACTTCCGGAGGAGATCGCAGGCGGCCAGGAGCTGCTCGTCGGTGATGACCTTCCGGATGACCCGGCGCAGCCTCTCCGTGCCCGCCTCCGGCGCCATGGTCAGCGTCCGGTGTCCGCCGCGGTGGAGAGAGGCCACGAGATCCTCGGTCAGGCTGTCTGCCCGTAGCGACGAGATCGAGACCTCGAGGCCGTACTCCTCGAGCATCTTCATGAGCTCGCCGATCCACGGATAGTCCGACACGCAGGCGCCCACCAGCCCCACGCGCGTGGACTCCTTGGCGATCTGGGCCACAGACTCCCGCAAGGCCTCGAGGCTCCGGTGCCGCACGGGCCGGTAGATCTGCCCCTCCAGGCAGAACCGGCAGCCTCTCCCGCACCCCTTGCCGACTTCGAGCAGGGCCATGTGGCCATACTCGGCCTTGGGCGTCTTGAGCATGGACCGCGTCTCGAAATCATCCACGTCGCGGAGCCGCCGCTTGACGATCACGGCCGGGGCCCCCGGCGCGCGGGGCGTCACCGCCTCGATGGTTCCGTCCGCCGCGTAGCCGACCTCGAAGGCGCCCGGCACGTAGATGCCGCCCAGCGACTCCAGGCGCTCGAGAAAGCCGCGCCTCCGGCCGAGTCCAGCCTCTGCCCCGCTCGCGCGCCACGCCTCCACGATCTCGCCCACCAGCTCCTCGCCCTCCCCCACGGCGACGGCATCCATGAAGGGGGCCAGGGGCTCGGGATTGGAGAACGCGCACACGCCGCCCATGAGGACGATGGGGTCGCCGTCACCACGCTCGGACGCCCGCAGAGGGATGCCCGCCATGTCGAGAAGACGGACCGCATTGATGTAGTCGCCTTCGTAGGTGACGGAGAATCCGATGAGGTCGAAGTCCTTGAGCGGGCGGAGCGACTCGAGGGAGAAGGGGGCCGTCCCGCTCCTCCGCTGCTCCTCGAGATCCTCGGGATCCGGGAAGAAGACGCGCTCGCAGACCGCGTCGGGAATGGCGTTCAGGTGCTCGTAGATCGTCTGGAAGCCCAGGTTCGACATGCCCACCGCGTAACTGTTCGGATACACGAGGGCGATGGACATTCGTCCGCCCCAGTCCTTGTGGACCTGGCCTTCCTCACCGGCGAGCAGGCTTTGGGCTTTGCGCTTGAGCTTCCAGGACATGCCGTGAGTTTACCATGCCGGCTGCGACACCACGGCCGCGGCGGCGGTGGGGACGAGGCGAGGAGAGAGACCTCGGGGCCTGGGCTAGACCCCCATGATCTGTACGTCGATGTTCCTCGGCCGTGGGCCATCGAGCTCGGCGAAGAGAATGGACTGGAAGCGCCCGAGGGACAGCTCCCCCCCGCTGATGCCCACGGCCACGCTACGGCCGAGGAGGGCCGCGCGCAGGTGGGAATGCGCGTTGCCGCGCTCGCAGTCGGAATAGCGCGGATCGTCGTGGCGGTAGCCGTTGTTCTCGGTCACCAGCGACTGGATCATCGTCTTGACGTCCTCGATGAGGGCGCCCTGGAACTCGTTGACGAACAGCGCGCACGTGGTGTGCAGGGAATTGACGAGCAGGATGCCTTCCTTCACGTCCGCGCTCAGCATGATGTCTCGGATCTGCTTGGTGATGTCGAGGACCTGGGTGTGGTTCTCACTCAGCATCGTGAAAGTCTTCCGCACGACCTTGAGGGTCTCCACTGCCTTGCCTCCCTCGTCGCGGGCGCGTCCTGCCATCAACGCCCGTGCACGTGTTCACCGCGCTGCTGGTGCCGAGGGAGGGAATCGAACCCCCACGGCCCGGCAGGGCCAGCGGATTTTAAGTCCGCTGCGTCTCCCAGTTCCGCCACCCCGGCGCCTGCTGCGCCCGCCGGCTCGACTTGGAGGCGGCGAGCGGATTCGAACCGCTGAATAGAGGTTTTGCAGACCTCCGCCTTAGCCACTTGGCTACGCCGCCGCATACCTCAAGGGGGCCGGCCGGACCCGAGCCCCGCAAATTTTTCATGGAGCGGGAAACGGGATTCGAACCCGCGACCCCAACCTTGGCAAGGTTGTGCTCTACCACTGAGCTATTCCCGCACGAAAATCGTCCTGTCCACGGATCGAACGGAGTGTAACAAAGCGCTTGTCTGGTGTCAACTTACGGGCCTTTTGGCACCCCCTCGCGGAGGTATCGGGCGGCCTCCTCCGGGGGGGTCGGATTTATGAAGAAGCCCGTTCCCCACTCGAATCCGGCCATCCGCGTCAGCTTGGGAGCGATCTCCACGTGCCAGTGGAAATGGTCGAGTGTCGGCGTCTTGAGCGGGGCGCTGTGGAGCGTGAGGTTCCATGCCGGATCGCTGAGCACACGGTCCATCCGCCTGATCACGTCTCCCAGGACGCGGGCCAGGGCCAGGAGCTCGCCGCCGCCCATCTCCTCGTAGCTCGACCGGTGGCTCTCGGGCAGCACCCAGGTCTCGAAGGGGAAGCGCGGCGCATAGGGCGAGAGCGCCACGAAGCCTCCCTCGCCCAGGATGAGGCGCCCGAGCCCCCTCACCTTTGCGTGCATCTCCTGGCGAATGATGTCGCACCAGATGCAACGCTTCTTGATCCGGAAATGGCGGAGCGCCCCCTCCAGCTCACCCTCCACCGCCAGGGGCACCATGGGCGTGGCGATGAGCTGGGAGTGCGGATGCTCGAGGGAGGCGCCCGCCGCCTCGCCGTGGTTCTTGAACACGCTGACGTACTCGAAGCGCTTGTCCTTCTGGAGATCGATCATGCGATCCCGCCAGGCGCCGAGCACGGCGGCAAGATGCGTGTCAGGCAGGGTGGCGAGGGAAGCCGTGTGGTCGGGCGACTCGACGATGACCTCGTGCGCGCCGATTCCGCTCATGCGGTCGTAGAGACCCTCGCCGGTGGGCTCCAGCTCGCCCTCGATCCTCAGCGCGGGAAACTTGTTCGGAACGACCCGCACCGACCAGCCGGGAGCATTGGGCGCGCTCCCCGGCCCGCGCACGGCCAGCACCTCGTCGGGCGTGCGCGTCTCCTGGCCCGCGCAGAACGCGCAGGGCCCCGCGCTGACCGGGTGCGCGGGCATCGAGAGGAAATCCGATGGGCGCCGCGATCGCTCCGTCGAGATGATGACCCATCGTCCGACGATGGGATCGCGGCGGAGCTCAGGCACGGACGGCGCCTTCTTCCTCGGGCCGCGGCTCGCGCGCGAGCAGTGCCTGGAGAGCGTCGCGCACGGCGCGGCCGTCGAACAGCACCGCCGACACCTGCTCGCAGATCGGCATGGACACGCCCTTGGTCCGGGCCAGGGTGAGCGCGGAGGCGACGGTGCGCACGCCTTCGGCGATCATGGGCGTCGAGCTCTCGACCTCGGCCAAACTGCGCCCACGCGCGATCCCGAGCCCGAGGGCATGATTGCGGCTCTGCGCGCCCGTGCAGGTGAGCACGAGATCTCCCAGGCCGGCCAGCCCGGACACGGTGGCGGGCCGCCCGCCCAGGGCCACCGCGAGTCGGCCGATCTCGGCCAGTCCCCGCGTGATGAGGGCGGCGCGGGCATTCTCTCCGAGCTCGAGACCGTCGCTCAGTCCCGTGGCGATGGCCATGACGTTCTTGAGCGCCCCTCCGATCTCCACGCCGATGACGTCGCGGTTGGTGTAGAGGCGCAGGCCCGGCGCGGTCAGCCTCCCCTGCAGCTCGTCCGCGGCCGCGACATCCGACGAGGCGACGACGAGGGCGGTGGGGCGGCCGAGGACGACCTCGCGGGCGAAGGAGGGCCCGGACAGGACGGCCACCGTTCGCCCCGGCACGATCTGAGAAAGGACCTCGGACATGCGAAGCGCGCTGGCCGGCTCCAGCCCCTTGGTGGCGGACAGCAGGATCGCGCCGGGAGGCACGAGGGGCGCCATCGGGGTCAGCACGCCGCGCAAGAAGTGGGAGGGCACGGCGACCACGACGAGGGCGGCGCCCGCGAGGGCCTCATCGCGATCGCCTGTGATCTCCACGAGGTCGGGCAGACGCACGCCGGGCAGATAGCG
>Ga0137380_10006038_pt1 | contig 10790 bp, 4 predicted proteins | sample SagtaG_17_FD_104809 | JGI IMG/M metagenome (GOLD analysis project Ga0137380, IMG submission 104809) | Vadose zone soil microbial communities from Sagehorn Ranch, Mendocino, California, USA - Sage2_L_100_16 metaG | ecosystem: Environmental > Terrestrial > Soil > Vadose zone | place: USA... | reverse complement strand
GGGCAAGAAGCATTTTGAGACTCTCCATTGCGTCGCTTGCCACGACCCTCCCGACACGACCGGGAATCATCCGCAAAAAATTTCGTTCGCCCACGTTCGCGAGAAGTTCGCCCCGGGCGCTCTCGTGGCGTTCTTGCGGAAGCCCGGCGAGCATTACATCTGGAGTCGCATGCCCGACTTCAGGTTGACGGCGGACGAAGCGGCGCAACTGGCTGCCTTCATTCAATCCAGCGCCGAAGGGCCTGAGGACATCACGGCTCCTTCCGACGCCGCCGTGATCGAGCGGGGCAGAAAACTCGTGCAGTCATCGGGGTGTTTGAACTGTCATTCGCTTAAAATCGAGAACCCGTTCAAAGCCAGGTCGCTCGCCGATTTAACGCCGGACAAATGGAAGCAAGGCTGCCTGACCGACAAACCAGCCGACAATTCCAAAGCGCCGCAATTCCATTTCACTCCGGCCGAGAGCGGCGCACTGCAGGCTTTCGCCGCCACTGACCGCGCGTCGCTGATGCGGCACGCTCCCATCGAATTTGCTGAGCGGCAGAGTCGCCTTCTTCGCTGCGCGGAGTGCCACGGAAAATTCGAAGGCTTCCCGCCCTTTGACGGTCTGGGCGGCAAATTGAAGCCCGGCTGGATGAAGGCCTTCATCCGGGGCGAAGTGACATACAAACCGCGTCCGTGGATCGAGGCGCGCATGCCGGCCTTCGCCCAATATGCCGAAGGGCTGGCGGTCGGTCTTGCGGCCGAACACGGTCTCCCGCCGCGGACACCTGTCGAGCCGCCTGTTGACGCGGAGGCGGCGCAAATTGGGCGCAGATTGGTTTCAGCCACTGGCGGGTTCTTCTGCGTCTCGTGTCATGCGGTCGGCAGCGTCGCGGCGATGCAGGTCTTTGAAAGTCAGGGCGTCAATCTCGCGTACACCGGCGCGCGCGAGCAGAAGTCGTATTTCCACCGCTGGGTGCGCAATCCCTTGCGCATCGATCCGGCAACCAAGATGCCGGTTTACTTCGATGTGGAGGGGAGAAGTCCATTGGCGGATTACTACAATGGCGACGCGGAAAAGCAGATTGAAGCCATTTGGCAATACATTCGGCTGGGGGACAAAATGCCTTCTCCCGCGGAGCCACAGTGAGATCAAGGTTTCAGAACATCGGGCCCGTTGCGCGGCAATCCGTGCCCAAGGCAAGAAGCTCCAAATTCCAAACTCCAAGCTCAAAAGAAGCAGCAAGCTCCAAGCTCAAAAACCGACCTGCGCGCGGTTTGCCACGGTATCTGTTTTTGGGTTTGGTGTTTGAGATTTGGAACTTCTTTGGCGCTTGGGATTTGGTGCTTGGTGTTTCGCTCAGCGACCCGCTCGTTCTCGCGCTTGACCATCCTGCGCGGCAACCGATACAACTCTCGAAACACATCAAATCATGCGCCTTCAAAGCAGATTGATTCCGGCTCTCATTCTTGCTGCGCTACCCGCCTTTTCGGTTCCCCTTTCCGGCGCCGATTCGAAAGCGAAGCCGGGCAATTGGGAAGTCCTGTTTGATGGAAAGTCGCTGGAAAAATGGCGCGGATACAAAATGAATTCGTTTCCGGACCATTCGTGGAAAGTGGAAGAAGGCGCGATCAAGACCATTGCGGGCGCGGAAGGACCGGACATTGTTACCAAGGAGAAATTCGAGAACTTCGAACTGGAACTGGAATGGAAAGTCAGCCCCGGGGCAAACAGCGGCATCATGTACCGCGTTTCCGAGGATTCTGGCGCGCCCTATGAGACCGGACCCGAAATGCAAGTGCTCGATGACGACAAGCACGCCGACGGCCGGGACCCGAAGACATCCGCCGGGTCACTCTACGCGCTGATCGCGCCGAAGAATAAGAAACTCAAGCCGGTCGGCGAATGGAACAAGGTCCGCATCGTTGTTCAAGACAAGCAGGTCGCCCATTGGCTTAATGGGGTCAAGGTGGTGGAATTCGAACTCGGCACCGCAGAACTCAACCAGTTGATCGGCCGCAGCAAGTTCAACGACATGCCGCGGTTCGGGAAGGAAAAGACCGGCTTCATTGATTTGCAGCATCACGGCGACGAGGTCTGGTACCGGAAAATTCGCGTGCGCCGGCTGTGACCCGTTAACTCTTGTGTGCCTGGAGCGGATGACCCTGCAATTCCGACGGGACATAGACATGACAAACACTCCCCCGATCCTCGTGAAGCAACCCACCCCCAGCCCCTCCCAGGAGGGGAGCCGGCGTTCGTGCGTGTTCCATCAGTTCCCCTCCCGGGAGGGGGTTAGGGGGTGGGTTCACCGCCGCCGCCGAGACATCGCTTCACCGCCATGCTGACCGACTTGCTCCGGAAAAACCGCCTCATTCCAAAATGATTTTATGAAACCTTTTCTATTCGCATCGTCCCGCGGACCATCCGGCGAGGCCGCCGGTGGGCGGCGCCCGAGCCCAGCGCAGTTCACAAAATCCGGCTCTGCACTCCGCTTTGCTGACATGTTTGGCGTTGTCCTTCTGCTGCTGGCGCTCACCGCGCGGGCGGCCGAACCCAATCAACTGACCGACGAGGAAAAACAAGCCGGCTGGAAACTCTTGTTCGACGGCCAGACCACCAAAGGCTGGCGCGGCTACAAACTGACGGCCATGCCGGCCAAAGGTTGGAGAGTCGAGAACGGCATACTCAAGAAGATCGGCGGCGAACGCGGCGGCGACATTATCACAGAAGAGAAATTCGACAACTTCGAGTTAATCTGGGAGTGGCGCATCAGCCCCGCCAGCAACAACGGGATCAAATACCTCGTCACTGAAGACCGGCCTTCCGCGCCTGGCCAGGAGTATCAAATGATCGACGACGCGAGGCATCCCGACGCAAGAGTCGGCCCGCACCGCGCGACGGGCTCCTTTTACGACGTCCTGCCGCCGTCGGATGACAAGCCGCTCAAACCCGTTGGCGAATGGAACCAGTCCCGCGTCTTCGTTCAGGGGAATCACGCCGAGCACTGGCTGAACGGGAAGAAGGTCCTGGAATATGAACTGGGCAGCGACGCGCTGAAAGCCGCCATTGCCAAAAGCAAATTCAAGAACGCGCCCGGCTTCGGGGAGAAGATCAAAGGCCACATTATGCTCACTGACCACGGTGATGAATGCTGGTTCCGCAACATCAAGATTCGGGTGCTGTCCGCCAAGTGAAATCGGCGCGGAAATGATTTTGCCCACAAACACGCGAATGAACGCGAAATGAGCAGTCAATTCTTTCGCGTCGTTTCGCGTGTTTCATGGGCAATTCTGGTTCTGTTGTGTCTTTCCGGTTTTGCGGGCGCGCCGTTTGTCAGCGCGCCAGAACCGGCCAAGCCACCCAAAGATTCTCCGCTGACTCCCGAGGAGCAGCTCGCCACCTTCACCGTCCCGCCCGGGTTCAAGGTCGAGTTGGTCGCCGCCGAACCGGACGGCGGCAAATTTGTCACCGTCGCATTCGATCACGCGGGCCGCATGTGGACGATGACGGCTTTCGAGTATCCACTCGACGCCAACGAAACGCCGGCCGAAGCCAAAGCGCTCTTTGCCCGGGGCGGCCGCGATCGTGTGCTGGTCTTCGACACACCGACCGCGCCGGGCCGACAGAAACCGCGCACGTTCGCCGAAGGTCTGGCAATTCCGCTGGGGTTACTGCCGTACAAGAACGGCGCTTTCGTTCAGTATGACGGCGAGATTCGCTTCTACGAGGACACGAACGGCGACGGGCGCGCTGACAAGTTCACGCCGGTGCTCACCGGCTTTGGCATCGAGGATTCGCACCTGTTTCCGCACCAGTTCACACGCGCGCCGGGCGGCTGGATACTGATGGCCCAAGGCGCTTTCAACTATTCGAAGGTGAAGAGCGGGAGGGGTGATGTCACCGACTACAACAAGACGAAGCTTGCGCGCTTCACGCCGGACGGCAAAAGGTTTGAGATCATCGGCTGGGGACCGTGCAACATCTGGGGCCTGGTCATCGACCGTCTCGGGGAGATTTTCATTCAGGAAGCCAACGACCAGGGCTGGCCGATGATGCCGTTCCTCGAAGGCGCGTCGTATCCGCTGTGCGGCGACGACGTGCCGCGTCCCTACGCGCCGCCGTTTCCGAAACTCGGCGAACGCGAGATGGGCGGCACCGGGCTGAGCGGTTTGGCCTTGAGCGAGGGCAGTGACAGCCTTCCCGGCGAGTACCGCGACGTCTTCTACATCGCCAATCCCATCACGGGAAAAATCCAGGCGATACGCCTTCAACGAGGCGTTGAACCGGCAAGTCCTTCCGGCGCCGAGCTGACCTCAGCTTCAAGCGTTGACCGGTTCGACGCTGCAACCAAGGGGTTTGAAAACGGCTGGCGCCTCGAACATCTGCCCGACTTCATCCGCTGCGGTGACTCGTGGTTCCGCCCGGTTGGGATCCAATTCGGCCCCGACGGCTGTCTTTACATCGTGGACTGGTATAACAAGATCATTTCGCACAACGAAGTGCCGCGGAACCATCCTGAGCGTGACAAAACCCGTGGCCGAATCTGGCGCGTGCGCCATGAATCCCAACCGGCGAGGATCAAAGTGCCGAATCTTTACGAAGCTTCGGGCAAGGAACTGCTTTCCCATCTCCGCGCCGCGAACACCTGGGAAGTCAACGCCGCGTGGCAGGAGATTGCGGACCGGCGCGACATGTCGCTCGCGCCCCAACTGGCGAGGATCGTAACGGACGACAGGCAGCCCAACGATCTTCGCATCCGGGCGCTTTGGAGTCTCGAAGGCCTGGGCAAAATCGAAATGAAACACCTGGAAAAATTCGCGGCGGCAAAACATCGCGCCTTGCGCAAAGAAGCCTTGCGCGTTGCCCGGGCGAACGCCTCGCGCCTGGGACTTGAATCGAAGATCGCAGCCATGGCCGAACAGGGCCTCGCCGACCCCGACCGCCTCGTTCGCCAGGAGGCAATCCGGTTGCTGAGTGGGATGGTGTCTGATTCGGACGTCACGTCTCCGGTTCCACGACAACGGATCGTCGGTCTCCTGATCGAGGCTGCCGTGCAAATGCAGGTGTCGCACGACAAATGGTCTGAATATTTTGCGGCCTTCGAGCGATATCTGATTCGGATGAATTTGGAACGCAGGCCCTCAGCGCTTGCCGCTTGGTTCGCAGCCAACGAGGATGACCTGAACGGTGACCAGCCGGCAAAACACGCCTTCGCTGCCCTCGCGCTGGGTGGGGCCGAAGGCGCACGGAAGCTGGCGCAAGTCCTCCAAGGTGATCCGAATTCGGAAGAACTCCTGTTGATGGCTTCCGCGCCGAATGATCCCGCGCCACGGAGGATCCTCAATTCCAGCCTGGCCGATCCTCGCAATCTGAGACTGCTCTACGAAAATCGCAGCCGCCTCACCGACCGCACCGCGCTCGCGCCGCTGTTGATTGACGCGGCCCGAGCCCTGGTCACCCGCGATCCCAGCGATGTGAATCAGGGATTCCTTGTAAAGATGGCGATCGGATTCAACCTGACCGGTCTGGAGGAAGATGTTGTTCGCATTGCCGAGCGTGCTGCCGGCCTCTCGCCGGCAGGATTCTCCGGCCGCCCTTCTGCCGGCGAGACGCCGGCAGCACTTTCACTGGCGGCGGTCCGCGCTCTCCGCGAGCTGAAATCTTCGCGCGTGGACCTGTTCAAGGCGCTCGCTGCTTCTGACAACGCCGAGCTGCAACGCGAGGCCGTCGCTGCGCTGGCTGCCGCCAAATCCGAGGCCTCGGTTCCGGCATTGCTCGAGGTCTGGCCTTCGCTCAACAGCTCGTTGCGCAGGATGGCTGTGGATCGTCTCGCCACCTCCACCACCAACGCGAAGCAACTCGTCGCCGCGGTCGGCAGTGGCGCCATCGCTCGCGACGAACTCGACGGCTACACACTCGACAAACTGACCGTGGTTCTTCCCGATGACGCTGGGGTGAAACAGTTGGTGGCGGAGTTGGGTCATTCGTTGAAACCGGTGTTGCGTCTCAATGGCGGCGACAGCGATTATGTGGACACCGAACTCACCCTGCGCGGTCCGTTCACGGTCGAGTGCTGGGTGAAACTCGGTCCTGGCATCGGCAACCAGGACTCGATCCTCGCAGGACCAGGCGCGCTCGATGCCAACTTCCACGGTAATCGCTTTCGCGTTTGGGTCGGAGGCGCGATCAACGACATCGTCACCGCCTCAAAGGCAATCGCGCCCGAAGCCTGGACGCATGTTGCTTTCACGCGCGACGAGGCCGGGCGCTTCCGGTTGTTCCTGAACGGCGAATTGGACGAGGCCAGCCCAACTGTCGAAAAACGTGACTTCGAGCACCTGAAGGTTGGCTATTCCATTGCGGCCGGCGGCACGTCTGGCGACCTCGCGGAGTTTCGCGTTTGGAATGTCTGCCGTTCGCCCGACGAAATTCGCACGATGGCGAACGTGGCGATTCAAGGTGGGGTAGGCGTCGCGCCTGCTCATACCAGCGCGATCTCCACCAGTACGGGCGGGACGCCTGCGCTACTCTATCACGGCGCGGGCGAATCGTGGGGCAAACTCCATGGCAACGCGCGCATCGAACGAACCGCTGACCTGCCCCCGGTGGAGACCGAGTCGGACGCCAAAGCACTGGAGGCAAAGTTCGCCCAATACCGTTCACTGGCGAACAAATACGGCGATCTGGCGCGTGGCCAACAGGTCTTTGTAGCCACCTGTGGTGTTTGTCACACGGTGAAGGGTCAGGGCGGGAAAATCGGCCCGGTGCTCGATGGCGCCGGGGCGAACGGCGTCGAGGCTTTGCTGCGGAACATTCTTACGCCAAACGCCGCGATGGAGGCGGGTTACCGGCGTTTTCGTGTCGAGACGCGCGACGGCGACGTGCTCGACGGACTTTTCATCTCGCAAGACGCGACCGCGCTCGTGCTGCGCCAGCCGAACGCGGAAGACATGCGCATCCCGCGTGGCAATGTCAAACGAGCCGCGTTCACCCGTCTCTCGGTGATGCCCGAAGGATTGCTCGAAGGGCTGAAAGCTGAGGATGTCTCGGACCTGTTCGCCTATCTCAAGACGCTTCGCTGAAAGGCGGGAAACCGCTTGCGGGATGATCCAGGGTTGAGGGAACCTTTCAATCTCCCCAACCCACAAGGCACTACAACCTTGTGTTGCCTAGGCAACAAAAGGTTGTAGTGCCGCGGTCACCTGATCGGAAACGGTTTGCGCGGCGAGCGATTGCGACTTTTCGTTGACGCATTGGCTTTCCGTTCGTAGCATCGCCTCACACCACCCCTGTTACGCAGTTCACGTGAGAACTTCACGTGATCCGAAGCATAACGGGCAAACAAGGTGCATGATGATGGATTGATGGGATTCCGGACGCAGCCGCCTCGAAGGAATTCAGACAAACTTGGAGTTCAACACGAAAGGAGCCGATATGAAACGCCACTCTGGCGCCACCCTGGTTTTAGCCACGTTGCTTTGTTGGAACGCAGTCTCCGCAATCGCATCGGAAATTCTTACGCCGTGTTTCCTGAAAGTGTCCCTTTACACGAATATCACCGGCACGACGGTGGCCGACTTGACCGCCGATCCCAGATATCCGAGCCTGCCGTCGGAGGTTCGCTTCCTTCGCTCCTTCAACACCCGGGATGCGCTTCCGACCGATTCTCTGGAAAACTTCGGCGGCCGAATCGAAGGCTTTCTCACTCCGCAGGAGTCCGGTGATTATCACTTTTTTTTGCGAAGCGACAAAGCTTCGGAATTATGGCTCAGCATCGATCAGACCGAGGCCAACGCCGCCTTGATCGCCGCGGAGACGGATTTTGGCGAGCCGTTTCTTGAACCCGACACCTTGGATCCCGCCACGTCGTTTCCCGTCACACTGACGGCTGGGACAAATTATTTTATCATGGTCCTCTACAAATCCAGCGCTCTGGCTGGCAACAGCACCGATGTGGCGCAGGTGGCCTGGCGGAAGGTGGGGGACACAACACCGGCGCTTTCGTTGAGACCGATTCCCGGCGCTTTTTTATCCACTCTGGCCAGTGACGCGCAGGGACCTGCCATCACCATAACGCAACAGCCGCAAAATGTGACAGCCGAAGAAAACTCCAAAGCTATTTTCACCATGGCCGCTACTGTTTCGCCAACCAATTACGTGTGCATCCAATGGCAGCGCAATGGAGTCAACGTCCCCGGCGCGACGGGGACGAACTACACACGGTTCATCGACAAGGCCGACCAAGGGGCCAGATTCCGCGCCGTTGTCGCGGTGCCGGGTGCCTTTATGAATACCGCCGAAGCCACCGCCACAGTCACCGACGACCAGACACGCCCGGTTCTTCTGGGAGCAAAAGGCGGTGCGAATCGGCCTGAAGTCACGCTCACGTTCTCGGAAAGATTGAGCGCAGCAACAGCCACCAACCCGGTGAATTACCAAATCTCCAGCACCAATGGGACTCTGGGAGTCACCGGGGCCGTGCTATCGGATGATCGGACGCAAGTCACCCTGCTCACCGAGGCGCAGACACCCGGCACCCAATACACCGTAACGGTGAATAGTGTCTCGGACATCGCTGCCACCACACCGAACACCATTACCGCGAACAGCCAGGCGGCATTCTTCGCCCTCGGCCCGTGGCTTCAAGGTATTGACGCGTTCGTCGTGTGGGAAGCGGAAGATTACGACCGCAACCTGGATGGATTGTGGTTTCGCGACACAGAACGCGGCGTACCTTCGGGCGGGGTTTGCATGGTGAATTACAATGGCGCCGGAGGGAACGAGACCAGCACCAAGCTGGAATACGACATCCTCTTCTCCAAAACCGGCACCAACATTCTTTGGTTTCGTGCCAGCGGCAACGATGGAAACGACGACTCGGTTTTCTTTCACCTGGACGGACAACGTCCGGTCGAACGGGCGAGCGGCAATCTCGCGGCTCTCAGTGGGTTCGGGTCAAGCCTCCAATCGACTTGGGGTTGGAGCACCGCTCCTGGCGAAGGCGGTGGCCAGATGACTTTTGTGATCGATACACCTGGCCTTCACACGATTGGCATCGCCCGGCGCGAAGACGGCACTTTTGTTGACAAATTTGTGATCACGACGGATCCGAACTTCAATCCGACGACGACCTTCGGCACATTCGGTCCGCCGGTCACGCTCCGCCAGGGCGAACCGCTGCCAATCGGCGCCACCGTGCAGATCACACTGCATCCGGTGAGCACCCAGGCGGTGGAAAACACGTCCATTACACTGACGGCCGGCGCAACAATACCGGCGGGGTACCTCTTCACGTATCAATGGCAACGCAAACAGGGAACCAGTTTTGTTGATATCCCGCGGGCGACCCTGACGAACCTGACGATCAACCCCCTGACTCTCGATTGGAATGGAGCGGTGGTTCGGATGAGAGTGACTGCGGCTGGTGACGTGAAATACACCGATGAAGCAACCATCACAGTGATTCCTGAGACAGTCGTCCCGCAATTGGTGCGGGCGACCGGGTTGGCGCAACTACAACGTGTCGTGATCGTCTTTTCCGAACCGGTCACACCCGCCACGGCCCAGAGCACGGCCAACTATAGGATCGACGGTCCTGCCGGCCAGGTCGCCGTCTCTTCCGCGACGTTGATGCCTAATGGGCTTACTGTCGTGCTCGACACGGGCGCGCAAACAATAGGCGCCAAATACACGGTCACAGTGAACGGAGTGGCCGACACGGCGGCGACTCCGAACCTGATCGTCAACAAACAGATCAAATTCTACAGCCTGGGCCCATTGTTGCCCCAAGGCGACGATGGCTTGCTCGTAGTGGAAGCGGAAAGTTTCGATCGCAACCTTGACAACCTCTGGGTGGAGGACCGCTCACGCGGCACGCCCTCCGGCGGAGCATCGGTGGTCAATCCCAACGGCGCCGGCGGCAGTGAAACGGCAACCAAAGTGGAATATGATCTTACTTTCACCAAGACCGGCACAAACATCCTCTGGTACCGAGCCAGTGGCGATAACGGAAACGACGACTCGATCTGGCTGCACCTGGATGGCGCGCGTCCCGGCAACCGCACAACCGTCAACCAGGCCAGTATGACCGGATTTGGAAACCAGTTGGATTTTGTTTGGCGCAGCCAACCGCAGGATGGCGGCGGCCAAATGACATTCATCATCACCAACGCCGGCGTCCATACCATCAGCTTCGCACGGCGTGAAGACGGTTCGTTCCTGGACAAGTTCATTATCACGACGGACCCGGGTTTCAATCCTTTGGACTACGGTGCTTTCGGGCCGCCTGAAACCCGACAGGGCGCTCCGCCCTTGCCGACTCTGGCTATCACGTCGCCGGTGAGCAACGCTCAGTTCAACGTGGGCGCCAGCATCCCGATCACCGCTGCCATTTCCACGACGCTGCGGGTGATTACCAAAGTGGAATTCTTTTCCGGCACCAACAAGATCGGTGAATCCCTCACCAGCCCGTTCAACTTTACCTGGCAAAACGCTCCGGCGGGCACAAACAATCTGACGGCGACGCTGACAGACGATGTCAATGACACCGTTCGGTCGCGCGTGGTGGCGGTCGTCGTCTCTGCGCCGCAAATCAACCTCGCCGCGGCCGCGGGCCCCGGCGGTTTGATTCTGACATGGGCAGGCGGCGCGCCTCCGTACACCATCCAGAAGAAGACCCATCTGACGGATGCGACCTGGATGGACGTGCTCACCACCAGCGTCACGACGGTGCCTGTCCCGACCCAGGATGAAAGCGGGTTCTTCCGCATCAGCGGCGCGACACCTTAGCCGTAAGTATGCTGTC
>Ga0137380_10006037_pt1 | contig 10791 bp, 6 predicted proteins | sample SagtaG_17_FD_104809 | JGI IMG/M metagenome (GOLD analysis project Ga0137380, IMG submission 104809) | Vadose zone soil microbial communities from Sagehorn Ranch, Mendocino, California, USA - Sage2_L_100_16 metaG | ecosystem: Environmental > Terrestrial > Soil > Vadose zone | place: USA... | reverse complement strand
TCGCGAAGAGCACGCAGGTTCTCGCGCTCTTTGCGTTCTTCATCCGAGTAGAAGCGCGCCTTCTCGAACTCGTGGTTCGCGATAGCGTTCTCCATACGATGGACGATGAACTTAATCCGCTTCTGGACTTCCGTAATTTCCTCTGGAAGAGAGGTCTGGCGCAGCTTTACGCGCGCCCCGGCTTCGTCGATCAGATCGATTGCCTTATCCGGCAGGAAACGGTCGGGAATATAGCGGTTTGAATGTGACACCGCAAAATTGATCGAGTCGTCGGTGTAAGTGACGGCGTGAAACTTCTCGTAGCGATCCTTGATCCCAAAAAGAATCTTGGTGGCATCGACTTCGTTTGGAGGCGGAACCTTGACTGCCTGGAAACGCCGTTCCAGCGAGCGATCTTTCTCGATCGACTTACGATACTCACCCGGCGTGGTAGCTCCGATGCACTGAATTTCTCCACGGGAAAGGGCTGGCTTCAGAATATTAGCGGCATCCAGCGACCCTTCGGCCGAACCTGCGCCAACCAAAGTGTGCAGTTCGTCGATGAAAATGATGGCATTCTGCGACTCCATCAATTCCTTCATGATGGTCTTCAGCCGTTCTTCGAACTGGCCACGATACTTGGTGCCGGCAACGATAAGTGACAGATCGAGCGCCAGAATGCGTTTGTCGGCAAGGAATGATGGAACTTCGCCGTCCGCAATACGCTGTGCGAGGCCTTCGACAATGGCGGTCTTGCCCACACCCGGCTCGCCGATCAACACCGGATTATTTTTAGTGCGACGGCAAAGGATCTGCACCACACGTTCCAACTCGCCTTCCCGCCCTACCAGCGGATCAAGTTGGGTGTCCATGGCGGCCTGGGTCAGATCGCGGGAGAATTCGCCGAGCAGGGAAGACTCGCGCTGCCGCTGCGGCTGAGCCTTTTCCTGGCTACTGCGCGCCAGTTCTTCGCGGATGGTGGATAGGCGCAGGCCACGCTCGTGTAAAATCTCGGCAGCAAAACACTTTTCTTCCCGCAGCAATCCCAACAGCAGGTGTTCAGTTCCAATATGTTTGTGAGAGAGACGCTCGGCTTCTTCCGCGGCATAAGCCAGAACGCGCTTGCATTCGTTGCTCAGCGGGAGATCCACGGAGGTGGAAACTTTCTCCCGGATCGTAGTGTGTCCCTCGATCTGCTTGCGAATGGACTCGACCGACGCGTGAGAACGCAAAAAGCGGTTGGTCAAGGCCTTATCTTCACGCAGAAGTCCCAGCAGCAGGTGTTCCGTCTCAATGTAAGGAGACCCGAACTGGCTGGCTTCATACCGCGCAAAAAAGATAACGCGCCTTGCTTTCTCCGTATAGCGTTCGAACATATAGCCCTTCTCCCCTGAAGTCCCAAGCAGAATTGGCTAGTGGCCTTTCTTCCTGAAACCTCTTGGCCCCTAGTTCATTATGCAATCAAGGTGCCAACAAACCCAAGCCCTAAAATCGTTCGTTAGAAACTTGAATACTGTTACTAAAGACACCTGACTGCATCTTTCCGCAATCCATTGCAACCCCGCGCAAAAGATTGCGACTTCCTTTAGATGCATTCTCCACGATCCAACGTCAACCCGCTCATGCCGGAAGCGATTCCGGCGCGACTTCTTCCATTTTCCCTTGCTGTAACCGCAGAACGCGGTGACAGCGCCGCGCAAAAGCAAAATTGTGGGTGGCGATCAGGGAGGTCAGCTGGCAGTCGCGATGTAACCGGGAGATCAATTCAAATATCGAGTCCGCCGTACGGCTGTCGAGATCTCCGGTCGGCTCATCGGCCAGCAACAGCTTGGGCTGAGTGATGAGCGCCCGGGCCAGAGCCACGCGTTGTTGCTCACCGCCCGAAAGCTCCCCCGAGCGATGCGCGGAACGCGGCCCCAATCCGACTTCGCGCAACCACCGCGAAGCTTCTCCCTGCGCATCCTGCCGGGGAAGACCCCGAACCAGGAGCGGCATAGCCACGTTTTCCAGTGCCGTAAACTCCGGCAGCAAGTAGTGGAATTGCCAGACGAAACCGATTTCCCGGTTCCGAAATTCGGAGGCCTTATCCTCCGAAAGCGAACTCAATCGTAAACCGGCGCAGTATACGTCACCTGCGGAAGCGGTATCAAGAGCGCCGAGGATGTGCAACAAGGTACTCTTTCCGGCGCCCGATTCGCCGACAATCGCGAGCATCTCCCCTTTAGCTACCTGGAACGACAGATTTTCAAAGAGCACCAGGTCCGATTCGCCGGAACGGAAGACCTTCTTCAGACCTTCCACCCGCAAAATTATTTCCCGCTCTATTGGATGCAAACTGCTGGCTCCTCGGTTCAGCCTTGGGGCGCTCCCCGTGCTTGACCGCCTGTGGCGCAATGCCATCTCCATTAAAACACGGAGCCATCGCAGGCAACCCTACTTCCCTTTTTGGGAGCATCTATGCAGAAAACTGTATAACCGTGCTGGCGTGAGGTCTTGGCACATGCCGTGCATCGAGTCATTCGTACCGCAAGGCTTCCGCAGGCAGGATGCGCGCAGCCGCCCAGGATGGGTAAACCGTCGCAATGAATGAAATCCCCACCGCGACCGCTGCTACCAGCACGCCATCGAGGGCACGAGGCACGAAAGGAACATAATCGATGGAGTAGACCTCTGGCGAAAGAGAAAGAAAGTGGTAATGTCCTCCCGCCCAGGAAAGAGAATATCCAAGAATCAGACCGATCGCAGTACCGATCAGGCCGATCAGCACGCCTTGCGCGATAAATACGCGCCGCACCTGGGATTTGCGCGTTCCCATCGACATGAGCACGGCAATGTCCCGGGTCTTTTCCATCACCATCATGGTTAGCGCAATCAGAATGTTCAGGGCGGCGACAAACACAATCAGGCCGATGGTGATGAAAGTTACCAGACGTTCCAAACGCAGCGCACGAAAGATGGCTTTATTCTGCTCCATCCAGTTGGTGGCCATGAATCCGGGCCCGGCGGCCCTTTCGAGCTGCTGGGAGATCTGGCCCGCCTGGTAGATGTCATCCAGTTTGAACTCGATTACGGAGACCTGGTCACTGATTCCGAACAAGCGCTGCGTGTCCGACAAACGGGCGAAGGCCCACGAACTGTCATAATCGTAAAATCCAGAGTTAAAAATTCCCGCCACCCGGAAACGATTGTATTTGGGCACCATGCCAAAAGGAGTCAGTTCACCTTGAGGGCTAGTCACCAGTACAACGGAGCCAACAGTCGCGCCGAGATTTTCCGCCATGTCTTTGCCGAGGATGATAGGCGGCATTGCCGAGAGGCGATTCTGAACCGCGCGCATTGAATCCTGGGGTTCGCTCGGGGAAGCCGCGCTCGGGGAAGCGTCGGCCGCAGATCCCGGTTCAGACGCGGTTCCCGCGTTACGACCAGCGGGTGGTTCTTCTTCCAACGCATCCGCTGAACCGATATTCACGGACCTCAACAGATCGCTGACTTTACGTTCATAAGCGGGAATCATACCTTTCAGCACAGCTCCTCGAGCTCGCGCTCCCCGGGAAATCAGCACTTGCTCGTACACTGCAGGCGCGGTGGCGACCACGTGGGGTTGTTTCGAAAGACGATCCATCAATGGACGCCAGTCCTTGATGCCATCACTCTCAATGCGAAGCAGGTTGACGTGAGAAGTCGAACCGAGAAGACGATCCTGCAGATCCTGGCGGAACCCATTGTTGATGGAGAGGGCGACGATAAGCGACGCTACTCCAGCAGCAACTCCGGCGATCGAAATGCCAGTAATGACGCCAATGACGGCCTGCCGCCGCTTGGCGCGTAGATAGCGTGTAGCAATAAAAAATTCGAAGCGCATACGGACTTATTTATTGCCTTTGAGCCAGGCTTGGCTTCCACAGCGAAGGAATCAGCGCCGGAACATGACTGCGATAGCGCCGGTACTCCTCCCCAAACCGCTGTTCGAGTTCCTTATCTTCCAATCGGATCATGATTACGCCAGTGACGGCTGCGAAGGCAGTCAACGCATAAGCCACAGCGAGCGCCGTGCCGATACTCCAAGCCAGCATCTCGCAAAGATGTCCCAAATACACAGGATGGCGGATGCGGTCGCGGATTCCCGAGATCACTAACTGCTGTTCCCCTTGCGATGGCAGGAGTTCAGCCACGCCGATTAGTTGTGGTCCGCTGAAGTGCTCGCCGGAACTTTTGTAGAGCCATAATCCAGTGAAAAAGAGAATTGCGGCCGGAATCCACGTCCAACCGGTGTTGTAGATCAAGACATGCCGCCACGGTGCGGTAGTAATCCCGAGTGCGATCCACATTGTGATCCACACCGGAATGAGGACCCGGTATGGAGATCGCTGTCTGGAGCGCCAATACTCCACGCGTGGATGGACCAACAGCCAGAAGGACGGGATACTCGCGTACACGATGACGGCAACCCAGCCGATCGTCTGCAAAAAAGCCAGCATGGAGGAAATTTTAGCAGTGAATGCGAGAAGGGAAGTCTCTCTTAACGTTGGACGGCCAGTCGGTTAGTGGTGGCGCCTCCTCTGATCACTGTCTTTGCCGAAATCATGTTGTCGTAGCGGTCATACACGCGTACCACCACCACGTGTTCCATTTGACCGTTGCCGACGCCTCTTCCGTCGGTTCCGCCTGCCGCCACTGGTGATGAGTCTGCGGGCGACTTCGGGGACAGAGAAGCGCGGAAATCATAACTCTCGAGCTTGGAATCGGACAGCTGTCCCAGGGGTTCGATGAACTGCCAATCCCCGGCGTCAACCGAATATTCAGCGCGCTTTATCGAAGAGAAACTGTCGTGGGATCGAAAAGTTACATGAATCTGCCCACCCTCAACCACTGCCGCAAGGTTCTCGATCTGCGGCGGCGTAGTGTCCACTTCGATGCGGGTGCTTTCTTTTTCTGTGCTCAGAGCCTGCTCTGGAGAATGGGAGGGAGCATCCGAAGCCACCACCTTGAATGTGTAGCCTCCGTCCGGCAAAAGGGAAGCGTCGAAGGAGTAGAACTTGTCCGTGAGGTTGTCTTTGAGCAACAGCCAGCGGCTTTCTCCGTCGCCACGGTAATAAACGGAGTAGACCATCTGATCGTCGTTGTCATCGTGCACCGCCCATCGCACGCCAATGGAATCACGGTCGCGGATGGGTGGAGGAGAGGAGTCGAAACGCGGCTGCTGGATCCCGCCGACGGTCATACTCGTATCTGTGCCCACCGGCTTCGGCAGCGACTGGTAACGGGTGCCGGTTTGCACCGTGACCTCATCGAAATCCGGTGCCACGTTTTTGGGCAAATAGTTCAGGGCGATACTGTCTACGCGCGGAGCGGGCTCGCCTGTACGCAGCACGGCTTTCCATTGAATAAACCTTGCCGGTGGAACGCTGACCTCGGCATCTTTAAGGAGATCAATTTTTTTCCAGGGACTCCAGTTGCGATCGGGATTATCTACATTGCCGCTGCGCGCGAATAGTTCTACATTCCCGACACCGCGAAATTCGGCTCGGCCCCAGCGGGAGAAAATGCGCGCGTCAAACACGTCGCTTTCGTAGCTTCCCACCGGTTCGGTAGTCGCCCCTAGCAGGAAGACCTTGCCCAAATTGCTGGTTGAGGCGTAGAGGCCGCCATTCGGAGCCTTGGCGAAAGCTGTGACCTGAGTGGCGCTGGCTTTCAACAGATCGGTAAATTCGTCCTCGCCGCTGATGGCAAAAATATGCCCGCGATTCCCCGTGCCCGCCAGCAAACGTCCGCGCTGATCGAAAGCGAGCGCATAGACCAGATCGTTGCTGGAAGTCCACATGCGCGACGGAGAGCCGTCGGGTGCGACTCGATAAATTTCCGAGCCGCCGCTGGCGCTGGCACCCTGGGCGGATGACGATCCCGTCATGGACGGGTTGGTTGGGGTCACACTAGAGATCACCAGGCCGCCTTGTGGCTGTGTCGTTGCAGGAGGCGTTGGGGAGGAAGGTGAGGTAGTAGGAAAGCTTTGTTGGGCCGGCGTTATGCGCCTTTCTCCCGCGCCGGCGGCGAAAATATTGCCTGCTTTATCAATTGCCAGCGCAGTGATTTCCTTTTTCGGTGCGCTATAAAGGACGAACCCTTCGCCGTTGGGCGAGATTCTATACACCAGTCCGCTGCCGTCGGACCCGGCAATCAGGTTGCCTCTGGGATCGAAAGCCAGCACACGGATGTGAGCCTCGTCACTCTTGAAAAAGACTGAGTGTTCGTGTGGGGTCACTCGGAAGATTTCTCCATGGTCTCCCGTGGCTATGTACAGATTGTTAGCGCCGTCCAACGCGAGATCCCAGATGTATTTTGTCCCAGGATCGAAATAAACCGAGGCGGAAAATTCACTAGTCGATTTGGCTTTCCGCGCTGCATCCTTGCCCGCCTCTGCCGGGCTGGTTGCCGGAACCGGAAGATGTTCGATTCGATAGACTTTGCCGTCCGGATTGGTTGCCGCGTAAATGATGCCGCTGTTGTCCACCACCAAGGCTTGTACCTGCAACTCCTGAGGCTCGAAAATTGGAGTTGATTGACCGTCCGGGGTGATGCGATAGACACGCGCCGGGGATCCGGTTGCTGCGTACAGATTTCCAGCTTGATCGGACGCGATCGACCAGATGTAAGTCGATGGGGTAGTAGCGATGGACTTGAATGCGGGGGCCAGTTCCAACCCACCCGCACTGCGAATGGCCACGCCCTTGGCCGCGCCTTTAGTCAGGTCATCGAATCTGGACTGTTCCCAAGTCCGCGTGCCCTCGCCGGCGGCTGGAGAAACGAAAAGCAGTAGCAGAAACCCGGTAATAATCATGGACAGGAGACGCAAGTTCGTTACCTCGTATTCAGTTTTAGCGGATGAATTCAGGGTATCACGGGCAGGGGAGTACCAAGTACTGATCTCCGCGGGATCGACAGAAAAGACCGTCCAGATTACTTCACCATGATAGTCAGCACTTGCGCCCCCGCAACCACGTAGTCGAGAGAACCGCTGGCAGCTTCGTTCACCGAAGATTCCCCAAGCACGACCATATCCTGCGTTCCGCGCATGCCATCCATCACATTCATAATGGAGAGCGGGAGTGCAGGCATTACCTTGTCCGCCACCATAGCCTCAGGGTCGGCTTCCAAAAGCGAAACGTAGATACGGTTGTTCACATGCTGCTTGTTCAGTAGGGCGATCGTAGAAGCCAACTCCAGTTTTCGTCCAAATAACGGGGCCCCGTGGCGAATGCGGTCGATGGTGTCACCGTCGCTGACCAAAATCCGCAATGGCCCTTTCGAAGTAGAAGTCGGAATATGTATGGGGATTTGGTTTACCAGTCTCTCGCCTCGATAGGGACGCAGCACCGCTTCGATATTGATCTCATCGCCGGGGCGGGCTTCGGTCACGTCTGTGCGAGCGGCCTCCAGGCGGGCCCAACGGCGATCCCGCTCCAAATCAAAATCCAGTTGCACGCCACGGATATCGGGCACCGTGTACGGATTATCGTAAATGCGACTAAACCGGTCGCCGAGAGAAAGCGCAGCCAGCACCGCTGCAGGTTGTCCGCCATCGGCAACCGCGAACATGTTTTCTACGCTCACGTCCGGATAGCCATTCACGCTGATGCGTCCGCTCATGCGATAAGTAATTTCTTCGCCGTAATCATTCACGCCGTGAAGCGCGTTGAACACGGTTGCCATCATGGCCACAGGACTGAGGCGCGCATTATTCAAAACCTCATAATGAAACTGCCGGTTGGTGGGTCCGCCATGGATGTTCAGCGTGACGGGGATCATATCCGGCTTCTTGCCGAACTCACCCATGATTCCTGTGTGCCGGTCCTGCACGAATGTGCCAACTGCTTCGGTGGCATTCACAATTTTGAACGCGTTCAGCGGCGACGGAAGAGTCGCCACCACCTGAGCCTTCGTCATTGGCAGATCCACCATGCCGAATTGGAGCAGGGGATGTCCGCATGCGAGTAGATGTTTGGCGTCCATATAGGTGACGGTGCAAGTCGCGGCAATATCCATATCGCCGCGCACCAGTATGGCGCTGATCGCTGAGCCAGGTTCCAGAGGTTCAGGCTGCTTGGCGTCGCTGACCGATCCCGTGCCCATCACTGGAACGATTCCAGCAGCTGCAAATTGGGGAGCAAACCGCTGGACCGTCTCTTCTGAAAATCCGCTGAATACCAATGGAGCTTCGATAGGCCGCAGATAGTTGGCGAAGTTCTGCGATGGAAGAGTTGAAACCCCGGGGGTAGCTGTTTTGCTGGGAGCGTCGGTTGAACTCCTGGCCGGCAGCGAGCTACTGATCGGGCTGCGGTCCATGGCATTGATTTCCAACATCTCCGCAATAGGGGTAACCCCGGCGATAGGTTCTTTGGAAAATTCGCCAATGCGGAAAGCCAGCGCGCCCGCCAGCTTGCCATCAAAGTAAACCGGACTGCCACTCATGCCGGCGACTACACCCGTGTATTGCGCTTTGGCGCCGCCGAGGCGAACCAGAATAATGTCGCCTTTCGGTCCATTGGCGTTTCTGAGAACACCAAGTACTTCCACGTCCATCGCTTCCGGCTTGACGCCCTGAAAGACGGTGTACGCCACGCCCTTCATTCCGGCGTGGATCTGGCTTACCGCGATGGTTGGAACTGGTTTGGAATTTTCAGCGTTTGCGGCCAGAGAGGATACAAAAAAGCAGAGTACACACCCAAGAACGACTCGTCTCATGAATTTGTCCCGGAGGACCGCCAACAGGTCCGCCATCAAAAAGTTACACTTCGCGCGTTGTATTGCCAGGTAGGAGGAGTGAAAGCCGATGCCAAGCAAAACATCCCAATCGCGAAATTCTGCGTCTATACTAGCACAGCGTTTCCTGAGGAGTTCCATGTTTTCCACTGCTTACCAGCTTAATTTGCATCTATTTCGCAGGTACATTGCTTTCGCACTCCTGGGTGTTACCTTAGTAACCTCCGCGGGCCGAACCCTGGCGGCTCAGGATCAGCCACCCTCCCAGCCGCCCCCAAATGGGCAGCAAAAGCAAGAGCCTCCTCCGGCTGCCGGAGGCCCGCAAAGCGACACTGGGCCCTATGCTGTTCCCAAGAAAAAAGAGGAGCCTCCGCTTCCGCCGCCGGAAAAGCCAAAGAAGGTGGAGGGCATGCCCGACTATTCGATCAAGGTGGACGTGCCCTTGGTCAACGTGGATGTTCTGGTCACAACCAAGAACGGGCAATTTGTCCCGGGGCTTAAGCAAGGCAACTTCCGCATCTCCGAAGACGGCGCCGCCCAAACCATCACCAACTTTAACCAGTCGGAAGCACCCATTACTGCGGTCCTGCTGGTTGAGTTTGCCTCTACAAATTATTACTTCATGAGGGACGCGCTGAATGCGGGTTACGCCTTCGCCAACTCGCTGAAGAAAGATGATTGGGTGGCGGTGGTTTCCTATGACATGAAGCCCGACATTCTGGTGGATTTTACCCAGGATAAGAAAGCCGTTTATGGCGGGCTGAACCAGTTGCGCATCCCGGGCTTCACGGAAACCAATTTATTCGACGCGCTGTACGATACGCTGGATCGATTGGACGGTATCCAGGGCCGCAAATACGTGGTTCTGATCACGACAGGCGTCGATACATTCAGCAAGCTCAACCTGGATCAGATCATGAAGAAGATCAAGAGCACGCGGGATGTCACGATTTTCCCGGTCAGCATCGGATGGGCGCTGCGGAATTATTGTGAAACACACGGCTGCACGGGCTACTCCCATGGAGTGGGAATCCCCATCAGCAATATGGATTATCTGCAGGCCGACAATCAGTTGAATGCCTTCGCGCGCATGACCGGCGGACGCTTTTACCAGCCCCGGTTTCAAGGGGAACTTCCCGAGATTTTCCGCGACATTGGAAGCGACATTCGTAACCAGTACAGCGTTGCCTACCATCCGACCAATCCCAAGCTTGATGGCACTTATCGAAAACTGAAGGTCGAGCTAATCGGACCAGATGGAAGTCCGCTGAAAATCCGCGATCAAAAGGGTAAAGACGTCAAATACCAGATCATGGCTCGGGAAGGTTACACGGCCAAGCATACCGTGGAATAAAACCGGCTCAGATTTCTTCTAGTGCGAGTGAACGAAATAGTCGAGTAGGAAAAACACTCCGACTCCTAAGAAGACCAGCAGAGCCATCTTAACTCCCGGTTCGCGGTTTACCTCCGGCACAAGGTCTGAGGCTGCAACGTAGATAGTCACCCCAGCCGATAGGGGTAACCCGAAACTAACCTGGTGGCGCAGCAACGCCATGGTCAGTACTCCCGCCAGGGTGGCCGCGCCCAGGAGCATGGATGCGCCCCAGGCGCTGCGCCGGCTTTGGCCGCTCGCCAGCATGACCGAGGCCACAGTGAATCCCTCGGGAATCTTGTGCAGGAATACGGCGAGAAAGATAATCCATCCCAACCAGTTGGAAACGATGAACCCCGAAGCGATAGCGATGCCATCGAAAAAAGTGTGAATGATGAGCCCGATCAGAACCGAATAACCCTTATGACCTTGCACGAATTCGTCTTCGTGGGTCTCTTCTCCGAAGTGGAAATGCGGGGTGACGGTGTGTTCGAAAAAATGAATGATGAGATATCCAACCAGAACCAGAAAAGCCGCGCTCTTCCCGCGCAATTCCAGGCTGGCAGGAAAGATCTCGATGATCGCGGTCGCCAGCATGAACCCCGCTCCCAGAGCGACAAAATATTTCAGGTAGGAACGGTCCCAGTGCTTCTGAACAATAATGGCGCCGCCGAGAACATTGG
>Ga0137380_10006019_pt1 | contig 10799 bp, 9 predicted proteins | sample SagtaG_17_FD_104809 | JGI IMG/M metagenome (GOLD analysis project Ga0137380, IMG submission 104809) | Vadose zone soil microbial communities from Sagehorn Ranch, Mendocino, California, USA - Sage2_L_100_16 metaG | ecosystem: Environmental > Terrestrial > Soil > Vadose zone | place: USA... | reverse complement strand
GATTTCTTACGTCACCATCACCTATCGCAGTGTTTTGATGGGAATGTTTGGCGTGCTCCTGCTTGCCGGCGTGGTGATGTATTTCGCTTTTCCTGATACCGCGCACAAATTGATCCTGTCGGGACAAGTAGGGCTGGGAAAAGTGTTTGCGAAGATGGGTCTTTCCAACGGCAGCAATGGATTGACCCCCGAACCGGGTCCGCAGCAGGCGCACTTTACTAACATTGACGGCAACGTGCGCGTGCGCAAAGCCAGCACCAACACGTGGATCGTGGCAGACTACTCATTGGCACTGGAAAGAGGCGATGTGGTGCAGACGTCTCCTGAGGGGGTCGCCAAGATCGTTTTTACTGACTCCACCAATTACACGGTGAAGCCGGGATCGCTGATCACCATCCAGGAGAATTCGGTGAACTCGGCGCAACAAACTAAGGTCGCAGTCCAGGTAACCACCGGCAAGGTGGATCTGGCTACCTCAACGTTGATGAGCGGATCCAAATCGCAGGTAATTGTGGGCGATGCCACGGCGACAATCGCGTCAGAGAGTTCCGCGGAAGTGGTGAACAACATTCCTGAAGACCAGCATGAGATCCTGGTGAAGAAAGGTTCCGGCGAGGTAACGCGCGAGGGGCAGACAATCCCTCTTGAGAGTTACACCAAGGCCGCGTTCAACGGCAATTCAAAGGGGATGATCAAGAGCAAAGTATTGCAGCCGCCGACCCTGATTTCTCCTGCTCCCAGGTAGAACGTGTTTGTCGATCAAGAAACAAAGGCCGTGAATTTTTCCTGGGCGCCCGTTGATAATGTGCGGGAATACCGCATCAGGGTGAGCCGGAACGCATCCTTTGCCGGCCCGGTGGTGGTGGATGATAAAAAGCCGTCCACCCAGGTGCTGGTTACCAATCTTCAGGAAGGCGCTACGTACTACTGGCAGGTCAGCTCAATTGGGCATGACGGCAAAGAGTCCATTGAAAGCGAAACTTACAAATTTACAGTGGTGCCCAAGGGCACCGGATCCCTGGCGCTGGAAATAGGAGATCTTGTGCAGATGGGGCACGTGATTGAAGTGAGGGGGCACACTGAACCAAACGCTCACGTGATGGTAAATGGGCAGGAGGCGGTGGTGGCGAGCGACGGCGCATTCCACCACTTCACCAACCCGCTTCCCACCGGTGAGAACCTGATTACGATTACGGCACAGAACGCAAAAGGCGAGGTGAATACCCAAACCAAGCCGGTCACAATACAGTAGAATCGCTTATTGCCCCATTTTGGTTTTTGTATCACAGTATTAAGGTCCCCCGGAACAGGTTGAGCAAGAAGGCTGAAGCGCACGGAGTGACGTGGTCTGCCTGAAGGCGGTCCGGTGATCCCGTCCGAGAGAAGTCAACAAATAGAAGAAAGAATCTTGGTATGTCGAAAAACGGTTTTAAATCAGAGAATTCGCGCATCCACAACCTGCGCTCGCTTTTCAGCATGTTCTCCAGCGATCTTGCCATCGACCTGGGAACGGCCAATACATTGGTGTATGCCAAAGGCAAGGGCATCGTGGTGAACGAGCCCTCCATTGTGGCCATCAACAAGAATACCGGTGAAGTGGAGGCCGTGGGCAAGGAAGCCAAAGAGATGCTGGGCCGGACGCCGGGGAACATCGTGGCCATCAAGCCGATGAAGGATGGCGTGATCGCCGACTTCAAGGTGACGGAGAAGATGTTGAACTACTTCATCCAGAAGGCGCACAACCGCAAGATGCTGGTGCATCCGCGCATTGTGATCGGCGTTCCGAGTGAAATCACGCAGGTGGAAAAGCGCGCCGTCATGGATTCGGCCTATCGCGCCAAGGCCAGTGAAGTGCACCTTGTGGAGCAGGCGATGGTGGCAGCGATCGGCGCCGGGCTGCCCATCACTGAGCCCAGCGGCAACATGGTGGTGGATATTGGCGGCGGCACCACGGACATTGCCGTGATCTCGCTCAGCGGCATCGTGTATTCGCGTTCCGTGCGCATGGCGGGTAATCAGATGGATGAAGCCATCATGAATTACCTGAAACGCAAATACAATTTGCTCATCGGCGAGCGCACCGCGGAAACCATCAAGATTGAAATTGGCTCGGCGTATCCGCTGGACAAGCCGCTTACCATGGAAATCAAAGGCCGTAACCTGATTGAAGGCGTGCCCAAGACCATTACCATCGACGACAGTGAAATTCGCGAAGCCCTGAGCGAGTGCATCAGCACCATCATGAACGCGATTCGCGTCGCCCTGGAGCGTACACCGCCGGAGTTGAGCGCGGACATCAGCGATCGCGGCATTGTCCTGACAGGCGGCGGCGCGCTGCTGAAGAACCTGGACAAGCGCATTCGCGAAGAAACCGGGTTGCCAGTCTCGATTGCCGACGATCCGCTTGCCAGCGTGGTGCTGGGCACGGGAAAAATGCTCAGCGATTTCAAACTGTTGAGAAAGATTTCGATTGAGTAAGGCGTCTATCAGTTAGGCGTTGATGATTTAAACCGGGGCGGACCTAGTAAGTCCGTCCTCATCTGGCCCTCCTTAGCGCAGGTCATGGAAAATTTCTTTTCTCGGTATAAGAACCCGCTCGCCCTGATGGCGGTTCTATTCATTCAGGTGGTGGGACTAGCCACCCAGGTGAAACGTCCGGAAGGCGCCAAGCCAGGAACCACCGGGAGCGGGACGCGGCTGATTCGCGTCTGGACCGTGACTGCCTTTACTCCGATTGAAAAGATGTTCGTTTCCACCGGGCATTTCTTCAGCAATGGCTGGCACAATTACGCCGATCTTCGCGGTGTGCGCAAACAGAACCGTGAACTCCAGGATGAAGTCGCCCGCCTGCAGATGGAGCAAGTGCGGCTCAGACAGGATGCCGACCAGGCCCGACGATTACAGGTCTTGCTGGACTTCAAAGAAAAATTCATCTCAAAGACCGTCGCGGCACAGGTGATCGGCACCAGCGGCACCGAACAGTCGCGCTTGATCACCATCGACAAGGGCTCCAACGACCACATTAAGATCGATATGCCTGTGATTACGCCCGACGGGATCGTTGGCAAAGTCAAAGAAGTCTTCCCGCTGAGTTCACAGGTGCTGCTGATTAACGACCACGACAGCGGAGCCGGCGTGATTCTGGAAAGCACACGTCTTCAGGGCATCATAAAGGGCACTTCTCTGGGCGAGCTTCAGATCAATGACATTATGTCCGACGAGAAAGTGGAGCCCGGGGAACGCGTGGTCACCAGCGGTGGCGACCGTATTTATCCCAAGGGATACGCCGTAGGCACCGTTACTGCGTCAACGCCGGACAGGGACAACGATCCATTTTTGGCCATCAAGATCAAGCCGGCGGCCGACCTAAGCCGGCTGGAAGAAGTACTGGTCATCACCAAAATGGCGGAGAACACGCAGGCTGGCGAAGGGCCCGCGCCCATGCGCGCCGCGGACATCCTCTCGCAGAGATTGCCCAGCGTTCCCAAGCAGGACCTCAATGCCCCAAAGCATCCTGGCGGGACGACAACCGGCGCGCCTGCGGCAACTTCGTCGCCAACACCGGTCAACGCGCCTAAGCCCGCAGGAGCAGCAACAGAGCAGAAGCCGGGAATTGCGGCCAACCCGTTAAAGCCGCCTGCGGCAGGAACCGGAACCGCAACGCCAGCCAACGACTCGCCGAAAAGGTCGGCGGGAACCGTAATGACATCGCCAGGTTCAGCACCCAACAAAACTGGAGCAGAAACCAAAAAGCCGCCGAGTACCGGAGCAGGCTCAGCAACTCCAACCGGAACTGGCGGACCCGCCACGGCCACCCCGCCCAAGCCCAAACCTACGCCGAAGAAGTCCCCAAGCGCCACTACGGATTCAAATATCCCGGGCGCTTCTGAACCGAAGACCCCAGACCAGTCTGGAACGAATGCCCCTGCCGCCACGCCAGCAGCCACGCCGTCGCCCACCCCGGAGAAGCCGCCGCGATGAATTCCAGCGTTTCGTTGACCTCCCGCGAGGAAATTGAGGTACACCGGTTTAGCTGGCCAGTTTCCATCGGCATCCCGGTGGTGGCTATCTTTCTCCAGGTTTTTCTGCGCTTACGTTTGCTCGCAATCCTGGATTTGCCGCTGCTGGTGACCATATTTTTTGCCGTCGCCCGCCGCCGGCCCATTCCGGGCATGATCACCGGCGCGTTGATCGGCACGCTGCAAGACGCGTGGACTGGCCATCCCATCGGCCTTTTCGGAATCGCCAAGACCATTGTTGGCTACCTGGGGTCTTCGATCGGCGTAAAACTGGACGTGGAAAATCCGGGGTCGCGCTTCCTGATGACCTTTGCCTTTGTGCTGATTCACCGCTTCGTTTACATGGCCATCAGTCTGCAATTGGTGGGCGGCAGCGAAGCATGGATGTGGAGCCATACGTTGCTATCGGCGCTTGTCAATGGGCTGGCCGCGGTTGTCCTGTTTGTCCTGCTGGATAAGCTTAAGCTCAGGAACTAATTATTCTGTCGCTTCGCTCCAGGCCGCTGAAGTGCATGGGCTGTGATGCAGTCTTCGGCTCCTGATACTTGCGGCTCGGCGCCAGTCGGGCCTCGCCGCCTTTCTCTGCTTGAGTCTGTCGCTTCGCTCCACGCCGCTTGGGGTGCATGGCTCAGCGATGCAGCTTTCGGCTCCTGATGCTCGCGGCTCGGCGCGCCATCCTTAGCTCAGAATCACTATAGGGTGGGATTCGAGGTTACTTCTTCTTTCTCTTCTTGGCCTTCTGTTGATTTCCCTGGCCCCGCGTTGCTAGCGGCGTCGGCATCGGCTTTGGCATCTCAACATGGCATTGCACCTGCACGATCTGTGCTGGATTGGAAGGCGGCGCAGGCATCTTCCATGCAATCTTCAGAATCGGCCACGCCAGGCATATAAGCCCGAAGGTCAAGCCCACGATCACCGTCGGCAGCCAGCTCAACACCGTGCGGCCCTCTGTACCGCCCATGTTGAATTTTGCTCCCTTATAACCCCAGACGTAGTTAAACCGCATATACAGGGTGAAGATCAGGACCACAAACAGCCAGCCCAGGCCGACGAACAGCCACGGCCCATATCCGGGATCATGAAACTTGTCGAACGCCCACGAGATCACCAGCAGGCTGCCGGAAATCAGGATCGAGAGCAGGGAGATAACCGCGTCACACGTTTTCTCCAGCCGTTCACGATCGTATTCAAGCGCATCCGGAAACGATTTCCACGTTCCCGGGATGGCCGCAGCCAGAATAGCTACGCCGGCAATTAGGACAATCACCCACATGTCGCTGCTTCTTTCTCCATGGCGGACTTTAGGACTGCTCGGCCAGTTGCGGCTTTCTCTCTTCTTCCCACGAACGGAAGAAGCTTTCAAAGGAAGGCCACTCGGACGCGTCCATCAGCGCTTGAGAAAATGCCGCGTTCACCAGGCCAAACAACTGAATGCGCTTGCCCACGTCGTCCGCAAAGCCGGGAATGAAATACTGATTGAACTCCTGCACCGCCTGCATGAACGACCGCGGCTTGACCTTGAAAAAACACATGAAGGTGCTTACAAAGATCAGGGCGTTGGTGGTCTCAGGGCCTCCTCGGATCGAAGCCAGCGGATCGTCGGTATCGTCGGCCAGCGTGGCCACCGCGTCAAGGGCCGCATGCCCGAGTGTGTCATGGAACCCAAGCCGCAGCATCAGCAAAGCAGCTACAAAATAACTTTCATCCCGTTCGTTGAATGACTGGTTGGGCTGTACGTTTTTGCTTTGTAGAAAGGCCCGGAACGTAGACGGCATAGCGCGGTTCCTCATCTCTAAAAAATCAAAATGCGCGCCAGGGGGTTCGCATCATTATCCACATGCGCCGAGTCTGGTCAAGCATTTCGGTCCAATTCGAGCAATGATTCCTAGAAATAAAGCTTGCCTAATCAGCCCTTCCCATTCATGTTGGCTTTTTCTTGAACTTGAGTGGCCAATTCACCTTCAGGGACTCCTTCAGGCCGCCATGGATGTCGCGATCAATACGCCTATCGCGCTCCTTCTTCAACCCATTCAGTGTGTTTTGCGCGGCATCCAGAGATCGCTTGAGCGCCTGCGACCCTTTCCCGTCGATCCGGTCCTTGTTCTCTGTCAACACTTCCTGCAGCGCGGTCATTCGACGCTGAATTAAACGAATGGCCTCATCAATGGTGGGCATGGTTTTCTCTACGTTCCTTAAGCATTCTTGTGGTCGTGGCGAGCATGATACACCGGGAATTCTTCAACGTGGGGTGTTTAGTCGCCAGATATGGGCCGGACTGTCCGTTCGGGAAGGAACTTTAATCCTTCAGTAACTATATTGAGGTCTTTGTCTTACACCATGTGTGACTGATTTGCGGTACTCTATTCCTGGGACCCCAAAACAAAGGAAAAGGATCCTGATCTGTTGCCGGCAACAGATCGTAACAGGTATGCCCGGTCGCGACGAAAAAATTCCGCAGACAAAATTCTCAGTCGTCCAGTACATCATTCTGGCAGTCTTCATCTTTCTTGCGTATGGTCTGTGGACTCTTCAGGTGCGCAAGAGTGAAGAGTACGTTACGCGCTCAGAGCAGAACCGGGTCAAGGAAGTGCCGATCCTGGCTCCCCGCGGCAAGATCTATGACCGCGACGGCCAACTGATTGTCGATAATTATCCGTCCTTCTCGGCGCTGCTGCTGCGCGACCAGATGCGCGACGTCAACGCAGATGCGCAGAAGATCGCTGACGGCCTGCACCTTCCTGTCGTGGACGTGCTCGAAAAGGTCCGGCGCTCACGGCTTGCGGGCAAAGCGGCCTATGAACCTATCATCATTAAGGACGATATCACTCCCGATGAGCGCGCCTTCATCGAGTCGCACCGCGACGAATTTCCCGAATTGGAAACGCTGATGATCCATCGCCGCTTGTATCCGAAAGATGGATTCATGGCGCACCTGATTGGCTATGTAGGTGAAGTAAGTGAAGACATGCTCAACTCGCCCAAGTTTGAGCTCTATGAGCGCGGCGATATCGTGGGCCAGTCCGGCGTGGAGCTGCAATACAACGACGTGCTGATGGGCAAGGACGGTTCCCGCCGCGTGCTGGTCAATAGCAAAGGCAAGGAAGTTGGGCGGCCGCCGAACGCGAACATTGCAGCAGTTCCCGGACAGAAACTGAAATTGACCGTCGACCTTGATGTACAGAAAGCCGCCGAGCAGGCCATGGAAGGCAAGAACGGCGCGGTGGTGGCCATGGACCCGCGCAACGGCGAAATTCTGGCCATGGTGAGCCGGCCCACCTTTGATCCCAATGACTTTGCGGTGCGCATCTCTCGCGAGGAATGGCTCCGCTTGGTAGAAGACCCGAATCACCCGCTGTTTAATAAGGCGATTCAGGCGCAACTGGCGCCCGGGTCGGTATTCAAGATCATCATGTCGGTGGCTGGCTTGCAGGAAGGCGTAGCGCAGAACCTCCACGTGAACTGTGCCGGCGGCGGGGTCTTTTTTGGCCGTTACTTTAATTGCTGGGTAAAGGGCGAGCATCGCGTGCATGGCCCGGTCGACATCACTAAAGGCATTTATCAATCCTGCGATGTTTTCTTTTACACGCTGGCGGAGCGCCTGGGCATTGAGAAGATTGCCAAATGGGCCACCGCCATGGGGCTGAGCAAGAAGACCGGAATTGACCTGCCCAATGAAGTCAGCGGGACCATGCCGTCAGAAGAGTGGAAGATGAAGACGTTCCGCCAGAAATGGTATGCGGGCGAAGTCATCTCGGTCGGCATCGGGCAGGGCGCAGTAACTGTGAGCCCCATTCAGCTTGCACGCACCATCGGCGGAATCACCATGGGTGGGACTTTCTATCGCCCGCATGTAGTGGACCCGGAGCAGATGCCGCCGCAATACAAGACCGTTGCCACAACATCGTCCATGCCGGACGTGGTGCATGTTCCGCTCGATCCGCAGAACTGGATCACCATCACCAACGCCATGGCGGGTGTGGTAAATCCTCCATCCCCGGGCATGCCCGAGGGAGGAACAGCGCCCAGCGCGCATATACAGGGAGTGGATTTTGCCGGCAAGACGGGCAGCGCCCAGGTCGTGAGCAATGCGTTTCGCAAGAGCAAGGGCGGAGCAGCCAAGCAATTTAATGACAACAGCTGGTTCGTTGGGGTCACGCCGCGCCGGAACCCGGAGATCGTGGTTGCCGTGCTGTTTGAGGGCGGCGAGCATGGCAAGCTGGCTGCGAGATTGACAGCGCAGATCGTGAAGGCTTATGTGGAGAAGCAGCGGCGGCTCCGCAATAATCCCATGCTGTTCAGTGACAAAGCTGATCCCGGCTCAGTTCCGATTGCGGGCGTGTGGAACCAGCCGGATTCGATCGGCCCGGTCCACACGGACGCAGCGAGCCGTCATGCCGATGTTGACGAGGAAGTAGCAGAAAGCGACAGTGAATTGCATGGCGGTACGGTGTTGGTCCGGCTCGGCAAGACCAGAATGCGCAAGGCCGCGCGGCCGGTATCGATAGGGATGGCGGGGTCAGACTGATGCGGCGGATGATCTCTTTCCGTGATTTTGACTGGCTGCTGCTTACCTTCGTCCTGCTGATCTGCTCTCTGGGAGTGCTGGAGATTTACAGCACCACCTATGGCACAAAGTTTGCCGGAGCACACATCCGCCAGATCTACTGGATCATGTTCGGGCTGGCCGTGATGCTGACTGTAAGCCTCATCAACTATCAGGTCCTGCTGGAAAATGCCCACTGGTTTTACATTGCTTCAGTAGTGTCGCTGCTGGCCGTCACATTTTTCGGCAAAAAATATCTGGGTGCGAAACGGTGGATTCAACTCCCCGGCGGGCAGCACTTCCAGCCGTCGGAATGGGTCAAACTGGTTCTGATTCTCATGCTGGCCAAGTACTTCAGCGGTGAGGGTGAACGGGAAACGTCGCTGTCTGACATCGTAAAGGCCGGTTTGATTGCTGGCGTGCCAATGCTTCTGGTCCTGAAGCAACCCGATCTCGGCACTGCTCTCACCTACGTTCCTGTCGCCCTCATGGGATTATTTCTGGGCGGAATACAATTCCGCCACGCCGCTGCGGTCCTGCTGATCGCCGGAGTACTCATGCCGGGAGTCTGGCATTATGGTCTTAAGCCCTATCAAAAAGAGCGTTTAACTACTTTTCTGCATCCTGAGGTCGATGGCAAAGGGTCAGGGTATCAACTTGAGCAATCCAAGATTGCCGTGGGTTCGGGCGGGATTTGGGGCAAAGGGGTGCGGAAAGGCTCGCAAACACAGGGCTCATTCCTTCCCGAGCCTCATACCGACTTTATTTTTGCGGCATGGTCTGAAGAACACGGCTTTGTGGGCGCTGTGGCCTTACTACTGTTATACTTCATGGTGTTAATGCGTTTGATCCATAACGCTCAGACCGCGCCAGACAGTGCGGGCGGCTTTGTGGTGATGGGTGTGGTGGCAGTTTTGCTCTTCCACATCCTGGTCAACGCGGGAATGGTGGTTGGGTTTATGCCCGTCACCGGTATTCCCTTACCGCTGATGAGCTATGGCGGTTCATCAGTGTTGTTCATGTTTCTGGCGCTGGGTATTGTGATGAATATTCGGATGCGCCGTTTCGTGAACTGAGGGAAGGAACAAACCGCGCCAAGAGGCGCGATAGCATCAGAATTTTTTAAAAGATTGAACGTTACGCCCTGACGGTAAAGAGAGGGCGCCGGCCGATGGAAGAAGGCCGGAGAGTATCAGAAAGCATTGCCGGGCAGGGAACGGCCCCGCGGAAACTACCCAGACAGACTCCAACTATGGCGTTTTGTTCGGGGAACGCAGTGTGGCCACAAACCCGGAGTGCAAAGGTGCACAGATTTTTCAAACAAGTCATAGGCAGATTGCAGATGTTGGCCGGAGAGTTTCACTCGCCGCAGCCGAATTGTATTTCCTGCATAAGATCAGATTGAATTTTCAGGCACTCAAAGCCAGTCAACCCGCGCCACAAGCGTCGGCTTCCTGACCTTTTTTCTGGACCCTCCCGCATCTTCTTCCCGCCGGTAGAAACCGGAGAAGATCCATGGCGAAAGAACTATATGTCTCGTCCACACCGCATGAAACCAAGGTAGCGGTGGTGGAAGAGGACCAACTTTCAGAAATTTATTTCGAACGAGAAAACGAATACACACTGGCCGGCTCCATCTATAAAGGACGCGTGACGCGCGTTTTGCCGGGCATGCAGTCCGCTTTTGTGAACATCGGGCTGGAGCGCGACGCCTTCCTCTATGTTTCCGACTTCCTGATGGAAGAGGATGAAGACGCAGACGCCATTGGCGAGGCTGTTGCAAGTTCCAGGAACGCGCCCGTGATTGAGGTACGCAGCTCTGAAGGCCACCACGGGCCGATAGAGGCGCAGGAGATCATGCCGCCCATCGTGGTGGGCGATGAAGAGGATGAGCAGGGGACGGAATCCTCTGAGGCCGCGCCTGCCGAAAACGGCGCGCCGCAAGAGCAGGAACGTGAAGGCGCGCGCAAATGGCGCGGACGCCGCCGCCGTGGAAGAGGCGGAAGAGACCGCTTTGCCGATCGCGGCGCGAACGATCAGGCAGCCAGCGATCGCGGAGAGCGCGAAAAGCCGGCGGAAGCAGCGCCGGAAGAGCATGGCGAATCACGGCCGGAAAGCAGGCCCGAACCGCGCCATGATCGTCACGAGGGCCGCCAGGAATCGCGCTATGAACGCCCTGAGCGGCATGAAAGCCGGAGTGAACACAGGTTTGAGCAGCGCCCTGAGCCAATCTTGTT
>Ga0137380_10006012_pt1 | contig 10806 bp, 10 predicted proteins | sample SagtaG_17_FD_104809 | JGI IMG/M metagenome (GOLD analysis project Ga0137380, IMG submission 104809) | Vadose zone soil microbial communities from Sagehorn Ranch, Mendocino, California, USA - Sage2_L_100_16 metaG | ecosystem: Environmental > Terrestrial > Soil > Vadose zone | place: USA... | reverse complement strand
TCGCGATCTCGAGCACCGACTGCATCAGCTCGGGATTGATCACCGGCTCGAGCTCGTGCCCGGCGACGGCGGCGAGCACCGTGTCGATGTGCTGGACGAGGTCGAAGGTCTCGCCGTCGAGCAGCATGTACTCCTCCTCGACGCCGAGCGTGTACGGATCGCTCTGGCCGAACGCGTGGTCGAAGACGCTGCCGCCGGGCGCGAACCGCGCGCCCTTCCCCGTGATCGACGAGGGATAGATCTGCTTCCCGTCGGAGTCCATAACGGAGTCTTACTACTCCCGCAGCAGCGCGTCAGCCTCGATCTCGACGACCCAGCGTGGATCGAGGAGGGCGCTGACGACGAGCATCGTGCTCGCCGGGCGCACGTCGCGGAAGACCTCGCCGTGCGCGCGGCCGACGGCCTCCCAGTCGCCGGCGTCGAGCAGGAACGCCCGCGTGCGCACGACGTGCTCTGGCTCCGCTCCGGCCTCCGCGAGCGCGGCGACGATGATCTCCAGACACCGTTTCGCCTGGCCGTAGGCGTCGCGGGGCGGTTCGCCGCCGCCCGGCATCACCGCACACGTGCCGGCGACGAAGACGTGCCGGCCGTCGCGGACCGCCCGCGAGAACCCGATCGTGGGCTCGAACGGTGAGCCCGAGGAGACGAGCCGGCGCCCCATGCGCCTCTAGTATCGCCCGCCGGTGGACGCGCTCCGGCAGATCGACGAGTGGCCGGCGAGGACCGCGGCGGCCGGCGTCGTCCGTGACGGCGAGCAGGTGAGCGTGCGCGGTCCGCGCGACCACGTTCTGCGCTGGGCGTCGGTGACGAAGCTCGTGACAGCGCTCGCCGCCCTGGTCGCGGCCGAGGAAGGCGTGATCGATCTCGACGAGCCCGCCGGCCCCGAGGGGTCGACCGTCCGCCACCTGCTCGCGCATGCGTCGGGGCTCCCGTTCGAGCCGGGCGCGCCCGCCGGCAGGCCCGGGCAGCGCCGCGTCTACTCCAATGTCGGCTTCGAGACGCTGGCGGAGCACGTCGCCGAGCGCGCGGAGATGCCGTTTGGCGACTACCTCAGGGCCGGTGTGTTGCGGCCGCTCGGGATGTCCGCCGAGCTGCGCGGGTCGGCCGCGTCGGAGCTGCACGGCACGCTCGACGACCTCCTCCTGCTCGCGGGGGAGCTGCAGCGCCCGACGCTCCTTGCGCAGGAGACGCTCGCCGAGGCGACGTCGGTGCAGTTCCCGGGTCTCACGGGGGTGCTGCCCGACTTCGGCCGGATGGACCCGAACGACTGGGGCCTGGGCTTCGAGCTTCGGGATGGGAAGTCGCCGCACTGGACCGGCTCGCGCAATTCGCCGCGGACGTTCGGCCACTTCGGCGGCAGCGGCACGTTCATCTGGGTCGACCCGGCTGCCGGCGTCGCGCTCGGGGTCCTCACCGATCTCGACTTCGGGGACTGGGCGAAGGACGCGTGGCCGCGGCTGTCAGACGCCGTGCTGCTCGAGGCCGCCGGTTAGTCATCTGCGAACAGCGGCCGGATGAACTCGTCGAACGTCTCCTGGTCGCAGCTCGCGACGGTTGCCGGCGTCAACGCACGCACCGATGCGGTGCGCGGCATGTGCATCGCGAGTGCCACCTCGCCGAAGTAGTCGCCGGGCCGGAGCACCGCCTGCGCGCCGATGCTCTGCTGGCTGACCGTCAGCATCCCCCTCAGCACGACGTAGAAGCGGTCGCCGTCCTCGCCTTCGTCGAAGACGCCGGCGCCCGCCGGGATGTCCTCACGCGTCATGCGCTGGGCCAGGCGCGCCAGCGTTTCGCCCGGCAGCGTCGCGAGCAGTCCGATGCGCGAGAGCTCGTGCTGCGTCGCCCCCACAGCGCGCGGGCTCATAGGGTTCCCGGCATGGGCGCTCTCGACGGTTGGCGCTTCTGCCCCATCTGCGGCGAGGCTATCGAGAAGGTCGAAGACCGCGCCGAGTGCCGCGCGTGTGGGTACGTCGGCTACGCGAACGCCGTGCCCGGCGCGGAGGCCGTGTGCCTCGACGCGCAGGGACGAGTCCTGCTCGGCCGCCGCGCACACGACCCCGGTGCCGGGCTCTGGGATCTACCGGGCGGCTTCCTGCACGAGGACGAGCTCCCGCTCGACGGGTTGCGCCGGGAAATCCGCGAGGAGACGGCGCTCGAGATCGACCCGGACGAGTTCCTGGGCCACTGGCTCGAGCCCTACGACGGGCGGGTCGTCCTATGCCTCGCGTGGATCGTGCGCGTCACCGGCGAGCCGAGGGCGGGCGACGACCTCGTCGAGCTGCGGTGGTTCGCGCCTGACGAGCTCCCGCCGCCGTCCGAGCTCGCGTTCACGCATTACCCGGCTGTTCTCTCAGCGGCCGTCGGGTACGGGCAGGCGTAACGCCCGCGGCTCGATCCGAAACTCGGTCTGCGGGTCGGGCATGCCCCCTCCGGAGCGTGGATTCATGACCGGCAGGCCTTTCAAGGTCGAGAAATATGGGACTCGGCGTCCCCCGAATGAGCCGTTCGGCCCATGGTGCTGTCCGAAGCGCATGCCGATATTACGGCCATGAGTGAACGCGGCCTTCACCAGATCGAGGACGACCTCAGCGAGACCTGGCTGGAGGACTGGGCCGGCGCCGGAGTCGCCGAGATCGAGGCCCTCCTCGCCAAGCACGCTGCGTTCCTGAGCTTCCTCGACGCTCAAGAGTCGTAAGCGTTTAGAAGACGTGCGGCGCGGTTACGTTCCGCGCAGCGATGAAGCTCAGCTACCTGTGGCGCGGGCTTCCGGGGCACCCGCTTCATCCACCGCTCACCGACGCGACGATCGGCATCTACACATTCGCGACGATCGCCGGTTTCATCGAGGTCGTCGGCATCACCGAGCGCAACGGCGCGATCGGCTGGTGGCTCGGCCTGGTCGTCGGCTTGATCGCCACGGTGCCCACCGCGCTGGCCGGTCTCCTGGACTGGCTCACTATCACGTGGCGCAGCGAGCTGTGGTGGACTGCCACGTGGCACCTGCTCTCGATGGTGACCGCGACGGTCTTCTTCGCGCTCGCAGCAATCTTCGGGCACGGCTCGTACACGCATGCGAACGTCAGCGCCGGGGCGTACGTCCTGACCCTGGTCGGCTTCGGCTTGATGACGCTCGGCGGCTGGCTCGGCGGCGCCGTGGTCTACGTCCACGGGATGCGCGTGCTCAGCCTCGTGAAGGAGCCGACGGAACGGGCGGTCGCGCCCGTTCCGCATCCTGAGAAGGAGATGGCCGGGGGAGGCTAGTCGGCTACGAGGCCCAGCTGCTTCTCGAGCGCCGGCTTCGGGTACGCGCCGACGGCCGCAGCCGCGGGCTCGCCACCCTTGAAGAGGATCATCGTCGGGATCGACTGCACGCCGTAGCGCGCCGCCAGCCCCTGCTCTTCGTCGATGTTGACCTTGACGAGCTTGAGGTCGCCGTTGCGCTCGTCGACGATGCGATCGAGCACGGGCGCGACGGCGTGGCAGGGGCCACACCACTCGGCCCAGAAGTCGACCAGCACGGGCGTCTCGCTCTGGAGCACCTCCTGCTCGAAGCTCTGTTCTGTAACTGCCGTAGACATTGGTCCTTTCTTAACTGACGAATCGGTCGTACCCCTATAGAAACGCTCCGCAACCCCGCCAGATTCCGCCCCTACAATCGAAACGGTGTTCGAGCCGCTGCCGCAGTATCCGGATCACCTCGCCCTGGAAGAGGAGATCCTCGCCTGGTGGGACGCCGAACACGTCTTCGACCGGCTGCGTGAGCGGAACCGTGGCGGGCCGCCGTTCGGCTTCATGGACGGGCCGATCACCGCCAACAACCCGATGGGAGCCCACCACTGCTGGGGCCGGACGCTCAAGGACGTCTTCCAGCGCTACAAGGCACTTCAGGGGCATGACCTGAGGTACCAGAACGGCTTCGACTGCCAGGGACTCTGGGTCGAGGTGGGTGTCGAACGCGAGTTGGGGCTCAACTCGAAGCGCGAGATCGAGGAGTACGGCATTGCCGAGTTTGCCCAGCGCTGCAAGGAGCGGGTCGCGAAGTACGCCGAGATCATCACCGACCAGTGCCGCCGCCTCGGCATGTGGATGGACTGGGACAACGACTACTACACGTTCTCCGACACGAACATCGAGTACATCTGGCGCTTCCTGAAGGAGTGCCACGAGCGCGGGTGGCTCTATAAGGGTCATCGCTCGGTGGAGTGGTGCCCGCGCTGCGGGACGTCCCTCTCGCAGCACGAGCTGATCAACTCGTACGCGGAGCTGACCCATCCGTCGCTCTATGTCCGCTTCCCGCTCGAGGGACGCAAGGGGGAATCGCTCGTCGTCTGGACGACGACGCCGTGGACGCTGCCGGCGAACGTCGCGGCGGCGGTCAAGCCCGATGCGGAGTACGGCCTGACCGACGGCGGCGACTGGTGGGCCGTCGAACGCAATCCCGACGCGACCTTCGTTCGGCGCGTGCGCGGCGAGGAGCTCGTCGGGCAGGAGTACGAAGGTCCCTTCGACTCACTCCCGGCGCAGGAGGGCGTCGTGCACCGCGTCATCCCGTGGGACGAGGTCGCGCTGACGGAGGGGACGGGGATCGTCCACATCGCGCCCGGCTGCGGCGCCGAGGACTTCGAGCTCTCGCGCGTGCACGACCTGCCCGTGCTGACGCCGATCGACGAGGCCGGCAACTTCTACAAGAAGTACGGCGAGTTCGAGGGGCGCTCGACGCAGGACGTCGAGGGGCCCGTCGTCGTCGAGCTCGAGCGGCGCGGGCTGCTCGTGGAGGCCGGCTCGATCGTCCACCGTTATCCGATCTGCTGGCGCTGCTCGACACCGCTCGTCTTTCGCATCGCCGACGACTGGATGATCCGCGCCGACGAGATCCGCCAGCCGATGCTCGACGCGAACGCGACGGTGCAGTGGACGCCGGACTTCTACTCGAAGCGGATGGACGACTGGCTGCGCAACATGGGCGACTGGAACATCTCGCGTAGCCGCTACTTCGGCCTGCCGCTGCCGTTCTATCCCTGCGACTCCTGCGGCCGGCTGACGGTCGTCGGCTCGCTCGACGAGCTGCGCGGGCGTGCCACGGGCGGCCTCGAGCAGCTCAAGGAGCTCCACCGTCCCTGGATCGACGACGTGCCGATCCGCTGCGACTGCGGCGCCGAGCTCAAGCGTGTGCCCGAGGTCGGCGACGCGTGGCTCGATGCCGGCATCGTTCCCTTCTCGACGCTCGGCTGGGAGAACCCCGAGTGGAAGGAACACGGCTACGCCACCGGTGCGGCAGCCGGGCTCACCGGCGCGGACCTGCCGGACCACGCGTACTGGGAGAAGTGGTTCCCGGCGCACTGGGTCTCGGAGATGCGCGAGCAGATCCGACTGTGGTTCTACTCGCAGTGCTTCATGTCCGTCACCCTGACGGGCAAGTCCCCGTACCTGTCCGTGCTCACGTACGAGAAGCTACTCGACGAGCACGGCCGCGAGATGCACCGCTCGTGGGGGAACGCGATCAACGCTGCGGAGGCGCTGCAGAACATCGGCGCGGACGTGATCCGCTTCATGTTCTGCGAGCACGTGCCGAGCCAGAATCTCAAGTTCGGCTACCGGCCCGCGGCCGAGATCAGGCGGCGCCTGCTGACGTTGTGGAACTCCGTCAAGTTCTTCGTCGACTACGCGAACGTGGGCGGGTTTCGGCCGGGGCCCGAGGTGCCCGGCGAGTTGCAGCCGCTCGACCGGTGGCTGCTCGAGCGGACGGAGCAGCTCGCCGCGGAGATGACCGACGCGTACGAGCGCTACTGGACACCGGCGCTCATCCGGGCATTCGACTCCTTCGTCGACGATCTCTCGAACTGGTACATCCGCCGTTCCCGCCGGCGCTTCTGGAACGGCGACGAGGTTGCGCTGTGGACGCTCTGGTACGCGCTCGTCCGGTCCCTGCAGGTGATCGGGCCCGTGATGCCGTTCCTCGCCGACTACCTGTGGCGGCGCCTGCGCGCCGAGGACGCGACCGACTCGGTGTTCCTCGCACCCTGGCCTGAGCCCCGCGCGCGAGACGAGCAGTTGCTGCACGAGGTTGCGGAGGTCCGCCGCGTCGTCGAGCTCGGTCGTCAGGCCAGGGGCGACGCGAGCATCAAGCTGCGGCAGCCGCTCCGCCGCCTCGTGGTGCAGGGTGCCCGCTCGGCGCAACCGCATGCGGACGAGATCGCGGAAGAGCTCCGTGTCAAGGAAGTGGAGTTCGGCCCGGTCGAGGCGATGGAGGTGCGCGTCAAGCCGAACCTCCCACTGCTTGGCCCGAAGCTCGGCAAGGAGCTTGGCGCCGTCCGTTCGGCGCTCGAGGCCGGGGAGTTCGAGCAGCTCGCCGGCGGGGGTGTGCGCGTGAACGGGCGTGAGCTCGCTCCCGAGGAGGTGCTCGTGGAGCGCCGGCCGCGCGCGGGTTGGGCGCTCGCGGAGGACGACGCCGTCACGGTGGCGGTGACGACCGAGCTGGACGACGAGCTTCGGCTCGAGGGGCGCGTGCTCGACCTCATCCACCAGCTGAACTCGATGCGAAAGGACGCCGGCCTGGCGCTGACCGACCGCATCCGCGTCACGCTGCCTGCGTCGCTCGCCGACCTGCTCGAGCACGCCGACTGGATCAAGGAGGAAGTGCTGGCGACCGAGATCGCCACCGACAGCGTCAGCGAGCCGGAGATCGAACTGCAGGGGTCTGACCCCGAAGGGGTCTGACCCCAGCCGTTAGATCTCGCCGAGCCCCGCTGCGAGTCGCGCGAGCCCGCGGTCGAGCGTCTCGTCGGTGACCGCGAGCGACAGCCGGGCCCAGCCGCCGCCGCGCGTGCCGAAGCCCTCGCCCGGTGCGACGGCGACGCGTTGCTCGACGAGCAGGCGTTCGACCGTGGCCGCTTCCGGAAGCCGGAACCAGACGAAGAACGTTCCCTCGGATCGAGCGTCGAGACCGCCGAGCGCGGCAAGCGCACGGTCGCGCCGGCGTTCGTACGTCGCGCGCCGCTCTTCGACGGAGCCCTGGGGCCCGGTCAACGCTGCGATGCCGGCTTCCTGGACGGGGCGGAAGATCCCCGCGAACGCGTGGTCCTGCAGGGTCTCGATCCGGCGCACCAGCTCGGAGTTTCCGACCGCGAACCCGAGCCGCCAGCCCGCCATGCCGTAGCTCTTCGACATGCTGAACAGCTCGATCCCGACATCGGTCGCGCCGTCGGCCGCGAGGAAGCTCTCCGGTCGGCGGCCGTCGAAGACGAGGTCCCCGTACGCGAAGTCGTGCAGCACCCACGCACTGCTGCGCTGCGCCCAGTCGACCGCCTCCGCGAACACACCTGCCGGAGCCGCCGCCGCGGTCGGATTCGACGGGTAGTTGAGGTACATGGCGTCGGCCCGGGCGTCGAAGCCCGAGAACGAGGCAAGCCGAGCGTCCGCGAGCGCGACCGCCGAGAAGTAGTCGGGATAGCCGGGATCCGGCAACACGATCGTCCCGCCGCGCTCGACCGCACAGAGGGCGAACTCCATCAGACCGGTCTTGGTGCCCGGTAGCACCGCGACCTCCTTAGCCGGGTCGACCTCGACGCCGTAGGCGTCGCGATAGCGGGCGGCGAGCGCTTCCTTCAGCGCCGGGAGGCCGGCGAACGGCGCGTAGCCGTGCACGTCGGGCCGGCCCGCGGACTCGGCGAGCGCGCGAACGACGTGCTCCGGCGGGCCGACCTCGGGATTCCCGCGTCCGAGGTCGACGAGCGGCTCCCCAGCTTGGGCCGCCGCGGCGGCTACCCGAGCCAGCAGAGCGGTGAAGTACTGCTCCGGCAGCCGCTCGATCCGTTCGGGCGGCTGGCGCATCCGCCGATGCTATGGCAGGCTGCCGGGCGGGATGGCGCGATGCGCGCGCTGCGCTGAGGAACTGGAGGAGCGGTTTCGCTTCTGTCCTTGGTGCGCGGCGCCGCAGCGCAGGAAGATCGTCGAGTTCTTCTCGCCGCATCCGCGCGACGCGGGCAAGGCGTTACGGGTGACTCGGTACCTCACCGACGATCCGCACGTTCGGTTCAGCGTCTGGAACGAGAGCGGAGTCGCGGAGAGCGCGGTGTCACTCGACGAGCGCGAAGCCTCACGCGTCGCGCGGTTCCTGCGGCCGACTATGCCGCCGGCGTCTCTGTTCGACGTAGCTCGACGGGCAGCCGGAAGACGACGTCCTCGTACACGCTCGCGAACGGCGTGATCTCCGGCACGCCGTAGGCGCGGAACCAGTCGCAGACACGCTCGACGAGACGTTCCGGCGCCGACGCGCCCGACGTGACGCCGACGGTCTCGACGTGCTCGAGCCAGCGTGGGTCGATGCCGGTCTCGTCGTCGATCAGATGGGCGGCCACGCCGGCAGCACGTGCCACCTCGACGAGGCGGTTGGAGTTCGAGGAGTTGCGCGAACCGATCACGAGCAGCAGGTCGACCTCGCCCAGCAACTCCTTCACGGCCCACTGGCGATTGGACGTGGCGTAACAGATGTCTTCGCGCTGCGGGCCGCGGATGTGCGGGAAGCGACGCTTCAACACGTCGATGATCTCCGCCGTCTCGTCGACCGACAGCGTCGTCTGCGTGATGTACGCGACCGGAGCGTCGGCCGGCAGGTCGAGCGCCTCGGCCTCCTCGACGGTCTGGACGAGCACGGTCGCTTCCGGCGCCTCGCCCATCGTGCCGACCACCTCTTCGTGGCCGGCATGGCCGATCAGCACGATGCGGTTGCCCTCGGCCGCATAGCGCCGCGCCTGCACGTGCACCTTCGTCACGAGCGGGCAGGTGGCGTCGATCGTGTGCAGGCGGCGTTCCGCTGAGCGTTCGTAGACCGAGGGCGCGACTCCGTGCGCGGAGAGCACGAGCGTCGCACCGCGGGGCACGTCCGCCTCGTCCTCGACGAAGACGGCGCCGCGCTCTTCGAGCTCGCGCACCACGTGCGCGTTGTGGACGATCTGCTTGCGCACGTAAACGGGCGCGCCGTACAGGGAAAGCGCTCGTTCCACCGTCTCCACGGCGCGCTCGACTCCGGCGCAATACCCCCTAGGCGATGCGAGCAAGACCCGCGAAACCAAACCGCAGGCCAAAGTAGCAACGACGTTCTCCCGGCGCTGTTAAGAACCGGTTGTCGTTCCGAGCCCCTTCGGAACAGGAAGAGGCTCGCCGCTCGGGGGGGTCGGTGGCGACGAGCCTCGTCCTAGTGCTCACCGCGGACTGCAAGGCCAGGAACGCACCGCGGTTCGCATCGCCCAGTGCAGTTGAGGCTAACGAGTCTGCAGGGCCTTTCCAATAGGCCGAACGGCCTATCTTTGGAACAGGCAGAGAGGCCGTAACGCAACGGAAAACCGCTCGACTGCCCCTCGGTCGCTCCCTACAATCCCAAGCGCCCAGTGTCACAAGCGGATCAAGTTCTGTGGTTCAACGCAGTGCCGCTGCTCGTCGTCGCGGCCGCGTATCTGGGGGCTACCGTCGTACTGGCCCGAACCGGATGGGCCAAGCGTCTCGATGCGCCTGTCTGGGTCTTTCCGGCGGTCGGGCTGGCCGCGGCCGCCTACGGCGTCCCGCTCGCGGTCAACAAGGACGTGCCGCCGGGCGGTGTCTGGCCGACCCTCGGCGTGACCGTTCTCCTCGTCGTGCCCGCGCTCCTCGCTCTGACCCGTCGGACCCCGGCGGCCCTGGCACAGGTCGGCGGCCGCGACCTCGAGTCGATGGCGGCGATCGCCACCGCCTTCGCGGGCACGGACGACCCCGCCACCGTGGCGCGGGAGCTGCTCGAGCGGGTCGAGCCGCTCGTCTCCGTCGAGCTCGCCTGCCTTTTCCTCGTCGACGACGAGGCTCGCTCGGCCTCGGGGCTGATCGGGCGCGTCGGGGGACGCGAGCTCGACTGGTTCCCGGGCCTCGACATCGATCTCGAGAGCGAGCCGTCAGGGGTTGCCACCGCCGTGTACGAGGCTGCGCCGTTCGCGGTGTACGACGCCGAGGCCTCGAAGATCGTCAGCAAGCGGCTCGTCGCCGCGACCGGAGCGAAGAGTGCGGCGTTCGTTCCGCTGCTTGCGAACCGGCGAGTGATCGGCGTGCTCGTCGTCGGCACGACGTCACAGCCGCGGACGTTTTCCACCGAGGAGCTGATGGTGCTGCAGACGGTCGCCGGCGAGGCCGCGCTCGCGCTTGCCCGCACGCACTCGTCGGCCGCGCTCGACGACGCGCTCGAGCGCGAGCGTTTCGTCGCACGCATCTCGGCGGGCGTCCGTTCGGAGCTCGATGTCGACAAGCTCCTTCGGGTCGCGGTGCACGAGACGGGTGTCGCGCTCGAGGTCGACCGTTGCTTCATCCGGCTCGGGGACACGGAGGATGCGATCCCGATCGCCGCGCAGTGGCACGCCGACGGCCTCGAGCCGCTCGAGTCGGGTGTGCGGCTGGCGGTCTCGAACCTGGCGGTGCGACGGCGAGAGACCATCGCCGTTGCGGACGTCGCCAACACCGGCGAGCTCGCCGACCGTTCCCTGGACGGCATCGACGGCCTGCTCGAGCTCGGCTCGCACGCCGTGCTGGCTGCCCCGATCGTCGTGTTCGGCGAGCTGATCGGCGTGCTCGCCCTGCACCGTGTCGAGGCGCGTGCCTGGACGCCGGAGGAGACCGCACTGACTGAGGCGGTTGCGCGAGAGATCGGGCTCGCGATTCACGTCGCGCGACTGCTGCGCGAAAACGAGCGGCGCCTCGCGCAGCAGAATGCGTTCTTCCGCATCGCCGCGATGCTCGGACAGTCGCTGTCGTTGTCGGCGACCCTCGACGCGCTCGCCCAGGTTGCGA
>Ga0137380_10005999_pt1 | contig 10819 bp, 10 predicted proteins | sample SagtaG_17_FD_104809 | JGI IMG/M metagenome (GOLD analysis project Ga0137380, IMG submission 104809) | Vadose zone soil microbial communities from Sagehorn Ranch, Mendocino, California, USA - Sage2_L_100_16 metaG | ecosystem: Environmental > Terrestrial > Soil > Vadose zone | place: USA... | reverse complement strand
GAAATTGCAGTGGAACCTCAAAGAGTCGCATGTCTTGACTGTTAATCTTCTTCACAATTCGGAATACTTGGGTAATACCGGCCTCAGTATTCTCCGGCCGCTGGAGACCACAACGAATACTCTGCGGCGCGGGAGAACCTTGTCCTTATCAGACAGACGTGTCGCCGCGGGCGCGCTGCTGGAAACGATCTTCCAGTGGACCCGTTCGCACCATAGCGACCTGGCCAAGGGCGACGCTCCACTCGAGGTTCGTCCGGATCGCTGGCGGGGAAACTTCTTCACCGATCGCGCCGGTAGCGGCGAGCGATGGCATGTGGCGCAAACGGTCGCTTGGGAACGATCAGCCGGCAGGCTCAAGCATCGCCTGAAGGCGGGCGGAGAGTTTGATCACATCATTTCGAATTTACAGACGGAAAGGCGTCCGTTTCTTCTGTTCAATGAAGCGGGCGATCTCAGGTCCAGCATCTCTTTTCAGGGCTCCGATTCGGCGGCTATCCGCAACCGCGAATACGGCATGTTTATGCTCGACCGGATTGTATTCAGTCCAAAGCTGCAGGTCGAGCTTGGCATGCGCTTTGATCGCGAAAGAGCCGCCGGTCGCAACAACTTCGGTCCACGCACGGCGTTTTCGTTTTTGCCGCTTGGAACAAATCATCTGAAATTGAGCGGCGGTGTCGGTCTTTTCTACGACAACATTCCTCTGATGAGCCTGCAATTGCCTCTCCTGCAGCACCGATACACGACCATCTATGAAGCAGGCGTGGCGTTAGCCGCCGCTGCGCCAACGGCGGTCCGCGTCAGTCCCGAGCTTCGCAACCCGTCAGGTCTTCATTGGAATCTCGAGTGGGAACACGAATGGGCACCGCGCTGGGTTTCGCGGATCAATTACGTGCGGAAGAAGGGCCGCGATCAAGTGCGCCTGGCCGCGATCACCAAGCCAAACGGATTCGACATGGTATTCGACAATTCCGGCAAATCGGAGTACAGCGCTGTGGAATTGGCCCTGGATCGTCCAATACGATCGAATCTGCGCATTCTGTTCTCTTACACCTATTCCGATGCCAAGGGACGGCCTTCGTTGTCACTGGATTTTCCCGATCCGGCCCTGGAGACCGCCGGAGAGGCGCCCGTCGAATGGAACGTGCGCCACCGGTTCGTCTCTTGGGGATACTTTCCGATTCCAGGCAAAATGGATGCCTCGTTCTCGGTCGAAGCGCGATCCGGGTTTCCATACACCGCGGTTGACGACCTGAATCGCGTTGCCGGCGGATACAACAGCCACACGATGCCCGCTTACTTCGTGACGAATTTCAATGCCGAAAAAGAAATCCCGATTCCGTTCGGTAAGAGAATGGCGTTCCGTGTCGGCGTGACGAATCTCTTCAACCGATTCAATCCTCGATACGTCGATGCGAATGTGGACTCACCGCAGTTCATGAGCTTTTCGGAATCATCGGGACGGCATTTTGTGGCCAGAGTGCGAATCCTGAAGAAATAAGGGGTCAGGGGCCAGGGGTCAGGATCAGATCCCGAGCCTGGCCACTGACCCCTGGCCCCTGGCCCCTAATTCTCTACATTGGGCTTACCCAAATCCCCATTCCCCCGAACTTTGCTGACGAGCTCTTTATATGCGATCTGCTGCTCGAGCTTTCGGATAGCATCGGTCAGGTGATTCACCAGAACGCGAAGCCGCTCGCCAGTCGAAGTGATTTCCAGAAGTTTCTGCTTCTCTTCGGAATCGAGATCGAGAACATATGTGACCATAAATGACAAGTCCGCCGGAGATTCAGGCAGCGTCAACTCCGATTCCTTTGACGCGCTCAGCATGGCGCTAAGCTCGGCGACTTTGCGGTAAAGCCTGGCGACCTCGTCGTAGAGAGACTCGATCGATTGACGGATTTCGTCATCTTCGAAGAAATCGATGGACGCCTTCCAGTACGGCGTCTGTTGGGTGAATCGATGAATGCGGAACCGGCTTTCCCCTTCGACCAGGATGTTCATGCGCCCGTCATCGAGGCGCTCGACCTGCACGATTCGGACAGTCACGCCGACGCGATGAATCGTTCCTTCGTTCTCCTCTTCGGCGCCACTGCGCAGCAACACGAGCCCGAATGCTTCATCGTGTTCGATGCACGTGTTGATCATCATTTTGTAACGTTCTTCGAAGATATGAAGAGGGACGACGATGTTAGGAAATAGGACGAGATTGGAGAGCGGGAAGATTGGGATTTCCATCAGGATGGTTTAAACCGATTTCGGATTGCGGATTTCGGATTTCGGATTTGGGAAACCGGCCACCTGAAGCTGCTCCCCAAAATCTGAAATCCGCAATCCGCAATCCGAAATCATATGAAGAGTTCTTCGTCCTGGCGTGCCTGATCGACCGTGCTGCGGTTTCTGCGGAAAAGAAAAGTTTCGAAGCCCCGGCTGACCCCTTTGGCCAAAGCCGCAACTTCACGGACGGGACGCATGACGGAGTCCTGAACGATTTCGGACGTCTCATTGATGCGATCGACGATGTTCTTTCCGACGCGGTCAAAGCGCTCCAGCTGGACCTGCAGCGCTTCGCCGGTATCCGCGACCATCGCCTCAACGCGCCGGAACTGCTCCTTTGCCGACAGGCCGATTTCCACGATGTTCGTCGTGGCCACCTTCAGGTTTTCCACGATCGATTTCATCGGAACGAACATCTCGCGCGTCTCTTTCATGAAACGCTCGACCTGTTCGGTGAGGCGTCTGGACATGATGTAGATGCCCACCAGAACGCCAGCCTGCGTGATGACAGCGATAGCCGTCAATGCCACAAAGAGCGTCAACAGACCTTCCAAGCGATCCTCCATCCCCACCAACCAGCTAGGGGCAGCCACCGTTATTCGTTCGAGAGTCCTTTCTCTTCTCGGTAGGCCGTTTTGCCCGCCTCGAATGCCGCCGTCAGTTGTTCCTTTTGCCGTTGAACAGCGTCCTTGCTCTTATCGAGGAAAGTGTTGAAGTCATCACTGACCTTGCGGCCCTTTTCTTCAAAAAACTGGCGGCCCTCGGTCACTTTACCCGACACAAAATCCCGGCCCTCGTTTGTCTTGCGCGTCAGCAAATCACGTGTCTCGCGGCCGGTCTTCGGCGCAAATAAAAGCGCAAGTACAGCGCCAATGCCGGCGCCAGCCAGAAAGTATAGGAACTTGTCGCCTCCACTACTCTTCTCGCTCATATCTTGTCTCCTATTTAATATCTCGGCCAATACTAACAGGAAGGCCGTTAACCACCAAGACACAAAGGGGTCAGGGGTCAGGGGTCAGGGCTCAGGACTCAGAAATTTTGTCGGATCCCTGACCTCTGATCCCTGACGCCTGGAAATGCCGCCACACCGCCTCAGCCTGCGGCCGCGTTACAATCCCCTGCAGGTCCTCGACGGAGGCCTCGCGAATTTTGGCAACGGATCCGAAATGGGTGAGCAGCTTTTGAGTCGTTTTCAATCCGATACCTTCAATCTCGGCAAGCTCGGAAGTCAGTGTCCGGCGCCCGCGGCGCTCCCGATGGAAATTGATGGCAAAGCGATGGCTCTCATCCCGGATCTGCTGGATCAACCGGAGGACGGGTGAGCGGCGATCGAGCACGACCGGATCGTCTTCGCGTCCCGCCACGTAGATGATTTCTTCCTTTTTTGCGATGCTGGCCAGCGCCTGATCGACAATATTCAACTCATCGAGAGCGGACTGGGCAGCGTGTAGCTGACCGATGCCGCCATCGATCAAGATGAGATCGGGCATGCTTAGTCCTTCTTCCTGGATACGCTTGTACCGGCGGGTCACAACTTCGCGCATGCTCTGGAAATCGTCGGGCAGTCCGGAAAGCGAACGAATGATAAAGCGCCGGTAATCGGATTTCTTCATGCGCCCGTCTTCCCACGCGACCATCGATGCCACAACGTCGCTGCCCTGGAGGTTCGAAATATCGAAGCACTCGACGCGTCGCGGTGGTTTCTCAAGATCGAGCGCTTCTTCGACTTCTCTGGAAATCGTGGCAGGCGACAGGACGGCCGACCGGAACCGCTGCATGAATGAAAGGCGCGCATTCCGATGCACCAGCTCAATCATCTCGCGCTTGCCGCCGCGCTGCGGCGTGCGGATCTCGACCTTTCGTCCCCGCCGCCCGGAAAGCCATTCTTCAAGCAATCCGCGGTCCTCAAAGTCGGTGGGAACGTGGATCTCGACTGGAATGAAAGGCGCATCCACGTAGTACTGCTTGAGAACCGAACCAAAAAATTCACCGGTATCAAAGCGGTCCTGGTCCTCCCAGAACAGCTCGCGCTTGTCGACAACCCGGCCCCCGCGCATGTGGAAGATCGATACGGCGACCATGTTCTCTTCGTGGTGATACCCAAAGATATCGATGTCGTCATAGCCCATGACGGCCATCTTCTGACGCTCGGCAAGCGTTTCCATGGTCTGGATCGCGTCTCGATAATGCGCTGCGATTTCGTACTGTTCATTGCCAGCGGCTTCCTCCATTTTCGCCTGGAGCCGCTCGACGAGATCGTCATTTCGGCCCTCGAGTAGAAGCTTCACGTCCTTCACCGCTTCCTGATATTGCTCGTAGGAAGTCAAGCCCTCCACGCATGGCCCAAGGCATCGGTGAATGTAATACTGCAGGCAGGGCCGGGGACGCTTCCCGTCAATCTGGATATTGCAATTGCGGATAAGGAAATATCGTTCGATCAGCTTCAGAGTCTTTCGGGCCAAGCCTGCCGGGAAGAATGGCCCGTAGTACAATGCGCCGTCTTTTCGGATGCGCCTCGTAATGATGGTCCGCGGAAAGGGCTCGTTCACGGAAAGTTTTATGAACGGGTAGGTCTTGTCATCGCGCAGCAGGATGTTGTACTTTGGCTTGTGCTGCTTGATCAGATTGTTTTCCAGAGCCAGCGCTTCCCCTTCTGTGTCCGTCATGATGAACTCCAGGTCTTCGATGGCGTCCATCATCTGGTCCTTCCGTTCATCCAGATTTCTGGATTGCTGGAAGTACGTCCGCACGCGGTTCCGTAGCGACTTGGCTTTTCCAACGTAGATCGTCTGGCCCTCCGCATCCCTGTATAAATACACTCCCGGCCCTTGAGGAATTTGCTGGAGCTTGGCTTCAACCTTAGGATTCATGCTGTTGAAAAAATTATAGCCGCGAGAGAGGAAAAATGGGGACGTAGCCCTGTGTCCCTATTTTTCCTCTCTCGCGGCTATAATTCTCCATGCTCGAGACTGTTTCCCAAACCCTGAAGCCCGGCGATACGGCGCCAGACTTCGAACTACCCACGGTAGACCACCAAATCGTCCGCCTGTCGGACTATCGCGGTACGCCTCTCGTAATCGTTTTTATCCGAGGAACCTGGTGACCCAACTGTGTGAACCAGATGACTCAGTTTGAGTCGGCTTATCATGAATTCACGAAGCGCAGCGCCGGCGTGGTATTTATAGCAGCGCAGAAAATCGACGGATTATTCCGGGGCAAGGAGCATATCCACAAACACGCATATCCCTTCCCTGTTCTCTTCGATGAAAAGAGACAGGTGACGCGCGCCTATGGCGTTTATCAGGCGTTAGGCGTCGACACGTTTAATCTCGCAAGGCGCGCGTTGTTTGTCGTTGGCAGCGAAGGAACGATTCGCCGGATCGCCGTCAGCCCGAATCAACGGGAGGCGCCGCCCTTCGAAGAGATCCTCGCCGCTATCGAATCCTGCGGAAAATATTGAATCCGATCCGGAACGTGTCGATTCCCTGAAACGCATACTGCGCCGTCGTCATCGGCTCCTGTCTCGTGACGACAAGCTCAAACGTATGGCGGAAGGTCGACTTCTGAAGTCCAACTGAGAGTCCGGCATAATCTTTTCGCTCTCCCCGGAAGCCATGCAGTCTCGGAATGAACTCGCCAACAATGGATGCAGAGCGTAAGAAACGGATGCCCACTCCCAAGCCCAGCGATTGCGTATTGTTGAACTCGTTTCCATAAAGCAGCTCCGGCGGAAGAAATGTACTTTCGTTCCTCGTGTTGAACGCGAACGTTGGCGACGCCGTAAATGAAACACGATCGGCAAACGTACGCGTTGCGATCACCTGCAAAAAGGGCCGGTAAAGTACGTGAAAGTTGCGGCTTCCTTCAACGCCGCCCCGAATCTGGAGAGTTACCGGAACCGACTGTTTTTGGCGCGACACCTGAAATGCCGAGCTGAACTCGATGGGCGTTCTGTCGAGAGAGGACTTAAAGAAATTGCTGCGCATCACGGAGACCGAAAGCCGATTCGTCAGACCAACCCGCCCGCTAAATGCGATGGTCGCTGGACTGTCAAAGCCGAAAAAGTCTCCCAATCCCCCACCACGCAATCCGCAATTGTGTAAACAAACGGGCTGCGCAAATCGGTGTCCGATGAAGAAATCAACTTCGCCGGCTTGTGCTGGCTTTCCGTTCGGAAGATTCACGACATTCGAACCAAAGAATGCGCCTTCGCGCGCATACGCGTCCGTGCGCGGCGCGGAGTCTCCAGCCGGCCTCGCTTGAGTTGCCACCGCCGCCTGAGCCGCCCCAACCGGTGCTGCGCCCGGTGTGGTAGCCGGAGTGCCGTCTACTGTTTTCTTGTCCACATCGACCAGCATTCGCCGTCCGCCGGACTCAATCACGATCTGCTTGTTAGCGGGATCGGAGAAATGAATCACGAGCGAATCTACCCTCGAAGTGGGATAAATAAACCTGTCCGGGAATTGGGCACGGAGCATGGCGGTGATCTCCTTACCTCCACGTTCAAATGCCTGTCCGAAAACGTTTCGGGCATCACCGCCCTGCGGGCTCATATGGCATGTGATGCACCCGTCGACAGCCGGATTGCGAAACGGATCGCTTCTGAATTTCTCCAGAAACTCTGGCATTGCGAAAGCTGCAATGTTCGAAAGGAATAAGAAGACCAGGACTGACGCACTTCTGGATAATCGATTCATGGAACCTCCACCTCAGAAGAGAGTGATTTGAGGGTGCAATCCGTTACTGTAGGCGGGGTCTTGAAGAAAACGCGCGTCCTAGACCGTGCCTACAGTTCGGAATCCAGGTTCATCACTTGAATTGCATCCCTTACTTGAACCGCACTCGCGAGACGTGCGGATTGCCTTCAACAAAAAATCGCCAGGGTTTGTCTCGATATTCCCCGGCGTAATCGACTCCAACGCGAGGGCTCGTGCGGATCGGCCCTGGATCGATTTTCCTGTCTTCGATCCATATCGTGGCGCCGAATAGACTTTCTCCGTTTAATCGCTTGTCGATCGACATCGCCATGCATACTTTGCCTGGACCGCTGGCGATATTTGTCTCACGCTGTGGATTATTGCGGAGTTGCCGCATCAAATCCACATTTTCCAACGGCTCGACAGCCCGGACGAGCACCGCCGCAGGATAGCCCATCGGTTCCGTCACCACATTCAGGCAAAAATAGAAGCCATAAATCATGTATACGTAGGCGTGGCCTGGCGGGCCGAACATGACGGAAGTTCTGGGGGTGTGTCCTTTGGAAGCGTGACACGCCAGATCATGTGGCCCAACATAGGCCTCCGTCTCCACGATCTTACCCGCGAGATCGCGGCCCTCGTTACGGCGGAGCAGAACTTTGCCTAAAAGGTCAGAAGCAACTTCGAGAGTGGGACGGGAATAGAAGGAAGGGGGGAGTTTCGGGGAGCGAGCCATGGGAATTCGGATTTCGGATTGCGGATTTCGGATTTGGGGAACCGCGTCCGGCGAGACCTTAAATCCGAAATCCGCAATCCGAAATCCGCAATTTTTTACGCAGCTTCCGGCTTCCCACGGACCTGTTTCTTAATTTTCCAGTGGGAGAACAGATACTTATGGCCACACCTTGGGCACTGCCAGGATCCCTTTACGGGATCGGCGCCCCGCTCGTGGAACATCTCCACGATCAGGTGGCAATGCAGACACATGGTCGGATGGCTGTAGACCATATCGGTCTTTGCGGCCTTTGTCATGACTGGCATGAATACCTCCTAATTGGGTAGCCTTCCTCCGCAGACTTCGACATCGCCGCGGGTGCAAATATATGATTTCGGACTGCTTAGCGCACTGACGCTATGCAACCCGCATTCCTGCAGACAGTGAGATTTATTGAAAAGGTGGTCAGTCTCGGCGCCCGTCTGAGGTTTATTGAACAGCATTATACCCGAACTTTGCTTGTAGTAACATTCCGAAAAATGAAATTGCCGATTGTTCCATTGGTTATCGCCGTCACTCTGCTCTCGGCCGTAGTGTATTTGTTTACGGCGACACGGTCCAATCACCGGACGCTGGATGTGCCCAGGCTCACCCGGCTAGCCGATATCGATGGAATCGAGACCGAAGTCGCAATAGCGCCGGACGGGAATCGATTCGCGGTGATCGTTTCAGGCGATCTTTGGGTCTTGAACATCTCCACAGGCGCCCGCCAGCAAATCACGCACACACCAGAACTGGAATCCTTCCCAGCGTGGAGCCCCGACGGCAAGAGAATCGCATTTACGCGTGGCTCCGATACGTTTGTCATCGATGCCGCTACCAACACAGAAAAGTTATTCCTGGCGAATGCGGCATCGCTCTCGTGGTCATCAACAAGCCGTATCGCGTTTGTTCGGGATCGGGCATTGTGGATCATGAATCCGAACGGACAGAATGAAAAGCAACTGGTCACAGCGGATGCGAATCCGGACATCACGATCCGAACACCTCGATTTTCACCGGACGCTCTCCAGATTGCGTTCATCAAGACGCAACTAAATCTCACAGGCGAAGTCTGGATTGTCGAGGCCTGGAATGGCATGGCACGCCCCTTGGTTGTGGACCGTGCGGCCGAAAATCCAATGGATGTGGGCTGGATTGTGGACGGGCGCAATGTCGCCTATCTCACCAATCGAGCGGGCGCTTATTCGCTCTGGCAGATCGATTTTGCGCAGTCCACCATTCTTCCCCTGACTCAGCCACTGGTCACGATCCCGGTCGGTCGAATCGGAATGGGTGTATGGAAGGATCGCATTGTGCTGCCTCGGCATTTCGTCGATTCCAACATCGTTCTCTCTGATGGAACTTCCGTAGTGGCAACTGAGAAAATGGAATTGGAGCCGGCAGTCTCACCGGATGGCAAGCTGGTGGCCTACACCGCAGCGGAGGACAACCGATTTGAAATCTGGACTGCTGCAGTGAATGGCGAGAATCCCGCCTTCCGAGCGGTCGGACGGGAACCGCGGTTTTCCGCGAATGGATACGAAATCGTTTACACGCATACCGATCTGAATGGCAACAGCGATATTTGGAAAATCGATATTCGAAGCGGCAGTACAGAGCGCGTGACGGATGCGGATGAAATTGATATCTCCGCCGATTGGTCTCCAGATGGACATTCCATCGCATTTGCCTCCGCTCGAGGCGGTGCGATTTCTCTCTGGACCACACCTTCATCCGGTGGAAAGCGCTTGCGGATCAACGACGGTGGCTACGCGCCCCGATATTCGCCCGATGGCAGATCGATACTCTTCTGGAACCGGCAAGCGCTTTGGTCAACCGATGTTAATGGAGGAAATCCGCGCCGCATCTACGCCGAAATTCCGGAGCCCACGAAGGGTGTGTGGTCTCGAAAAGGTCCGGCGTTCTTCCTGGACGGACAGATTCGAACCGCGACCGAAACCTTATTTATGATGAAAGAGCGTCCGATGTGGCCCGAATTTGACGTGCTGCCGGACGGCCGATTCATTCTAGCTCCGATCGACATCCGCGAAACCGGATTGTGGGCAATCGATTTAACCTATAAGGAGAATTGACGATGGAGTTTGAAGGGAAAGTTGCAATTGTCACTGGCGCGACCAGCGGCATCGGAATGGCAACCGCGTTCCGCTTCGCCAACGAGGGCGCGCGGGTTGCTGCTGTTGGCAGACGAAAGGATGCTCTGGCCAAGCTGGATCGTCCGAACATCCGGACGTATCCGGTGGATTTGACCAGCGAAAAGGAAACCGAAACTCTGATCCAGAGCGTCCTTCGGGATCTTGGCGGTATCGACATTCTTGTCAATGCGGCGGGCATCATTGCATCCGGAACGATCGAAAACAGCACGCTTGCCGATTACGACCTCATGATGAATATCAACGTCCGTTCCGTTTTCCAGCTTACCCAGCTCGCACTACCCTCGATGATCGAACGGAAAGGAAACATTGTGAATGTTTCCAGCGTCACCGGACTCCGCGCGTTTCCCGGAGTCTTCGCTTACTGTGTCAGCAAAGCCGCCGTGGATCAGCTTACCCGATGCGCCGCACTGGAACTCGCGGCCAAAGGCGTGCGTGTAAACGCGGTCAATCCCGGCGTTGTCAGAACCAACCTCCACCGTAATTCGGGTATGGCTGAAGAAACCTATGCTGGTTTTCTCGAACGCAGCAAGACGACCCACCCGCTCGGCCGTGTAGGCGAACCCGAGGAAATTGCGGATCTGATTCTATTTCTGGCTTCGTCAAAAGCAGGCTGGATTACAGGAGGGACATATTCTATCGATGGTGGGCGAGCTCAGACGTGCGCGAGATAAGGTGTCAGGGATCAGCTAGAGGTAGCGAGCGACCTCATACGACCGACGCCAGACGCGGGCGTAAAGCCCACGGCTACGAGACCACTGCCGCGGATTCGTAGCCGCAGGCTTTATGCCTGGGAAGCATACGATTTGATTGCGTCGGGTGATCTAAACTCCCCTCTCAAGGAAGTAGGCCGATAAGTTCTTTGTTTTCGTGCCGCCGACTTCCTTTCTGTTATGGAGCTGGCCAGCAGGACAGCTCTG
>Ga0137380_10005995_pt1 | contig 10822 bp, 6 predicted proteins | sample SagtaG_17_FD_104809 | JGI IMG/M metagenome (GOLD analysis project Ga0137380, IMG submission 104809) | Vadose zone soil microbial communities from Sagehorn Ranch, Mendocino, California, USA - Sage2_L_100_16 metaG | ecosystem: Environmental > Terrestrial > Soil > Vadose zone | place: USA... | reverse complement strand
TGACGACGACCGACTTCGCGATCCTGGACAAGGTCAAACGCGGCGAAGATATCCCGCTCTCCACATTCACCGCAGGTGAGGGCGAGATCACCCGCGGCATCATCGAGCACGGCGGCTTGTTCAATTACAACATGGCCCGCCTGAAGGGTGAGGTCGTGCTCCATCCGCCCCAGACGCCGGCGCGCGCGATGACGCTCGGCGAGAAGATTCTCGCGCGGCGCTGGGTCGTCGATCCGGCAAAGGGCAAGATCGGCGTACCCGCGGTGAAGCCCGGTGACGAAGGGTTCGTGCTCACCGACATCCGCTTCAGCCACGAGTACGTGACCCCGATGGCCGCAATTTTCTTCGAGCAGCTCGTGGGGAAAGACGCCAAGGTCAACGATCCCGGCTCGATCCTGATGTTCCGGGACCATCTCACGTTTTTGCCCGAGGCGATGACGCCGGAGCGTGTGAAGGAGGGATTGCTCGACGTCGCGCTGCAGCTCGAAAAGAAGCAGCGCGAGTTTGCGACGGCGCAGGGCATCAAGCTGTACGGCGAGCTGCGCCTCGGCCACCACGGCTCCGAGGCGATCTGTCACTCGAAGATTCTCGAGGCGCACGCGCTCCCCGGTCAGGTGATCATCGGCTCCGATTCGCACACGCCGCACGCCGGCGCCGTGGGCTGCGTGGCGTTCGGCGTCGGCACGACCGCCATCTTCAACTCCTGGATCACCAGGGACGTCCGCCTGCAGGTGCCGGAGACGGTGAAGGTCGTGATCACCGGCCGGAAGCCCGACAACGTCACCGCCAAAGACTTCATGCTCGAGGTCCTGCGCCATCCGTACGTCAAAACCGGCAAGGCGATTGGCAAGCTGGTGGAGTACTGTGGCGATGCTGTCGAGGCGCTGTCGGTCGACGAACGCGCCACGATGACCAACATGACGGCCGAGGTGGGTGGGTTCACGGGCTACGTGGCCCCCGACGACAAGACCGTTGCATACCTGATGGACTACCGCCGGATGTCCCGCACCGAGGCCGAGCGGCTGTGCGCCGGGCTCACGAGCGACCCTGGCGCCGAGTACTGCGAGGTCATCGAGATCGATGCGGCGAGCGTTCGCCCGATGATCGCGTTGCCGGGCGACCCGGGGAACGGGCTCCACATCGACGACGTCGCGCACCGCATCAAGGTCGACATCGCATACGCGGGGTCCTGCACGGCCGGCAAGAAAGAAGACATGGACATGTACGCCCGGGTGCTCGCCGAGGCGGCGGGGCGCGGCGAGCGGGTGGCGCCGTGGGTGCGCTTCTTCATTCAGTGCGGGTCGCAGGATGTGAAGCGGTACTGCGAAGAGCGCGGCTACCTGGACGTCTTCCGGCAAGTGGGCGCCACGTTCCTCGAGCCCTCGTGCGGTGCCTGCATCAATGCGGGGCCGGGGGTGTCGAAGACGCGCGAAGAGGTGACGATCAGCGCGATCAACCGCAACTTCCCGGGGCGCTCGGGCCCCGGTCAGCTCTATCTCGCCAATCCCTACACGGTCGCGGCGTCGGCTATCACCGGCTACATCACGGTCTGGTCGCCTGGGATTGTCCTGGAGACTGCTCGCTAGGGCAGGGTTCCGCGGATCTGGACCTTCACAGCGCGTGCGCCGCTCCCAAAGTCCAGCGCCGATGTCACCGTCGTCGTCGAATCCGGAACCAATTTCGCGGTAATCGTCAAATCTCCGTTCAACGTGCCGCGAGCGACGTTGAACGTCGCTGTCCCGCGCGCGGTGCCATAGGCGCTCGAGGTCGTATGCAAATGCCCACCCCGCGAGAGCCAAGTCGTTACGGTCGAATCGGTGGCCTGGTGGATCACAAAACCGGTCCCCGTGCCCGCCGTGTCGAGCGTGAAGCGTGACCACAGCGAGTCCATGACCGGCGCGCGGCCCGACCCGAGCAGGAAGAACACGGTGTCCATCGTGTTCGTGGCGGCCTGGTAACCTTTCCAGGCCAGGATCGCAGTCAGATTGCTCGTCACGTGCGACCCGCCCTGCGTCGCATCGATGTCGAACTCTATTCCTACGACCCGGGTAGTGTCCGACCCCGCCGGGATGCGCGTTGCGCGATCCATGAAGGGAAAGACGAGGGCCGACATCAGCGCGTAGAGGCCAGAGTCACCGGTGAACGCCGGGTCCAGAGCGGTGTCGTGCAGGAAAGCGGAGTCGAGCGCCATGCGGACGGCGATCAGCTCAGGTCCGGGAATCGCGTCGGGATCGACGCCCCCGGCATCCGAGCACGCAACGACGGCCCCGGCGCAGGCGAGGGAGAGCAACATCTTTCTCATGTGAGCGAATATGGCGCTACTGTGCGCCACCCGTAATGGTCACGACTCGATCGCGATACGGGCGCAGTGAGTCGCGCTGATAGACGCTGCGGGGATTCCACAGCACCCACGTTCTGATGCCCAGCTCTTCGGCCGCGCGGATCTGCTCGCGGATCTCGTGCGGCGTGTAGCGCGGCTTGCGCCGGCCAAGCGTGAACGCCTGGAGGAAAGGACGAATCGTCGCGGCCCTGGCGAGCGGCCGCGAGCGCTCGAGCGCTTCGCTCAACGCATGGAAGACGACGCGATACGGCTCGCCGTTCGGCCACGCGAGGCCATAACTGCCCTTGTAGTAGTGGCTGGGGTACACCATCGGTAACACCACGTCGGCCACCGAGACGAAGTCTTCCCACACCTGGCCGATTCCCAGGTCACCGGTCGCGGCCGACGTCAGGCCAAAAATGTCGAACGTGACCGGGACGCCGAGGGGTTGAATCCGCTGGGTGAGAATGGCGATCCCGGCCTGCACACCCTCGCGCTGCGTCTCGCCCCGTTTGCGCGCGGCGAAGACCGCCTGCGCCAACGCTTCCTTGGGTTCGTCGGGGAACCGCACGTAGTCGAATTGCACCTCGTTGAAGCCGAGCCGTACTGCTTCCTGCGCGAGCTGCGCGGCGTAGATCCAGACCGAATCATTGAACGCGTCCACCCATGCGGTGCCGATCCGATCGCGCCACAACCCGCTCCCATCGCGATTCTGCACCGACCATTTGGGCCGGTGTTCGGCGAGCAGCGGATCCTTCGCGACGACGATGCGCGCAATGGCATAGATGTCGTGCGCGCGCAACGTGTCGAGCCGCGACTGCACGTCGCGCGTGCGCACGCACTTGGTGGCGCCGACCTCCTGCGCGACCTTGACCTCGGAGGGATACAGCAGGCAGCCCGTGTCGTCTTTCACGTCGACGACGAAGCCGTTGATCTCGGTGGAGTCTGCCAGCCGGACCAGCTGCGCGAGCTTGCCTGAGCCAAACGCCCACGCGTTCACATACAGCGCTTTGATCGGCTGCGCGGCTTGCGCATTCTCGAACAGGGGATCCGGCAGGACGTAGCGCAGCTCGACGCCGCGCAGCTGCATCGTCTCGGGCGACGTCGGCAACTGTTGGGCAAAAAGGCCGCGACTTGATGTCGCGGCCCAGAGCAAGATAGCGCTTGCCTGCCGAGCCAACTTCATAGGGGCAACCAACATAGGAAATTGACCCCTAACGGGGCAAGGATTGGTCTCACTTGAGACGTAAGCTGTTGAATAGCAGCGGGTAAGACGCGATGCTCTGGCCGCGATATTGCGGCCGGATCCCGAACAGGATGACGTGTCCCGTTCCTTGTTGCACATCGAGGATCGCGGCCTTTCCGGCGATGCGTTCGGGATGCAGGACCCAGCCCGAGAGCAAGACGCGCGTCGGATCTTCCGGCCAGCGACCGATCACGTGCGTCACGGTGGAGTCGAGCACTTCAAACGCCGGACCTCCTTGAAACCAGCCGACCGCTTCGCGCGGCATGCCGCGCGCGACCGCATGCGACGTGTCGAGCTCGAGCCGGAAGATCGACCCCGGTGCGTAGAAATCCTCGTCACTAATCGCTTCGAGCACGTTGCGCACCGGCAAGAGCAGCGCCTGAATCGCAAATCGGCTCGCCTCATTCAGCGCGATGAGCGTCCCGCCGTCCGTGACGAACTGTCGCAGTGCGTCGCTCCCGTCGGGACCGATGCCACCGGCGTACGGCGCGGGATAGCGCGGCGGCAACCCTTCGAGGATCTCGCTCGGGCGTTGATCCGGCAGGATGATCACGTCGAACTGGTCGCGCAGCTTGCCTGCGCGCACCACCGAATCGACGAGCGACGTGTACGGCACCTTCCAGGTGTCGAATACCCAGCGCGTCCACCCCTCATCGATCGTCGCGTCGTAGGATTTGTAGAGACCGATACGGACCGCAGGCTCCAAGTCCGTTTCACGCAGCGGTGGGACGGGGGACACGATCCGCGGCGTGATCGGCGCGGACAACGGCACGCGTAACGAGTCGTTGGCCGCAATCGCGGTCACACCCATGAGCAACGGCAGGGTGTGCGCGGTGACGTCATACGGCCGCTCCGGCGGCCCGCCGGGATACTGCCGGCGGTCGGGGTAGTGCTGCACCTCCAGCAGCGTCTTGGCGAACGCCGCGTACGGTTGCCGCAACACGATGACATACGTTCCGGCTGCATGGCGCTGGCCCTGCAGGCTGAACGATTGCAGTGCGGTGCGAATCTCGACGCCGCCGCGCCGCAGGATCCCCAGCATGGCGCTCAGCGCGACCGAGTCCTGGCGGGCGGGGATGACGTAGGCGTACGGCCATTCCCGCCAGCCGCGGACGGCATGCGTCTCGACGTTGAAGAAGTTGGCAAGCCAGCGCTCGCGCTCGCGCGCCGCATGGACGAGCAGCGCGTAGGCGCCTTCCGTCTGATACGAGACGATGTCGCGCAACGACCAGCGGCCGCCGCGCCAGGGATTCGTGAAATTCCACGACCGCTCACGCGGGTTGTAGCCGCGCGCGCGCGCCTGCAACCGATCGAACGGGATGTCGACCGGCGTCGCAAGGTCCGCGCTCGCCGTCTCGGACAGAATCCGCACGCCGCCGTGGTAGTGCTGATAGGCGCGCGCCGGCGTCCAGGCGTCGTACGTGGAGTTGATCGAAATCCCCGTCTTGCCCTGACCGGCGAGCTCCCACGCCATCGCGCTGCCGAGCGCGTTCACGCCGTCGATGAGCAGCGGATCGACGTTCGGTTCGACGGGGTCGAGGTAGGGCGGCAGAAACAGGCGGGCGCCGTTCGCATCCATTTGATGGATGTCATGCACGATCTGCGGATGCCACACGTTGTACAGCGAGTCGACGGTGAGCCGCGTTTCGACCTGGGTGAACGCGTACCAGTCGCGGTTGTTGTCGTGGCCGGCGTAGTGGTGGTACAGCTCCGGCGGTGCCGTGCCCTCGGCGGTGGTGCCGAGTGTGCGATTGTACCACTTGGCCACGATCGTGACCCCGTCAGGATTCAACGAGGGGACGAGCCAGAGAATCACATTGTCGAGAATGGCCCGCGTCGTGGCGCCCGTGTCGGTCGCCAGACGGTACGCGAGGGCCACCGGCGAGAGATGGCCGCCGACCTCCGTGGAATGGACGCTGGACGTGATGAGAACGATCGTCTTGCCCGCCTGCAGGGCGTCGCGCGCGGCGCGACTCGTCCGAAATGTGCGGGGATCGGCGAGGTTGGCGTTGAGCTGCCGGTAATAGTCGAGCCGCTTGAGGTTTTGTGGACTCGAGATCACGAGCGCGATGAACGGTGCGCCGAGTGTGGTCTTGCCGAGCTCCCGGTAGTCGACGCGATCACTCGCTTTGGCGAGCGCCTCGAAATAGCGCACGAGGACGGGCCATTCGACGAGCTTGCGATCGTCACCCGGCTCGAACCCGAGCACCGACCGCGGCGTCGGGATGACGGCGGCGGCAATGGGGCGGCGAGCGGCGGGGGCGGGGGCGGGGGGCAGCGCAGGGCGGCGAGCGCGGCGCTGTTGTGCAGCCGCCGGCACCGCCAACAGGACGGCTGCTAGCGCCAGGACGATGCTGCGCCGCAGCGTCAATGCTGACTCGTCGTCGAGGCGGGCGCTGCTTCGCCCGTGCCGATCCAGTGCGCGAACCAGGTCCGGATCCGCTCCAGCCGGTCGACGAGCAGCCACGGCGGTCCGGTGCGCGACAACCCGTGGAAGGAGCGCGGATAGCGCACGAATTCCGCCGGGATCCCGCGTTTGCGCAGCGACATGAAGAGCTGCTCGGCGTCGGTTATCGGCACGCGCTTGTCGTCTTCGGAATGCACGATGAGCATCGGGGTGTGCATCTTGGTCGCGTAGGCCATCGGCGAGAGGACGCGATAGAGGGAGTCGCTCTCCCACGGCGCACCCTTGAACTCGAACTCGGTCAGCCCCTGCGCATCGGACGATCCGTACCAGGAATACCAGTTGTAGATCGAGCGGTCGGTTTGCGCCACGCGGAATCGGCCGGTGTGACCGACGATCCAGTTCGTCATGAAGCCGCCGTAGGACCCGCCGAGCACCGCCATGCGCGTCGTGTCCACGCCGCCCTTGGCGCGCGCGATCGCGACGTCGACCGCCTGCATCAGATCCTGGTAGTCCTCCATCCCCCAGCGGGCCCGTGTCGAGAAGGTGAACGCATGCCCGTACCCGGTCGAGCCTCTCGGATTCGTGAACAGCATCCAGTAGCCCTGCCCCGCCAGCATCTGGAACTCGGGAAACAGCACATTGCCGTAGCTCGAATGCGGTCCGCCGTGGATGGACAGCACCAACGGATAGCTCTTCCCCGGCTGATAGCCGTACGGCTTCATCAGCCACCCTTCGATCTTCAAGCCGCCGACGCCGGTGAACCAGAACGTGTCGGCGGGAATGACTGTGACCTGCTTGACGAGCGAATCGTTGAACGACGTGAGCCGGCGTTCGGAGCCGCGGCCGAGCGGAGTCACGTACAGCTCCGTTCCATGCGTGATGTCGCTGGCGGTGTAGGCGAGCGCACGCCCGTCGGTACTGAGCGTGAAGCCGCGCAGCTGACGCTCTCCCGTGGTCACCTGACGAACGGAGCCACCGGCTGCCGCCACGGTGAACAGATGCACGTTGCCGTTGCTCTCGGCGTAGAAGTAGATCGTCTTGCCATCGGCCGAGAAGGCGGGGCTGCTGGGGTCGAGACTCCAATCTCCCGTGAGAGCTCGTGCGTTACCCCCGCTTGCCGGAACGGTGCAGATGTCGTTCTCCACGTCCGGGCCCTTCGAACACACGAACGCGATCGTCTTTCCATCCGGCGACCAGACGGGGGAGCTGCTTTGCGGGAAACCAGTGGGAAGGGGGCGAGTCGTACCGTCGGCCACGTTGAGGAGGAACAAGCCCGGCCAGTTGTCTTTCCGCAATTCCAGATTCTCGGTGGAATCTTGGTCGAACGCGATCGTCTTCCCGTCAGGCGACCACGCCGGCGAGCTCTGACTGAGATCGCTGCTGGTGAGCTGGCGCGGCGTGCCACCGGCGAGTGGCACCAGGTAGAGATGGCTCGGCCGGCGCGTCTCGCGCGGCGGCAGGTAGCCCCGCTCATCGCCGACGATCGGAATCGAGGTGTAGACGCGGCCATCGAAGCGCTTCGGATCGGGTCCGCGGGTGATCGCCGTGGGCGAGACGCGCGTGCGCCACGTCTCTTTCTTGAGGCTGTCCGGCTCCTCGCCCCGCCACGTGTACGCGAGCCATTGCCCGTCCCGCGAGAACACCGGCATCGCGTGCACGCCTTTGATCTGGAACGCTTCGCCGCCGGGCGCGGCGGTGCGCAGGAACCAGATATCGTCGTCCGAGCCCTCACGCTTGCTCGAGAAGGCGAGCAGCGAGCCATCCGGCGACCAGTTCGGGTTCGACGCCTCGGTCGAGGGGCTCGTGTAGCGGAACGCAGGCGCGGAGCCGTCCACGGGCGCCATCCAGATCTCGCTGTGGCGCCGGTCTTTGTCTTCGACGACGGTCGTGACGACGAACGCCACGCGACGCGCGTCGGGCGAGAGCGCGGGGCTGCTGACGACGGTCAGGCGATAGTAGTCGGTGGATTGCCAGGGCCGCTGTTGACTCGCGAGAGCGGCGGGCATAAGGAGGCAGCCAAGCAGCAGGGCATGTTGCAAACGCATACGCAGCTCGAGAGGATCGGGGCGACTGAAAAAATACAAGGGGTCAGGACAGTTTGCTTGTCCTGACCCCAGTGACCTGTTTACCTGCTGCGTCTGCTGCGCCTGTTGCGTCTAGTTCAGCTTATGCAGCTCAACGCGCCGATTCTGCGCCCGACCATCCGGCGTCTTATTCGACGCGATGTAGCCGGATGCTCCAAACCCACGCGCCTTCATCCGCATTGGGCTCACGCCCTTGCGCGCGAGGTAGTGTTGCACCGCCCCCGCACGTCCCATCGACAGCCTCATATTCGTCAGCTTGCTGCCAGTCGAGTCGGTGTAGCCTGCGATCTCGATGCGAATCTCCGGATTCGCGACGAGTGAGGCGGCCACTTGGTCGAGCACGGCGTAGGAGGACGCCGTCAGCACCGACCGGCCGGTCTGGAAATTCACGCCCTGCAGGATGAGCGTGGGACGCGCCGGCGGCGCGCCGGGGGGCGCCGGGGTGACCGCGCGCTCCTCGAACAGCAGCAGGCAGCCGAACTGATCGACGCGCGATCCGGGCGGCGTGTTGGGGCACCGATCCTGTGAATCGACCACGCCGTCGCCATCGGTGTCGTGCTCGATGGGGCAGCCGTTGGCATCTACCTGAATCCCCACCGGCGTATTGGGGCACTTGTCCAGACTGTCGGGCACACCGTCCTTGTCGGTATCGGCCGGACAGCCGAACGCATCGACCGGTGTCCCAGGAGGTGTGTTCGGACAGCGATCGATCCCGTCGAAGACCTTGTCGCCGTCGGAATCCGACGGGCACCCACTCGCATCGACGGTCGCGCCGGGTGGCGTGTCCGGGCACTTGTCGAGTCCGTCCCAGACGCCGTCATGATCGGAATCGATCGGGCACCCGGTGGCATCGACCTTCGCGCCAGCGGGCGTGTCGGGGCATTTGTCGAGCAAATCGTTCACACCATCGCCGTCGGAATCAGCCGGGCCGGCTGGCGCAGCCGCCGCAGCCGCTGCGATCGGGCAACCCTTGGCGTCGACTGCAACGCCCGCGGGTGTATCGGGACATTGATCGATCCCGTCGAACACTTTGTCGCCATCCTGATCGTGCGGGCAGCCCGTCGCATCCACCGTCGCGCCGGTCGGCGTGTTGGGACATGCATCGATGCCGTTCAAGACGCCATCGCCATCGGCGTCGGCGGGACAACCGCGCTTATCGACCGTCGCGCCGCGCGGAGTATCGGGGCAGGCATCGTTCTTGTCGGCGACCCCGTCGTGATCCGCGTCCGCCGCCGGCGCGGCGTCCGGCTGGAAGAACGCGAATCCCGCGGACGCCATGAGGTGCGTTGCGTTCTTCGATCCGCCGGGAAACGCACTCGTCGTGCTCGGCGTGTAGATGCCGCGCGCCTCGAATCGCAGCGCAACCCGCGAGCTCATGAAGAACTTCGCTCCCGCTCCGCCATGGAATCCGCCATCGGTGAAGCGGTAGGGATTCGTGCCGCCGAAATCGAGCCGCGAGTACCCGCCGAGCACGTAGACGGACATGCGGCTCGCGTTCAGCGCGTTCACGACGAGACTGCCGCTGCCGATCAGCGGCTCGATGTGCGCCGTGCCGACGTCCTGCGGTGACTGGAACAGCGCCTCGACCTCGAGGTCGATCATCGGCGTAAGCGCGTACGCGAAGCGTACGCCACCGCCTGGTTTATCGGCCAGATTGAACGCCTTATCGTATTTTGTGAAAGCGCCGAAGATGCCGACTTCGTAGCGGCGATCGTACTGCGCCTCCAGCCGGGACCCGGTGATCGCCGTGACCAGCAGTATTGCGGCAAGGGTTCTCACGTTTGGCCTCCGCCTCAGTTAGTCTGCCGCAGCTCGACGCGCCGGTTGAGCGCGCGTCCGGCTGGTGTCGTGTTCGGTGCGACCGGCTGCGTTGGACCATACCCCCGGGCGACCATCCGCTCGAGAGCGACACCCTTACCCGCGAGATACGTGCGCACGGCATCGGCGCGCGCCTGTGACAGGCGAATGTTGGTCGCCGACGAACCCGTAACGTCCGTATGTCCTGCGATTTCGATCTTGATATCGGGGTTGGCAACGAGTGACGCCGCCACGATGTCGAGAATCGTATACGAGTCAGGCTTCAATGCCGAGCGGCCCGTCTCGAACGTCACGCCACGGAGGACAACCGGTGTCTTTGCCTCCGTAAAGAGGATCGGGCACCCGGCCGCATCCACGCGCGTGCCGGCTGCCGTCCCGGGGCACTTGTCCTTGGTGTCGTCTACGCCGTCCCCATCCGTATCCGACGCGCGCTGGCAACCCGCCGTATCCACCTCGGTCCGCGCCGGCGTGTTGGGGCACTTGTCGATGCCGTCCGGCACGCCGTCGTGGTCGCTATCGACCGGGCAGCCGTTCGTGTCGACGGTCGCACCAGCCGGCGTGTTCGGGCACTGGTCGGGACCGTCCGGGACGCCGTCCCGGTCGGAATCGGTGGGACAGCCTTTCGCATCCACCCGAGCACCGGTCGGGGTGTTGGGGCACTTGTCGATTCCGTCCTACACACCGTCAGCATCCGACTCCTTGGGGCAACCGCGGGCGTCGACCGCGGCGCCCTCGACCGTGTTGGGACAGGCGTCGAGCCCGTTGTAGACCTTGTCGTGGTCGGAGTCGCTCGGGCATCCCCGCGCATCGACGACGGCGCCGGACGGCGTCCCCGGACACGCATCCTTCTTATCGGCAACCCCATCCTGGTCGGTGTCACGAAACGAGCTTGGCCCGGTGAAGATCGAGAGCCCCACGGAGCCGACGATATGCCCTGCCCAATTGCC
>Ga0137380_10005982_pt1 | contig 10835 bp, 7 predicted proteins | sample SagtaG_17_FD_104809 | JGI IMG/M metagenome (GOLD analysis project Ga0137380, IMG submission 104809) | Vadose zone soil microbial communities from Sagehorn Ranch, Mendocino, California, USA - Sage2_L_100_16 metaG | ecosystem: Environmental > Terrestrial > Soil > Vadose zone | place: USA... | reverse complement strand
GGCGTCGGCGGCGAGCTGGCGCGCGCCGTACTCGATCACGTTCTGCCGCCGGACGAAATCGGAAGCGCACAGCGGCGAGGCGAACCTCGCCGTTCCGGAGGTCGGGAGCGTGTGGTTGGGGCCCGCCAAGTAGTCCCCCACGGGCACCGGCGCGTGCGGTCCCACGAACACCGCGGCCGCCCGCCTGACCCGCGGCAGTGCCGCGGCGGGCTCGCGCACCAGGAGCTCGAGGTGCTCCGGCGCCAGCTCGTCGGCGAAGGCGAGCGCCTCGTCCAGGGAGCGCGCCACGACCGCCGCCCCCCGCGCGCGGAGCGACTCGATCGCGATGCGATTCGGCCGGTCGCGCAGCTCCGCCTCGAGCGCCGCCAGCACGGCCTGCGCCAGGGTCCGGTCCGCCGTGACCAGCAGGGCCAGGGCGAGAGGATCGTGCTCCGCCTGCGCGATCAGGTCGGCCGCGACCAGGCGCGGGTCCGCCGAGGCGTCGGCGACGATCGCCACCTCGGTGGGCCCGGCGAGCGAATCGATCCGCACCTCGCCTACGAGTTGCCGCTTGGCCTCGGTGACGTAGGCGTTCCCGGGCCCGACGATCACGTCGCAGCGCGGGATCGCGCCCGTCCCCAGGGCGAGCGCGGCGATCGCCTGGGCCCCGCCGGCCCGCAGGATGCGCGTGGCGCCCGCGATGCGCGCGGCAGCGGCCACCTCCGGCACGATGCTGCCGTCGGGCCGCGGAGGGGTGGCGAGCACGACGTCCGGCACCCCGGCGAGCCGGGCCACCGCCGCGGTCATGATCACGGTCGAGGGATAGGCGGCGCGCCCCCCCGGGACGTAGCAGCCCGCGCGTGCGAGAGGCACCACCAGGCACCGCAGCAGCCCGCCGTCTGGGAGGCGCTGCTCGTAGCTCTCCGGCACCTGCGGGGCGTGGAACGCGCGGACCCGCTGGGCGGCCTTCTCCAGGGCGGCGCGGACCGGCCCCGGGCAGCGTGCGGCCAGCGCGTCCCATTCGGAGCCGGGCAAGAAAGGGTCGGCCAGGTCGGGGCCGTCGAACCGCCGCGTCAGGTCGCGCAGGGCGGCGTCGCCGCGCGCCCGTACCTCCGCGATGATGCGAGAGACCGCGGGCGCGACCTCGGGCGGCGTCGCCGCGGCGGCGCGCAGCCCGGCGGCCTGCGCGCGCTGGGCGGGATCGGCCAGGTCCAGCAGGCGGATCACGAAGGGCCTCCCACCCGCTCCAGCACCGGCAAGAGCTCCTCCAGCTTGAGGCGGTACGAGGCGCGGTTCACGACCAGCCGCGCGCTTACGTGTAAGAGCTCCTCGACGATCAGGAGCCCGTTCTCCTCCAGCGTCCGGCCGGTCTCCACCAGGTCGACGATGGCGTCGGCGAGATCGGCGACCGCAGCCAGCTCGACGGACCCGGACAGCCGCACCAGGTCGACGGGCACGTCCCGGCGCGCGAACGCCCGGGCGGTGAGACGCGGGTACTTGGTCGCGACGCGGAGCGACCGGCCCATCTCGGCGCCGCTCTCCCCGGAGCGCCAGCCGCGCGCGACCGCCGAGTCCCTCGGCGCGGCGAGGCACAGCCGGCAGGTCCCGAATCCCAGGTCGAGCGGCACCAGGAGGTCGGCGCCCGACTCGAGCACGTGGTCCAGCCCGCACACGCCCAGGTCGGCGGCGCCGCGCTCGACGTAGAGCGGCACGTCCGGATCCTTCAGCAGCAGGAACCGCGCCTGCGCGCCGCGCGCCGGCACGATCAGCTTGCGCGTCGCCGCGAAGTCCTCCTCCGGCGAGAGCCCCGCGCGGGCGAACCGCTCCAGGGCAGCCTGCAGCGTGCGCCCCTTGGGGAGGGCCACGGTGATCATGCGGGCCTCGCCAGCGGGACCAGCGCATCGAGGTCGAGGGAGAAGCCCACCGCCGGACGCGGATCCCCGAAGCGGCCCAGCAACGTGTCGTAGCGGCCACCGCCGCCGACCGCGCGGGGCGCGCCCGCGGCGTAGAGGTTGAAGACGAGCCCGGTGTAGTAGCCGAGGCCGCGGACCTCGCCCAGGTCCACCTCCAGCTCCGCGCCCAGGTTCCGCGCCTGCAAGCGGTCGAGCGCGGCCAGCAGCCGCTGCAGCGCCGAGGATGCGGCCTCGCCCGGCGCGAGCTGCTGCGCACGCGTGAGCAGGGCGGTGGCTTCCGCCTGCGGGCGGGGAGGCTGGGCGAGCATGAGCAGCGCGTCGCGCGCTTTTCCCGGGGGGACCTCCCGCGTGCACAGCAGCGTCAGGCCGGGCAGGTCCTTGCGATCGATGGCATCGGTCAGTGCGCGCGCGAGCCGGGGCGAGGCGCCGGAGGCGGCGATCAACGCGGAGAAGTACCCGACGGCGCCGACCGCGATGCGCGCGGCGCCCGGCGGGATGCCCAGCGCGAGCAGCGAGGCCGCCGCCAGTGCCAGCATCTCGGCATCGGCCTCCGGTCCGGCTTCACCGACCAGCTCGCAGCCGGCCTGCAGGCGCTCGCGCGGGACGCCCGATTCCGCCCCGGACTCGCGGACCACGCTGCCGCGGTAGTACAGGCGCAGCGGCGACATCCGGGACAATCGCGTGGCGGCGATCCGCGCCACCTGCGCGGTGAAGTCGGCGCGCAGGGCGAGCAGGTGGCCGTGCCGGTCGACGGCGCGCAGCGCGTCCGCGCCGCCTCCCGCGCTGTCGCCGAACACCTCGGCCGATTCGATGGAGGGCGGAATGACCTCCGCGAATCCGTGCTCCTCGAAGACGCGGGCGAGCGCCGCCTCGCAGCGCCGCAGGCGGCGCGCGGCCTCGAAGAGGAGGTCCTGCGTGCCCTGCGGCGGGGCGGCTCGTGCCGGCGCTTCGCGCGCGTCTTTCGACCGTCCGTCCAAAGGGTCCATTGTGCGCGGGGGAGGCGCGGCGAGCAACTGGGTTGCGCGATATGGTGCCCCGCCGTGTACCGCCTGCTGCGCCCGATCCTCTTCTTGCTCCCCGCCGAGGCGGCGCACGCGCTCGCGGGCGGCCTGCTGTGGCTCTGGTCGCGCGCCGGCCGGCGGCCGCGCGCGCGGGAGGCGCTCGCGCAAACCCTGTGGGGTCTTCGCTTCCCCAACCCCGTCGGCCTCGCGGCGGGGATGGACAAGGGCCAGGTGCTGGTGCCCGCCTGGTTCCGGCTCGGCTTCGGTTTCGTCGAAGTGGGGACCGTCACGCCCCGGCCGCAGCCGGGCAATCCGCGGCCGCGGCTGTTCCGGCTGCCGGAGCACCGCGCGATCGTCAACCGCATGGGCTTCAACAATCCCGGCGCGCGGCGCGTGGCGCGGCGGCTCTCGAGCCTCCCGCGCCAGCCGGGCCCCGTCGGCGTGAACGTCGGCCGCAACAAGGACACGCCCAACGAGCGCGCGGCCGACGATTACGTGGCCGCGTTCCGCGCGCTCGCTCCGCACGCGGACTACGCCGCGATCAACGTCTCCAGCCCGAACACGCCCGGGTTGCGCGAGCTGCAGGGCGCGGGCGAGCTGCGGGCCCTGGTGGAGGCGGTGGCCCGCGCGCGAGACGAGCTCCACCGATCGACCGGGCGCCGCGTGCCGCTCCTCGTGAAGGTGTCGCCGGACGAGCCGCCCGAGCGCCTCGACACCCTCGCGGATGCGGCGCTCGCGGGCGGCGCCGACGGCCTGATCGCGACCAACACCACCCTCTCCCGGGAGGGCGTGGTGGGACATCCGCGCGCGGCCGAGGCGGGCGGCCTCTCGGGTCCGCCCCTGCGGGAGGCCGCCGAACGCGCCTGCGCCCGCCTGTTCCTGCGCGTGGGCAGCCGTGCGCCGATCGTCGGAGTCGGCGGCATCGCCACCGCGGAGGACGCCTACCGCCGCATCCGCGCGGGCGCCAGCCTCTTACAGGTGTACACGGCGCTCATCTACCGGGGGCCGTCGACTGCAGGCCACCTCCAGGACGGGCTGGCGCGCCTGCTGGAGCGCGACGGCCTCACCCTCGCCCGGGCTGTCGGGATCGATGCAAAGCGGTACGCGGAGGGGGACAGCCTGCCTGCACGGGCGCCCTCCGGGACCCAGCTCCCCGCGAGCTAGACGGGGACGCGGTCGGGCTCGACCTGGAGGTCCTGCGTCCTTTGCTCGAGCGGACCGGACGCCAGGCGGAACGCGGCCATCGCGGCGAGGCCGAGCAGGAAGCCGATGAGGATGTCGAGGACGTAGTGGTGGTCCAGGTAGACCGCGCTGAGGCAGACGAGGAAGAGGTAGGCGGCCGCGACGATGCGGAAGCGCGGCAGACGCCAGCCGTAGAGGAGCGCCAGCATCGGATACACGACGTGCAGGCTGGGGATCGCGCCGAAGACGTCCGCGCTCTTGCCATAGAAGCTCGCCATCACGGGGAGGCCGACCAGCTGGTCGAACCGCACCGCTCCGGCTGCCGAGGCGCGCACGCTGAGATCGGCGGTGAACCCGTGGGCCGCGACGTACCAGGGCGGGGCAGCCGGGTAGATGTAGTAGAGGCTGAACCCGACCACGTTGGAGACGAAGAACACCCAGGTGAAGCGCACCGCCCGCCGCTCGTGGCCGTGGAAGAGCAGGTAGATGGCGAGCACCACCGATTCGCCGATGAAGAGGAAGGGCGTGTAGGACAGGCCGCAGACGAAGTCGAGCACGCGGCTGGTGTGCAGCTGGAACCATTCGTTCGGCGTGAGCGTACCGGCCGCGGTGCGGATGCCGAACAGCTTGAGGTCGAAGTTGTACGGCTCGTGGAGGTGGATGACCGGCGAGCGGATGGCGTCCTCGTACCAGCGCATCGAGTCGTACACGACCCCGTAGAGCAGGAAGGGCATCGCCACGCGCGCCAGGCGGCGCGTGCCGTCGCTCCACAGCGAGAGCCCCAGGAAGAGCCCGATGGCGATGAAGTGCTCCGGGCCGGGGCCGCCGAGCGCGGTGACGAGAGCGAGGTACGCAGCGCAGAGGGCGGGCACGCCCACCGAGAAGAAGCGGGGCGCGCGGCGCAGCTGCTCGATGCGCTCGCGCATCGACAGCAGCCTCATAGACCCTGTGCCTCGCGCCGCGGACGGTCGGTCTGCACCAGCGGCTCCAGAGGCACCTCCTCGGGCAGGGCCTCCTGCACGGCGCGACGCCGGTCGCGCCAGGCGAGCACCGCGGGCAGCGCGAAGAGGGCCGCCGACAGGCAGGTCAGCTCGCCGATCACCGCGGTCAGGCCGAAGGACTGGATGGCCATGCTGTCCGCCGTGACCAGGGTGGCGTAGCCGATGATGGTGGTTGCCGAACAGAGCGTGACGGCCCCCCCCGAGGCGGTGAGCGATTCCAGGACGCCCGTGGACTGGCGGTAGCGCTGGTAGAAGTTCACGGCGTAATCGACGCCGATCCCGAAGGTGATCGGCAACACGGCGAAGTTGACGAAGTTGAGCCGCAGGCCCAGCCCGCCGAGCGCGCCGAACATCCACAGCACCCCGAGGCAGAGCGACGACACCACCCAGGCGGAGTCGCGGATCGACCGCATCACCAGGATGGTGAGCGCCGCCACCGCGAGGAAGCTCAGCGCCGCGGCGAAACCTCCCTCCTTGGTGATGGAATCCACGATGTCGCTGGTCAGCACGATCTGGCCCGCGATCAGCGCCTTCGGGTCGGCCTTGAGCGCGGTCCTCCGGACCAGCCTCGCGTGCGCCATCTGCGCCTTTCCGTGGCGCGAGTCGGTGCTCAGCGTGGGGAAGACCAGCACCAGGCGCCCGGACTTCCCGTCCTTCTCGTGGAAGGGCAGCTTCAGCCGCTGCGGCACGTCGGCCAGCGTGATGGGCTTGAGCTGCGTCCGCTCGCGGAGACGCAAGAGGGTCGGCCGCAGGTCCTCCGGCAAGGCGCGCGCGATGCGGTCGTCGACCAGCCCCGGCGTCCCCGGGCGGGGAGCGACCAGGCGGAAGATCTCGCGCAGCAGCTCGATCTTGCGCGGCTGCTCGTCGGGCACCAGCTTCTGCAGCGTCTCGACGGAATCGATGGTGCCGTCGGGACCCTGGCGCTCCCGCGCGTCCTCGAGGGCGGCGGCGGCCGCCTGCGCCTTGTCGGGCGAGTCCGTCAGCACCACGGTCGGGGTCTGGTAGGACTGCAGCACGGCGTCGACGTGCGAGTCCCAGTACGCGGCTCCGTCGGTGAGCGACTTGCGGCTGCCCAGCTGGCGGAAGTCGTACTGGATCGGCTGCTGCACGAACCGCCACGTGCCCCACAGGGCCGCGACGACGATCACGGTGGAGGCGGCCATCACCCAGCCGGTGTGCCGCGTGAGCGCCGTCGCGTACGGGCCCGCCACGCAGCCGGTCAACCGGGAGCGCTTCTTCTCCCGCAGCGGTCGGACCCGCTCGGCGATGACGATCAGCGGCGGCATCAGCAGATACGTGGTCACCCAGCACAGCAGCATCCCGGCGGTGCCGATGAAGCCGAACTGGTTGAACCCGCGGAAGCTCACCGCGCCCAGCGAGCCGTAGCTGGCCGCGGCTGCCGCGCTCGCCGCGAACGTCGCCACCCAGGTGGCCTTCAGCGCGCAGGGCAGCGCCTGCCTCACCTCGCTGCCGCGCCGGCGTTCCTCGAAGTAGCGCGCCAGCAGGATGATGCCGGCGTTGATGCCGTTCCCGACGATGATGCTGCCCAGGAAGGCGGTGTTCGGGTTCAGGTAGTGGATGATCCACCGCGAGACCGCGAAGGTCGCCGCCACCCCGGTGAAGAGCGGCAGGACGAGCAGCGGGACGGAGCGCCAGCTCCGGTAGTAGAGCACCAGAACCGCCGCGACCGCGGTCAACACCAGGAGGCTGGAGACGAGCAGGTCGCGGACGAGGTTTTCCTGGTTCTCGATCACGGAGCGGACGTCGCCGCCGTACCCCACCCGGATGCTCGGGTGGAAGCTGCGCGGATCGAGAGCGCTGACGGCGCCGCTCACCGCCGCGAACAGGCGCTGGTCGTTGTGGAGGCTGGTGGCCGCGTTGGGCGGATAGACCTGCACCACCAGCGTCTGCCCGCCCTCGCCGGCCAGGTACCCGTCGATGAAGTGGTCGAGGCGGCCGAAGGCCGACCGCACGCGCAGGATGGCGTCCTCCAGGGCGGGGTCGGCGTCCGGCTTCGCCTCCTCCTCGTCGAGCTCCACGAAGAGCGGGTTCGCCGCCCGCTTCGCCGCGGCGATCCGAACGCGCAGGACGCTCCGGACCTCTTCCAGGTCCTTCAGGTCGGCGTACAGCGCGCCGTGCGCCTCGAAGAACGCCTTCTCCTCGTCGATGCGCCAGAAGATCCGCGCCACCAGCTCGGGAGGCAGCTTCGACAACCGCGCCGCCAGCGCGTCCACGAACCGCTCGCCGGCCTTGAGATCGTCGGTGCGGATCACCACCGCCAGGGAGGCGAGGCCGCCGATGCGGCGCTCCAGCTCTTGCAGCGCGACCGCGGAGGGCGCGTCCTGCGGCAAGAGCTCGCGCAGGTCGGTGCGCAGATCGCCGTAGAGGCGCACGGCGAAAGGCAGGGTGCCGGCGAACACCAGGGCGCCGATCGCCACGAGCAGCCAGGGGCGCAGGATGGCGAGCGCGGCGAAGCGCTCCCACAGCCGGTCCCCTCGCCGCCGGGATGGAATGGGCTGCACGCGTTCCAAGATGGTCCCTGTTACCCCGCCCCGTGGCGTGCCGCCACAATCGAGATCGCCTCGCGCAGCAGCGCCAGCCCGGCCAGCCCGACCTCCCTCTCGATGGTCAGCGCGGGCTGAAGGCGGATCGCGTGCGTGTAGCTCATCGCGAGCAGGCCTCGCCGCAGCCCTTCCTGGAAGATCTCCTCGCAGACCTTTCGCGGCAGCGGCTCCTTGGTGGCGCGGTCGGCCACCAGCTCGACGCCGAGCGCGTTCTCTCCGAGGCGGCCGCGGTTGGCGAAGGCGCGATCACCGCGGGCCCGCCTGGATTCCTGCCCGACCGCAGCGACCGCGCCCACGCATTGCTGCGCCGGAGCCGCCTCCAGGTCGTCGCGGGCCAGGTCCACGCCATCCTCCACCACCACGACATCCGCGGTCCGGAGCTGGCGCACATCGACGGCCACGCGCACTGGCTCGCGGCGGTCGGCGCGGAGACGCTCGTGCTCGCCGCGATCCCCGAGCGCAACCCCGCCTCGGCGAAGGACGCGGCGATGCTCACGAACGCCGAGTGGGCGCATCTGCTCCACCTGGTCGGCTCGGTGCAGCACGTGTGCGCGCGCCACCGCCTGAAGCTGGCGGTCCAGCCGCGCTTCGGCAGCATCATCCAGGGCCCCAAAGAGATCGAGCGTCTGCTCGTCGGCTCCGAGGCAGGCGTCTGCCTCGACCTTGCGCACCTCGTGCTGGCCGGAGCGGACCCTGTCGAGGTGATCGAGCTCACGGCCGGGCGGATCCAGCACGTGCACCTCAACGACGTCGACCTGGACCTCGCCCGCCAGGTGCGCGACCGCTCCCTTGGCTACAACGAGGCGGTGGCGCGCAACCTCTACAGGCCTGCCGGCGAGGGCGGCGCCGAGGTGGCCAGGGCGACGGAGGCGCTGCGCGCGGCGGGCTACAGGGGCTGGTACGTGCTGGAGCAGGAGACGCGGCTGGGCAGCAACGCCGACCGGCCGCTGGGCCGCATCAGCCGCTCGCTGGAGTTCGTCCTGCCTCTGCTCAAGTGACCAGCTGAAGAAGTCTTCGCTCGAGCTTGATCGGAAAAGCGCCTCAAATCGCGCGGCCGGCGCCCACCCAGTACGGTTCGCGCAGCTTGCGCTTCAGCAGCTTGCCCGCCGCGTCACGCGGCAGCTCGTCGACGAAGTCCACCGACCGCGGCTTCTTGTAGCTCGCCAGGCGCTCGGCGCAGAACGCGATCAGCTCGACCGCGCTCACGTCGATCCCCGCACGAGGTTGCACGACTGCCTTCACCGACTCGCCCCACTCGTCGTCGGGCACTCCGATCACCGCCGCGTCCACGACCGCGGGATGGGCGAGCAGCACCGACTCGATCTCGGCGGGGTAGACGTTCATGCCGCCCGAGATGATCATGTCGACCCGCCGGTCGCAGATGTAGTAGTAGCCCTCGCCGTCGCGATACGCGACGTCGCCGACGGAGAAGTAGCCGTCGTGGAGGCTGTTGCTCGTGGCGTCGGGCTTGTTGAAGTACTCGGCCACCCACGCGCTGCGCACCGTGAACTCGCCCGGCTCGCCGACGTCGGCCTCGGTGCCGTCGTCGCGCTGCAGGCGGATGTCCTGGCCGGGCACGGCGGTGCCGCACGAGCCTGGCTTGCGCAGCTGGTCCTGTGGTCGAAGCACGGTGTTGAACCCGGTCTCGGTCGCGGCGTACGTCTCCCACAGGACCTGCCCGAGCGCCGCGTGCGCGCGCTCCTTCAGCAAGTAGGGACACGGCGCGGCGCTCAGGATCACCGCCCGCAGCGAGGTGACGTCGCGAGGATTCTTCTCCTGGGCCTCGACCAGCTTCTGCAGGAGCGTCGGGGCCATGAACGTCGTCGTCACGCGATGGCGTTCGATGAGGTCGAGCGCCTCGTCCGGCTCGAAGCGGCGCTGGAGCACGATCGTCGCGCCGAGCACCTGGTGCAGCACGGCGAAGATGCCCGGACCGCTGTGGTAGACGGGCCCGCACAGGAGATGCACGTCCGCCTGGGTAAGCTCGAAGAGCGAGATGACCTCGAGGATGTTCTCGACGGCGATGCCGTGCGGCCGCCACGCGCCCTTCGGGGCCCCGGTCGTCCCGGACGTGTAGACCATCGTGGCGCCCATCTCGCCGTCGTCCCGAGGCGCGCGCCCGTCGGATGCGGCGTCTCTGAGCTCTGGATAGCTGAGCCATCCGCCGGGAGCATTGCCGTCGACAGCGAGCATGTGCACGTTGCGCGCGATCGCGGGGCGCGCGTCCTCGATGACCTCGACATGATCGTGGTCCGCCGCGACCATGACCGCGCCGGAGTCGTTGACGACGTACGAGGCCTCGCTTCCGCGCAGCCGGTAGTTGAGCGGAACGAAGATGGCGCCGAGCTTGCGCAGCCCGTTGGTGATTTCGAAGTACTCGAGCGAGTTGAACGACATCAGCGTCGCGCGGTCGTCACTCTTCACGCCGAGCTGCTCGAACGCGTTGGCCGCCTGGTTGGCGCGACGGTTCAGCGTCGCGAAGTCGATCGACGTGCCGCCCAGGATGATCGCCGGCTTGTCCGGGTTCAGGCCGGCGTGAAGCGCCAGGAAATCCACACTTAGAGTGTGACGCTAGGTCGGTGAGGCTTTGACCGACGGCGTCGGTCTGGCCGAGCACAGATCACTGCCCGTCAGGCCGATCGTGGCCGCGACCGGCGCGATGCTGCCCGCGATCACAACCCGATAGCGATAGCACCCACCAAGGAGCGCCCACGTGTCGCTCGGCGCCCAGTGGTGGTAAACGACGCCTGCGGCCATCGGCGGGTACATGCTCAGCACGTCCTGGGTCGGGTCGGTGATCGACGAGATCGGGGACACCTTCGAGGAGTCGAACTGCCACATGTACACCTGCGTGATCGGGCGCTTGGCGGGCGTGTCAGCCGCGGCCGGCAGCTTCGTCGCCGCCAGCAGGGCGTCCACGGTGGGCTGAGGTCCGGGGCTCGTCTTCACGTCGGCGAACGTCTCGTTCGGCATCGCCGCGGACCACGAAAGGCCGGTGATGTTGGCGAGGTAGTGCTTCGCCGGCGGTCCGTCGGCCGCAGCTGTCTTGTACAGCTCGATCTCCAGGTTCACCGCCATCGCAAGCTCGCTGCCGTCAGGGCTGAAAGAGAGCGCGTCGGGATGGAGGATTCGTGAGTTAACGTGCCTGGGCGCGATGGGGGTGGGCTTCGGCGAGGTGGACTTCGAGGTCACCGG
>Ga0137380_10005969_pt1 | contig 10844 bp, 8 predicted proteins | sample SagtaG_17_FD_104809 | JGI IMG/M metagenome (GOLD analysis project Ga0137380, IMG submission 104809) | Vadose zone soil microbial communities from Sagehorn Ranch, Mendocino, California, USA - Sage2_L_100_16 metaG | ecosystem: Environmental > Terrestrial > Soil > Vadose zone | place: USA... | reverse complement strand
GCACGGGACTACCTCACCACCATCCAGCGCGCCATCGAAGACGTGGCGGAGACGGTCGCGCGTATGCGTGAGTTCTATCGCCGGCGCGAACCGCAACTGGCTCTCACGACCATCGATCTCAACCGCGTGGCCAGGCAGGTCATCGATTTGACGGGGGCCCGCTGGAGCAATCTGCCGCAGGAGCGGGGCACCGTCATTGACCTCAAAGCCGAGTTGGCATCCGGCTTGCCCACGCTCCCGGGCGCTGAGAGCGAAATCCGCGACGCTCTCACCAATCTCATCTTCAATGCCGTGGACGCGATGCCGCAAGGAGGCACGCTCACGGTCCGCACGCGCGCTGTTGCGCGCCAGGACGAGCGTGAATCCGGCGCGTTCGTGCACCTGGAAGTTTGCGACACCGGGGCGGGCATGGACGAGGAGACGAAGCGGCGCTGCCTGGAGCCGTTTTTCACCACCAAGGGCGAGCGCGGAACGGGCCTCGGCCTGGCGATGGTCTATGGCATGGTCCAGCGCCACAGCGCCGAAATCGAAATCGAGAGCGAACGTGGCAAGGGCACCACCGTGCGCCTCATTTTCCCCTCGTCAGCGGCCGGTGACGCGCCGTCTGTCCACCCCGCCAGGCTGGTGCGGCCGGCGCAACGCCTGCGCATCCTCATTGTGGACGACGACCCGCTGCTCCTCAAGTCCCTGCGGGATACGCTGGAAGGCGACGGGCACTTCGTCAGCGCGGCCGATGGAGGGCAGGCGGGCATTGACACGTTTGCCAAAGCTCTGTCGCGCGGCGAGCCTTTCGCGGTGGTGATCACGGACCTGGGCATGCCTTACGTGGACGGGCGCAAAGTGGCCGCGTCGATCAAGAGCGCCGCGCCGGCCACGCCGGTGATTCTGCTCACCGGCTGGGGCCAGCGGCTGGTCGCTGAAAACGATATTCCGCCGCACGTGAACCGCGTGCTCAACAAGCCGCCCAAGCTGCGCGAATTGCGCTCTACGCTGGCGGAGTTGACAACCACGGCCGCCCAGGCCGGAGCGCCATGAGCAGCCAGCAGCAGAGCCCGGAGAGAGATATGACAAATGACCAATGACAAATGAACAATGACAAATAGAAGTCAGAAGTCCGGATAACGAACTGCCATTTGTCATTTTTCATTGGTCATTTGACCGAAAATAGTACTACGGAGGCTTATGTCCGACATTGCCGCTCCCCCGGCGAAACTGCTCATCGTGGACGACGAAAGCGCGCAGATGGCGGCCCTGTGCGACACACTGGAACACGAAGGCTACGTGACGACCGGTTTCACGTCGGCCAAAGAGGCCCTGGCCACGTTGCGCACGCAGAAATTCGACCTTCTGCTCACCGATTTGATGATGCCCGAAATGGACGGCATCACCCTGCTGCGCGCGGCGCAGCAGGGTGACGGCAATCTGGTCGGCATCGTCATGACCGGCCACGGCGCCATCGACACCGCCGTCGAAGCCATGAAGGTGGGTGCGCTCGATTACATCCTGAAGCCATTCAAACTGAGCGCCATCCTGCCGGTCTTGGCGCGCGCTCTCTCCGTGCGATGGCTGCGGATGGAAAACGAAGAGTTGCAGCAACGCGTGGGCGAGCGCACGGCCGCCCTGGAAGCCGCGAACAAGGATCTGCAGGCGGCGAACAAGGAGCTGGAATCCTTCTCGTACTCCGTCTCGCACGATCTGCGCGCGCCGCTCCGTGCCATCGACGGCTTCTCGCAGATACTGGCAAAGGATCATGCACCGCAACTTTCCGGCGAGGCACAAAACCTGCTCCAGGACGTGTCGGCCAATGCGCGGCGCATGGGCCAGCTCATCGACGACCTTCTCGCCTTTTCCCGGCTGAGCCACCGGCCCATCTCCAAGCAGCGAGTGAAGGCCGCCGCCCTCGTCCAGCAAGTGCTCGATGAGCTGCACCGCGAGCGTGAAGGGCGGCAAGTCGAAGTGCGCGTCGGGCCTTTGCCCGATTGCATGGGCGACCCCTCGTTGTTGAAGCAGGTGTGGGTGAATCTGTTGTCCAACGCGTTCAAGTTTACGCGCCGGCGCGAGCGAGCCCTCATCGAGATCGGCTGCCAGGAACAACAAGATGAAAAGGTTTACGTGGTGCGAGACAACGGGGCCGGTTTCGACATGGCTTACGTCGGCAAGCTGTTCGGCGTCTTCCAGCGGCTCCACCGCTCGGACGAGTTCGAGGGGACGGGAGCGGGCCTTGCCATCGTTCAGCGCATCATCCAGCGTCACGGCGGGCGCATCTGGGTCGAAGCCGCCCTGGACCAGGGCGCGACCTTTTATTTCGCGCTGCCTCCCTGAGCGACCAAGGCCCGTCGAAAGACTCGCCACGAATTTCACGAATTAATCCGCAAGTGCCAATCGAGCGGTAACGCATTTTTCTCACCACAAAGACGCCAAGACACGAGGATTCACACGTACGAGAACCTGGCGGATCTTTGTGTCTTCGTGTCTTTGTGGTGAATTTGCTTTCGCCGAATTTCACCAGTTGATTCCGTGGCCGCGGTGTGAAATATAGGGAGTCACACACGGGACGTTGCCTGGACGAAAACGGCGTCCAGGTTCGTTGGTTAACGGAAGGAGCCGCAATGGAACATTATTATCACCGCAGCGATCTTTTGAAGTTCCCGGAGATCGGGAAGGAGAGCCCGGAGCTCTGGAATAAATTCCTCGACTGGTACAGTTCCGTCTTTGCGGAAGGAGCCCTGACGGAGCGGGAAAAGGCGCTCATTGCCCTGGCCGTGGCGCACACGGTTCAATGCCCCTATTGCATCGATGCGTACAGCCAGGCCTGTCTCGAGAAAGGTTCCAACCTGGAGCAGATGACCGAAGCCGTTCATGTGGCGGCCGCGATCCGGGGGGGCGCATCACTGGTCCACGGCGTGCAGATGCGCAACATTGTGGAAAAGCTGCAAATGTCCTGAGTTCGGAGTTCAGGCTTTAGCCTGCTCGGGGCAGTGCAGCCTGAAGGCTGAGCTCCAAACCTCGCACAAATGAGCTCATATGTCGGTAGGCTCTCTTCGTCAGCGTCAAAGCCCTCTGGCCGGCGCCGGGACGCAGCTCCAGATCCTGGAGAGCGTTCCCGTTCCTTCGTTCCAGGAAAAACTGGAGGGGCACGGCCTGTCGCTCCAGGCCGCGGAGATCGAAATCCTCCAGGTCAACGTGGGCAAACTTTGCAACCAGACATGCGCGCATTGCCATGTAGACGCGGGACCGGACCGGAGAGAAATCATGGAGCGCCCGGTGTTCGAGCTCTGTCTGGGCGCCCTGGACCGGATCCGTATTCCCAAGGTCGATATAACAGGCGGCGCGCCGGAGTTGAACCCTCATTTCCGATGGTTTGTGGAGCAGGTGCGAGAGCGAGGCCGGCACGTAATCGATCGCTGCAACCTGACCGTCCTGCTGCTGCCGAGCCAGGCCGGCCTGGCCGAGTTCCTCGCGCAAAATAAGGTCGAAATAATATGCTCGTTGCCTTATTACCAACAGCGCGAAACAGATCTCCAGCGCGGATCGGGCGTCTTTGAGCGATCGATCGAAGCTCTCAGAAAGTTGAACCATCTCGGTTATGGCGGAGACGGATCTCCTCTCACCTTGAACCTTGTGTACAATCCGGTGGGCGCCTATCTGCCCGGCGCACAGAAGCAGGTTGAAGCCGATTTCCGCCGCACCCTTCTCAAAAAGTTCAACGTCTCGTTCAATCATCTGTACGCGATCGCGAATATGCCGATCAGCCGCTTCCTCGATTTCCTGATCCGTTCCGGAAACCTGGAAGGCTACATGGAACGGCTGGTCAACGCTTTCAACCCGGCCGCAGTCGAGGGGCTGATGTGCCGGAACACTCTTTCGGTGGGATGGGATGGCCGTCTCTACGATTGCGATTTTAACCAGATGTTGGACCTGGAAGTATTGCCCGCGTATCCGGCGCACATTCGCGAGTTCGATTATGAGAAACTCCGGATGCGTCGCATCGTCACCGGCCGGCACTGTTACGGATGCACAGCCGGCGCGGGGTCGAGTTGCGGGGGCTCGATCGTCTCCTGAGCGAACCACCGATGGAAAACGCTTCGCGATTCTTCGTGTCTTCGCGTCTTCGCGGTGGATCGGGCGCAGTCTTTACCACGAAGACGCGAAGGCGCAAAGAATTCGGCTTTGAGCCAATACAATCCGTCAGTTTGCGGAGGAACCTGGTGGCCGGAAAGACTTGCCACGAATTCCACGAACTGTTTCAGCGTAATCGTGCTCTACATAAAGAAAATCTGTCGCAACGCCGATCAGCGTAACCCTCCCGAAAATGCATTTCCGCTCGCAGGATGGATCGTGCATGACGTTGACGACGGTTCCAGCGAGTGCGAACCGAGACATAACTCCGGCAACCGAACGTAACTCCCCCTTCTAGTTACACCCGAATGCGAAACGGCCGCAGTATGTTTCTCTTCTTCAGCCGATATGAATAACTAGCTTAGCTAGACAAGCTGGCGGGCTACGGTGAACTGACCAGCCTGGCGGATTATGGCAAGAAAGAATTTGTTGAACCCGCGTTGCCGTTGGGACACAGGAATGGGAGGCTGCTTGGAGTTCAGCCTTCAGGCTGAGGCAGACTTGGCTTCTAGGCAGGCTAAAGCCTGAACTCCGAACCCCTGTTCCAGCGATTGACACAACGAGCCGTCCCGGACTAGACTTAGTCTAGTCACCCAGGGCGGTAGAAATGATAATCACGAATATCCATCAGGCGAAGAGCCAGCTTTCGAAGCTTATCGAGCGCGTCCAGCAAGGGGAAGAGATCATTATCGGAAAGGCGGGGAAACCGGTCGCGAAGCTCGTGCCCTACCGGGAAAACCGCAAACCTCGAAAACCCGGAGGCCGCTGGAAAGGGAAGATCTGGATGGCGCCGGATTTTGACGAATTACCGCTCACCGTCGCGGCCGCATTCCGGGGCGAGAAGGAATGAAGCTCCTCCTCGACACTCACACGTTACTCTGGTGGCTCGACGACAATCCCAAGCTCTCCGCGGAAGCGCGCGAAGCGATCGGCAATTCCGAGAATGAGGTCTACATCAGCGCAGTTACGGCTTGGGAAATCATAATCAAAAAGAGGCTCGGTAAGCTGCGGGCCCCGGCGCGGCTCGACAGGGAAATTACCGCCCACCGGTTCGAGCCGCTGTCCATTACTTTGGCGCACGCGCTGGCGCTCGACAGATTGCCCGACCATCATGAGGACCCGTTCGACCGGATCCTGATCGTGCAGGCCATGGTCGAGGGTCTGATGCTTGTTACCCGAGACATCAATATCCGGAAATATCCTGTCGCCGTGATCGAGGCCTGAGCAGACTTCTTTTCCCTTATCGGGAAACTCTGTGGCAGTTAGTTCAGGCTTTAGGTCGCACTGCGCCCGAGCAGGCTAAAGCCTGAACTCCGAGCAAGTGCCCGGATTCTTACACCTCCCGCAACGCGACGAGCACATCTTTGTGCGCGGCCATGCGCGCGGGGAAAAGGCCTCCGATCGCGCCCACGACCATGGCGAAGGCTATTCCCGTGATCATGGAGGCCGGATCGACCCGGAAGTTGAATGCTATCTCGCTGAAGGTGACGAAGCTGCCGACGCCCGTGGTGACGTTGTTCAGCGGAAGCACGAGCACACAACCGAGAATCCCCCCCAGCATCGAGAGCAACAGCGATTCGACGAGAAAGCTCAACATGATGCTCCCGCGCGAGAATCCAAGCGCCCGCAGAGTGCCGATTTCCTTCGAGCGCCTCGCGACCGCGGCGTACATGGTGTTCATCGCGGCGAAGCTGCTCCCGACCGCCATGATCGCGGAGATCAGTACGCCGAGGAACTGCATCGGCGCTCCGGCCGACGTCTGCCTGTCGTAGTAGTCGCGCTCGCTCATGGCGGAAACATTAAGGCGCCGGTCGTCTTCCAAGGACCGGACCAGCGCGGGGACCTCCGCGGCGTCGGTGGCGCGGATCAGGATGGAGCTGAAGCTGTCCTGCCGGTTGAAGTCGGAGCCGATCTGGTTCAAATCTCCCCAGATCTCGCTGTTGATTGCCGACTGGCCGCCATCCATCACTCCTACTACCTCCCACTCGCCCTTGCCGAAGCGGATCCGCTTGCCAAGCCGCGCCCCCGGATAACGCTTCGCGACGGACTTGCCGGCAACGACCTCGCGCTGTCCGGAGCGGAACCAGCGGCCCTCCTGGATTTTCGTATCGCGCATTTCCATGCCGGCCGGCGGCAGCCCTCGGAGCGTGATGTTCATGCCTTTGGGGCTGTCGATGCTCGGTAGATTGATGACCGTCACCACCTCGGGTGACGCCATGGGCTCGCGCGCGCCGTTGACGGCGATGCCGGGCATGAATTTAAGGTCCTGGTAAGCCTGGCGGGTAACGCTGCTGCTCACTTCTGCGGTCGCGCCCTTTCTGAGCACAAGGATCTGCTGAGGATTCCCGGATGCCTGGAATGCCGTGCGCAGTCCGTGCACCAGCGCGAGGTCGGCCACGAGCACGGCGACCGTCAGCGCAATCCCGAATGCCGTCATGATCGTGGTGGTTTTTCGCACGACCAGATTACGCAGGTTGTAAGCGAGCGGTATGGCCATGGCGTCAGCCCGTGTGCCGGAGGGAATCGGCGATACTTGTGCGGCAGGCGCCGAGGGCCGGCACAAACGCGCTCGCCAAGCCGATCAGCAGCGCGGCCGAGAGGTTCAGCGCTGCGATCAGAGGCGTCACGCCCAGTTGCCTGATCGCCTGGAGGAAAGCGGGCGCCTGGCGAGCCATGGCGCACAACCCTGCCGCCAGCAGGCAACCGATCGCGCCTCCTGTCAGAGCGATGACCGCTGCCTCCCCCAGAATCATCCCGAGGATAGCCGAAGGGGTGAAGCCGAGCGTCTTCATGATCCCGAATTCTGGAATCCGTTCGCGCACGGACATCGAGATCGTGTTGGACGAGACCAGGAGAATCGTGAAGGTCACCGCGCCGCATATCGCCATCAGGAACAGCTTCACGTCCCCGAGGAACGACACGAAGCTGAGCTGAAAGGCGCGCTCGGATTCCGTCGTTGTCGGCGCCGGCGAGTTGTCGAACAGAGCATCGATCGCTTTGGCAATCGCCGGCACTTCGTCCGGCGAGCTCGCCAGCACCTTGAACGCCCCGGCCGTGTCCCTCTGAGGGCTGCTCGCCGGCAGGCCTTCCTGCAGATAATCCCAGTTGAAGAAGAGGATCTCGTTGCGGTCCGGATCATCGAAGATCCCGGCCAGCGTCAGCTCGAGCGTGACGGGGAAGATGTCGCCCACGAGAGTGATCCGTTCCCCGGGCTTCCAGTCAAACTTTTCCGCCAGTGCCCGGGACGCGATGAACGCCGTGCGCTCTTGCTTGAACGCAAGCTTCTCCTCGTCGCGCATCACGAGCTCCGGGTGCATCTCAAACACCCGGGAAGGATCGACGCCGAAGCGCGCGAAGAAATTACGGGTATCGCGGGCATCCCGGTACGCCCCGCCGAACCACTGCCACACCGTCACGGATTTCACTCCCGGGACCTGCTCGATCCTGGAGCCATACGAGGATGGCAAGGCATTGGCGAGCGACACCTTGTGATGCGTCATGAGCCGCAGCGCCTGGGCGGGGGTCCTCTCTTCGTCGCTGAACAGCGCTCGATACATTGCCATCAGAACACCGAGCAGGCAAAGCGAGACCGCCATGCTGCTGATCGTCAGGACGCTGCGGCGCCGGTTGCGCAAACTGTTTCTAAGGATCAACGACAGATTTCGCGACATTGCCAGGACCTCCGGTCGTATGCGTTCATTAAAGGCATCCGTCACAGTAGCACGTCACACACGGCGTGCCAACCTGCCGATTCCGTTCGGGTGCAATTGGAAGTGGGAGTCAACATTCTGCACTCTGGACCACACCTTGGAGTGCGGCAGCTTGCTGCCGCCTTTCTTCACGTGGAGTTTGTTCCGAGTCCGTCAAGGCGCAAGCAAGCTTGCGCACTCCAAAGAAGAGGCCCAAGAATGCTGGAAAAATCCGCGCCAGATTGCAAAGGGTTTTCGGGGTGGGGTGCAATTACAAGTGGGAGTCAACTGGTGCAGCCTCTAACTCACTCGCAAGCTGTGGAGAGTTTTAATTCGCGCCAATTCGTAGAATTCGTGGCTAGCAATCAGTAAAAACCGCCACGAATTCCACGAATTTCACGAAAAGGATCACCTCACGATAGCGGCGGGTACCCACCGCTACAGCCATTTTCATTCGCTGTGGTGAGCCGGCGGATCATGGAGACTCCGTGGTGAAAGAGGGCGTGCGAATCCTTCTTGCCCAACCGCCTTTACCTGACCGAACGCGACCCAGAGTGCCACGGTGTGGAGATGGAATCGCTCGTTTCGACGTTTCGGCTTGGATCGTATACCAACCCTGAAGCCGAGAGTTTGGTCACGGTAAAGGTAAAAGTTCCAGAGTTCCTTGTCTTCTTGGACGTGAAGGTAACGCTGCCGGTTGCATCGGTAAGGTCTGATGAGCTTCCTCCGGTCACTAGCCCGCTCCACTGGCCGCGGACTGTGACGCCGGGGCGCACCGCCCCGCTGGCGTCCTTGACCGTGATTGTAGCCCTGGCCGAGATCTGTCGACCGCCGCCGGACACAAGAGACATGCTGATGTCCGAAACGAAGATAACTTCGTCCGGCTTCTGCTGAACTCTGATCGTCACCGAGCTTGTCCCTTTTCCTCCCTGGTTGTCTGTCAAGGTGAGAACCGCCGTGTAGGTGCCGGGAGCATCGTAGGTGTGGGACGGATTCAGTGACTGTGAAGCAGTGTCATCGCCGAAATTCCAGCTGTAACTCTGGATGGTTCCGTCCGGATCGTAGGAACCGGAGCTTGAGAAGACGACAGCGAGAGGAGCGTACCCGGTCGTCAGGGTGGCAGCGGCCATTGCAACCGGAGGCTGGTTGCGCAGCGGCTTGACGGTCCCGGTGATCTGATACTGTCCGAGGCTGTCGTAATCGGAATAACCGGTTGTGGCGGGATCGCCGCTCCCCACGCCTTCGATTGCCAGGTAGTACGTGCCCGCCGTGACCGCGGTTTTGAGACTTGCGCTCATTCCGGCGCCGTCATCAGAGGTCACCAGATTTCCCGCCGCGTCGTAGAGAGCAACATAAATATCGAGATTCGGTCCTAGAGGGGCAGGGTCGACGGTGAAAGAGATCGAGCCGGCGCCGGTCTGAAAGGAAAACACATCCACATCGTCGCGCGTTTCGATGGTTCCGAACGCGCTGATATTCGGGCCGGCAAGCGGCGTGGCGGCGCCGATGGAGTCGCCATGGTCGTCGGCGCGATAACTGATTCCATATGTGGTCATGATGGCCAGGTCGTCTTCGATGTTGTTCGCACCCGGATATTCGCCCTTGCTCCACTGGGTGACCTCGGCGTAGTAGCCTGCACCCATGATAGGCGCCCAGTTGCCTTGACCGTAGTAATAGGCGCTTCCACCGATCACACCGTCGTGACTTAATCCAAGCGTGTGTCCGGCTTCGTGGGATGCCGCTTCCGCTATGTACTTCGCGTAGTTCCCGAGCTGCGCGGTGAAAACATAGCAGGGAGTGCCCGTGGGCTGCGGGATGCCATAAAACAGATCGCTGCTCCAGTTAAATGAGCCTACGTAGGCGACGCCACCTGCGTTGAGGGAAAACCAGTTCGTCGGACTGATAACCACGCGAACACCATAAGAGGTGTCGGTGGAGTCGGTCTTCCGAAGCGCCTCTGCGCCGGGGTCCTCCGTCGTGACGTCGACTTCGAAGGGCGCATAATCCTCCGCAACCCGCTGCCAAATGGACTGGATTTGTTCCAGCTCCGTAGGGTTGAAACTTGATGGAATCCCATCGCTATCATAGGGCGCCGAGAGGATGTCCTGCCCGCCGCTGTTCCAGAGTGTTCCCGACGTTACGTTGCCGACGAAGTCGAGATATATGACCTTGGTGGCGCCGGGGCGGCTGTGAAGCAAGAAAGTCTGATCGTCAGGGAATGGGGCTTCGAGTACGGCGTCTGGGTCTTCCGCACCGGTGGCATGGACCGGCGCCGGTCCGAACTCGCATCCATAAAAAAGCCGTCCGCGCGTGTCGGTCCAGATAGTGTGGTCGCGCAGGAAGATACTGCTCAACTCGTCTGTCGACTTGCCATACGATGCGGCGAGTTGCGGCAGGTGAGCGGCCAAAGCGCTCAGCGCCGCGCTTCCCCTTGCCGGAGACGGCAGCCGGACATTGGGGAACCCCGGCGCTGCCGGATTGCGCTCACGGGCAGGGGTTCCCAGCGCAAATAAGAGCACCACGAGAATCGTCGTAGCGATAGCACTAACGGATCGCATGCAGACACATCTGGTCATTTGTCAACTCCTCAAGGTTTATGGATGGTGCTCCGCGTCTCTGCGGTAGGATTTATTGGCCGCGGCTATGTCCGCGCCAGGCCTATCGAGACCGAACTCCCTCCGCGTTGAGACGCATGACAACGTCCTGAGCTGAACGGAAGCGGATTTGAAACTGTTCGGATGCCGAAGATAGGCCAGATGGCAGGAGAAAACAATCGCCCAAGGGTGCCTGTTCCGTGAGGCACGGGTCCTATTTTTTCAGGCACCGGTCCCATTTGAGTGTTGTCTTATGGCACATAGGTGCCAGACGGCAGGGCGGAAGGTCTAGCCAGACAGTGCTACTACCTTTAGGTTCGGAGTTCAGGCTTTAGCCAGCCGGGGCGCAGTACAGCCTGAAGGCTGAACTCCATGCAGGTCCGTTTGGAGTACAGGCTTTAGCCTGCTCGGGGCCAGTGCAGCCTAAAGGCTGAACTCCATG
>Ga0137380_10005962_pt1 | contig 10849 bp, 8 predicted proteins | sample SagtaG_17_FD_104809 | JGI IMG/M metagenome (GOLD analysis project Ga0137380, IMG submission 104809) | Vadose zone soil microbial communities from Sagehorn Ranch, Mendocino, California, USA - Sage2_L_100_16 metaG | ecosystem: Environmental > Terrestrial > Soil > Vadose zone | place: USA... | reverse complement strand
GTGCTGGGTGGCCGCCCGGTGGCGTCGCTTCGAGTCAGTGAGGCCGATCGGCGCGACAGGCACCGCGGAATCTCTCATCACAGCATGACCGCCTATGGCCGGGTGGCGCTCGCGCGGGCCGACGTGGTGGTACCTGACCTGCCAGGCGCCTTCGGCGCGCGGATCGCCGCGCAGGCGCAACCGCTCGCCACGCGGCATTCGCTCGTGCGGGTGCCTGTTGACGGTCTCTACGAGGCCATGCGTAACTGCCCCGTGCGGCTTTCCACGATGGGCCGCGGTCTCGACGAAGATCCAGCGTATTTCCTCGCCGCCGCGGCGGCGGGCCGCCACGCCGCGTCGCTCATCCGGTGAGCCGCGGCCTGACGCAGCCACCCGATCGGCGAATCAGCGCAGCGGCAGCCGCCAGGTCTGGGCAACGAGATCGTGGCCGAAACTGTGATGCGTCGAAGCCTCGGTCAGCTTGAAGCCGGCCTTCTCATAGATGCGCCTGGCCTGCACCAGGACGTCGTTGGTCCACAGCACCAGCTCGCCATATCCGGCCCGGGTGGCGAACCTGACGCACTCGGCAACCAGGCGGGCGCCGATTCCCATGCCGCGCGCGTGCGGTTCCACAAGGAGCAGCCGCAGCCGGGCGACGGTGTCACTGTCCCGCACGCAGAACACGCAGCCGACCGGCTGGCCGTCGACCTCAGCGATCCAGGCCGTCTCACGGCGCGGGTCATGGTTGGCGGCATAGTCGGCCACTATGCGTGCAACGAGGGCCTCGTAGGTCTCGTCCCAGCCGTACTCCTGCGCATAGATGGCGCCGTTTCGCTGCACGACCCAGCCGAGCTCGCCGGGCAACGGCGCGCGAAGCACGATGCTCGCCCTGGCGGACACCGCCCCTTCCACGGACGCCGGAGGCTGCCCGGACCTCTCGGTCGTTGCAGCGCCCCTGCCACGCGGCGCGCTCTGAATGATCTGCCTTATCGCCGCCATTGCACCGACGAGCCGACGTTGGTCCGCCTCGGTGAACGCGGACAACATCGTCGCGGCCTGCTTCTCCGCCCGCTCGTCGAGCAGCTCGAATGCCGTGCGGCCCGCCGCGGTGAGCTTGATCAGCTGACGGCGCGCATCAGCGGGCGAGCGGTCCCTGCTGATCAGCCCGCCGGTCTCGAGCCTGGCCAGCATGCGGCTCAGGTAGCCCGCGTCAAGGTCAAGCGCGCGGCGCAGCTCAGCGGCATCCGTCCCGATGCCATCAAGACGTCGCTCATGGCTTCGCTGCGCGATCTCGAAGATCACCCGCGCCTCGGTCAGTGAGTACGGCGTGCCCAGGTACCCACCGCGCAGCACGCCAATCACGCCCGTGTAAAACCGATTGAACTCCCGAACGGCTGCGCTCGGTGGCACACGGCTGCCGCGCCGAGCCGTACCGATGTCGCCCATCTCCCTGCCACTCCGTCGGCTGCGAGATCACTAATTAGCTGACTTCGTCAGCTAATTAGTTGTCTAAGTCAACCTTAATGAGCCGCGCCCGCACTGGGAAGCCGTGGTCGTTCTCGCCGAGGGATCGGTCGGACCACCAGGCCGACGAGAACGACAGTGATCTGGCCGAGGTTGTCAAGCAGGCTCTTAGACCGTTCCGGGACCGTAGGCGCCCAGGATGTCAACCACGAACACGAGCGTGTCCGTGCCCTTGATGCCGGCCCGGGAGTTGCCCGTCTTGCCGTAACCGTCGGCGGGCGGGATCACGAGCAGAACCCGGCTGCCAATCTTCTGCCCGACGAGGCCCTTGTCCCAGCCGGGAATAACCTGGGATGGCTGCGCTCCGATGCGGGCGCCGAACGGCTGGCCACGCTGCCAGGAGGAGTCAAAGACCTTGCGCGTCCGCCAGTTTTCACCTACGTACTGCGTGATCACGTACTGGCCCTTGCGGACCGTCGCGCCAGTTCCTTGGATGAGGGTGCGCACGCTCAGTGCTCTCGGCGCTGCGACATGCGGAATCGTCACCGATGGCGCACGGCCCTGCGCGGTCCCCACTGTCGGCAGTGAGCCACCGCCATGAGAGACCTGCTGGCCGCCTGCAGAGGACGTAGCCGCGTAGTCCTTGATCAAGTCAACGACGAATACCAGGGTGTCTGTTGCCTTTACGCCACCCTGCGGGTTGCCCCGTGAGCCGTAACCGTCGGCGGGCGGGACCACGGCCAGTACCCGGCTGCCCATGTTCTTGCCGCGCAGCGCCTTTTCGAGGCCCGGCAGCAGCCGACCGGCGAACAGCGTCGGCGCGTTCTGGCTGAACGTGCTGGCCAGCTGAGTATGTTTGGTGCCGCTCCAGTCGTAGGCAACAAAGTTGCCGACGAACGCATCGGTGCTCCCAAGCTGCTGGCCGTTCCCTTTGACCAGCGTCTTGACGACAAGCCGCTTGCTCGGCTTGACCTTGGGAATCGTCACTGCAGGGCTCTTGCCAAAAGTCCCTCGGACATTGACTTGCGGGCTCGGGCTCGCGGCGGAGCTGCCGCAGGCGGCGAGGATGGCGGTCAGCACGATCGGGATGGCGAGCGAGCCGGCAATGGGTGCGATGCGGCGCATGAAGAACCTTTTCAACGATGTTCAGCGATTCAGAGATTTCAGCGATCTACGGGCGATGCGCCGCTAGCCTACCCGCCAGCCACACCGCTAGGTGACGTCACATCCCGGCGATGAGTTTCTCGACCCTTTCGTCCACCGCGCGGAACGGATCTTTGCACAGTACCGTGCGCTGCGCCTGGTCGTTTAGCTTCAGGTGCACCCAGTCCACGGTGAAGTCTCTGCGCTTTTCCTGTGCGCGCCTGATGAACTCGCCACGCAGCCGCGCCCTCGTGGTTTGCGGCGGCACCGACTTCGCTTCGAAGATGTCCAGGTCCCTGGCCACACGCTGGACGGCGCCGCGGCTTTGCAAGAGGTAGTACAGGCCGCGCTCGCGGTGCACGTCATGGTAGGCGAGATCGAGCTGTGCGACCCGCGGCGAGGCGAGAGGAAGGTCATGCCTGGCCCGGTAGCGCTCGATGAGCTGGTACTTGGTCACCCAGTCGATCTCGCGGGCGACCAGGTCCAAGTCCCCGGTCTCGACCGCGCGCACGGCCCGTTCCCACATGGTGAGCACCCGCTTGGCAATGGGGTCGGCTCCGCGCCGGTCGGCGGAGTCCTGCGCCTTAGCCAGGTACTCGTGCTGGATCTCCAGCGCGCTCATCTCACGGCCGTTGGCGAGCCGCACCCGGCGGCGGCCGGTAATGTCGTGGCTCACCTCCCTGATCGCCCGGATCGGGTTCTCCAGCGTGAGGTCCCGCATCACCGCGCCGGACTCCACCATGCGCAGCACAAGGTCGGTGGCACCAACCTTGAGCAGCATCGTTGCTTCGCTCATGTTCGAGTCACCGACGATCACGTGCAGCCGGCGGAACCGTTCGGCGTCGGCATGCGGTTCGTCTCTGGTGTTGATGATCGGGCGCGACCTTGTCGTAGCCGACGACACACCTTCCCAGATGTGCTCCGCGCGCTGGCTCACGCAGTAGACCGCGCCCCGCGGGGTCTGCAGCACCTTTCCCGCGCCACAGATGATCTGCCGCGTGACAAGGAACGGGATCAAAATGTCAGCCAGCCTGCCGAATTCGCCGTGCCTGCCCACCAGGTAGTTCTCGTGGCAGCCATAGGAGTTACCCGCAGAGTCAGTGTTGTTTTTGAATAGGTAGATGTCCCCGGCGATGCCCTCCTCGCGCAGCCGCCGGTCCGCGTCGATCAGCAGGCCTTCAAGGATCCGCTCACCCGCCTTGTCATGCACCACCAGGTCCACGACGTTGTCACATTCGGGCGTCGCGTATTCGGGATGGCTGCCCACGTCAAGGTAGAGCCGGGCACCGTTGCGCAGGAACACGTTGCTACTGCGGCCCCACGACACGACCCGGCGGAAAAGGTAACGCGCCACCTCATCGGGCGACAGGCGCCGCTGACCACGAAAAGTGCAGGTAACTCCGTATTCGTTTTCGAGCCCGAAGATCCGTCGGTCCATCCGGACACCGCTATTTCTCGTCTGGGCTGCCGGCGTCCCCGCCAGAAGCGCCGCCGCGTCCGCGCTTGCCGCTTGAGCCCTCATCAGCCTCCGCACCAGAACCGTCCGCATCAGGACCGTCGGCTGCGGGCCGTTCTGTTTCATCTGCGGCTTCAGTGGGCCCTTGCGCCGCGGCGGGCCTGCGGGACTCGGCAAGCAATGCGTCCAGACGTGCCCCGGTGATCCGCCGGAATTTGCGGTGCACCCGGCCGCGGTCAAGCACTGCGACCTCGAGCTGGCCTGCGGCGAGGTCGGGTCCGTTGCCCTGTCCCCCGAGCGCGGCCAGCGCCGCGCCGATCGCCTGGGCGAGCGACATCCCGTCGGTGTAACGGTCCTTCAGCACGGCCGCGACCTGGTCCGCCTGGCCACCCATCGCCACAAAGCCATGCTCGTCGGCCACCGAGCCGTCGAAGGTGATCCGGTAGATCTGGTCCCGGTCCGCGGTGACGCCGACCTCGGCAACCACGATCTCGACCTCGAACGGCTTGGTGCTCTCCGTGAAGATAGTTCCCAGTGCCTGCGCGTACCAGTTGGCCAGTCCTCGTGCTGTGACATCCTCCCGGTCGTAGAGGTAGCCGGTCACATCCGCGTAGCGCACTCCTGCCTTGCGCAGGTTCTCGAACTCGTTGTAACGGCCGACCGCGGCGAACGCGATCCGGTCGTAGATCTCACTGATCTTGTGGAGCGCGCGGGACGGGTTCGGCGCCACGAAGAGGATCCCGTCGCTGTACTGGAGCACAACCCCACTGCGGCCCCGCGCGATGCCCTTGCGCGCATAGTCAGCCTTGTCCTTCATCGCCTGTTCTGGCGACACATAGAAGGGCATGGACACCGTCGTCACATTCCTTTGCTCATCGGGGGCGGGTGGGCGCTGGTCGCTCTTGCCGTCATGCGGATGCTCTCGTTGCCTGCACGGGCCGGCCGACCGGGCAGGTTACCTGAGCGGAGCGGACGGCCCACCGGGCGACCTCATCCGGCCATCCACCACCGTCCGCACAAGCTCGCCGGATTCGGAGTCTGGGAGCCGGCGGAACCCGTCGGCGGTGACCGTCGCGACGACCGGATAGATGCCACGGGTCAGGTCAGGACCGCCGGTGGCAGAGTCGTCGTCCGCGGCGTCATAGAGCGCTTGCAGGCAAGCCAGCGCTGCATCTTCGGGAGGAAGATCATCACGGTACAGCTTCTTCAGTGCGCCGCGAGCGAAGACCGAACCCGACCCAATGCTATGGAACCTGTGCTCCTCGTAGCGGCCGCCGACGACGTCGTAGCTGAAGATCCGGCCGATCTCGCGGTCCTCGTCATAACCGGCGAACAGCGGCACCACCACGAGGCCCTGCATCGCGATGCCGATGTTCCCGCGGATCATCGTGGCCAGCCGGTTGGCCTTGCCCTCCAGCGAGAGGGCGCGGCCCTCCAGCTTCTCGTAATGCTCGAGTTCCACCTGGAAGAGCCGCACCACCTCCAGGCCCATGCCAGCCACTCCCGCGATGCCGACGCAGGTATAGTCATCGGTGCGGAACACCTTCTCGATGTCGCGCTGCGCGATGATGTTGCCAGCCGTCGCGCGACGGTCCCCCACCATGACCACGCCACCGCGACATGCGGCGGCCACTATCGTGGTGGCATGCGGCACCTGTGCCGCAATGTCGGGCGCACTCCCGGCCGCGTGCCCGGCGGGAACCGGAACATTGCCGGGCAGCATGCCCGGCGAACACGACGCGAGAAATTCGCTAAACGACGAGGTGGCGGCGCTGATAAACGCCGCAGGGCGCAACGCTCCGCCATCGAAGCCAGACTTCACGCGGCTCCTTCCGGTCCAAGGAGATCAGCCAGCATCTGACCAGACCCTACTGCGCTAGACGTGCGAACGCCGATATGATCATTCGTCGCGCCCGTCCGCCTACGGCGAACCTGGTGAAGGCGTCACTGACCACCCTTCTGGACATACGAGCGGACGAACTCCTCAGCGTTTTCCTCGAGCACCTCGTCAATCTCGTCGAGAATCGCGTCTACATCCTCGGAAAGCTTCTCGTGCCGTTCCTGGACATCCTCGCTGGCCTGCGATTCTGTCTCCTCGACTTCTTCGGTCCGCCGGGTGGTCTGGCGCTGACCGCCGGTGTCTTTGGTCGCCATTGCCGGTACCTCCGTGGATCTGAGGGGTGACCTCTCCTCCCAGCCTCAACGCTATCCTCGCCCAGCAGTGCCTTGCTCAACCCTGTCGCCGCGCATCGGTATCGATACGGAACCCGCGAGGTCAGTGTCACCCTGGCGCTCGTGTCACAAAGCGTGAGTGGTGCGCGCCGCGGCAGCCGTTAAGGACCTGCTACCGACACATCTGTGGCTCAGTCCTCGCCGGTCAGCGCGGCGACGAGTTCGGCTGCCGTTGCGCACCGGTCGAGGAGGGCGCCGACATGTCTGCGGGTGCCCCGCAGCGGCTCGAGTGTGGGGACACGCTGCAGCGACTCGCGGCCTGGTATGTCGAATATGACAGAATCCCAGGACGCCGCGGCCACGGCATCCGCGTACTGGCGCAGGCAGCGGCCCCGGAAGTAAGCGCGCGTGTCGCCGGGTGGGTATTCGACCGCACTCGCCACCCTCGCGTCATCAACCAGCCGCACCATCCGGTTGCGCGCAGCGAGCCTGTTGTACAGGCCACGGTCCGGCCGGATGTCGGAGTACTGCAGGTCAACCAGCTGAAGACGGGGATGACTCCAGCCGATACCGTCCCGTGCCCTGTACCCTTCGAGCAGCTCGAGCTTGGCAACCCAGTCGAGCTCACGGGCGAGCGACATCGGGTTGGCGGCGAGGCGGTTGAGCACCGATTCCCAGCGGTCGAGCACATCCACCGTCATGTCGTCGACGTCGGCGCCGTAGCGGTCCTCGACGTATTTCCTCGCGTACTGCAGGTACTCAAGCTGGAGCTGGATGGCGGTTAGCTTCCGGCCGTTGCGCAGTGTCACCAAATGCCTGCACGACGGATTGTGCGACACCGCGCGGAGCTCTGCCACCGGCGCATCGAGTGACAGGTCGACGTCGAGGAACTTCTCCTCGATCATGGCGAGCACCAGCGCGGTGGTGCCCAACTTGAGGTAGGTCGAGACCTCGCTCATGTTCGCATCGCCGATGATCACATGCAGCCGGCGGTACTTCTCAGGATCGGCGTGTGGTTCGTCGCGGGTGTTTATGATAGGCCGCTTGAGTGTGGTCTCGAGGCCGACCTCGACCTCGAAGAAGTCGGCACGCTGGCTGATCTGGAACCCTTCACCGCGCCCGTCGGCGCCGATACCGATCCGGCCCGCTCCGCAGATCACCTGCCGGGAGACAAAAAACGGGGTGAGGTGACGCACGATGTCGGCGAACGGCGTCGCCCGGCGCATCAGGTAGTTCTCGTGGCAGCCGTAGGAGGCGCCCTTGTTGTCGGTGTTGTTCTTGTACAGCTGGATCGCCGCTCCGCCGGGCATCATCGCGGCGCGGGCGGCCGCCTCGGCCATCACCCGCTCGCCAGCCTTGTCCCAGCAGACCACGTCCAGGGGGTTCGTGCACTCGGGCGTCGAATACTCGGGGTGTGCATGATCGACATACAGCCGGGCGCCATTGGTAAGAATGACGTTCGCCAGCCCGAGGTCTTCGTCGGTGAGCTGGGTAGGGTCGGAGACCTCGCGTGCAAGATCGAATCCGCGCGCGTCGCGTAGCGGGTTCTCCTCCTCGAAGTCCCACCGAGCGCGACGTGCGCGGGCCGCAGTCGCGGCCTGATATGCGTTGACCACCTGGGACGATGTCACCATCGCATTGGCACCCGGCTGACCGGGCACGGCAATGCCGTACTCGGTCTCTGTGCCCATCACCCGCCGCACGCTCATGCAGGAAAGCCTAATGTCACGGAGCGCGAACTGCTTCGGGGTCGGGCGCCAGCCAGGTGCCGGTCACAGGTACTGGCCGGTGTTGGCAACAGTGTCGATCGACCGGCCGGCCTCAGTTCCTTGCTTGCCGGAGATCAGGGTCCGGATGTAGACGATGCGCTCACCCTTCTTACCCGAGATGCGTGCCCAGTCGTCCGGGTTTGTCGTGTTGGGCAGATCCTCGTTCTCGCTGAACTCCTCCACGCAGGCCCCAAGCAGATGCGCAACCCGCAACCCCTTCTGGCCGGTTTCGAGAAATTCCTTGATTGCCGTCTTCTTCGCCCGGTCCGCGATGTTCTGGATCATGGCACCGGAGTTGAAATCCCTGAAGTACAGCACTTCCTTGTCGCCGTTGGCATAGGTGACCTCGAGGAACCGGTTCTCCTCGGTCTCTGTGTACATGCGCTCGACGGCACGCTGAATCATCGCCTCCACGGTGGCAACCCTCGACCCACCGTTCTCGGCCAGGTCATCGGGGTGCAGCGGCAGGCCGGTGACCACGTACTTGGAGAAGATGTCCCTGGCGGCCTCGGCATCCGGCCGCTCAATCTTGATCTTCACGTCCAGCCTACCCGGCCGCAAAATAGCTGGGTCGATCATGTCCTCGCGGTTCGACGCACCGATGACGATGACGTTCTCCAGCCCCTCGACACCGTCGATCTCGCTCAGTAGCTGCGGCACGATGGTGTTCTCGACGTCACTGGATACCCCAGAGCCACGGGTCCGGAAGATCGAATCCATCTCGTCGAAGAAGACAATGACCGGCATGCCCTCGCTGGCCTTCTCGCGGGCACGCTGGAAGACCAGCCGGATGTGGCGCTCGGTCTCGCCGACGTACTTGTTGAGTAGCTCCGGACCCTTGATGTTCAGGAAGAAGCTCTTGTAATCTTCGCCAGCCTTCGCCGCGACCTGCTTGGCAAGCGAATTCGCTACCGCCTTGGCTATGAGCGTCTTACCGCAGCCGGGCGGGCCATATAGAAGCACGCCCTTCGGAGGGCGCAGCATGTGTTCCTTGAACAAGTCAGCATGCAGGTATGGCAGCTCGATCGCATCCCTGATCTGCTCGATCTGCGGGCCGAGCCCACCAATGTCGGCGTAGCTGATGTCCGGCACTTCCTCGAGGATGAGTTCCTCGACCTCTGCCTTGGGAATGCGCTCGTAGACGTAGCCCGCCCGCGGCTCAAGCAGCAGCGAGTCGCCGGCCCGCAGCGGAGCATCACGCAAGGGCTCGGCGAGACGCACCACGCGTTCCTCGTCCGCATGCGCGATAACAAGCGCCCGATCACCGTCGTCAAGAATCTCCTTGAGCATGACGACCTCGCCCACGGTCTCGTAGCGCTGGGCGAGCACGATATTGAGCGCCTCGTTGAGCACGACTTCCTGGCCGGGCTTGAGGTCGCTCACCTCCACCGATGGGCTTACGTTTACCCGCATCTTGCGGCCACCGGTGAACACGTCCACCGTGCCGTCATCCCGTGCCTCGAGGAAGGTGCCAAACCCCGACGGTGGCTGCGCCAACCGGTCGACCTCCTCCTTCAGCGCCACGATCTGATCGCGCGCCTCACGCAAGGTGGCGGCCAGCCGCTCATTCTGGCTGGTTACCGCCGCGAGGTTGACCTGGGTGTCGCGCAGGCGCTCTTCGAGCACCCTTGCCTGCCGTGGAGAATCAGATAGCCGACGGCGGAGCACCGCGACTTCTTCCTCGAGGAAGGAGATCTGTGTGGTGAGGTCAGAGACCTCCTGCTCATGCCGCGCGGCGCGGGAGTCGTCGTCGCGAGCTGCCACACTCCTCACCCCCCTTCCGAGAGCCGACTTACTGTAGACCCTACCTATCCGGGAGCCTGCCGTAACCTGACCAAACGGAGCCTTACCTGGCGCCGCTTCGTTCTGTCCACAGGCATGCGCAACGTACCTGGTCAATCTCGTGAATCAGCGGAGGCGTGCCCATAGAGTCGCCAGTGTCACACTCGTGGCGACGCTTCGGTTACCAACTTACGCGCCTGCGCCGCTGCGGGGGCTCGACGCCGTCCGCGAGCCGGCGCGCGGTGATCAAGAAACCAGTGTGACCGACCATCCGGTGCTCTGGGCGCACGGCGAGCCCGTCCGCGTGCCAGCCGCGGACGAGAGTCTCCCACGCGCTCGGCTCGGCGAAGCTGCCATGGCCGCGCAGCGCCTCAACAGTTCTTGACAGCTGCGTGGTGGTCGCCACATAGCAGCAGATGAGCCCGCCGGGCATGAGCGCACGGCTAGCGGCAGCGAGGCATTCCCATGGCGCGAGCATGTCGAGCACTACCCGGTCGAATTCCGTACCCGCTGGCAGTTCATCGGCCTGCGCACCGGCTGGCGCGTCCGCCGGCGGATCTGCCGGCCCACCGGCCGACAGGTCCGCTTGGACTAGACGCCAGGCAGGATGCGGGCCACCGAAAAAGCGCTCCACGTTGCGCCGCGCGATTTCGGCGAAGTCGCCGCGGCGCTCGTAGGACACAACGAGCCCGCCGTCACCGCTCGCGCGCAACAGCCAGCAGCTGAGCGCTCCGGACCCGGCGCCAGCCTCGAGCACCCGTGCGCCGGGGAACAGGTCGGCGAAGACGAGAATCTGTGCGGCGTCCTTTGGGTACACCACGGCGGCCCCGCGCTTCATCGCCAGCGTGTAGTCGGCGAGCAGCGGGCGCAGCGCCACGTAGGGCGTGCCGCCCGACGACCGCACGACGCTTCCATCCGGCTCGCCGAGCAGCTCATCGTGGGCTACGGAGCCACGATGGGTGTGAAAGACCTTGCCGGCCTCAAGTACGACCAGGTGCTGGCGCCCCTTGGGGTCGGTGAGCTGGACCTGGTCACCGGCTACGAAGGGCCCCCTGGGCGGTCGCGTCATGGCGGAAGCGTACGG
>Ga0137380_10005951_pt1 | contig 10859 bp, 7 predicted proteins | sample SagtaG_17_FD_104809 | JGI IMG/M metagenome (GOLD analysis project Ga0137380, IMG submission 104809) | Vadose zone soil microbial communities from Sagehorn Ranch, Mendocino, California, USA - Sage2_L_100_16 metaG | ecosystem: Environmental > Terrestrial > Soil > Vadose zone | place: USA... | reverse complement strand
CTCCTCGCCGCCGTGCTCCTCACGTTCACCAGCCTCGCATTCGGCTGGTATCCCCTCGTCAAGACCTTCGCGCTCCCGACGCTCCTGCTCTTCGCCGCATACACCGTGCTGTCCACGCGGTCGCGCTGGAAATGGGCCGCCAGCGGGTTCCTGCTCGGGCTCGCGGTCGCGTGCCGAGTGTACGTGATCGCCGTCACCCCCGCGTTTCTCCTCGAGATCTCCCTGACGGAGAAGGAGCTCAAGCCCCGCCTCATGGAGACCGCCCGGTTCGCGATCGGCCTCACGCTCGCCCTGCTGCCGACCGAGTTCTTCTTCCTCCTCGACCCGGCCACGTTCGTGTTCAACATCGTCGGCAGCCAGACCATTCGGGCGGACTACAGCCTCATGGACTGGTGGGACCAGAAGACGATGGCGCCGAAGACGCTGCTGGGTCTCGGGCTCGCCGAGGGCGTGATCAGCCTGCAGTTCATCCTGCTCTTCGTGGTGAGCGTCGCGTCCTGGGTCTCGTGTGCGCTCTCGCGGGAGCGCCTGCCGCTCGCGTCGGCGATCGCCGTGCTCCTCACCCTCGCCAGCCTCGTGCCGACGCCCGCGTACACCCAGTACTTCTGCATGCCCCTCCCGTTCCTCCTCGCGGACGCCGTCGTCTTCTGCGCGGCGCTCACGCGCGAGAGCCCCGCGCCGCGGCTCCGATACCTCCTCGCCTCGATGGGCGTCGTGTACCTCAGCGTGTCCCCGCTCGATCTCTACCGTTACACGATCAGCGGGGCGATGGTCTCCGGCATCCTTCCCGGCGAGAGCCCGGCCAACTGGCGGCTCTCGACGATCCGCGCCGTCGGAGCGGCGATCGACCGCGAGGTGCGTCCGAATCGACCGCTCGCGATCAGTCTCTGGCCCGGGTACTTCGTGGAGACCCAGGCCTCGATCCTCCCGGGCATGGAGAACCACTTCGCGCTGATGTTCTCTCGCCGGGTGACGCCGCGTGAGCTCGACCGGTTCAAGCTGATGTCCTATCCCGCCCTCTTCTGGCACCTCGAGCACCACACGGTCGACGTCGTCGTCCTGGGCAACTGGACGAGCTGGACCGAGAGCCCGGAGCTGCTCCGGGACCGGCTCCTCAAGAACGGCTACACGCTGAAGGAGCGGATCGCGCAGGCCGAGATCTACACGCTCCAGCTCGACGGCCGCCGATGAGGGGACACGACGCGACGCCGCTCTCGGTCGTCCTCCCCGTCCTCAACGAGCAGGACAATCTCGAGCCGCTCCACGCGCGGCTCACCGAAGCCCTCGAGCCGATGGGGCGCGAGTACGAGGTGATCTATGTCGACGACGGCTCGAGCGACGGCTCGTGGGATGCGCTCCGGAAGATCGCGGCGCGTGACCGCCGTGTCCGCCTCGTGCGCCTCAGGAAGAACTTCGGACAGACCTCGGCCCTGGCCGCCGGCTTCGCCTACTCGCGGCACCCGCTCCTGGTGACGCTCGACGCCGACCTCCAGAACGATCCCGCCGACATCCCCCGGCTCGTCGAGCGGCTCGGCGACGCTTACGACGTCGTGTCGGGCTGGCGTCGTCACCGGAGAGATCCCTGGCTCACGCGGCTCCTGCCCTCCCACATCGCGAACTTCCTTATCCGTCGCGTGAGCGGCGTCCGCCTGCACGACTTCGGCTGCACGCTCCGGGCCTACCGGCGCGAGATCATGCAGGACCTCAGCCTCTACGGCGAGATGCACCGCTTCCTGCCGGTCCTCGCGCAGTGGGTCGGCGGACGCGTGACGGAGCTCGAGGTGGCCCACCACCCGCGGGTGCGTGGCGTCTCGAAGTACGGCTTCCTCCGGACCTACAAAGTGCTCGTCGACCTCATCACGCTCAAGTTCATCGGCGACTTCCAGTCGCGGCCGAACTACATCTTCGGGGGCTTCGGGCTCTTCGCGCTGATGCTCGGCTTCCTCGCGCTCGACGTCGTGGCGTACCGCGTGTTCGTGCTCAGGCGGCTCGAGGCGACGCCGATGGTCTTCCTGATGGTCATCTTCTTCCTGACCGGCGTCTTCTCGCTCTTCATCGGCTTCCTCGCCGAGATCGTCATCCGGGGCTTCTACGACACCCAGCGCAAGCCCATCTACCACGTCCGCGAGACCGTGGGCGTGGACCGGACGGACTGAGCGTCGTGTGCGGCATCGTCGGCAATGTCCTGGCCCGCGCCGATCGGGCGCCGGATCCCGCCGTGCTCACACGCATGAACGAGCGGCTCACCCACCGCGGGCCTGACGACGAGGGCGTCCTCGTCCAGGGGCCCGCGGGGCTCGCCATGCGACGTCTCAAGATCATCGATCTCGCGACCGGTCACCAGCCGATGGCGGGCGAGGCGGGGCGCGTCTGGATCGTCTATAACGGCGAGATCTACAACTACCAGGAGCTCAGAGAGACCCTCGCCCGGCGCGGCCATGCGTTCACCACGCGTTCGGATACCGAGGTGGTCGTGCACGCGTACGAGGAGCGCGGTCTCGCGGCGCTCGACGACCTGGAAGGCATGTTCGCGTTCGCGCTCTGGGACGCACCCGCGCGCACGCTCGTGCTCGCCCGCGATCGCCTCGGGATCAAGCCCCTCTACTATGCGGTGCGACCAGACCAGATCGTCTTCGCGTCCGAGCTCCGGGCGCTCCTCGAGCACCCGGCGGTCGACCGGACGCTCGACCTCACCGCGCTGTCCCGCTATCTCGCCCACGAGTACGTCCCGGCGCCGCATTCGATCTTCCGAGCGATCAAGAAGCTCCCGGCCGGCCACTGGCTCACGTATTCCGAGGGCCGGGTCAAGATCGAGCCGTACTGGGACGTTCACTTCGGCCGGGCGCAGGCGATCGGTGAGATCGAGGCCGTGGAGGCGCTCCGCGCCGTGCTCGATCTCTCGGTGCGGCAGCACCTCGTGAGCGACGTCCCGCTCGGGGTCTTCCTCTCGGGGGGCATCGACTCGAGCACGGTCGCCGCGTTCGCCGCGCGGCATTTCGGCGGGCGCCTCAAGACCTTCTCGATCGGTTTCGACGACTCGTCGTTCGACGAGACCGCGCACGCGCGCCACGTCGCACGCACCCTCGACACCGACCATCACGAAGAGGTCTTGGGCCCGCGCGCGGCGCTCGACCTCGTCGCGCGCCTTCCCGACCTCCTCGACGAGCCGCTGGGCGACGCGTCGCTCCTCCCCACCTACCTGCTCTCACGCTTCGCCCGACGCGCCGTGACCGTCGCGCTCTCGGGCGACGGCGGGGATGAGCTGTTCGCCGGCTATCCGACCTACCAGGCGCACCGTCTGGCCCGCGCGCTCGAGCTCGTTCCCCGCTGGGTTCGACACCGACTCGTGCGTCCCGCCGTCGAGCGCCTCCCCGTCTCGCTCGACGACCTGAGCCTCGATTTCAGGCTCAAGCGCTTCGTGGAGGGTATGGACTTCGCCCCGGTCGAGCGCCACGCTGCGTGGCTCGGCTCCTTCACGCCGGCGGAGCAGGGGGGGCTGCTCACCGCGGACGCGCTCGCGCGGCTCCCGGGGCCGCCGTCCTACGCCGCGTTCCACGAGATGCTCGCGCACGCGCCGTCGGCGTCCGGGCTGGAGCGCATGCTCTATCTCGACCTCAAGGGGTACCTCGGCGAGGGCGTCCTCACGAAGGTGGACCGCGCGAGCATGGCCTGCTCACTGGAGGTGCGGGTGCCGCTCCTCGATCGCCGGGTCGTCGAGCTCGCGGCGAGCCTGCCGATCCGTCTGAAGCTCCGGGGCCTGACGACCAAGTACGTGCTCAAGCGCACGCTCGCGGGGATGCTGCCGCGCGAGATCCTGGCGCGCCCAAAGAAAGGCTTCGGCGTCCCGCTGGCACGCTGGTTCCGCGCCGACCTGGCGCCCCTCCTCCGGGACCTCTGCGCGCCCGACGTGATCCGCCGCGCGGGCCTGTTCCGGCCGGACACGGTCGAGCGCCTCCTCACCGAGCACGCGGCAGGGCGTCGCGACCATCGGAAGAAGCTGTATACGCTCCTGGCCTTCCAGCTCTGGGCCTCGCGGTACCATCCGGCGTGAAGCGGCGGCTCCTCGACTGGCTCGCCTGCCCGGCGTGTCGAGGCGCGATCACCCTGACACGCGGGGCGCCGGAGGCTGACGACATCCACGACGGCGAGCTCGCGTGCGGCGCCTGCCTGGCGCGATACCCGATCGAGCGCGGGATCCCGCGCCTGGTGCCCCCGGCCCTCGACGCCGAGGTGCGGGCCACCGTGGAGCGCTTCGGCTACGAATGGACGCGCTTCGCAGAGATCCGCCCGGAGTACGAGGCCCAGCTGCTCGGCTGGATGGCGCCCGTCGGGAAGGACGCCTTCGCCGGGCGGCGCGTCCTCGACGCGGGCTGCGGCAAGGGCCGCCACCTCCGGCTCGCCGCGGCGTTCGGCGCCAAGGAGGTCATCGGCGTCGACCTGGGCCCGGCCGTGGACGCCGCCGCGCAGAACACCGCCGACCTCGACAACGTGCACGTGGTTCAAGGGGACCTCACGCGCCCGCCCTTCCGTCTGGAGAGCGTGGATCTGATCTACTCGATCGGAGTGCTCCACCACCTGCCCGAGCCCGAGGCGGGATTCCGGGCCCTGTCGCCCCTCCTCGTCCCCGGCGGGCGGTTCGTCGCGTGGCTCTACGCCCGCGAGGGTAACGGCTGGGTGCTGGCGCTGGTGGACCCGGCACGGCGGCTCACGAGCCGGTGGCCGCTACGACTCGTAAGCGGGCTCGCCTGGGTCGTCACGGTCCCGCTCTGGATCGCGCTGCGCGTGCTCTACGCCCCAGCGCGAACGCGCCCCCGGCTCGCGCGGACCCTCCCGTATGCGAGCTACCTGACGGACCTCGCCCCCTTCCCCTTCCGGGAGGTGCACTCGATCGCGTTCGACCACTTCCTCGCGCCGGTCGCGCACTACATGGAGCGCGCCAGAGTCGAGCGCTGCTTCGCCGAGGGTGGGCTGACCCTCGAGTCGCTCCGCTGGCACCACGCCAACAGCTGGGCCGCGAGCGGGACGCGCCCCGAGGCGCCCTAGTGGACGAGGTCTTCTGTCGGACGGTCTATGAGATCGAGAAGACCCACTGGTGGTGCGTCGCGCGCCTGCGGATCGTCGAGGACGTGATCGACCGGTGGATCGAGCTCCCGGCCGGCGCGCGCGTCCTCGACGTCGGCTGCGGCACGGGCGCCGTCCTCGAGGCGTTGTCGAGCCGCTTCGAGGCCTACGGGACCGACACCTCCCCGCTCGCCATCGATCTCTGTCGGCAGCGCGGTCTCACGAACGCCTTCTGCGGCACGCTCGAGGCGTTCCCCCGACAGGGCCTCACGTTCGACCTGGTCACGCTGCTCGATGTCGTCGAGCATCTCGATGACGACCTCGGCCTCTTGCGCCAGGCGCAACGCTCCCTGAGGGCGGGCGGGTGGGCTCTGGTGACCGTCCCAGCCTACCAGTTCCTGTGGGGCCCCCACGACGTCGTGAACCACCACAAGCGACGCTACACGCGGGCCGGCCTCCGGCGGGTCCTGCGCGCCGCCGGCTTCGAGCTCCGGATGCTCTCGTACTTCAACACGATCCTCTTCCCCGCGGCGCTCGTCGCCTGGGTGGGGGAGAGGCTCGCCGGGGTCCGGGCCGATCCCCGGCCCCACGTGCCGCCGCCGCCGCTCAACACGCTGCTCACCACCGTCTTCGCGATGGAGAAGTACCTCCTGCGCGGCATCACGCTGCCCTACGGCCTCTCGCTCATCGCCCTCGCCCGACGCCCGTTGTAAACTTCCGCCATGCCGGCCCGGCTCGGCGTCGACATCGGCGGCACCTTCACCGATCTCGTCGTCATCGACGAGGCGACGGGAACGGCGCGCGTCGGCAAGGTCCTGACGACGCCGAAAGACCCGGCGCACGGCGTCGAGGAGGGGATCCGCGCGCTCCTCGACAACGCGGGCGTGAGACCCGACGAGGTCAGGGCCGTCGTCCACGGGACGACGCTCGCGACCAACGCCCTGATCGAGAAGAAGGGCGCCAAAACCGCGCTCCTGACGACCGAAGGGTTCCGCGACGCCCTGGAGATCGGGCGCGAGGGCCGCTACGACATGTACGATCTCTTCATCGACCCGCCCTCGCCCCTCGTCCCGCGCCACCTGCGCCGCGAAGTTCCGGAGCGGCTCCTCGCCGACGGCTCGATCGCGAGAGCGATCGACGAGGTGGCCGCGCGGCGCGTGCTCGCCGAGCTCGCCCAGGACGGCGTCGAGGCGCTCGCTATCTGCCTTCTGCACGCCTACGTGAACCCGGCGCACGAGGCGAGACTCGTGGCGCTGGCGCACGAGGCGATTCCCGGGGTCTTCGTCTCCTGCTCGTCGGAGGTGGTGCCCGAGATCCGTGAGTACGAGCGTGCCTCGACGACCTGCGCCAACGTCTACGTGGCGCCCCTCATGGCGCGGTACCTGGAGGATCTCGAGCGCCGGCTCGCGGGGCTCGGGATCCCAGGCCAACTCTACATCATGCAATCCTCCGGCGGGATCGCGGTCCCGCCGCTCGCGCGACGCCTCCCGGTCCGCCTCATCGAGTCCGGTCCCGCCGCCGGCGCGCTGGCGGCCGCGCAGGCGGCGGGCCAGCGCCGTGAACCCAAGCTCCTCTCGTTCGACATGGGCGGCACGACCGCGAAGGCGTGCGTGATCGACGACGGCGTCCCACTCGTCGGGCGCGAGTTCGAGGTGGCGCGCGCCGACCGGTTCAAGAAGGGCTCGGGGCTCCCGATCCGCGTCCCCGTCATCGAGCTGATCGAGATCGGCGCGGGCGGTGGGTCGATCGCGCGCGTGGACCGGATGGGCCTCCTGAAGGTCGGTCCAGACAGCGCGGGGGCGGACCCCGGTCCCGCCTGCTACAACCTCGGGGGCCGGTTCCCGACGGTCACGGACGCGGACCTCCTGCTCGGCTATCTCGACGCCGAGTTCTTCCTGGGCGGGCGCATGCGCCTGGATCGGGAGGCCGCGCGCCGCAGCGTCGAGGAGCACGTGGCCCGCCCGCTCGGTCTCGACGTGACGGGGGCGGCGTGGGGGATCCATCGCCTGGTCAACGAGAACATGGCCGCCGCCGCCCGCATCCACGGCATCGAACGCGGGCGCGACCTGCGCCAGTACCCGCTCTTCGCCTTCGGTGGCGCCGGCCCCGTCCACTGCTGGCAGGTGGCGAAGATCCTCAAGGTCCCGCGCATCCTGATCCCGTTCGGTGCCGGCGCGATGTCGGCGTACGGGCTCCTCGCGGCGCCGCTCGCGTTCGACTTCGTGCGGACGGGACAGGAGCGGCTCGACCGCGCCGACTGGCCTGCGATCAACCGGCGCTTCGCCGAGATGGAGGAGGAAGGGCGCGCGCTCCTCGCGCGCGCGGGCGTGGCGCCGGCTGACGTCGGCCTCGCACGCATCGCCGAGATGCGCTACGCCGGCCAGGGCCACGAGGTGGAGTGCCGAGTGCCGCTCGGGGCGCTGTCGACCGAGAGCCTCCCCGCGATCACGGCGAGCTTCGAGAGCGCCTACCGCGCCCTCTATCACCGGCTGCCGCAGGGCGTGCCCATCGAGGCGCTCAACTGGCGCCTCACCGTCTCCGGGCCGAAGCCAACGAGCGAGCCGACCGGGCGACCGGAGCCAGGCCGCGATGTCGGAGCGGGGTCCGCGAGGCCGGCTCGCGCCGAAGGTGGCCTGACACAGGCACGAAGTGGCTCCGCGCGTGGAGCCAATCCGCTGAAGGCGACTCGCATGGCTTACTTCGCCGAGGCGGGAGGCTTCGTGGAGACGCCGGTCTACGACCGCTACGCTCTCGGTCCGGGCGCCGGGTTCACCGGACCCGCGATCGTCGAGGAGCGCGAATCGACGGCCGTCGTCGGCCCCGGCGGGCGCTGCCGCGTGGACGACGGACTGGCCCTGATCGTGGGGATGCCATCATGACCGAGAGGCGAAGGCGACATGAGAAACGGAGCCGGGGCGCGCCTTGTCCCGGGCCACCCACCGAGCGCGCCGGCCTCGCGGCCCCCGCTACAATGGACCCGGTGACGCTCGAGATTTGCTGGAGCCGGCTGATCGGCGTCGTCAACGAGCAGGCGGCGGCGCTCCAGCGCACATCGTTCACGTCGATCGTGCGCGAGGCGGGTGACCTCTCGGCGGGCGTCTTCGATCGCCGCGGCTACATGGTCGCCCAGGCGGTGACGGGCACGCCGGGTCACATCAACTCCATGGCGCTCGCCATGAAGCACTTCCTCGCGGCGTGCCCGCCAGAGACGCTCCGGCCGGGCGACGTCCTGATCACGAACGACCCCTGGCTCACCTCCGGGCACCTCAACGACGTCACGATCGCCTCGCCGATCTTCCGCCGCGAGGAGTGCGTCGCCGTCTTCGCCTCCACGTGCCACACCGCGGACATCGGCGGCCACGTGCTCTCCGCCGAGGCGCGCGAGGTATACGAGGAGGGGCTCCAGATCCCGATCATGAAGCTCTACGAGGCCGGACGGCCCAACGAAGCGTTGCTCGGGATCATCCGTGCGAACGTGCGCGTGCCCGAGATGGTGCTGGGCGACTTCCACGCCCAGATCGCGGGCGGCGCCGTGGGTGGCGAGCGGCTCCTGGAGTTCATGGACGAGTTCGGGCTGGCACGGCTCGAGCCGTTGGCCGACGAGATCATCGGGCGAACCGAGCGCGCGATGCGTGCGGCGATCCGGGCCCTCCCGCCGGGCGTGTACGAGTACGCGATCACCTCCGACGGCTTCGACGAGCCGATCACGATCCGCGCGCGCTGCGAGGTACGGGGCGACGAGCTCTGGATCGACTACGCGGGCTCCTCCCCCGCGAGCCGGCGCGGCGTGAACGTGGTGATGAACTACACCGAGGCCTACACGACCTACGGCGTGAAGGTCGTCGTCAGTCCGGACGTTCCGAACAACGAGGGGGCGTTTCGGCCGCTCCGCATCACGGCGCCGGAGGGGTCGATTCTCAACGTGCGCCGCCCGGCGGCGGTCGCTGCGCGGCACGTCATCGGCCACTTCCTACCGCACGTCGTCGCGGGCGCGCTCGGGCAAGCCATGCCCGCGCGCGTCATGGCCGAGGGCTCGGCCAACATCTGGGGGATCCAGGTCGCCGGGACAGACGAGCGCGGTGCGCCCTTTACGTACGTCTTCTTCTCCTCGGGAGGCACCGGCGCGCGCGCCACGAAGGACGGCCTCTCGGCGACCGCGTTCCCGTCGGGTGTCCTCGGCACGCCCGTCGAGGTCATCGAGAGCCTCGCTCCGCTGGTCGTCGAGCGAAAGTGCCTGCGAGCCGACTCAGGCGGCGCGGGCAAGTATCGCGGCGGCCTTGGCCAGACGATCGCGTTCCGCGCGCGGACGCGCGAGCCCTACACGTGCTCGGTTCTCTGCGATCGGACGGTGCACCCGGCGGCGGGCTTCCTCGGCGGTGGCTGCGGCGCACACGGCGTGGTGCGCATCGACGGCGTGGCGCCGTCGAACGCGAAGGCAGAGCAGTTGGTCTCGCCGGGAGCCCTCGTGGAGGTGCACCTGCCGGGGGGCGGCGGCTACGGGCCGCCGTCCGCACGCGACCCCGAATTGGCCGCGCGGGACCTCCTGGAGGGCTACGTCACCCGCGCCTGGCCACGCGGGTCGAAGTGACCGTGGTTCGAGCGGCGGCTTTTGCCGCCGCAATCGAATCCTGGGGGGAGGTTTCGGAAGGGGGGCGAAGCCCCCCTCCGAGGTTTTAGCGGCGGGGGGCGTCGCCGAGGGCGACGACGACGAGCGAGCCGTGGGCGTCGGCGGGGCGCACACCGCGGCCGTACGCGGCGACGGACTGGCAGAGCCAGCCCACGCACGGCACGCGCGCGTCCACCTCGTTCTTGATCGCCGTCCATTCGTCGCCCGCCGCGGAGCCGAGGGCCCGGTGGCGCGCGTCCGACTCGACGACGAGGACGAGCCTCGCGGCGTCACCGTCGAGGCGCTTGACCGCCGCGCGTGTGGCTTCCACCGTGCCCTGGATGAGCGCCTGGCGGTCGGGCATCGAACCCGCCTCGAAACCCTCGGCGTACCCGAGGCCCGTCGAGTACGGCGCCTCGAGGCACGCCGCGCTCACGATCGGCTCGCCCTGCGACGCGCCGTAGACCGCGGGGGTCGAGAGCACACTGCACACCGTGCGCATCTTCGGCCCCATCAGAAGACGCCAGGACGCGAGGAACGACTCGGCCGGGGCGCCGACACCCGGCCGGCAGAAGGCGAGCCCGAGACCGCGCGGATAGCGCATGCGGAAGGGCCAGCCCGCGAGGATCAGCCGCGCCGCGCCCTGGGCCGCGTCCGCGAGGTCTCGCCCCGACGACGCCGCGACGCCGCTGACCGCGCCGTCGCCATTCGCGAGACAGACGACGAGCGCGCCGCTGCCGACGGCGCCGTTGTGCGTGAGGATCGCCGCCGTCGCCCCGCCTGCGACCCCGACCGGCCCGAGCACGGATCGGATCATCGGCATCGTGTCCTGGCTCGGGACCCCGGCGGTGACGAGCAGCACCATCTCCGCCGACGCGCCCTGGAGTCCGGCACGCGCCATCGCCGTCGCGCGCACCGCAGCCCAGATTGCGTCCTGGTGGGTGGCGAACCCCACCCCCACCTGGAGTGTCTTCGTCCCGATCTCGAGAGGCGCGATCTCAAGCACGCTGTCCGGAAACTGCAGGGCGGATGCCAACTGTAAACCACTGAAAGATAAGGAAACTCGGAAGAGGCGGATGACCGATCGGTGTCACTTCGTCAAGACTGTGACTCAATCCTTGACTCTTTGTTAGAGCATTCCGTACTCCTTCAGGCGACGGTAGATCGTCCGGCGCGAGATGCCGAGCGCCGT
>Ga0137380_10005949_pt1 | contig 10860 bp, 8 predicted proteins | sample SagtaG_17_FD_104809 | JGI IMG/M metagenome (GOLD analysis project Ga0137380, IMG submission 104809) | Vadose zone soil microbial communities from Sagehorn Ranch, Mendocino, California, USA - Sage2_L_100_16 metaG | ecosystem: Environmental > Terrestrial > Soil > Vadose zone | place: USA... | reverse complement strand
GAAGAGCGGATCCCGCACGGCGGTCGGGACGGACCCTATCCAGCCACCGAACCACCCCGACAAGCCGTGGCTCGTACCGTGTGGATTGCCTTCCATCGACCGGAACGCCGCGTACGTCGCTCCGCTGCCCCCCAAGGCGAGGGTCGCCGTCTCTGTCAGGAGACCGAACGTGGCCGGCGACTGGCTCGGCGCAAACCGGGGACCCCGAGGAATGCCGCCGAAGCCTTCGATGGTCCAGCTCGCGAGCGGATTGGTCGGGTCGAAAGTGGCGTTGCCAGCGGCGTCCGGTGGTCCGCCCATGAACGTGGTGCTGAAGACTGCAGGAGCGGCCTGGTCGAAGCGCCAGTAATGCAGCGCCACGCTCGGGTCGATGGCCTGAAGCTCCCGCTCGTATCGCAGGATGTACGCTCGGTGCCACGCCAGGAAGGCCGGTCCGTTGTGCCCGGGATAGGTGGGGCCGCCGGCGACGGCGTGGATTTGCTGGTACGTCGAGTAGTTGCCCAGACTGAGATTGAGCCGCGCGACCGCGTAGAGATAGCGATCGCGCTCGTCAGCGGTGAGCGAGTTGGCGTCCTTGCGGACGCGCACCATGAGACCCTCGCGGCCCAGGAGCTGTGCCCCGGCTACGCGGACGACCTCGAGCACCGCGTCCTTGTCGTTGGTGCTCGGGTGACCGAAGTCTCCGGCGATGAAGCAATCGACCCAACTCCCGTCCCTCAGGAGCGTGAGGCTCAGCGTTGCGGTCATCGCGGGCGGCCCAGTCACGCCCGGCGCGGGTGACGCGCCGAACACGAGCCGGCCACCGGTCACCGGCGACATGTTCCTAATGATCACTGGCACATCCGCCCCCGGGCCCCCTGCCCCCGGCGGCTGGAAGAGGCGGACCCGCGCCGGCACCGGCCGCCACGCGACGTAGTCATCCATGGTTTCCACCCCACCCAGCTGAACCTCAACACGCCAGGGCGGGGGCCCCGTTGGTGCCTTGGTGGCCACCATGAGCGACTTGCGGCCCAGGACGATGCCATCCGGGCGCCGCTCCAGGATCTCGATCACCGCGTCCTTATCCCGCTGGCTGAGCTGTCCCGGCCCTCCCGCGACCACGAACAGCACCCACGAGCCATCGCCCGGCAGGGTGAGGTCGAGCGTCGGCGCCGTCGGCGTGGCGCTGGTCCCGAACACGAGCGACGGCGCCGGCTGGAAGTCGATGTTCTTGAGGGTGACAGGAATGGGGGCGGCTGGGACCGACGGGTTCAACAGTCGGATTCTGGCGGGTGCCGGGGCGGTCCCCAGAATGTAATCGTCGGATTGGGTTGCCGTGTTGTTGATCTGCAGCTCCACACGGGCCAGTTTTTGGCTCGGGCGCGTCGGCACCTGCGGCGGCGGTACACAGCCAGGCACGCTCGCCAAGAGCCCGACAGCGACCAGTCGCCAGCAGCGACGCGACACGCGCGCCCTCCTTCCGTAACGCCCGGTACCGCACAACTCCGCACTAGCAAGAATGGAGCAAGCGAAATCGAATTCATAGGGTGTTTTTGCGGCACGAACGGGCGGAAACGCGACAATTGTCAACGGGCGATCGAATATCCGCACCTAGAGGCGACCTCAGGTCATTCGCCTTGCTGGCCTTGCGGAGGCCATTACGCCGGGCGGGCCGGAAGACGCGTCGGTACCAGGTCAAGGATATTCTGGCGTGGCTGGAGACCCGTCGCCGAGCGGTTGGATCACGAACTGCTGCGTCTACCTGAGTCCTAGTCATGGCGCGCGGGAGCGATTGGGCAACCGGCGCAAATCACTCAGTTCGCAGGCGTCCACAATGCCGGTAGACGCGCAGGGTCGCAGCGAGCTCGGACCGGCTACCACGCAGACGGTGAGTTGCCCCTCCAGGATTCGAACCTGGATTACCGGATCCAGAGCTCACGCGTGGGGGCTTGTTTGGAGGGCACCATGTCCGTAAGTGGTGATCTGCCAAGCATCGGCGCCCCCACGGTCGGAGGGAAATGTCCCGATCGGTCCGGAGAAACGCTTGTAAAATGCTTGCAACGACTCTGGGCATCCCCTCTTAACGGATGAGTTAGTAGGGTGTCGGTCCCTACAAGCACTTTACAAGTGTTTTGCAAGCGTAGGCTGCCGGTGACCATCTAGCACTGTGAGTAACGGCGCCGCAGCGCTCCGCTTCGGCAAACACCGAGGCAAAGCGGCCTGCAGCGGCAGGCGACGGTCTGTCACAGACCGGTCGACACCCCCGACTAGCAACGGCGCGAGCGCTGCGCAGTCGACACGCTGCGGGATGACGGGACAGGGCGACCTCGCGTCCTACTTTTTGCCAAAGAACCGCGTCGCTTCGTAGACGAGTGCGGCGGGACGGACCCGTTCGTCACTCTTGCTCTTGGGCACCAACCAGTCGACCGTAAGCGCCGCGCCACCGGCCGCGATGCCAACCCCCATGCCAACCTCGGCGCCCAAAAGGCCCGCAAGCGGCGCCAGGACGGGAGCGGCTTTGGCCGCATAGCGCACCGCTGTCCTAAGGCCTGATCCGCGTACGATGGAGCGATACTCCTCCAACATGCGGAGCAGCTCCTCGCGCGCCGTCACCGGGTCAACGGCACCGTCGTGCATCTGCTTCAGCCACCCGTGGAAGGACTGGCGTGTCTCCCGGAAATCCGGACGCGAAGCGAGCTTGATGGCGTCGCGCAAAAGGGCATGGTCAGTCTTATCCGCATCCTCCGGAACGAAGAACTCCCAACCAAACATCGCATACGGCCGCAGAGCCTCGGGTGGGGGAGGAGAAGCAGCCGGTTGCAAGGCCTGCTCCCCGTGGAAGTCGGTATACGAGCTATAGGCAATGACCGGCTCGATCGGAACTCCGGGCGTCTTGGCCAGAGCCACGACGCGTCGAGCGACGTCGTTTTGCGCCTCATTGGCAACATACGAGGCAATCAGCCCGCCGGTCGCAACGAACGGAGCCTGATCGGGTGCAGCCCACTTTGCCATCTCGACCTCGCGTTTGGCAGATTCGGCTACCTCAGTACGCCGAGCTCCGATCTGTTCCAAGCCGGATCCGTGATAGAGGTCATACCAGTCCTTTCGCACCAGCTTTCCCCAGGGCAGTTCGACAGCGAGGTCTCCCTCTCCGAGAATGTCCAGGAGCTCGCGAAGCCGCTCGGGCTGCCATCCCTGCCTGCGCCAGCGCGTGACCTCGTCTTCCTCGCCGGGCCCGGGCTCCTCTTCCTTGAGCGTCGTCGGCCTTGGGATCATCAAGCGGTCGTAAAGCAAGACCTCGGCTACGAATGGGCGGTCCCGTAGGTGATCCCTCACCGAAAACGTTCCCCAAAGCTCAACTTTCATCGTTGCACCACCTGTCCTTTCGAATCTGGCTTAGCCTCTTGCGGATGGCGTCTGGCTATTAACGCGTCCCGGGTTCGCCGTTTGTTCCCTCATTGGCCCAACCCAGCAACTTCCACCGTCCATCTCTGTCGCGGACGAACAGACGTGCGTTGTGAAACGGGCTGGGCGTGGGGTCGACCTTCAGCGTCACTAGGCACGTGACGATCGCGCGGCTCGTGCCCAGAATGTCCATGGACTCAATTTCCGTGAGCCGCTCGGGGCCTTGCTTCACGGCCTTCAGGAATTCATCGCGGTCCACGCAGTCGCCGTTCGCCCGTCGGAAGGCGAGCTTCGGGGCGATGACGCCCGCCAGGAATTGTGCATCGCCGGTTGACTCGGCTTCCCCGATCTCGATGTTCAGACTCCTCAACTCATCCCGGTCCTTTTGCATATCCTGTCCTTCCGCGGACGACTCTCCGCGCGGCCGATGGGAATCTCGTGTGCCTTCCAGGCAGTAGGTTAGACGCCCAAGTCGAAGAGGTTCTGCCCGGAGCACCGCCATGCATTCATCTCGTTTTCGGTTGAGAGAGTGCCCTAATCTGGTCATTTGACCGGAAGCGGCATCCCGGACGAGCATTAGCGCCCTGTCTGTCTGACACCTCTACCCGCGCATGCCCGAAGAAACGCTTGCAAAGGGCTGGTCGAGAGTTCTGCTCGCGTCCCCTGTGGGTCAGGAGAGTGGCATTACTCAACATCGGTGCAGGGACTTGACCATGGGATTCACCTCGGGTACGGAATGATCTCGAGGCCCTCAAGGCCGACCCGCTTTTGGAACTCGCCCATCTTCGTGAGGATCTCGGCAGTTGAGGCCTTCGGGTTCTTCAGCCGGAAATCCTTCCACAAGTCGTTCCACTTGTATTCGTTGTGAATCCAGCGGTGCTCGTCAGCGGTGAGCTTCACCGTGAACTCATCGATGTCCACGCCGCGCTTGCGGAACCATTTGCGGAGCTGCTGGACGAGCAAATGATGGTTCTCCTCGACCTTTCGTAGCTGGCGCGGCGTCACGCCAGCCTCCTCAAGCGCGCGCTCGCCGCTGGGTACCTTGCTTGTTTCCTCGGCGATATCCTTTGCGATCTCCTCCTGCGTGAAGCGGCTCTTCGACCCCGGCGGCCGCGCTCCGAGAGGACCCTCACCGATCCCGCCGCCAGGCGGGAGTGTGCCAGCTTCGCCGCCGCCCCTCGCGACGTTATAGAGGATAAGCGCGTTGGCGGACAACTTCCCCGCTTGAATGAGTGCCTCAACCTGTGCGGCCGTCAGGGCCAGTGTACGGCCACCAGAGACTAGCACGAGCGCGGACGCCCCTCCTGGCCCCGCTGCCCGTAAGATCCCGAACCCCCCACCGCCCTCCTTCAGCCAAGTCGCTAGGTCCTTGAGCGCGGCCTTTCCCGTCGCGAGAAGCTCAGGCCCGCTTACAACTAGGTCAGCGATCTGAGCCGCAGTGACGCCCGCCTTGAGCACGGCCGCCGTCGAGATAAAGTCGGCGACCGTGTCGCGGTGAAACTGTGCTAGTCGGAGCCACTCGTCAGCCAACGTCCTGTTGGTTTCGGCCCAGTGTGGATCCTCGGCCAGTTTCCTCATGACGCCCCAAGCGAAGCTCAAGCCACGATTTGCCCCTGCGCGTGACACGCGGGAGACCCCCCCTGCAAGCCCCAGCCGGTCGAAGTACATGAGATCAGCAGCGAGGCCTCCGGAGTGAATCGCGGCCTCGATCCCGGGAAAGAGGCTCGTGTCGACGAGGCGCGCATCACTGGCTTTCCGAAGAAGGTTCGTCGTCCGCTCTACGTGTTCGGCGAGCATGCGTTGCTGGTCCACGACGTTCGTGCTAGTGGAGGGCATGGCCTGGAGCGCATCGGATTTCAGCTGCACCTCGAGAAGACCGGCGGCCAGGCGACGCACCTGCTCACGCGCCTCAGTCTGCGCTTTCGCCTGTGCGACCTTCACGTCGCCGGCGCCGTCGCGCTGTACCGCACGCATCCTCAGAGGCGCGATAGGGCCCGGCGCGCGGTCGCTGAGCAACGCCCGGGCGCCCGCTGCGGCGGCGCCTTCCGCCGCGGTGTCGCTGGCTGCCACCTGGAGCGACGCCGGCGCAGCCGCGCCGCGCTGCTGAACGACGTGTACCAGCTCGTGCGCCAGCACGCGCTGACCCGCCGCCGTCGTCGGATCGACTTCCGCGCCGAGCACGACGTGGTCACCAACCGTGAAGGCGCGGGCCGCCACACTCTCGGCGGCGCGAGCCGCGCGCTCGTCGCGGTGGACCAGAACGTCTCCGAGATCGACGCCCAGGAGGAGCTCGAGCCGCTTGCGAGTGCCAGCTGCGAGCGGCAGGCCTTGCGATCCGACCACGTCCTCAACCAACCGTGGGGCCGATGCGCCGTCGCCGGGCGGGCAACCGGGGAGGAGACCGCCCCTCAGGAGGTCCAGGACGCGACGGGTCCCAACCGCCCGCTGCAGTGCCCGGAGCGCGGGCTCCGGCGGCACCGATCGCCCGGCGGGAGCTGGGTCGCGGCGTTCGCGCTTCGCCGCGCTCGCGGGGCGGTGGCCAGGCGGGCTGCGCCTCACTGTTGCCTTTTCAGGGTCGCGTCGAGCGCTGCCAACCCAGCCGCCGGCAGCGGACGTTTCACGACGTCGACTGGTACCCCCAGGTTCACCGCGACATAATGCACGTTCGAGGGCACCGCCCAAAGCGCGCTGCCGGCGGCAGCTCCGAGTGTGTAGTGCGGTCCGGCCCCATCCAGCTCGCTCCAGCGGCGCAGCACTGCTTCCCAGAATCGCCTGTGGCGTGCAGGAGGATATAGCCAGGCCTGATTGGCGTGAGCGACGAGGGCCAAGATGCCCCATCCTGTCGCGAGCGCCTCCAGGAACAGCCGCTCCATGATTTGGAGAGGCAGGCGCTTCTGATGGATCGCCAGCTCGACCTGGAGCAGCGGCTCGTACGCATGAAAGACGGGCGTGTGTTCTAGCAGCTGCGACCGGCCCCCCAGCAGGATGAAGCCCGGTGTCGCGACCGCGTCCAAGAAGTCGGGCCCGATCACGTCGGCGAGCGACGCCCCTTGACCGAGTGGTGCCAGCATGGAGCTCACGCGCGCGGCGACTTCGGATTGCCTGCCATACACACTCGACGGGAGCTCCAGGGTCGCGGTCACGGAACCGGAATCAGGTTGCGAGGCGGGATGACGACCCGTGTCCCCTCCGAGATGATGATATAGATGATTAGCGCCGTTCCGGAGAGCCCGGTGATCGCGGCCATCTTTTTCATGAATTCGGGATCGCTCGCCTTCGCCGGCTCCTTGGCCTCGGCCTCAACCGGCACCGGCACCGGTTGGTACTTGCCGCGGCGGTACTGGTAGATGATGACGCCCGGCTGGGGCGCCTCGAACGCGTAGTAGCCGCCCGGCGCCGGCACCACCCCGGCCGTCCCCGGCTCGACCGTCGGGCCGAGGGTCATCGGTACACCGGCGGCCAGGAAGATCGCCATGTACATCTCCGCCTCCACCGCGGCCAGCGATTCCAGCGATTGCGGCTTGATCTCGTAGAGGTGCAGCCTCGTGAGGTTCGTGATGTCCGGCTCGAGCCCAAGTTTCGCCAGGCTGACGGCCCCCGGCGTGTTGGGACGGCCCAGGAGCGCCAGTCGGGAGAGGATGGTAGAGATGGCGACGTTGTTGACCGCGACGGCCTGGCCGCGGTGCTCGGCGAGGTAGAAGGCCGCGATTTCGGCGTGCGCGCTGAGTCCGATGTAGAACGGAATTGGCTGCTGGCCCGGCGGCGCCCAGGGACCGGGCATGACTGGGCCGCCCGCAGCCGCGACTGCTCCGGTGAGCAGGGGCAGGCTGGCCATCATCGAGGCCATTGAGAGGACGCCCTCGCCCCCGACCCCCTTCAACGTACGCGCCAGATACTGCAGCAAGACGTCAAGGTCCCACGCCGACACCGCGGCGATGCGCCGCGCGTCGTCGACCAGCTGGTCCTCCGTTTCACCGACGGCGCCGGGGCTGGACACTCGCACGGTCCGCATCGCGGCAACGACCCGTGCCCCGTCGGGGCGGGCCAGTGCCGCGCCCTCGTTGCCGGCAAGGACCTCCAGCCAGCCGCGCCGCTGCAGCTCGGTGAGGACTTGCAGCAAGGCATCCATCGGGAGAGGCTCAAGCGCCGCGAAGGCGGCAGGAAAGTCACCAACCCCCGCGATGGGATCGGGCCGAGAGAGCGCGGCCAAGACCGCCTCGACGACCTCTTGGTTGGCCGCTGCGGCCGGCGCGGCTCCAGCGACAGCATCGAGCTGCAGCTGGGGCGGCGCACGCGTCGGGACGGCGGCCTCCCGATATGGCGCGAGGAGATCGGCGGCGGACCGGCCCGCTGCGACCCGCGCGCCAACTGCCTGCGCCTCGAGCTCATTGGCGTCGCCAGGCCGCCCCACCCCATCAGGCAAGGTCGCGCCCGCGCGCTGCTGGAGCACGTGCGTCGCCTCGTGCGCCGTGAGCGCCAGTGTCGGGGCTTCGCCGAAGACCACGTCCGAGCCGGTCGCGTACGCGCGAGCGCTGAGCGCGGCGCTTGCCGCGGTGGCCTCAGGGCCGACATGCGCGCGGATCGTCGAGAGATCGTGCTCAGGGCCGAAGGCCCGCTGTATGGTCGGAAGGAACGGCAGCAGACGCTGCATGCCACGGTTCCCCAGCCGTTGCTGCAACCGGCGCAGCGCCGTGGGTGCGCGCCCGGCCCTGAGCGTTGCGCCGCCAGCCGCCCGCGCGGTGGCGCTGCCAAGCCTGTGGCGGGTTCTCATGCGACTCTTCAGCCCTTGCCCACCGGCGACACCTGGTCGGCTGTTACCTCCACTTTGACCGGTTTCACGGCCGACCGTCCGGCGAAGTTGACGATGTAGCTCGGGGGCTGTGCCGGTCGGACCTCCACTACTTGCCCCGTCCCCCCGCGGACCAGACCCCGTTCCGGCAGGTCCGTGGTCAGCTGGACCCGGTCGCCGGGGGGAATCGCGGAGCCTAGGCGGGCCTGGAGGCGCGCTCGCCGCACCCCCGCTTCCTGGGCGAGGTCAGTCGAGATGCCCGGCTTGGCGAGCAGCTGCTCAAGGAGCGGTGCGCTGTCGAGACGCGCCATTCCCAGGAGCTCACGCTCATCGCGCACCGGATCGGCGGCCTCCATCCAGCGCTGCAGGACCTGCAGCTCGTCGGGACGGTCCGGCTCCGCCCAGCGGAGGAGGTTGAGCCTCAGCAGCTTGTCCCCGCTGGCCCAGAGCGGCTCGACCAATTGGGCCTTGTATTCCGGCAAGCGCAGCCGCCCCTCCGCAACGAGGTCGCTCCAACAATCCACCGGGCTCGTGTCCAGCTTGCTCAGAAACTCGAGCAGCTTGGGGTCGTCGCTCCGGTACAGCCCGGCGTCGGTCCAGGCTCGTTTCGCGAGATCCTTCTGATACATGGCGGCGCCTCAGGCCGGCTCAGAGAAAGGAGACGGTCATCGTAGCGCGGATGAGCTGCGCCGTCGGGTCGACAGCGGTCACCCGAACGCCAACCGCGGTCTCGACAGTCGCCGTAAGGCGCACCTGACCGGCGCCCTTCTTCAGGTGAACCCGACCGCCGCGCTCCGAGAGACGTCCACGGGTCGTCGTCACCTGGATTTCCCCGTCGAAGTCACCGATCCGCTTCCCCTTGTCATCGACGACTTCAACCGCGATGTCGATCGAGTCGTTGCCGTCACCCTCGAGCTCGGCACGATCCGCTGTGAGCCGCAGGTGGTGCTTCGGAATGACCTTTCCACGAGCATCGACGCGAAGCGCGCTCGTCCTGGCGCCGTGCGGGAGATCCGCGAGGATGTAGGCAAGCTCCTTCACGGGAACTTCGAGGGCGAAGGCGGGGAGTACGCTCTTCATGTCCTCCTCTGGTGGAGACCGCGGTTCTCCTCCCTGGGCGATCGCCGTGTGGGTACCCATGATCTCGCCCGTGGAGCGGCAGTACACGACATAGGTCGAAGGTGTGGTTCCCATGGCTTCTCCGCTCCTAGAACTCGGTGATGACGACCGCTTGGGCCACTGTGAGGACGCTCGATGGCGACCGCAGCCGGAACACGATGGTGCCGGCCGTCGTCCCTGCGAAGACTGGAACTCGAACGTTCGCCGGAGATCCTAGAGCACCGAACATGCCACCAATGAGGATCGCCGGGGTGGCTACGCCGTCGATGGAGAGGATGTCGGCAATCGCAGGATAGCTCGACGTAAAGCTGACCTCGTCCATGACCATCGCCAGCGAGATGTACGCGAGCACGCGCCCCGGCGTCACAGAGAGTGTCGCAGTCGCGGTTGCGCCAACGCCACCGGTGCTGCCGCTGCCGTCCGCGATGAGTAACGTGGTTGCTGCCCTGACGGCACTGTTCCCATGCCTATGGAGCGTCGTTGTGCTGCCATCGGTGAGCTGTTTCAGCATCGCGTGGCTGATCTTCCACTGCGTGAATGGGTCGCACAGCTGGCCGTCCCACCAGATGTCGCCCGTGGCCCCGTTGAGCGCCACCGTGAGCTTGTTGTTGCCATTGCGGACCAGGACGTCGCCCTCGTTGCCCAGACAGCCGGCGATGATGTTGGCGCTCGGCCCGTCGAGGACGATCGACTCGTGCTCGCCCCACTGGGTGGCGACGCGCGCCTTGGCACCGTCGAGGTAGGCAGCGCCGCCCGCCTTGGCCCAGACCTGCGCCGCCTGAGCGTCGAGGATCACCGTCTCGTTCCCCGCCCAGCGCACGGCGGCGCGCGCGGTCGCGAGCGTGGTCCGGGCGAAGCTGTCGCCGGACTTGGTCCGGAATTCCATGGCGTCGGCGGCGTTGGGCACGGTGACTGCGATGCCCGCAGCCGGCCCCGCCACCTCCGGCAGCGACTCGATGTGCCCGTACTCGCCGATCGGCACGCCGGCACCGCGCCGCTTGTCGTAGGAGACAAGCGTTACGTTCTTGGTGGCGTCGAGGTGCACCTTCCCCAACACGATGTTGCTGCCCTCGTCGAACGCCTGCGTGGCGTCCTGCAAGTAGATGTGCGGCGTGTGCAGCTGCTGGTAGATGTTGTTGTGGGCGTCGACGAAGGGGGTTTCCCAGAAGTTCACCGTGACATAATAGTCCCCGGCGTTCTTCCAGCTGGGCGTCATGGCGACGCCACCGGCAAGGACATTGCCGAGGTTGCTGGCGTTCGGCTGGGTCGGGTCGTCCGCCAGCTCAGCCTGGCCACCCACCGCGACCGAGATGTGGTGGCCGCTCGAGTCGATGGCGATCCCGGACAGCACCTTGAAGCTCGTGTTCCCGAAGGTCGCGAGCCGCAACCCGGAGCAGACGCCGTACTCGTGGGCCCCGCTGGCGTGCATGCGCTCCAGCGGCTGGTGATACTCATCCATGTCCACCGCGCTGGCGTCCGGCGAGACCGGGCTCGTCGGATAGTCGGAGCGGAGGAGCACGTTGTCGTTCGCCATGGCTGTCTCCTTCAAAGTACTGACACGATCGTGT
>Ga0137380_10005942_pt1 | contig 10868 bp, 6 predicted proteins | sample SagtaG_17_FD_104809 | JGI IMG/M metagenome (GOLD analysis project Ga0137380, IMG submission 104809) | Vadose zone soil microbial communities from Sagehorn Ranch, Mendocino, California, USA - Sage2_L_100_16 metaG | ecosystem: Environmental > Terrestrial > Soil > Vadose zone | place: USA... | reverse complement strand
GAATCGGAAGTGACGAGGATCTCCTTCGGGGGCATGCGCGACTTTAGCAACCTCGTGACGGTGGACGGCGCGGACACCATCAACAGCGCCACCGGTTCACAGCGCGGCACGCCGTCCCAGGAAGCCGTCAGTGAATTTCGCGTGGTCAATAATGGCTTCGGCGCCGAGCAGGGCCGCGCCTTGGGCGGCATCGTCAACATCATTACCAAATCCGGCACCAACGACCTGCATGGTTCGATTTACGATTACATCGAGAACAACGCTCTCAACGCGCGTAACCTCTTGCAACACGGGACCTTGCCCGTCTCTGGTACGACGGTGCCCAATACCCTCCGGCAAAACCAGTTTGGGGGCACACTTGGCGGCCCGATCAAGAAGGACAAGACGTTCTTTTTCCTGAACTATGAAGGTCAGCGGCGCGGGGAAGCTGCCGTGCAATCTCCGACCTTGCTGCAAAATTTCACGTTGATTAACCAGGCAAAAGCGCTGCTTGGAATCGCTCCGGAGCAAGAAAGCACCTTGAAAACCTATGATTCCGACAAAGGCTTCGCCAAACTCGACCATCAGATCAACAAGGACAACCGCCTCACGCTGCGCTATAGCATCGAGGATGCGCGCATCCTGAATGTTCTTGTCGGTGACACGCTTGACGGCGGCGGCCTGGCGGCCTCCTCGAGCGGCCATAACAACTTCTTGCGCGACCAGGCTCTTGTGGGGACCGTGTCTTCACAGTTGAAGCCCAGCTTGGTGAACACTGCACTTGCCCAGTATGCGCGGCGTCACTCCACCTACCCGGGCGTCACCGGCCAGCCCAACCTGGACCTGCCAAATGAGGTCATGATGGGACACAACTTCGGCATCTTCGATGCCACTTATGAGAGCCGCGGGCAATTCATGGATTCGCTCTACTGGGTGAAGGGTTCGCACTTGGCCAAATTCGGCGTTGATTACAACCACGTCAACGACCACATCATTTGGCCGGGATTTTCTCCCATGCGCATCGTTTTGCCCGGTGTGAATTGCCTGGTGGATTTTGCCAATTACGTGAACCAGGTAAAAGGTGCTCCGTCACCCTTTCTTACTCCCAATTTTAACGAAGGCCCGTGTCCGATGGCGCTGCCTGGATTTAGCACGCATGGAGACCCGGCGCTCAATTGGGCGGTTAGCGCGGGGGGGCCTGGCCCAGGCAACTGTCCGACGCCAAGTGTTTTCGCCTGCACCACTGCAGGAGTACCCGGACCAGGCATTAACTTTGCGGATGTCGCGAACGGCGTGCCGGTTGCCTTCTGGCCTGCACCGCTCGGCCCCGCGGACAATTCCGTCGTGGATGGCACGATTCCGCCTAACGTCAATACCAACTGGCAGGCGGCCTATCCCGCTTCTGTAACTCCTGACTACTTTTCGAACATTACTCACGGCTATATAGGTTTTTTCGCCCAGGACCAGTGGCGCGTTACGCCCAAATTCACGCTGAACTATGGACTGCGGTGGGATTATGAGACGGGTCTCAGCGGCACGGTGAACAACTACTATAAGGCCGTCCAGCCCAGAGTGGGCTTGGCGTATTCTCCTGACAAACATACGGTCATTCGCGCGGGTTTTGGTCTGTTCAGCGATCGCTACAACATCGGGTTCTTCTTCGTCACGCATCCGCAGCGGCCGACAACGTTTGTTTGTGTGGCGCCCACTCCAAATTGCCCCGCAGGAGGCAACTTCTTCTTGCCCGGTATTCGCGATGGCGGGTTCAACGCCACGTATGCCCTGAACCAGTTACCGTTTATCCCGGGTGCTAACCCATTCGGTATTCAGCCGTCGGATGCGGCTGCGAATTTGTTGCAGTTTGGCAGCTATCAGCCCGTGGCCATGGTTACCGACGTCACGAAAGATGAGTTTTCGACCGTTGGCGACGGCACGGTGGAAAGAGCCAGCAAGATGCCCTATGCCGAACAGAGCAGTTTAGAGATTGACCGCGAAGTGGGACACGGCTTGGTCATAAACATCGGCTACCTTTTTGTCTCGGCGCACCACCAGGTTCGCGCGGAAAACCTGAACGTTTGCCCGCCAAACACGACCGGGGGAGCCAGCCCCAGCCTGACAACCGGCTGGTATCAGTGCGGCTCGACTGCGTTCGGCAACTTCACCGCGCCGCCGAGCACTGCGGCCCCGGTCAATTATCCTGCAGGCAAGAGCTTTTTCCAGAGCGTACTCATTCCCGTCGGCCTGCTCTATTACACGGATAACAGCGGGAATAGCGTCTATCACGGCTTCAACGTGGCGGGAACGCAAAAGATCGGCAACAATTTTCGCCTCAACGCCAACTACACGTTCTCAAAGACCCTGGATGACGGCACGTTCACGACTTTCGTGAGCACCCCCCAGGACCTCTACCACCGGGCCCTGGAGCGCGCCAATTCGAACCAGGATGTGCGGCACCGCTTTATTGCCAACTTCACGGCCTCCGGCCCGCAGAAGACCTTCTTGCGCAACACCGAAATGAGCGGAATCGTCACTCTACAGGGCGCGCGCCCCTTTACGATGTTCGTGGGATTTGACGCCAATAACGACACCAACCCAGTGACGGATCGCGTTGGACTCGCAGCCCGCAATACCTACTGGGGCGACAAGCTGAAGACGGTTGATCTGCGCATCTCGCAAGCGATTAAGTTCCGCGAGAAGCAGAGGATTGACGTGGCCGTGGATGCGTTCAACGCCTTCAACCGGCCCAACGTGGACGAGGTGGACTCTGTTTATGGCACGTATAACTTCTGTGGGGACGTGCCGCTTCGATATAAGGACTCTGCTTCGACAGCAATTCAATCGAACCCGTTGTCGTTTATCGGCACATGCCCTGCGGCTGGTCCGCCGTTCCCGAATGCGGACTTCGGCGCGCCCAGAAAAATGTTCAACGCACGACAGTTCCAGATTTCGGTGAAGTACTCGTTTTAGGTTTCGGAGCATGGCGGCGGGCAAATTCAGGGTTTGCCCGCCGCCATTTTCTCTTGATATAGGATAGAGCCAGTTCATCCGTCCGAGGATAAGCTCGACCCAAGAAAATTCTACTCACAAGACGTCCCCAAGAGTTATATAAGCGCAACGGAAGAGATTGTCTTGCCAGCGGGCGAATGCTGCTAGCTTCCACGCATGTCGCGCAAAATTGGGGCTTTATTGGGGGAACACAAGTCATGCTGAAGCTGGATGCCAAGCCGGAGCCGATTGAGGTTGATTTGACAAAGGCTGCGCTGGTCGTTGTAGACATGCAGAATGCCTTTGCTGCAACAGGAGGAATGCTGGACATTGCAGGCGTGGATATTTCCGGCGCGCCGAGAGTCGTCAAATCCATAAAAAGTGTCTTGGATGCCGCGCGCCGTGCCGGAGTGCTCGTTGCCTATGTTCAGATGGGGTATAAACCGGATTTGAGCAACAGCGGCGGACCCAATTCTCCGAATTAGCACAAAGAGCTGGCCATGCACCTGATGAATTGCCGGCCGGAATTGAAAGCAAACTGCTGACGGAAGGAACCTGGGACTTCGCCATCGTGGATGAGCTGAAGCCGGAGCCGCGAGACCTGGTGGTGCTGAAAACACGTTACAGCGGCTTCGCGGGGACGACGCTCGATTCACAATTGAGGACGCGCGGCATTCGCTATTTGTTTTTTGCGGGGATTGCCACGAATGTCTGTGTGGAGTCCACCTTGCGGGACGCCTATTTCCAGGACTACTGGCCGATTTTAATTGCGGACGGTGCCATGCCGGCAGGACCTGCGGCGATGCACGACGCAACGCTATTCAATGTAGAGAATTTTTTCGGCTGGACAGTGCGAGCTGACGAACTTCTTCGAGTTCTGAGTTCAACGAATCAATGAGGCCATCGTGCTGACGGCGGATATCGACATCGGGGGGACGTTGACCGATGGGATTTTCATCGAAGACAAGAGACTCGTGTGCGTGAAGGTGGACACGACGCCACACGACTTGACGGTTTGCCTGTTCGATTGCCTCACACAGGGCGCGATACAACTGGGGTATGCAGGCATTGACGCGTTTCTGGAGAAGCTGGAGTTGATTCGCTGGTCGACGACGATTACTTCCAACGTGCTCGCGGAATCTCGCGGCCCGAGGATTGGCTTGCTGATCTCACGCGGCCACGAAAAGGATTTGTACGGAAAATCGGCCCGCAGCGTGGTGCTGGAGAGAATTCTTTCGGAACGAGACGTGATTGGAATCGACGAAGACACCAGCGATACGGAAATCATGAATGGGGTTCGATCGTTGCTGGAAAGCGGGGTCCGGCGCATCTGCGTGAGCCTGAAGGGTGCGCAGTGCAACGCGGAGCCGGAGATTCGAATCAAGCGCATCATTGACCAGCAGTATCCGGACCACTTCCTGGGTTCCGTGCCGGTGCTGGCCGGAAGTGACATCTCGAAGAGCGCAGACGACGCAACGCGAACCTACTGCGCGATCATCAATGCCTACACGCATGGTGCACTCGCGGCGACGCTGTTCAAAGCAGAGGATGACCTGCGGGAAGGCCACCGCTACGCGGGCACGTTTCTCGTCAGTCACATCAACGGCGGCGTTGCGGGAATCGCCAAGACCAAGGCGATGGACACGATTGAGTCGGGACCGATTCTGGGAATTCATGGCAGTGCGCATCTGGCGAAAGCCTACAACGTGAGCGATGTCGTCGCGCTAGACGTTGGCGGAACCACCACGAAGGTGAGCGTGCTGCGCGACGCCGCTTCCGTGCAGAGAAATCCTTCGGATATCTTCGGCATCCCAATGCAAATGTCGCTTCCTTATCTGTGTTCCATCGCATTGGGCGGTGGCAGCGTCGTGAAAGTCTCGTCCAATGGAAAGCCGGCAGAGATTGCGCTGGGTCCGGAGAGCATGGGGTCACTCCCGGGGCCGGCGTGCTATAACCTCGGAGGGGAGAAACCCACGCTTACGGATGCGTTTGTTGCGGCGGGGCTGATCAATCCGGATTATTTTTTGGGAGGAACCAAACCTATCGATCCGGGAATTGCGAGGAGCGTGATTCAAGAATTGGTTGCGCAGCCATTGAACGTTTCTTTGGAAGAGGCGTGCCGGAAGATCACCGCCTCGGCATTCGAAGCGGTGGCACATCTGATTGCCCATGCCAGCGAAGAACTTGGCGAGAAATTCGCGGCGCACTCGCTTTTTGCATACGGAGGAAATGGCGGATTGTTTGGCTGTGGCGTGGCCGAGAAGGCGGGTCTGAAGCTGGTCTATTTTTTTGGTCTCGGCCCGGTATTCAGCGCCCTTGGTTCGTCGGTCTCGGACATTTCCCATGTTTATGAGCGAGCGCTACAGATGACATCGATCTCGGAAAGCGAAGTCAGCAAGCTGAATCAGATTTTGCGGGAGATTCTGGCGGAGGGGCAGAGAGACCTTCTTGGAGAGGGGATTAAGCCAGAGGGAATTGAGTACTCGATGGAATTGGAGATTTCCCGTGACGGCCTGCCTGCGATGACTGCGGTTTACCCCGAACCCGCGTTCCGGGATGCTAAAACTCTTTGCACATTCTGCGAAGCGAAAATCGGGGCGGGCGGGAAAGAGTTTTCTCTGGAGCTCATGCGCGTGCAGATTCGCAAAGCCATGCCGAAGCCGGCCCTAGCGGCAAAACCCGTGCAGGGAGCAGATTCATCGCACGCGATCAAGGGGACGAGAAGGGTGGCATGGGGAAGCTCGAAAGGCGAAGCGAAACTGTATCGCTGGGAATCGCTGCAGCCGGGGAATCGCGTGAAAGGCTGCGCCGTGCTGGAAGGAGCGAACAGCACATACTTTGTTCCGGAAGGCTGGACGCTGATGGTTGACCAATACGGAAATGCAAAAGTGAATCGAGGATGAGAGCGCAAGCCGGCGTGATGGAGAAGCAGAGACGAGGAGAAAGCCATGCCATCCGAACAGGAAAGCCGCATTCGGGTCACAGAGTACCTTGACTTGGATATTGAGCGAGAACGGTGGCTGTGCCATTGCTGCGGGCAAGACATCGGCCCAGCACGCGAGAATTACAAGAAAGGTTGCCTCTTCTACGATCGCGATCCAAGGGAAATTCATCCACCGCTTGTTTCCGGCGAGTTCAATTTTTCACCGGACCCGCTTTGGGTGCGCATCGTGGAGATTTACTGTCCCGGCTGCGGCACGCAAATCGAGACCGAGTATTTGCCGCCCGGGCATCCCATCACCTGGGACATCGAGTTCGACCTCGACAGTTTGAAAGAAAGGCTGAGAAAGCGCGAGTTTGTGATTCGCGGACAGCGCCTTGAGACCGCGCAATGAATTCTATTGATATCGACGTGGGCGGAACGTTCACCGATCTGGTGCTCAATTTCGGCGGGAAGACTCTCATCAAGAAGGTTCCCACGACGCCTTACGACCTCTCGGTGTGTTTCTCGAAAGTTATTGAAGAAGGGGCGAGCGCGCTGGGTTTCAAGATGGAGGAACTCCTTCCTTCCGTCGACTTGATCCGGTATTCCACGACGATTGCGATGAATCGTCTGATCGAGCGGAAAGGACCGCGTCTGGGACTGATTACCACGGAAGGGCATGAGGATGTGGTGCTGATCGGGCGCGGCGCGCAATGGATCGATGGGACGCGTGTCGCGGAACGAAGAAATCTGGCCGTTCAGAAGAAGCCCGATCCGCTGATTCCTCGCGACATGATTGTGGGAGCGAAAGAACGCGTGGACTCGCGGGGAAACGTCATCCGAGTGCTGGACGAAGACGACCTGCGAGCCAAAGTGCGCTATTTGGTGAATCGGGGCGCGCGCGGTTTTGTAGTATCGCTGCTGTGGGGATTTCTCAATCCCATTCACGAAAAGCGCGTAAAGGAAATTATCCGCGATGAATACAAGGAATTTCACATAGGTTACCTGCCAGTGGTTCTTGCCGGGCAAGTAGTCGGCAAGCTGGGGGAATACGAGCGCACGCTGGCGGCGATTCTCGACGCGTACTTGCAACGTTCCATGCAGATTGAACTTTCCGCCATGTGGGACAAGCTTCGAGAGCGCGGTTATAAGAAACCGTTGTTGATGATTCAGAGTTCCGGCGGAATTGCCGAAGTTTTTCGCACCACGGCGTGCCGCACCTTCAACAGCGGACCAGTCTCGGGGCTGATGGGCGCGCATCACGTGGCGAAATCGCTGGGCTATCACAACGTGATCATGACGGACATGGGCGGCACAAGCTTCGACGTCGGGCTGGTTGTGAAGGACAGCGTGCGAAGCTACGATTTCAGGCCCATCATCGATCGCTGGATGGTGGGCATCACGATGATCAAGACGCTCTCCATCGGCGCGGGTGGAGGCTCGATCGCATGGCTGAACAAGCTGCTGCAAAATCAACTGCAAGTCGGACCGAAAAGCGCCGGATCGATGCCGGGGCCGGCTTGTTTTCAGCGCGGCGGCAAAGAACCGACGGTCACTGATGCGGACGTCGTGCTGGGGTATCTCAACCCTGATTATTATTTCGGCGGGCGGATGCGCTTGAACAAGAATGCCGCGGCGCAGGCGATTCGCGACAAAATTGCGAAACCACTGGGGATCGAAGTGGAGCGGGCCGCGGAGGTCATTCGCAAGATTGTGAATGGGAACATGGGCTCGGCCATTATGAAAGAGGTGCACCTGCGCGGGTATAGCCCGGAGGACTTTGTATTGTTTGTCGGCGGAGGGGCGGGAGCGACGCACGTCGAGGGATACAAGGGCGAGGTGAGAAAAGCCGTGGTGTTCAGCTTTTCGCCCGTATTTTGCGCGTTTGGCTCGTCGACCATGGATATCATGCACGTTTACGAGGCGTCGAAGAAAATCACGCTGCTGGAGCCGGGCACGCAAAAGCCGACGGAAGAGTACTCCGCGTTTAATCAAACTGTGGAACGCCTGATCGAGCAGGCAAAACGCGATCTGACCGCGGATGGGCTCAATACGTTGGACGCTGCATTTGTTTTGGAACTGGATATGCTTTACGGAGGCCAGTTCCACGTGAAGCGCACGCTCTCTCCGCTGCTGGCGCTCGAAAGCGTGAAAGGCGTTCATGCTTTGTGTGCGGCTTTCGAGAAGGAATTCAGCGAAGCGTTCAGCCCGTTTGTGGTGAATCCAGAGGGAGGAGTGTTCATTGAGAGTTTCATTTTGAAGGCCATTGTTCCGACAAAGAAAGTGGAATTGCCCAAGTTGAGGATGGAGGGAAGCGATCCCTGCGGAGCACGGAAAGGGGAAAGACCTGTGTACTGGCCCGAAACAAAAGCCTACAAAGCGAGCCCGATCTACAGTTACGAGGCTTTGCGGCCGGGAAACGTGATTGAAGGTCCTGCGGTGGTCGAAGGGGAATACACGACGCTGGTGGTGCCCGCAGCGATGACATTTTCCGTAGACGAACGCGGCCTTGGAATTCTGGAAGGGTAAGCCGCAAAGAAGCAAGGAGACCCATGCCCATACCCACCTTAGCCGAAAAACTGAAATGGTTGAAACCCGCGAAAGCCCCCGCCTATGAGCAGGAATGTGCGAAAACGCTGCGGCAAGGCGACTACGAAATCGGTGTGCAAATCACCAACGACATTCTGGATGAGGCGATGGAAATATTCGTGCGCTCGTCCCGGAGTTACTTCGGTGTGTCAGGCGACTCCATGGTAGCCATCTTCACGGCCGATGGGGATTTGATCAATGCGGCCTGCGGAACTTATTTGCACGCCATCATCCAGCCTATCGTGATCAAGTTCATTCTCAAGAACTACGCGGGGAATCCCGGAATCCGCGAGGGAGACATCTGGTACACGAATGACGCACTGTACGGCGGCATCCACAATCCGGACCAGGTGGCGTTGATGCCTGTCTTCCACAAGGGGAAGCTGCTGGCGTGGACCTCCGCTGCTCTGCACACCACCGAAACCGGGGCCATCGAACCGGGGGGCATGCCGGTCAGCGCCAAGTCGCGATTTGAAGAGGGGCTGAACATGCCGCCGATCAAGATCGGCGAAAACTATCAACTGCGAAACGACTTCCTGGAGTTCTATTCGGTTTACGGCCTTCGCGCTCCCGCCATGTTCATTTCGGATTTGCGCGCGAGATGCACGACGGCCGACCGGGTGCGCGTGCGCCTGCTGGAGCTCGTGGAAAAACGCGGCCAAGAATATCTCATCGGTTTGCTCCGCAAGATGGTGGATACAGCGGAGGCCGGGGCGCGTCAGAAGATCCAGTCGCTACCGGAGGGGAAATTCCGGACGGTTGTTTTCAACGATGCCATCGGATGGACCCCGGCACTGGTGCGAGCGTGCTACCTGACACTCATCAAGAAGGGCGAGAAATTGATTTTTGATTTTGACGGAACCTCGCCCGAAAACCCGTCCTCGTACAACGTACATCCGCAGGCAGTGGTCGGCCACATCGCGAACTTCATGTACGAATACCTTTTTCACGATCTGCCGATTTGCAGCTCGACCTTTGCTCCCATCGATTTCATTTTTCCACCCAACATCATTCTGAATCCGGACAAGACCGCGGCGACGAGCTGTTGCGTGTATATCGGAATGCAGTGCCGCAACGCGACGCACAACAGTTTTGCCAAGATGGCATTCTCCAGCGCGGGCTTGTGGCAGCAAGTGACGGCCTCGCCGGGCAGCCAGCATACGGCGCAGATTTGTGCGGGCCTCTCGCAGTGGAAGCTGGCGGTTTCCGATGTTCTTTCCTTTTCGTTGAACACGCAGGGTCAGGGCGGGCGAGCTGTGAATGACGGCATGGATTCCTACGGATTTGCGTGGTGCGCGTTTGGGCGGGCGCCGGATTCGGAGCAAGTCGAAAGCGAGCTGCCCTTGACGGTGATGCTCTCCCAGCACTGGAGAGATTCCTGCGGTCATGGCCATCATCGCGGCGGATCTGGAGCCGTGCAGCAGTGGATGATCCACAAAGTCAGCGATATGGTTTCTCTGTGCATGGGCAACGGGAGCAAGGTACCCCTGGGCCAGCCACTGTTCGGAGGATATGCCTCACCACCGATTCCCGGGATCAGCGTGCGCAAGCCCGCGTTGCTGGAAGACATGAAAAAGACAGATTCGCACCTGACGATGGATTTGCGGGATATGCTCGAGAAAAAAACGATTCACGGCGATTGGAAATATGAGCTCATCGCCCGGACGCCGAAAGTCTATCAGGAAGGAGATTTGCTCTTCGGGTTCAGCGGCGGGGGGCCCGGTTACGGTGATCCGCTCGAAAGAGATCCGGAATCCGTGATGGAGGATTTGAAGAAGAAGATCATCTCCGATTGGACAGCGCAAGAAATTTACAAAATCGCGTATGATGCCGAACGCCGCAAAGTCGATGTGGAGAAAACTAAACATTTCCGCCAGGATGAGAAAAAAGCGCGATTGGCGCGCGGTGTTCCGTACGAGAAATTCTTGCAGGAATGGAGCAAACAGAGCCCGCCGAAAGAAGCGCTCCAATACTACGGAACCTGGCCGGATGCCAGGCCCACGGGACCCGTCTTCCGGCCGTAACCGATGGAAGTAAGGCTTACTCCACGGCAAATGGCCAAGGGATTCCTGAAGGGGGAATTGCCACCTCGTCCGCTGGTGCTACCGATTGTATTTTCGCTGGGCGCGAAAGTAGAAAACGTTTCGGCCGCTGCATTTCTCAAAAATCCGACGAAAATTGCGAGCGCTCTGCGGCAGATGCGGAGCCATCTGCAGACGGATGGCGTGGCTTGCTACTTCGACCCATATCTTGAAGTGGAAGCTCTGGGCGCAACCTTAGAATACAAGTCAGAGGGTGAGCCGCCGGGTATTCGCTGGCCCAGCAGCGCCGCCGCAGGAAAAATTCCTTCAGGGCTGCGCTCGCCAGAAGATGCGGCCCAACACGGAAGAAT
>Ga0137380_10005936_pt1 | contig 10874 bp, 10 predicted proteins | sample SagtaG_17_FD_104809 | JGI IMG/M metagenome (GOLD analysis project Ga0137380, IMG submission 104809) | Vadose zone soil microbial communities from Sagehorn Ranch, Mendocino, California, USA - Sage2_L_100_16 metaG | ecosystem: Environmental > Terrestrial > Soil > Vadose zone | place: USA... | reverse complement strand
GGGTTCACGGTCTGGATGGCGGGCGGCGGCGTGAAGGGAGGGTATGTGCACGGCGCCACCGATGAGTTTGGATTCCAGGCGGTCAAGAAAAAAGTCCACGTTCACGACCTGCACGCGACGCTTCTCCATCTCATGGGCTTCGATCACGAAAAGTTCACGTATCGCTATGCCGGGCGCGATTTCCGCCTCACGGACGTACACGGCCGCGTGGTGACGGAGATCCTCGCCTGAGGAGCGCACGCATCTCAGGTGTCTGCAAAACCTTTAGCCGTAACCAAAATCCTCTTTGCGATTTCTTCGCGTCTTTGCGTCTTAGCGGTGAAGACGACTGCTTTCACCACAAAGACGCGAAGACGCAAAGGATCACGAGGAATTTCATTCTGAACTGTCCGGAGGAAATTATGTCGCGCAACCTTTTTCACGCTCGCCGGCTTGTGCCGGTCGCGCTTTGGATGAGTCTTCTCTTTCCAGGCATCGCGCGAGCCCAGCTTTCGGAGACGGCTGCCTGGGCCGCGTCTGTCTCGAACCAGTATCGGATGGTTTCCGGCATTACGTACCTGACGGCCAATAACTGGGAAGCCAAGCTGGACCTCTATCTCCCTCACGAGCCGAGCGGCCCCAGCCCCACGCTCGTTTACATTCACGGCGGCGGCTGGGTGGGCGGCACCAAGGAATCGTCCGTTCTTTCTTTGCTTCCATACCTGGAGATGGGATGGGCGGTTGTGAACGTGGAGTATCGCCTGGCTCGCATCTCCCTTGCGCCGGCGGCGGTGGAGGACTGCAGATGCGCCCTGCGCTGGGTCATTCAGAATGCCAAACAGTACAACTTCGACACCGGCAAGCTCGTCGTCACGGGCCATTCGGCGGGAGGGCACCTCTCGCTGACAACCGGAATGTTGCCGGCGTCAGCGGGACTGGACCGCGAATGTCCAGGAACGGAAGATCTCAAGGTCGCGGCGATCATCAACTGGTACGGGATCACGGACGTCGGCGACCTGCTGGAGGGCCCGAACATGAAGACCTATGCGGTCGCGTGGATGGCGAGCCTGACGAATCGGGAGGAGGTGGCGCGCCGCGTTTCTCCGCTGAGCTACGTGCGGCCCGGCCTGCCGCCCATCCTCACGATCCACGGGGACGCGGACCCGACGGTGCCTTACAGCCATGCCGTGCGGCTACGCGAGGCGCTGGACAAAGCCGGCGTTCCCAACCAGCTCTTGACGATCCCGGGGGGAAAGCACGGCGGCTTCAGCCGCGAAGAGACATTGAAGGCTTACGCCGTAATCAAGGACTTCCTGGCTAAGCATAATCTGACACCGGCACGTCCCGCCCCTTCAAACTAGAGAGTCAAGGGGCAACGGGGCGGGGGGTTTAAGGGGCAGAGGGCGGGCGGCAATAGAGCGCCGGCGTCTTTTCGTGTAATTCGTGAAATTCGTGGCGAGTTTTTCTTTGTGTCTCTGTGTCTCTGTGTCTCCGTGGCCATCTTGGACTAAATTAATCCGCAATCCGAAATCCGAAATCCGAAATCCGGTCAGCCAAGCTCGGGGCCCGCTATGCCGCAGACCTTTTGCGGTCTGCCGGGGTAGTTATTCGGCCCGCGATACATGCGGGTAAGCGGCCTTTGAAACTCGAAGCCGGCGGCCTCGACCAGATCGCGGGCCGCTGGATTTACCAGGCACGCGTCCACAAAGACCTTCTCTCCGGCCACTCGATTCAAAAACTCACGCAGCAGTTTGTCGGCGACGTCGGCGTGTTCCGCTATCCATGGTCCGAGGTAGTGCGCTTTCGTTCCCGCCCGTCCGAAGACATACCCGGCAATCCCGCCTGCGGCATAGACCACCGCGGAGTAGCGCGGGTTTTCTTCCCATAAGGACCTGAGCAAGCGCGACCGGTCTGCCCCAAATATCCGGCGATCGTGTTCGCAGACGCCCGCCAGATCCCGCGCCGAGATCTGCTTCAATCCCGGGCTCTCGCAAGACGGCGCAATTCCCTCCCACCGTTCGATCTCATATTCGTCTACAAAGCCGCGCTGGGTGTAAACGGTTCGTCCCATGGGAGTCGCGTCGAGCTTCACTGTTTCGACCCCGGAGCCCTCGAGGTACTCGATTCCCCGCTCGAGGAGGCGCGTCCCGATTCCCAGCCGGCGATAGTCCGGGTCCACTAGCACCATACTGACCCAACCGAAACGGCGTTCGTAGGCGAGCGTCGCCGCCGTGCCGCATACCCTTCCGTTCTGCAATGCCACGAAACAGCCGTCCGGCTCAAATTCCAGGAAACGGCGCCAGTCCTCTTCCGTCTGGTTCCATCCCGCCAGCTCCCGGAGCCGCATGCCGGCGGAAATGTCCGGCGCGGCCATGAGCCGGATCGCGAGATCCCCCGCTTCTTTCATTACAGGTCAAACACCATGGTGTCTGTGGAGTATTTTTGGAGCTTTTCCCTGTCTACCCGGTAGCCCATCCCCGGGCCTTCCGGTAAATGGATCCAGCCCTGGCGGTTCACGGTGATGAGCGGATCGATGATGTCGTCGGCAAACCAGCGCGCCGAAGCCTCGACATCCGTGGGCCAGATGAAGTTCTCAAGCGTGCCGAGATGCAGTCCCTGGGCGGACGCGATGCCGAGCTCCGGCATCGTGCCCAACCAGCAGGGCACGCCGGCCTGCATGCATGACTCGTGCATTTGCCGCGCGTTAAAGAGCCCGCCGACACGCTGAACCTTGATGTTGACGATACGCCCGCTGCCCAGCCGAAGTATCTCTCGCAGCGCGTCAAGAGACTCGGCCGACTCGTCCAGGCACACCGGCGTGCGGATGCGGCGCTGCAGCTCCGCATGCTCCTCGAGGGCGTCTGCAGCCAGCGGCTGTTCGATCATCATCAAGTCAAACCTGTCGAGCTGCTCGAAGACCGTTGCATCGCGCAAGGTGTACGCAGCGTTCGCGTCCACCATCAAAGGCACCGGCCCGAACCGCTCGCGCACCGCCCGAACCGGCCCGATGTCCCAGCCGGGCTGTATCTTGATCTTGACCCGTTGATAGCCTTCTCGCATGTAGCGCTCAACGCGCGCCAGAAGCTCCTCGAGGCTCGGATAGATCCCGATGGCCACGCCCGACGGAATCGGTCGCCGACGCCCGCCGAGCAATTCGAAGAGCGGGCGCCCCAGGTGCTGAGCCCCGGCGTCCCAGAAGGCCCCCTCGAGGCCGGCTTTGGCGAACGGCTCGCCCGGAGTCTCTTCGAACACGGAGAGAAGGTCCTGCAGCCGGAGTTTCTCGCAGCCTGCGAGCCGCGGGACCAGCTGTTCGGCCAGAGCTTTCCAAGTGGAATCCGGCGTGTCGGCCGAATAGAAGGAGCCACCCATCGGCGAAGCCTCGCCGAACCCAACCCCCTCATCCGCGCGCATCTCGACGACAATACATTCTTTCTCCGAGACGGCACCGCTGCTGATACGGAAAGGCTCGTGCAGCGGAATCTTCACCCGCCTCAGGATGATCTGTGTTAAGTGAAGTGTGGGTAACGTATACATGACTCTAGAACACGAATGAACAAAGTAGGGAAGCCAGAATTCAGAATCCAGAATTCAGAATAACTGCGGCACGCTTCGCGACGTAAACAGTTCTTGCACCCGCTCGTCCCTTCTGGATTCTGAATTCTGGATTCCTCATGCTGTCCAGACTTTGTTTTCCGGGGCGGCGCAATACTCCGCCATCTGCTTGATGTTCATACTCTCCGGCCAGTCCAGCTTCTGCCGCATGTGAACGATCCAGGCGACGAAACCCGTCGTGGGATGAAATAGAAGCTCATGCAGACCCCGTTGCGTCTTGTGTCCGGATTTCATCCCGTATTCGCTGTCCGGAAGCTGAAAAAATGTGTGCATCTGGAAGCTGCTGCAGCCGCGCAGCAGGTACTCCACGGCCATCTTCCCGGAACAGATGTCGCCGGTGCCGCTTATCGGAAGTGCCGGCCCCGGCAAGCCTTCGCGGCACGCCAGCGCGCGCCACGCCTGAAGCATGCGAAGATTCCTCGCGCTGAGATCGGGCCCGCCGTATGCGACCCCTTGCTTTCCCTCGTACACCCGATGCGGGTCGAAAAGGCGGTTGGCGTAGACCAGAAAGTCCGGCGGCTTGTCGCAAAGCTTGTGTGTGACCTTGAGCATTTCCAGCTGGAATTCATCGTCGAACATGGCGTTGAAGATCTTCAGCCCGACGCGCACCGCGCCCGGTTCGACTGCCTGACGAATGAGCCCGGGGACGCTTCGCAGCCATTCGATGATGGTTTCCATTTGCGATGCGCGAGGGGAGCCGGCCAGCGTGGGGCTGAAGTCCTTCTCCAGCGGCATGGGCCGCTGCGCCGGCCCATGCCGCTTCCAGACCTCGAGCAGGGCAGCTGTCGTGAAGGCGTACTCATCGGTGCGCCAGACCTTCTCTCCCGGCATCGGGAGATGGTACTTGCACGACGGCGCCACCAGCGTGTTCGCGTCTCGCGCAGCGCTCAGCGCTTCGGCGAAGAACCCGAGATAACTCGCGAACGATTCGTGCCATCCCCGCCCCTTCCAGGTGACTGTCCATCCTTCCTGGCCGTTCGAACCCGCGATGCGCTCCACGGTCATGTGCGTTTCTTTGATGGCCCAGTCCTGCATGCTTTGCGAGCCCGATTCGTTCTGCGCGATAACCGTCTTGAGCACCACGAAACCCAGACCGGCCTCTGCGTCCTTTTGCACCTGGTGGGTGGCCAGGGAGAGCTGGCCGGACGCTTTGCCAAAAGGGTTCTTGATCTCTAAACCTCCGTATTCGCTGGTGAGATCGATCCGATACCGGCCGAGAATGTAATCTTCCAGCGACGACGGCCAGCTCTCTTTGAGCCGTTCGTAATCTTCGGCAATCCGGCCTGCCACGGAAGTGGTAAGGTCAGGTTGCGGAGGCAGGGGATACAGCATCGGTTCTTCAGTCACTTGAAGGAATCCCGGCGCGGCAAAGCCGCAACGATACGCATTGACCACAGGGCGCCGAGGGTGCAGGCAACGCTTTGGCAAATGACAAATGACCAATGAAAAATGACAAATTGACTCGAGAGAACCCCTCTTCCTTCATTTGTCATTGGTCATTTGTCATTTCTCATTTGTCATTTTGTGAAGATATTCACCCCGATGCTCCTCCGCCCCTCAGCTCCCCTGCTCCCCTGCCCCTCTGCCGCCTTCGCCGACTTCGCCAATCTCATGAAGCAAGGTTCGCAAGGCAATAAACTCGGTTTCGGGCAACTCCGGGCCCCACGGATCATGCGCCGCCTCGACCGGAATGACGCCAAGGTGTACGAGCACCCACAACATGCGCCGGATGTATCCTTCCATGGGCGCAATGAATGTGTGTTCCGCCAGAAGGTCCACCTTTCGAGACAGCTCCAGGAACTTGCGCGCCCTGTGTGAAAAGAAAGCCCGGATCAAGTCCGCTTGAAGCCGGCAGCAGGCAGCTCCCATGCCGATCAGCGCGGCGCGGGCGCCGTGCATCAGGCTGTAGCCCAAGAAGCGGTCCTCGCCGGTAATAAGGATCTTTTCGGGGTGCTCTTTCTCAATCTGGCGGGAGACGTCTTGAAACGTCATGACGCTGTCGAGGGTCGCCATCTTGATCCCGATCACCTGCGGGAGCGCGAGCAGTTGCGCGAGAACCGCCGGCGTGTACAGAATGCCTCCCGCGGCCTCGTAGAGATAGAACAGGATGAGCGGCGCGTTCAACGACGCCAGCCGCTCGTGATACCGCACGATCTGTTCGTCCTTGTCCGGATAGCCGCGGAACAGCGTGGGCGGATGGAGAAGAAGCGCGTCGGCTCCAAGCTCGACGGCCTCTTCCGCGGCGCGCAGCGCGGCGTCCACGTATGCCTGCGGATCTGACTCTCGCTGCACATTGGCGCCGGCGCCGGCCACAATGCAACGATCGCGGGGAAATCCGGCGCGCCAGCAGCGCAGCACTTCCCGTCGCTGATCGGGGCCAAGCACGAGGCCCCGTCCTGTGTGGGCCCAGACGGCAACGCCTGTGACGGGCTGCTCTACCATGTATCGGACATAGGCGTCCTGCGCCGCGCGATGTATTCTTCCGTCCGCGTCGAAAGGGACCGGAACGGCCGGGATCAGCGCCCCATGCAGTCTGCGCTGCCACGTCACACTATCAAAGTCTAGACTCAACTATCACCTCTCCGGACTCAAAATGACAAATGACCAATGACAAATAGACGGGGGCAGCTTCTCCCGGGAATTTGCCATTTGTCATTGGTCATTTATCATTTGCCATTTTCAAGAAATTACGACTTTACAGAAACCGTGATGCTAAGGTACTCCGTACGGATTATAAAAGACGGTAAGATAGAAAAGAAAACTTACCTTTGTGATTCTTGCGTCTTCGCGTCTTTGTGGTAAACAGGAGCCCGGAATGAATCGAAGAACATTGCTGCGAACGCTCGGCGCCGGGCTGGTTTCTCCCTGGCTCAAGGCCGGCAAATCACTTCGCTTCAAATACTCCGTTTGCAATGAGGTATTTGAAAAATTGGAATTTGCCCCCGCGTGCAAGGCGACCCGCGAAGCAGGGTACGCGGGCATAGAGATCGCGCCATTTACGCTGGCAGAGCACGCCGATGAAATCAGCGCAGCCCGACGGCGCGACCTTCAAGACATCATGCGCTCCGAGGGGGTTGCGTTTGTGGGGCTTCACTGGTTGCTGCTCACACCGAAGTGGCTGCACGTCACCACGGCGGATCGGGCGGTGCGGGAAAAATCCTGGGCGTATTTCCTCAAGCTGATCGATCTCTGCGCGGATCTGGGAGACAAGGGCATCATGGTCCTGGGCTCCCCCAAGCAGCGCGCTTCACAAGGGAATTCCCCGGAAGTGGCCGTAAAGCATCTGAGGGACGGCCTCGCATCCGTCGCGTCTCATGCGGGAGATCGAGGCGTGACCATTGCTCTCGAGCCCTTGGCCGGCAAGGACACGGACGTCGTCAACACGCTCGACCAGGCGGTCGGGATCGTCAAGGAGATCCACCATCCGGCGATCCAGTCGATGTTTGATTTTCACAACACCGCCGACGAGCGGGAGCCGCTCGATGCCCTGGTGAAGCGGCACTTCGGCTACATCCGCCACGTGCACGTTAATGAAATGGACGGGCGCCATCCCGGCACGGGGAGTTTCGACTTCCGTCCCGTTTTTCAGACCCTGGCCGGCTTGAAGTATTCGCGCTGGGTCTCGCTCGAAGTCTTCGACTTCAAACCCGGGGCCGTGCAGATCATCCGGGAAGCCATGCAGTTCCTGGAGAATCTCGAGAAGAAGCTGTAGGTTGTTTCACCGCGAAGACGCGAAAGCGCAAAGAATCGCAAAGATGCGCGCGCAGGTTCGGAGTTCAGGCTTTAGCCTGCACGGAGCGTAGTACCGGGAGCGCATAACGTTCGATGTCAAGTCATCCCTCGCCGGTCTCTTCGGCGAGTTGCCACTTGAAGACGCGAATCTCGGCAAGGCGGGCAAAGTCGCGCCTGTTCCACGTGAGAACGGTGATGCCCACACGGCGAGCGCTCATGGCGATCAGGGCGTCGTTTGTGAGTCGCGCTCGGCCCACAGTTTCATATCCGTATCTCTGACCCAGTTCTGACAGCAATCGACCCGTTTCCCTCCAGTCCGACTGCGTCGGAACCAGTAACGGGCCGATTTTCGAGAAATCCCGGTCGAGTCGTTCAACGGCGCGCAGCGCTTTGCCGCGGGCCCCGCTATATAGCTCTTCCAGCACGACCGCACTCAACCAGAGGGGCGCGTCCTGTCCGAGACGGCGAATCGACGTCATCGAATCTTGCTTCCCACGCCGCATTACCGCGATGTAAACGGAGGAATCCAGAGGGACCGGTTGCATCAGTTTTCGAGCGCGCCGTACACGTCCTCGATGATCACACCGCTCCTGACGAACCGCTCCTGGGCTTTCCAGGCCAGGCGGGTTCGCTCGCGCTGGGAGATCGCCTCATCCAGCGCGCGTTCGATTGTCTCGGTTTCGGTCCTGGCGCCCAACAGTTTCTGGGCACGGCGGATTTTTGAGGGATCCAACTTGAAATGCTTGTGCACGGTCCTCGTTCTGGCCATGACTACAACCTCCACCGCAGCTGACACGAGATGAACATAATTTCAAGAACTATGAACATGAAATATTCTTTGTGTCTTCGTGTCTTCTATACTTTGAAGTATTCGCGTCGGGTCTCGCTCGAAGTTTTCGACTTCAAACCCGGGGCCGTGCAGATCGTTCGGGAAGTCATGCAGTTCCTCGAAAATCTGGAGAAGAAACTGTAGCCGCATTTACCACAAAGACACGAAGACGCAAAGGGACACAAGACTCTCCGGGATTCTTCGTGCCTTCGCGTCTTCGTGGTGAAAGACAAGCTTCGGACTATAGCGCTCTAAGTCTCGAAGAGTTTCTTCAAGGCGAGCTCAAATCCCGGAAGAACGTCTTCGCCTTCGAGGATCCCATCTTCAGACAGCAGGGTCGCCGAGCCGTCAGCTCTGTAGGCCGTTGTGGTCCGCGTTTTGGGTATAAGAACCCAAACCAGTCGAGCGCCGCACAGGAAATAATCCCGAACTTTCTCCTGAACGCCCACAGCCGACTGGGAAGGGGACACCACCTCGACAGCCAGATCCGGAGCTCCTTTGAGGAACTTCTCCGGCAGCGGGCCTTCCGGGAGCTTCTCGCGCGAGACGAACGCCAGGTCCGGCCCGCGGACGCGCTCCGGGTCATACGGGAGATTCAAGACAAACCCCGGATCTCCCGCAAAGACGAGGCCGCCTCCGTGCTTGTCTATGTGCTCCTCCAGAAAGTACGCAAGCCGCGCCACCAGCCTGGAGTGAAGAGGGTTCGTGAGAGGCATCTCGACGATCTCGCCGTGAATCAGCTCGCGCCGGCATTCACCGTCCGGCATGCGCAACAGATCTTCGGCCGTAAGCCGTCCCCTGGTAATCATGTGAGCAACCTCGAAGACTTTGGCGAAAGAATACCACCGCCCCGGTCTCGCGAGCAAGCGTGTGGCCGCACCTACGGATGGGCTTCGAGGTCGGAGAGAGCCGCCTTGACTTTGGGAATTACCTCGCGGTATTTGTCGGGGCTGGCCTTCTCGAGGAACTTCTTGTAATAGCGCATTGCGGCTTTCGTGTCGCCCGCATTCTGTGCCAGCAGGCCCAGGTTCATATAGGGTTCCGCGAGGTCCGGATCGCACTTGAGTGCTTTTAGGAAGTGCGATTGTGCCTCGGCCTCCCGCCCGCGCTGTATCTCGAGAATGCCAAACAAATTATGAGCGCCGGCGTGCTGCTCGTTCTGTGTGAGCGCGGCGCGCAGCGCGCGCTCCGCTTCGCCCTGTTGACCCAGGTGAAGATATGCCGTGCCCATATTGACCAGATTCGTCAGGTTCGTGGGATTGAGTTTGGCGGCGTGCTCCATGGATTCGACAGCGCGGGCCAGGTCCCCTCGGCGGATATAGATTTCGCCCAGCTCCGCGTGAGTGTCGTCGCTGTCGGCTTTGTTTCGAATGGCCTCGTGATAAGTCTGCTCCGCCTTGTCGAACTCCTTGAGCGACTGGTAGCACAGCCCGAGCTGCTTGTAGATCAGAGGATTCGTGGGATCCTGACGGGCTATCTTTTCGAGCAGGGGAACGGCGGCGCCAAAGCGGTCGTGGTTTATGGCGGCCGCGGCCCGCTCGAGAACTCCGAGGACTTCAACTCGATCCTTGGGATCCGGGCCGGACATATCAATCCGCAGCGTCCGGCTTCCGGCTCCCACATAGCCAAGAGCCTGCAACTCCCGCCGCCGCTCTTCGTCGAGCGGTTGTGGTTTAAGCTCGCCCAGGCTCTGGGGCGGGCCAGCGACTTCCCATACTTTCTTCTGCAGCTGGTCGGCCTCAGCCGGGCGTTTTGACACCAGGTTGTTACCCTCGCCGCGGTCCTGAGCGATCTGGTACAGCTCCGGCTTCGGCGCCACAATCAGCTTCCACTCGTCGGTTCGCATGCCGCGCAGCTCCGACCAGCCCATGGTGGTTCTGGGATAGAGAGTCTCCATGTAGCAGTAGTTGCTCCGTACGCCTTTCCCTTCGACCAGCGCCGGCAACAGGCTGACTCCCTGAGCCCGGTCTCCGGGGGAAAGGCCGAGAAAATCGAGGATCGTCGGCATGACGTCGATGGAGCGTACTTGCTGGCTTACGACGCGGCCTGTTGGAATTCCGGGACCTGCAACGATCAAAGGAACATGAACCGTGGAGTCGTACAGGAACACGCCGTGCGTATATTCTCCATGGTCGCCGAGGCTCTCGCCGTGATCCGCCAGCAAAACGATAAGCGTCTTGTCCCGCAGGCCTCGCTGGGAAAATCCGTCGAGCAGGCGCCCCACCTGATCGTCGGCGTAGGCGACCTCTCCGGCATACAAGTTCTTTGCGTACGACGAGCGGAAAGGCTCGGGAGGATCATAGGGGAAGTGCGGATCGTAGCAGTGCACCCACATGAAAAAGTTTTCGGAAGCATTCTGCTGTTTGGCGCGTTTTTCCAGCCAGTCCAGCGCGCGTCGCACGACTATCTCAGCGCGGACTTCCGCGACCACTCCGGGCAGTTTCTTGAGAGGCGTTTTGTCTTTCATATCGTCGGCATAAACCGCAAATCCGCGATTCATGCCGTAGTGGCGGTTCAGCACGGCTGCTCCGACGAATGCGGCCGTGTCCAGTCCCGCCTGGCTGGTGATTGTGGCAAGCGTGGGTATTTTGCTGTCGAGGACGAACCCCCCCATGTCGCGCACTTTGTGGATCTGGGGGTACGCTCCCGTCAGAATCGATGCATGCGACGGCGCCGTCAGCGGCACCTGCGCGATCGCCTGTTCGAACCGCACGCCGCGAGC
>Ga0137380_10005935_pt1 | contig 10874 bp, 9 predicted proteins | sample SagtaG_17_FD_104809 | JGI IMG/M metagenome (GOLD analysis project Ga0137380, IMG submission 104809) | Vadose zone soil microbial communities from Sagehorn Ranch, Mendocino, California, USA - Sage2_L_100_16 metaG | ecosystem: Environmental > Terrestrial > Soil > Vadose zone | place: USA... | reverse complement strand
GTTCGCGGCCACTCAGTCGAGACAGAACTCGTTGCCCTCGATGTCCTGCATCACGAGGCACGACTCGTTGTCGCCATCGGCAGGCAGTAGTCGCACGCGTACCGCGCCGAGCGCGACCAGTCGCGCGCATTCGGCCTCAAGTGCGGCCAGGCGCTCTTCACCCACGAGCCCGGTGCCGGCCCGCACGTCAAGATGCAGCCGATTCTTGACGACCTTGCCTTCGGGAACGCGCTGGAAGAACAGTCGCGGGCCCGCACCTGAGGGATCAATGCATGCGAACGCTGAACCCTGATGCTCAGGCGGCAGCGCGCGATCGAAATCGTCCCAGGTAGCAAACCCCTCCGGTGGCGGCGGTACGACGTACCCCAGCACCTCGCACCAGAAACGAGCGACGCGCTCAGGTTCTGCGCAGTCGAAGGTGACTTGGATCTGCTTGACCGACGCCATCGGTCCACCATAGAGGCGGGGTATTTCGTCGTCTCCACGGGCCCGCCCCTGGCTAAGGGCCCTCCGCTGAATTACGCGGGTTTGTCCGAGACGGATGCCTATCGTGTATGGTATGGCGACGGTTGAGGTTGATGAGGATCGTTTCGCGGCCATGCTGGCGGAGCTAAAACCGCATCTGGACGAGCGGCAGTGGCGGCTGACGCTGGGGGCGCAGGCGCGGGCGCTGGGCCGGGGCGGGATCAGCCGGGTCGCCGCCTTGACCAGGTCGCATCCCGACACGGTGTCGCGGGGTGCGCGCGAGCTGGAGCAGGGCATCGAGCCGGGCGGGCGGGTGCGTCAGGCGGGCGCGGCCCGGCCACCGGCAACCGACCTCGATCCGGAGCTGGTGGATGAGCTGCGGAAGCTGGTGGAGCCGCAGACGCGCGGTGATCCGATGCAGCCGCTGTTGTGGACGACCAAGTCAACGCAGAACCTGGCCGATGAGCTGGCCGGGCAAGATCATGCGGTGAGCGCGGACACCGTCGGCCGTCTGCTGAAAGGCCGGCTCGGCTACAGCTTGCAGGGCAACGCCAAGACCATTGAGGGCAAGCAGCATCCGGACCGTGACGCGCAGTTCCGCTATATCAATGACCTGGTGGTGTGGTGCCTGGCGGCCGGCATCCCGGTGATCTCGATCGACTGCAAGAAGAAAGAGCTGGTCGGCAACTTCAAAAACGGCGGGGCCGAGTGGGCGCCGAAGGGTTCTCCCCGCCAGGTCAACGACCACGACTTCGCCGACAGGCAGCTCGGCAAGGTCGCCCCGTACGGAATCTACGATCTGGCCGCCAACGCCGGGTGGGTCAGCGTGGGAACCGACCATGAGACGGCGGCATTCGCTGTGGAGTCGATCCGCCGCTGGTGGAACTCCGCCGGCGCGCAGGCCTACCCGGGTGCCCGCCAGCTGCTGATCACCGCGGACTGCGGGGGGTCCAACGGCAGCCGCCGCAGGCTCTGGAAGGTGGAACTGGCCCGGCTCGCCACCGAGCTCGGGATCGAGATCACGGTCGCGCACCTGCCCCCCGGCGCCAGCAAGCGGAACAAAATCGAGCACCGGCTGTTCTCGGCGATCTCGATGAACTGGCGGGGCCGCCCGATGGAAAGCCACGAGGTGATCCTGGAGACCATCCGGGCCACCACGACCCGCACCGGGCTGAGGGTGCAGGCCGAGCTGGACACCGGCAGCTACCCGACCGGCATCAAGATCTCCGACAAGCAGATGAAGAACCTGAACGCCCAGGTCATCACCCCGCACGAGTTCCACGGGGACTGGAATTACAGCATCGCGCCCGGACACCTCGGTCTTGATCACGACACGCCCGACATAACCTAGCTAATTTTGCGGAGAGCCCTAGGAGCCTGCTGAACAAGGCCCAAATTCGACCGATTGCATTTATAAGTTCGCAGGTCAGAGCCCTGCGGAGTGATCACTAATGGCGTTATTCAGCGGCCTCCTAGCCCGAGTTTCCTAGCTATCTCGATCTTGATGGGCTGACGCCTGGCCTGGTTCAGCGCTGGCCTGCGGTGATCCGGCGTGTCGGCTTGCTTCTGGACGCCGAATATCCTATGACCTAAAGTTATGGCGAGCCTGTACAAGAAGGTGATCAGCGGGAAGCCGTACTGGTACCTGCGGGAGATGGGCTGGGCCGACGGCAAGCCGAAGCTGGTCTCCGAGCGGTACCTGGGCAGCGCAGCCGACATCGAGGCACTGCTGGATGCGCGCGAGGCCGCGGTCATGCCCGAACGCACCCGGCACCTGGCCTTCGGCGACGTGGCCGCGGCCTGGGGCGTGCTGGATGACCTCGGCGTGGCCGCCATCATCGATGAGGTGGCCGGGGCGCGGCGCGGCGATGCGGGCGCCAGCGCGGGCACCTACCTGGTCCTGGCGGCGCTGAACCGGCTGGTCGCCCCGTGCTCGAAGCTGGGCTTCGCGGACTGGTGGAAGACCACCGCCGCCGACCGGTTCACCAAGATTCCCGCCTCCGTGCTTGATCACAGGCGTTTCTGGACCGCGATGCGCGCCGTCACCATGGAGCAGCTGGCGGAGATCTCCCGCCGGATCGCGGTGCGGATCGTCGAGGTCTCCGGCGTGGACTGCTCCTCCGTCGCCCTGGACATGACGAACTTCGCCACGTTCATCGACACCGGCAACCAGAAGGCGCCCATCGCGCAGCGGGGCAAGGCCAAGCAGAAACGCTCCGACCTGCGGCTGGTCGGGCTGGGGCTGGTGGTCACCCGCGACGGGGGAATCCCGCTGACCTGGCACGCCTACCCGGGCGACCGGCCCGACGTCACTCAGTTCCCCGCCATGACCGGCCAGCTCCTGGGCCAGTACCAGGCGGTCTGCGCCGCGGTCGGCGTCCCGGCCACAGCCGCGGACATGACCGTGGTCTTCGACGCCGGGCAGAACAGCGAGGCGAACTTCGCGCACCTGGCCGCGACCGGGCTGAGCTGGATCGGGTCAGTGCCCGCCTCCGACTGCCCCGACCTGACCGCCCTGCCCGCCTCGGCGCGCAGCATCGTCGATGAGGACAGGTTCGCCGGGCTGACCGCCTACGACACCCGCCGCCAGGCCTACGGCACCAGCCGGCGCGCGATCCTCACCCACTCCCCGGAACTGCACGAGGCCCAGGCTCGCGGGTTCGACGGCACCACGCTGGCCAAGGCCGCCAGGAAACTCGACGAGCTGGCCGCCACGCTGGCCCGCGGCAAGACCCGCCGGCCCCGGGAGAAGGTAGCCGCGGAGATCGAGGCCATCACCAAGAAGCCCTGGGTCCGGCAGGTGGTCACCTGGCAGCTGGACGGCAGCCAGCCCAGGGACCTGCGCCTGACCTGGTCGGTAAACCCCGAAGCCCGGGCCGCCCTGGAGGAAGACATCTTCGGCAAGCACGTGCTGATCACCAGCCACGACGACTGGCCGGTCCCGGAGGTCGTCGCCGGGTACCGATCCCAGTCCGAAGCAGAGTTCTCCTTCCGCCAGATGAAAGACACTCATGTGGTGTCCTTCTCCCCGATGCACCACTGGACCCAGCACAACATCCGCGTCCACGTGTTCACCTGCGTCCTGGCCCTGCAGATCGCCCACCTGATGCGCCGCAAGGCCGCCCAGGCCGGGCCGCCGATGTCCGTCCGCCAGCTACTGGGCAGGCTGGCCGGCATCGGCGAAACCGTGCTCATATACCCGTCCGCCGGCGGCCGGCCCAAAGCCCGGCGCATGATCACAGAACTCAGCGAAGACCAGCGCAGGCTGTATCAGATCTTCGGCCTCGACCGCTGGGCACCCAGAAGTTAGGTCATAGGCGCACAACCACCCGGCACACGCCACCGCCTGCGGAAACGCCACCAAGATCAACTTAGCTAGGAAACTCGGGCTAGGTTGTGGCGCATGCGGCCGGCTCTTGAAGATGAGTGGGACCTTTAGCCGTGGGATGACGATCCTGACGGTGTCGATGCCCACTACATTCGGGAGTCCAGTGAGCCCGAGATCGACGACGAGGATCGAGAGATCTGGCTTTAGGTATACAGCCCACGCAGTTAGTACGATGACCCGGCGGGTAGTGCCTGGCATCGTCTTGACGTCCGCTCATCATGCAGATCCGGTCGCTGGCGGGCGGGTTGACCTGATCTTCGACTCGGCTGGTGATCGTCGGGGGAGTCGTCGTGTCCTTAGTGCGGCGGCGCTGCATGCCTTGTTTGAGGGAAGCTTGGCTACGCGGGCTAGCCGGGCGTTGTCCAGTTCAGGTGTGAGTCGGCGGAGCGATGACTGTGAAACTGCGGGTCAGGCTGCGTGTGCGGACGCTGTCCGTGCCTGTCCGTGGTGTTGGCCGTTTCGCGTCACTGCCGGCACGGACATATAGCGGACAGGGCCGGTTATTCACCTGATCCATCTGGGAGTTTGGCCAGGTCAGCGGCCATTCCGATGGGTAGGGTGAAACGGTCTGTACCGTCGGCTCAGCCTACGTTGGTTCGAACCCAACACCTGCCACTACCTGCGGAAACGGCCCGTGGCCTGCGTTTTCTCGGTCTCGCGTGCTGGTGCTTTGGGCCTGATGGCGTCCCGCTGTGTCCATGGGAGTCCGGCTGTTTCCGGCTGTGCACGGACATATAGCGGACAGCGACCGCGATCATGAACCCGGTCTGGCGGCCGAGACGGGCGGGATCCGGGTGGCTGATGGCGCTGAATTTCGCTGCCGTTTGGCGCGCTGCCAGGCGGCGTAGTGATCCCGCCCTGGAAGCCCGCGATGGACCTCCGTTGGACCTGTCATCTACCCCCGCGGACATGGGCGCAGGCGCCGGCTATCTGGCTGACGACAGCCTCGAGTTCGCATAGCCCATGGCGTCTGTCTACTGCCGTGAGTGCGGCCCTGCATGGTTGAGCTGCGGCTCCGTGCCTGCGGATTAAGAGTCCGCTGCTCTGTTCGATTTTGCATCTCTACCTCGTATCATTATGTGCCGCGATGTGCCGCGACCTGCCGGACTGTACGGCAAGCCACAAGAGCGGGGGCCGCGCGGTGCCGGCCGCTACCGGGCCGTACCGCGACATCCGAGCAAACATGGAGCAAACATGGGGGCGGCCGTTCGCTCAGGCGGCAGATACAGTCCGTAATATTGCCTGCTAGCGTGGCGCAAGCTGGGCGCGTTCCCGGCCTCTGGGACTGTCCTGATGATCATGACGTATCGCACGCTCCTGGTGCTCGGACGTCTGGTGCGGAGGCTTGCCCGGGCCTCACGGTGACGTGGAGTGATTGACCTCGGGTAGACCTGCGATGTACCTCGCGTGGACCTGAGCAAGGTTTACCTAGTAGAGGGTCAGCCGCAGTCTGTATGACGCGAGGGCTCACATGGCCATCGCTCAGGTGGCGGAGCATGCCGCCCGACCGGTGGCAGCTGATCTGCTGGCTTCCATCTTCATGCTCGGGCGACGGCAGAGGCGCGGTCGGGGTAGGCGCGGATGTCGATGATCTGGGCGCCGTCGACGGTGAAGACCTGGTAGAGCTGCTGCGGTGGCGCGGGCCGGGCTCCTTCGGCTTGGAGCGCCACGCTGAGCCCGAGCACAACGGCGTCACGGTCGAATTCGACGCTGTGCACGGCGGCCATCGTTCCGTCGGCCAGGAGCCCGCGATACCAGTCGAGTACCTGCTGACTGTTTCGGCAGACGCCGGTCCAGCTGACCTGGGGGTGCAGGAGCGACGCGAGGAGGTCCAGGTCGCGGTCTCGGTAGGCGGCTTCGAGATGCCGCGCCACATCGGCCATGACGCCGGTGCCGATCGAGCCGGGAACCTCCGCAAGGTCCTCGGGTTGCTGCTCCGCGGAGTCGCCGGGGCCGATGCCGTACCGTCGCAGCAGAACCATGACCTCCTCGCTGGGCGGTTTCCCCAGGATCCACACACCCTCGCGCGAGGCGCCGGCCTCGATCAGCAGGCGTACCGTCTTGATCCAGTCGCCCGGTGTCCCGGCCTGCTCTCTGCTGCCCACGGTGGCGAACGCCAGCGGGGTGCCGTCGAAACGGCCGTCTCGGGCGTCGGCATCCGCACCGGCGCCGAGCAGCACCGCGACTGCCGCCGCGTTCCCGTGGTAGGCGGCCTCGTGCAGCGGCTCGTCGCCGAAGCGGCGGGCGCGCGGGGAGAAGCCGAGGTCGAGCATCAAGGCGACGGTCTGGGCCGGGCGGGACCCGGCAGCCTCCACGATCACCGCCTGGTCCTGGTCGGTAAGCCGGTCGCGCAGATCCGGGCGGTCGGCCACAAGCGGCTCGGCTGCCTGACGGTCACCGGTGAGGCAGGCGCCGATGAACCGGTCCACGTCGGTGCGGTCATCGGGTGCGCCGGCAGCTCTCAGCCGGGCCGCGGTGTCTTCCTGCCCGGCACGGACGGCAAGGCGGAGCGCCGACATGCCGTCTTCGCCGATGGCCCGCGGATCCGCTCCGGCGCCGAGGAGGGCGGCCACCACGGGATAAGAGGCATTGGCCGCCGCGTCTGGCAGCACTTCGGTCGCCTGCTCCGCCGCCTCTGCGCTGTTCGCCTCGGGAGCTTCAAGGAGCAGCAGCATCGCATCGGGATTGTCGTTGTAGACGGCAGCGCCCAGGGCCCAGGTCCGGGCCACCCGGGCACCGTGGGAGAGCAGCAGCCGCAGGCATCGCTGGTCGCGATGGGCGATGGCGTCGCCGATGGGCTGTCCGGGGTCAGGGTAGGCGCCGGCGTCGAGCAGCATCTCGGTGATGGCCGGGTTGTTGAGCTCCACCGAGCCCCTCAGGGCGGAGCGGTAGCGGGTACGGTCCCCGTCGTTGGTGTTCGGGCTGGCGCCGGCGTCGAGCAGCAGGCGGACGACTTCTGCCATCCCAGGTTCCCGGCCCGGGTCGATCTGAGGCCACCGGGAGTAGCAGGCGTACAGCAGCGGCGGCCAGCCTCGCTCCTCGTCGATGGCCACCGCTGCAGCGGGGTCGGCGGCAAGTATCTCCCGTACCGCCTCGGCGTCGCCAAGCACAGTCGCGGCGAGCAGGCCGCGCCGGGCGAGACCCGGATCGGCACCGAAGGTGTCACGAGCCTGCCGAAGGCGCCCCTCGATCACTGCGCTGACGAATGCCTGCGCACGCCGGTCGGCATCGGCTGCCGTGTCGATAGCCGCCTTGAGTCTGGGCCAGCTCGCAAACCCCAGCTCGCGGGCGATGACCAGCTGTGCCGAGGCCAGACTGGCTGCGCCCCGGAGCGCGGCTGGGTGGTGGCGGCCGAAGCGCTCCACCGCCGCCGCGTCGCCGCGGCGGGCCGCATCGCGCAGCTCCTTGGCCTGGCGGCGCAGCTGGCCGAGATCGGGGCGCTCGGGAAGCGAATCGGACATGGCGTCTCCATGTTCCGCCTGCGGTCCGCTGCTCAGGCCGAGGAAGAGGCCACCGTCAGGAAGTGAGGCTATCCGGAGGTGGACTCAGTCCTTCCCGCGGACCCGGCGGCACCCTCTAGCGCCACACCAACCCTACCTGCGCATAGGCCCGCGCCAGAGAACGGGGCGCCTGGCCCGGCCAGCCCGCCGAAGCAGCGACCACCGGCGTGCCATCGCGCACTCCCGGCACAGCGGGTCTGAGACGAAGGAGGCTCGGTGCGAAGGTGCTGCCGTTGTTTCAGCGGCCTGCGGGCGTGTTCTGGCTCGTCCGCCGGTCAGGGCGAGCCGGTCACCGCCTGGGGCAGGCTGCTGAGGCCGCTGATGGCCCGCGGGTCGCCGGTGACGTCATGGCCGGCGGATGCCACGCTGTGGCGTCGACCCTGTCGTCAGCCGGCCCGCCCGGCTGGAGGAGCTCGTATTCCTTGACGAGGTGGTGCGTGCTGGCTGATCTGCCGGCATCACCGAGAGCGCGGCGATCGCAGTCCAGGAGTTCCCAGTAGCTCGTCGAGGTCTATGGCGGCGTCCTCAGGTGGCGCGCCCTGTGGCATCACGTTCGTAACCACCCATGTGGGCACGAGGCCAGGACCACAGACCTCGACGCAGTATCGCTGGCGGAGTTCCGCGACAGCTTGCGCCTGCAGGCCGGGATCTGGCCACAGCGGGGCGGCGTTGCTAGCTGGATTATCTCGATCCGCTGGGCGCGGACGCCGCGCGCATCGACGAACACCCGGCCGGTGCACGCGACTTCGGCGTAGATCGGGGGATCGCGGTCGTGCGCGCTGTCGCTGAGGTAGCCGGGCAGCGAGTCGAGCGTTCCCTCGATCGCCGCATACAGGCCACATCGGCAGCCTGGGGCGGGAGCCGGATGTCCGGCTTGGTAGCAGATGGCGTCGATGGCCGGCGAGGGGAAATGTTCGAAGTCCGGGTTGTGGATGAGCGGCGCGGACAGCACCAAGCCGCTGTCTGACCGGCGCACCCGGAAGAGCCGCCACCCGATGAGCGGCTGCTCCTCGGGAAAGTGCAGCTCCCGCTCTTCCATGGAGGTAAGCATGCCGGGCCGGAACCCTGGGCTGGGCCCTGCTGCTCATGCCGTGCCGCCGAGCAGCGGGCCGAAGTTGCGCCGTCCCCTCTCCACGGCGGCGTCCTGGTCCAGGATCTGGCCGTCGATATCGCCCCGGGCGGTGAGGTATGCCTGTGCGCTGTCGCGGCTGGCGTGGAAGGTGGTGTTCGGGCACGTCACGTCCCAGGATCCGTAGCCGGTCCCGCAGTCGCGGGCGGTCGCGAAGACCACGACCGCGGTGGCCGGGGTCCACCGCCACACGCCGCCGCGGACCGATACCACGACGGGCGCGGCGTCGCGGGGGTCGACAGCGGTGATCCGGCCGTCCCGCGCGGCCATGGCGGGGATGCCGAGGGCGTCGATCGCGCACATCGCGTACACGGCCGGGAAGCCGTCGAGTTCGACCTGCGGGCGGGTGGGCGTGCCGGAGAACGGGTAGGCCACACGGACCAGGCCGTTGGTGGCGTGGATGAGGTCGGCGGCCTCCAGTTCGGCTACCGCGGCGTCGCTGAGGCCCAGGCCCGCGGCGGCGCCGGCGATCCAGCCGGTAGCCGGCGGGTTTCCGGTCCGCAGGAACCGGCGCAGCACCGCCCGGTGCAGCTCACGCAGCGGCCCGGGCAGCGCTGCCTGACGGCGGGCGCTGCCGATCCAGCCTGGCTCATCTGGCCGGGTCATCAGGAATCTCTCTGTCGCGCCGGTCAGGCGGCCCGGCCACGGCATCCGGCAGCGAGGATGCATCCCGCGGGTATGGCGGTGGCTGGCGGCGGGTGGCCAGGATCCAGTAGATGATTCCGGCTGGCGGGAACGCGATGAGCAGGCACAGCAGCAGGCACCGGTCAAGATCCATGCCGGTTCCCGCGCCCGGAGCCGGGGCCGCGGCGGGCAGATCCGGAAACACCGGCCTGCGGTGTGCCTGCTGTGCTGAGATCGCGCCGGGCAGGTCGCTGGTCAGGCCGGACAGGTCCGCGCGGGTCTTCGCGGCGTAGGCCACGCCGATCCGCTTGTCTAGTTCGGCGCGGGTCAGGCGGCCCTCGGCGTAGGCCATGCGGAGGTCCTCGGCGGCCTGATCGCGTTCGGTATCCGACGCCCGGACCGCCGGTTCGCCGGAGGTGGCCTGGGCTTGGCTCATGTGCCGTCTCCTTTCTTTTCTGTGTCGCCCCGATGTTCGCCGGGGCCTGCCCCGCCGGTGCCCGCCAGGGCGCCCATCGCGGCGTCCAGGGGAAACGAGCCGGGCGCCAGGTGCCACTGGGCCATCAGCCCGTACAGGCCCGCCATGAACAGCCGCGCCCGCAGGGCCGGGTCAGTGCCCGCGGGCCACTGCCCGGCGGCGACGCCGGCCTGGAACAGGCCGGTGAGCTGATCGAGGCTCGCGACGTTGGCGGCCTGGACCTTGGCGGCGATGGCGGGCTCGTAGGCGGCGAGCGTGGTGGCTTCCATGAGCACCCGGCAGGTCTGCGGGTTGCCGGTGACGTGGTCGGCGATGGCCGACGCCACCACCGCCAGAGCGATGCGCGGGGACCGGCGCGCGGGCTCGGCGAGCCCGCCGATAGCCGCGTCGACCCGGGCGGCCAGGCCGCAGTCCCACTCCTCGTACAGCGCGATGAACAGCGCCTCCTTGCCGGGGAAGTACAGGTACGGGGTTCCCTTGGACACCCCGGCCGCCCCGGCGATGTCGGCCATCGTGGTGGCGTGGTAGCCGGCCCGGGCAAAGCATGCCGCCGCGGCGGCGATGATCTGGTCCCGGCGCGCGGTGCGCGCCTCGTCTGCGATCTTGGGCACCGGGCGTCCCTACCGCAGGACCCGGCGTCCGGTGCGTGCCGCGACCGCCTGCTCCAGCCCGTAGCCCGCGGCCAGGATCACCAGGAAAACGGTCGTCTCCGTGCCCGTCCGGTACCAGGACAAGGCCGATCCGGGCACCAGCGCCGCCGCGAAGCCGAGCGCCGCGGTCAGCAGGAAGCCCGGCCCGGTGACGGCGCAGTGGGTCTCCCGGCAGCGCAGGAAATTCAGCAGGCAGTACACGCCGATCACGGTGACGTACGTGCTCGCGATGGCCAGCCCGGCGCGGCCGCCCACCGCGCCCCCCACGGCGAAGGACGCCACCGCGATCACCACCCCGGCCGGACCGCGCAGCACCGGGCCGGTAACACGCAGATAACCCGCTGCCACCCGACCTGTCTCCCGGCCGCGGGCCGGCGGCGGAGCGCAACTCGCGCCATCCCCCGGCAGCCGGCCGGAGGAACCCTGGTACTGGAAAAGGCTCATGTCCCGCCCTCGTTCCGCTGAGATCCGCCAAGTAGCCTTCGCATAATGACTGACCGTCCAGTCATTTTAGGAGTGAGATCCCCCGCTGTCAATGGCGCACGCTCAGGCGCAGCCTGGCAGGCACTGTGGCCTCCCGCTGCCGGTGGCGGGCCCGCGCCGGCAGGTCATCCCGGGATCAGCAGCCGGGGTCGCCGGTCTC
>Ga0137380_10005931_pt1 | contig 10876 bp, 9 predicted proteins | sample SagtaG_17_FD_104809 | JGI IMG/M metagenome (GOLD analysis project Ga0137380, IMG submission 104809) | Vadose zone soil microbial communities from Sagehorn Ranch, Mendocino, California, USA - Sage2_L_100_16 metaG | ecosystem: Environmental > Terrestrial > Soil > Vadose zone | place: USA... | reverse complement strand
CTGCGTGCGGCACGCACGAGATCACGGCGCTCATTGATTACGAGCAGTTCTGCGGCGTGCGGGCGTCGGAGGCGGAGCCGAGGGCCGTCGGTGGGTTCGTCGAGGTCACACCACGCGAGCTTCAAGGCCGGCTGTCACGCGGCGAGGCGTTGCAGTTGATCGACGTGCGCGAGCAGTTCGAGTGGGACATCGCGCGGATTCCCGGCGCGCGGCTCGTCCCGCTGGCGACGCTCCCCGACGTCGTCGATACGCTCGATCGCGACCGCGAGGTGGTCGTGTACTGTAAAGGCGGAAGTCGCAGCCGGGCGGCCGCGTCGCATCTCGCGGACGCGGGATTCCCGCGGGTCACGAATCTGACCGGCGGGATCCTGCGCTGGCAGGCGGAGGTGGATCCGACGCTGCCGCGGTACTGACGAAACTTGACCAATTTGGTCAAATTTGCTATTGTGGTGCATGACTGGTCACAAGAAACCCCGTCCGGTGCGCGCGGCCGTGAGTCTGTACGCGGCGAAGACCCATCTCTCTGAGCTGGTCGAGCTGGCCGCCCAGGGGCGGGAGATCATCATCGCCAAGTCTGGGAAGCCCAAGGCGCGGCTGATGCCGCTCGCGCCGAAAGACACGCGGCATCTGCGCAAGCCCGGACTGGGGAGGGGCAGGGGCTGGATCGCCGACGACTTCGACGCGCCGCTGCCGCCTGAGGTGTTGCGGTTGTTCACCGGGGAATCCGGGTGAGGCTGCTGCTCGACACCAACGCGCTGGTCCGGTGGCACCTCGTTAAGCTTCGGCCCGCTGCGGTTCGCACCGTGCAGCGGGCCGAACTTGTGGTGGTGAGCGCGGTGAGCGCTTGGGAGATCGCGGTCAAGCGCGCGCTGGGTAAGCTGGACCTCAAGGACCCGGTGGAACAGATCGTCGCGCGCTACGGATTTCTCTCCCTGCCGGCGACGGTGCGACACGGCGATCTGTTGCGCGATCTACCGCTGCATCACGCCGATCCCTTCGACCGGTTGCTCATCGTGCAGGCGCTGGACGAAGGGCTCACGATCTTGACCTCCGACCGGGCGTTCGAGCCGTATCGGGTGCCCGTGGAGTGGGTGTGAGAACCCTATTGACTGGGCTTGCGAGTGCTCATCCAGATGTCCGTGCCGCCGATGGTTCCCGTTCGGTCGGACGCAAACAGCAGCATTCGGCCATCGCTCGACAGACTCGGCTGCTGGTCGTTGGCAGTGGAGTTCACGGCCGCCAAATTCTCTGGCGGAGACCAGGGCTCGTGCACGCTGCGACGCGTCGAGCACCACAGGTCGAGGCGACCGGCGGGGTTGATGCGAGTCGATCCGAAGAAGATCTCCCGCCCGTCGGTGCGCACGCTCGCAGCTGCGTCGTTGGCCGTGACGTCGGACAGCTCGGCAACGAGCACGGCGGAGCCACGGGTCTCACCGTTCCGAGTGATCGACGCGACGTAGATATCTTGGGCCGCTTGGGATGGCCCGCGGTTGAAATAAAAGTTGGCGATTCCATCCTCTGCGCTCTGGACGTACTCGGCCCCTGCCTCGAATGCTGTGGTGTTGACCCCGGGACCTAGCAACACGGGCGGACCCCACCCGAAGTCCTCTTTCGGGTCCGCGCGGTGCGACACGTAGATGTCGTTGAGGCCGACGCCAGTCCGTGCACTCGTGAAGAAGAGCGTGCCCGTCGAGGGAGAGCGAGGGACCGTTATCGCCCACGCTGCTATTCACGATCGGCCCCAGGTTCGCGGGCGTTTCCCAGGCGCAGTCAGTGCAGCTCCGATGGGAAACCCAGAGGTCGGTGTCGGTCGAGCCACCTGGGCGGGGACGGTTCGATCCGAAGTAGAGAGTGAGTCCGTCGGGCGAGAGGCTGGGGGCCTGCTCGTTGAACGTCGAGTTGATCGGCGCGAGGTTCTCGGGCGATGACCAGTCCGAGTTGGCGAAGGACTCCGCTTGCATCTCGAACACGACTTGGTCCGATTCCGCGCCACACGCCAGGAACAGTAGCGCGATAGGAGCCAGCCAACCGATATTGCGCGATGTAGTGGTCATAGAGCCTCGGTCTCTGTTCATTGCCCGTACACCGTGGCCTCGTTTGATGGGTCGGAGCGCCCGCCAGTGGATAGACGATCATGGCAACCTCCCGCGATGCGGGCGCGCTCGGTTGATACGACGTGAGATGGACAGCCTGGAACGTTGACGCTGGCGTGATACGGACGACCGCGGGGATCTTGCTCAGCGACAATTCGGGAGCCTGTGCGCAACGAACCTATCTAGGCGTCAGATTCCCTTCAGTATCCATGTAGAACTTCCCCTGGTGCGCGCCGGCGATGGTGCCATCCCGCAGAAAATCCTTGGAGAGATTGTGGAGGTTGTGCGCTTGCATCTCCCACGGAACCAAGTGCGATGCGCACTGGACGAGGACGTGCAGTTTGTCCGTCGTCCCCAGGTCAGCGTATAGGAGCTCAGTATTTGGTGCGACCGCATCGAATTCGCCACTGATGATGAGCGTTGGGACCGATGCGAACGCATTGGCGGCAGCTCTGTTCCATCCCCAATAAGTGAACGTTCTCACCCGTGTGACGCCTTCAGGGGGTCCCCACGTTCTACCGACAGGATCGAAATCCATTGTTGCGTTCCACACAGAATCACCCATACCATCCTCGACCTGCCCCGCGCACCGAATCCCCGGAGTCCACAAATTCGCGTACGTTGCGGCTCGCGTCGCAACGGTCATCGGAAAACCCGGCTGCGGCAGCACCGCCGGCGGAGCGGCGGCCTCCGCCGGATTGTAGACTGGGGCCAACAGAATCAACCTGGAGATCTTTTCAGGATGGCGCGCGGTATACGACGCGGCTCGCCACCCTCCCCTTGACCAGCCGATCAGATCGATGCGCTCGACACCGCGCAGCGCACGAAGGTAGTCTACGACTCTGTCGATCTCATCCCATTCGCTTTGCGCCGTTGCGAATCTAAAGGGATATGATGCAGGGCACGTTGCCGAGAGAGGGTTGGGAATGAGGAGGGACGCTTGCTGGTTGGGGTCCACGTTGCACGGATCATCCATTTGGGGACGAGGCGAGAAGCCGTAGCCCGAGTGGTCCATCGTAAACACGTCGAATCCGGCCTTTGCTAGCGTGAGCATCCAGTCGTAGTGCTTCAGACTCAAATCAGCTCCTGGCACACTAGGAAACGTGTTCCCGTGAATGAACAAGACAACGTTAGGAGCGTTCTGACCAGCATCACCTTCTTCGCGTACGCGTTCTCGGACCGCGAGGGATACAAGTGTACCCGCATTGGCGGGGACGGTAGAGACGTGCGGGACGGCGTGTTCTATCGTCAGGATATTTGCGTCATTGGCTGGCTCGAGATCGGCTTGCAGTGTCGCTGCGGAACCGAGCACTCCGTTATCCCCGGCACATCCCGCTAACCACGCCAGGGTAGTGATGGTCAGTATGTAGGGTCGCATATTCCCTCCCCGGGATCTGTGGACGACGGTAATTGCAACCTCCCGCGATGCGGGCCTTATTGATGCCCCGTGCGAGGAATGGCCTGCAACGTTGACGCTCGCGTGATACGGACGACGCGTGGGATGTTGCTCAGCGGATTTTGCGGAGCTTCGAGGAAGGAGCTTCAGCGCCCCCGTACCAGGGTAAACCCACCCCAGTAGAACGGATGCGCCGTCCCGGCGTCACGTGCGGCGGCCCGTTGGGCAAGCGCGAGGGCCTCGGCCTCCGGCCGGCCCGCGGCCAGTTCCTTGTAGAACCGCTCCATCAGCCGCGCTGTCGCGACGTCCGAGACCGGCCACAGCGTTGCGAGCACGTTTCGCGCTCCGGCGTAGAGAAATCCTTGCACCAGGCCGATCCAGTCGTCACCAGGCGGCACGTCTGCGACCGCACCCGCGCCGATCCCGGTCTGGCAGGCGCTCAGCACCAGCAGACGCGCATGGAGCGTGAGTCCGAACGCCTCGTGCACCTCCAGCCGGCCGTCCTCCCCGCCACCTGCGCCCAACTGGACGAACGAGAACAGCGGGTTCTGCTTGTTGAGCACGCCGTGGGTAGCGAGATGGATGATCTCGCGCTCGGGTGCTAACGCCCGAAACGTGCTTTCCGTCGCCGCCGTGCCGACGAGCGTCGACGCCCGGCTGCCGTAGGTCCGTTGAATCGCGGCGACCTCCTCCCGGGAGCCCGGAAGCGCAGCGGGTTGCGGCGCGAGGGCCAAGACGCCCCCGCCGGGCGCCGGCACCGGCCGGTCACGGAGGCGCAGCCACACGGATGCGGAGGGCACGTACTCGAGGACGTAGCGGTCGACAAGGAATTGCTCCGGCGTCCCCCGACGCACGAGCGCCGCAAACGGAAGGTAATGCAGTTCCGCGTGGGGGACGATCAGCAGCCGCCGCTTGCCCACCAGCAGGCGACTCGCCTCCACCGGTGCGACGAGCCGCTGGTACAGCCGGCGAAGCGGCGGCCGCCAGTCTGGCTGCGCGACACCCTGCGTTGGGTTCGCGAGCGTCCGCCGGGCGAAGTCCACAAGAGCTGCCAACGTGTTGTGGTTCACCTTGAGGTCGAGCGCTTGCACCGTGTCTGCGGTCACGACGAAGACGATGGACGTCGAGTCGCCAAGGAGATACTCGAGCAAGGCCTCGTCGGGCGCGAGCGCAGCCCTGATCGCGCTCGCCGGTGCGATCTCTGCGCGGACCAGCGCCGTGTAGGCCGGGTTGGCTTCGCGCATCTCGAGCAGCAGGCCGGCGTACTCCTCTTGCGCGCGGGCCAGCGCGTCACTGGCTGCAGCGTTCGCGGTCTCTACGGCCGTCTGGTCCCGCAGCCCACGACCCGCCGTATCGCCCGGCCCCTCGACCTGCTGCGTCAGGTCCGCGATCTTGCGGCGAAGATCCTGCTCCCGACTGGCGAGCGCTCCACCGGGGGCGCCAGTCGTCGCGGGGCGCCCTCGCGCGAGGAGCTCGAGCATCTGCCGCGCGCGCAGCCGCTCGCTCACATCGAGTGCCGCCTCCGTCCGTCCCCGCGCCCGCTCGATGAGCGCGAGCTCGATGTAGACGTTCCACTTGTCCGCGCGGAAGGCCGACCGGTGCTCCTCAAGTGGCAGATTCCCGGAGACCCGCTCGATGTTGGCGATTGCTGACACGAGCTCGCGCGACGCCTCCGGGAGCGCTCCCCGGCTACGCAGAGCGCCGGCCAGGCCGGCGTGCAGGTCCCGCGCGATCTCGGGAGCCGGTCTCGTGCCCAGGCGGGTGAGCCCGTGACGGTAGAGCGATTCCGCCGCGAGCGCGCGTCCCGCGTTCACCTCGAGATCGCCGAGCTGGCCCAGGGCTTTGGCTTCCTCGTCACCGGCGCCCAAGGAGCGCAGGGTGTCAATCGCCTCACGGAATGCCTGGCGTGCGGTGGCGGTGTCCCCAGCCCGCCAGGCTGCCGCGCCCATCAGAGCGCGGGTCAGAGCCGCGTTGTGGAGGTCAAACTCGCCCCGCCGCAGCACCCGCTCCAGGGTGACTTGGGCGTCGCGATAGCTCGCCCGCTTCAAGAGCACGTCTGCCATCCCAAGCTGCGCCCGATTCCGCACGCTTACGTCGGCAGCTCCCGGGCCGCGCGCGAGGCGCTGGGCGCGCGTGTACTCGCGCTCGGCTTCCGCCAACCGGTTGAACCTGAACGCGAGGTGGCCCCGGGCCAATGCGATCCTGGCCATGAATGCCCCGCCCCCGCTCCAGTGGTGCGCGAGCGCTTCGGCCTGGTCCAGCTCAGTATCAGCGCCCTGGAGGTCGCCCATGTCGGCATGTGTGTCCGAAAGCTGGATTCGAACGTCGATCTCATCGCTCTCGGGACCAGTGCGCCGCAAGATCTCCAGAGCCTCAGAGTCGGCACTGAGGGCCGCCGGATAGTCCCCGCGACGGTGCGCCAGCACTGCGAGGTTGCGGAGCACGCCCGCTGCGTCCGGCTGCCTCCCGAGTCCCCGATAGGTCGAGAGCGCCTCGCCATAGCGGGCGGCGGCCTCGGCGTAGTCGCCCGCCCCCATTGCCAGGGTCCCTAGGTTGTTGAGGGCCATCGCGGCATTCCCCTCATTGCTGCCGCTCCGGAACGCGACCAGCGCCGCCTCGAACGCCCTACGCGCCCCGGCCACATCGCCTCGCCTAAAGGCGACGATGGCGAGAATGTTCTGGTTTGATGCCACACCGATCGGATCCCCGCTCCGTTCCAAAATCAACTTGGCTTGGGCCAATAGCTCCGCCGCGCGTCCCAAATCGCCGCGTTCTTGTTTCTCGGCTCCCTGCTGGGTGATGACGTTGCCCAGCGTGCTGTAGTCCCCGATCTGCTCTGCCACGTCACGGCAGCGTGTCAAATACGCTTCCGCGCTGTCATGCTCGGAGGCGCGACGGAATCCGCCAGCCATCGCGACGAGAGCACGCGCGATCCCGGCGGAGTCGGCCAGACCCTCGTAAAGCCGCAGGCTCTCCCGCCACGCCGGCATCGCGGCGTCGACCCCTGCGCTCAGCGACGCTATGTTGCCCGCGCGCAAGACGCTGTCGGCGGCGCTATTCGCCTGCCGGTCGGCGGGCGACAGCGAGCGGAAGCGGCTGACCTTGCGTACGTAGAATGAATCGCGCCAGGCTACGAGCCAGGCGCTCGCGAGGTGCTCCGCGGCGGTGAGGGCGGCCACTCCAACGGAATCCTCGCGGCCGGTTGCGGCGAGGAGTTGGCGCAACGCCTCGCGGAGGTCTCGCGGCCCTTGCCGGAGCCGCTCGACGAGCACCGAGTCGGGCCCGTCCCTTGCGAGTGCGCGCAGCTCGCTCACGGCCTGAGGGGTTTGTGCGGCCAGGACGAGGACGGGGAGTACCGCGAGGAGGGCGATCATCGCGACGGCCCGACGAGCCGGAACTCCACGAGGCTTGAGGAGACCCACCGCCGCCACTCGGTCTGCGCCTCGACCTTCCAAAAGTACGTCACGCGACGTGAGAGTCTGACGGAGTCGGGAAGCATCACCACTGTGTCGGGTGTTTCGAGCGACCATAGAACGTCACCCTGATCGTCGTACAGCCGTAGGCGGTACCGCTCGATCCGCGGCATACTCGACCAGACGAGCCGGTCCACATGATCAACGGACCCGCGCGGTGTGATCAGTAGGAGCGGGTAGGTGCTCGTGTCCGTTCGCCCCCGGAGGCCAGGCGACCGGCCGTCATCGACGCCGCTCGGCAGGAGCAGAAGCACGAGCGCCGCCGCCGCAGCGAGACCCAACGGGATCGACCAGCGACGCCAGCGTCGCGGACGGGCTTGTTCCAGAGCGGTCGTTTCGGCGGCGAGTCGGCTCGTCGCCTTGACGACCGATCGACAGCGGGCGCACGACAGGAGGTGCGTGACGGCACGCCCTCGGGCGCCCGTGTCGAGGCGCCCGTCGACGAAATCGGCGATGATGCGCTCATCGAGGCAGTCCGGTGTCTCGGTCCTCCGGTCCAGGACGGCGTCGCCGCGCAGCAGTCCTGCGGTTTCCTGCAGCTGCTCGATCTCGCTGCGACACGTTGGGCAGGCTTCCACATGTTTCGCGGTCGTCGGGTCTTGCGCCCCGAGCGCATAGGGCACCAGGATTTCGGGCGCAGGGTGGCCGGCGGTCACACGCGTCCCCGTAATGACTTGAAGCATCCTGGGCGTGATACGGACGCCACGGCGTGATCTGCTCGCCGGCCGTTCACAGGTCGCCTCCGCGGATTCCTGACTGGGCGAGGTGACTACGAACCGCCCCGAGCGCGCGATAGACGCGATTGTAGACTGCCTTCGCGTTCGGGTATCCGAGGACGCGCGCCACCTGGTCCGCGGGCATCTCCTCCACGACGTACAGTTGGACCGCGAGCCGCTCGTCAGCGGGAAGCGTTTCCAATGCGCGCGCGAGCAACACGCGCTGCTCGGCGGCGATGGCCGGATCGGGAGGCGCGTCCGGAATCGCGGGCGGGGAAACGGCGAGCTCGGTGGCGAGGGACCCGCGACGACCCGCGCGCACCGCGCGATAGGTAACCCTCAGTTCGTTGAGAAACTCTCCGAAGGGCAGGTCCGGCGCGTCGCGCGACCGGAGCAGCTCGTAGGTCTCGACGTGCGAATGCCCATCCACGAAAACGCATTGGAAGATTCGCTGCTGGAGCGGCGGGAGGGTCGCTGCGATCGCGGTGAGACGAGGGCGGCCGTCGCGGTGACGGAACCAATCGATCGTGAGATTATGAACGACGGCAACGAGCCAGGTGGACAGGGGGCGGGTCGGCTCGGCGTGAGCGGCGCAGCGGCGCAGCCGGGCGAAATCGTTCTCGCGGAACGCCTCGCAAACGCGGGCGAACACGTCCATCACGTCATCGGGCTCGCCCGTGTAATGGCGGATCGCGCCGAAGATCAGCCGGCGGTAGCGCGCGACGAAAAAATCCCAAGCGCGTTCCGGATCACCTGTGTCGAGCGGAGCGATCCACGATTCCACCATCGTCCCTCGGTCCCGCCAACGCGCCGGATATAGCGTTGGGGACGGCGACGGTCAACTTCGACGCAACCGAATGTGCCTGCCCGCGATGAAATGGTGATGCTTGTCACCCGTCGCGACTCAGTTTTGTAATGTGTCCTACGAGTCAGTCGTCGTCGTCCTCGCAACCGGTGGCGCGAGCCTCGAACGTGACGCGCTCGACGCATTGCCGGAGACGACCGTCACATGGTGTCGCGTGGAACGGGAGGGTCGGGTAGCCTGTCTGGCCGCCCGAGTGTGTCACCCGGACGCTGTTTCTGAATTCCGAGCCAGAGTCCGGCAATGGAGCGCTGCTCGTGGATGGGGTGTAACCGTTGCGCCGTGCGGGCCGGATTGCTAAGATAAATCACATGCTTGACTTGGGAGCCCCACCCGCTGGAAACGGCGTTGACACCCCACGGCTCCCGTCGCCTCCATCATCGCGACGTTCGGTATTGTCGCGCTGGTTCGACAGTTGGATGCGCTCGCTGGGCATGGCGCTCGTGCTGTTTTTGATCATCCGCACCTTCCTCCTCGAAGCATTTCAAATCCCCTCCGGCAGCATGGAACGCACGCTTCTGGCGGGGGATTTTTTGTTCGTCAATAAAGCCGTCTATGGCGCCCAGATTCCCGGCACGAACGCACGCCTGCCCGGCTTCAACACGCCGCATCGTGGTGACGTGATCGTGTTCGCGTATCCGAAGGACCCGACGCTGAGCTATGTGAAGCGCGTGATCGGCGCCCCGGGCGACATCGTCGAAATGCGGCAGGGCCAGGTCTACGTGAACGGGCGCGTGCGGGAAGAGCCGTACGTGCAGCGCAAGGATCCGCTGCACGACGGATTCGATCCCGAGTTCAACTGGCAGCGCGAGTATCTGGTGCGGCGCACCGACGAGCAGCGGCGCCGCTATCACCCCACGCGCGATACGTGGGGTCCGTTGCGTGTCCCGATGGACAAGTACTTCGTGCTCGGGGACAATCGCGACAACTCGGCCGACTCGCGCTACTGGGGTTTTGTCGATGCGAGCGCGGTCAAGGGCCGCCCCCTCGTCGTGTACTTCAGTTACAACCGGGAAACGAGCGACGCGCTCCCCTGGCTGACCGACATTCGCTGGAGCCGGCTCGGTTCGCTGATTCACTAGAGTGGTAGCTTCCCCAAGAGGAGTGGCCACCCCATGCAATTGAATACGGCGAAGCGTGCATCATTTGACGAGGGATCTCTGGATCAGTATCTGCGGGAAATCAGCCAGTATCCGCTGATCACGCGAGAAGAAGAGGTCACCCTCGCGCAGCGAATCAAGCAACAGGATCCGGAGGCGCTCGACAAGCTCGTGCGCTCGAACCTGCGGTTCGTCGTGTCGGTCGCGAAGAAGTATCAGAATCAGGGCGTCTCACTCTCCGACTTGATCAACGAGGGCAACCTCGGCCTGATCCGCGCCGCCCACAAGTTCGACGAGACCAAAGGCATCAAGTTCATCTCGTACGCCGTGTGGTGGATCCGCCAGGCGATTCTGCAGGCGCTCGCCGAGCAGTCGCGCATCGTGCGCGTCCCGCTGAACCGCGCCGGCACGCTGCATCGCATCGGCAAGCGCTCGGCGTCGCTGCTCCAGGAGCTGGGGCGCGAGCCGACCGTCGAAGAGATCGCCGAGGGGATGGACATCTCCGAGGAAGAGGTCGCGAAGACACTGTCGATCTCGCAGGCGCATCTGTCGCTCGACGCGCCGCTCACGCCCGGCGAGGACAACAAGCTGCTGGATTATCTGCCGGACACCACGAATCCGGGCCCCGACGACGAGATCTTCGAGCACGCGCTCACCGAATCGATCGAGTCGGTGCTGGCGACCCTCAAGGAGCGCGAGGCCAGGATCCTGCGGTTGTACTTCGGGCTCGAAGGGCAGGAGCCGATGACGCTCGAGGAAATCGGCTCGCAGCTGGGCATCACGCGCGAACGCGTCCGACAGCTCAAGGAAAAGGCGCTGGCGAGGCTCCGCCACGTCTCCCGAGCCCGCGCGCTGGAAAGCTTCCTGTCCTAGGGTCGGGGCGGGTAGATTACCCGCCCTATGGCCTCCACCGCATCGTTTGACGTTTCCACCGGTGCCGATCTCCAAGAGGTCGACAACGCCGTCAATCAAGCCCAGAAAGAGATCATCCAGCGCTACGACTTCAAAGGCTCGAAGGCGTCGCTCGCGTTCGATCGGGCCAAGGCGACGCTGACGCTCATCGCCGACGACGACTTCAAGATGAAAGCGCTCTTCGACGTCCTGCAGTCCAAAATGATCAAGCGCGGCGTCCCGGTGAAAAACATGGAGCTCGGTGCGACCACGCCGGCCGCGAACGACACCGTGCGGCGCGAGATCAAGCTCACGCAGGGCATCCCGCAGGAGAAAGCCAAGGCG